>Ga0247736_10000303_pt1 | contig 17556 bp, 14 predicted proteins | sample UWRJL193509B2_FD_180935 | JGI IMG/M metagenome (GOLD analysis project Ga0247736, IMG submission 180935) | Plant litter microbial communities from Arlington Agricultural Research Station in Wisconsin, United States - UWRJ-L193-509B-2 | ecosystem: Environmental > Terrestrial > Plant litter >...
CTCAAAGAAACGTGATTACAAACGGTATGTGCGGCGCAATGGCGAAAGCTTTGCATGGTTGCGTGGGGTAGTGGATAACAGTCGCGCTATGAACAGTAGTAAACGTCCATTTTCCTTACCTTATACCAATGACAAAATTACACTGGCGTGCCGCATTGATAAAAAAGGTGGTGATTGGGAGCGTAAGTATTGGATTGCTGAAGGCGAAATAAGCATTGAGAAAATAGAAGCCGACGGGCAAATGTTTGGCGTTAAAGATTTTCAGCGCCAGTTACATGCGGCTGGTTTATCACCTGCCATTGCTAAAGTATTATCATTAGAACAAGGCCAAACCGATAAGTTATGTGAGCTTTCAGAACGTGAATTGCTAAAGCTGGTATTTGAAGTATTTGGTGATGAAGAAGTATTAACACGCTACCAGGAAGCGCGACATCATCAAGAGCAAACTGCGCGTGAGTTTAAAGACACAGAAAATAATTTAAAAGCACAAGAGCATCATTTGCAAGCAGTTGAAGCTAAGGTAAATCGTTATTTAGAATGGCAAAATTTAAATAATGAACGCATGACGCTGATAAGTGAAACTAAGCCACGCTTAGAATTTTATGCGCTGACTGAAGAAGCCAAGCGTGCCAGTCACACATTGCAGGCATCCAAGCGAGATTGGTTTACTAAACGGCAAGAGCGCATTGATGTAATCAATCAACAAACGCAAAAACAAAATGAAATTGCACAATTTGGAGAGCGCAAGGAATTGGCCGAATTTGCTGAAGCTGAAATAAATACTAAGTTGGGTGATATTAATAAATCAATTGGTCGTGTGGAGGTTTTGGTTGAGCAGCAAGATGCTCTATTAAAACAAGCCAATGAAGCGGGAACAGATAGTGCAAAAGATTCACAAAACTTAGATGTTTTAGAAAGTAAGCGTGAGATTTTGCGACAAAGACTTGCTGTTTTAAATACACAAGAAACCCAGATAAATGAAACGTTGGAAAACTTATCCAATGGCAAACGCGCAGATCCATTTGATGTAGCAAACTTTAGGCAAGCCTTAGATAAAGCAGGTATTGCACATGACTTATTAACTGATTTGGTTGAGATTGCAGATACCAGCTGGCAATCTGCGGTAGAAGCTGTATTGTCATCTTCAGCTCATATTGTATTGTTGACTGATAAAAAAGATGAAGCACGCGCGATGAGTTTAGGTGAGCAACTTAAATATCGCCATTACATCGTGCCAGAGCGTGCGCAAGCGCAACTAGCGCCTAAAGACTCTTTACTTGAGATTGTTAAATTCTCACGTGATGTACCAGAGTGGGTTTCGCGCTTATTGGCCAATATAACGCGTGTAGAAGATGTGAAAGCAGGCGCAAATCTACCGCGTAATCAAGATTGGGTGACACGCCAAGGATATTTGCGCGAGCGTCGTGGTGGCCGTTATGCCGCACCAGAACAGCCACGTTTTGGCCGCGCGCGTTTAGATGCTTTGCGCACGCAGCTAGCGGATATACAAAAACAATCGCAGGCTTTACTTGCACAATTAAAACCAATTAATGCAGATCTTCAAGTGATTAAAGCGCGTTTGGCGGGAGTGGATGCAAGTGCCCAACTTGCTAGCCGCAGTGCGGAATTTGCTGAAGCGCGTACAAAATACGATATTTTGGTGGTTGAAAGACGTGCCATTGGTGAAAAGTCTTATGAAGTAACTGAAGTACGAAAACGGTTAGCGGAAGACCTAAATGATGCAAAAATTAGTTTGCAAACGCTACTAACAAAATTGAAAGATCTAGATCGTGAGATTGCAGAGAAAGAAAATCGCGAAGGTCGCGCAGATCAGGTGAAGCGCTTACTGCGCTTGCGTCATGACAAACGTAAATTGCCAGTTGCTTGGCAAAATATAGAACAAAATAAGTTGATTGCTGAAAAATGGGAAAGCGTAAAACTGATTGATATTAAAGTCATTGAAATTGAAAATCGCTTTGAAAGCGAATCGTGGGAAAAAGACGAAACCATTATTACCTTGCGTAATAAAATCAAAGCAGATTTCGATACACAATCTGAAGATTTAGAATTGCGCCGCCGTGATAACGATATAGCACGCACACAAACCGATGCTGCGCGTGAGCAATATATAAAAGTATTACGTCATACCGTTGGTCGATACACCAAAAATTTAAAGGTATTGGGTGATATGGCGGGCATCGCCGTTGAACATGAAGCAGTCATGTTATCTGCCGATGATGTCAGCCTTTCACAAGCTGGCTTAGTCGTCCGCTTTAGCTTTGATGACAAAGGTTTTGCTGGTATGAATGATGGCGATGCCTCTGGTGGCCAACAAGTGATGAAATCACTGATTTTACTAGTGGCATTAATGATGGAAGATTCGCGCCCTGGCGGCTTTGTATTTATTGATGAGCCATTTGCGCACTTAGACGTTTCAAACATTAAACGCGTGGCAAAGTTTTTAAAAGCCACAAAAGCACAATATTTATTGACTACACCCGTGACACACAATGTCAGTGTTTATGATCCTTCCATGTTGACATTGGTCACATCTAAAAAGAAACCTGATATGCCATGGGCACCAAGGGTTGGCGTGCTGGTGCGTGAAAAATCTTTAAGCTAGGTTTGTACAGTCAATGCAAAATTCCACTCTAAAAATTGAGTATCTCGATAAACGCCAAGTACATAGAAAACGCAGACGTTATTCTGAAAATTCATCAGTACCAATTGCTAGTATTCCTTTGGAATTGCGCGATTTATTAAAGCAGTGGTTAGCGCGTGGTGGTAATAGCCGCTGGGAAACACTTGTTAAAGATGCGGGTATATCCAGAAAAAATGCAGCAGAACAACTGCTAGATTGGGTATTAAAGAATGGTTGGGCAATTGTAGATGAAGCATATAAGTTTGGTGATTGGTGGCCGTATCGTGTCGAACTAATCAATCATAAAACTTTGCGCAACCAACTTGGTTTGCCCGATATGGAAGATATTGCTGAGCAATGGCAGTGCTTGCGTGCAGAACTGGAAATGCTAGCTAGCAATGATGAGCGTTTATTTGCAGCTTTGATATCGTTAGATGCCATGCCATTAAATCGTGTTATTCATCGTGCGCAATTGGTTAAGTCTTTATACAATTGGGTAGCGGAAGGACGTGTTGGTACGTATCGAGACTTTTCATTTTATGCACGGGCTGCGACTAAGGAAATTAGCAGCGCCGAATGGAATTGGTTGGACGCGTTTTTCTCTCTGAGCGAATTTAATATTGAGCAACACACGCCTTTGTTGCTTGTTTCTGCCAATATCAATTTGCATACTGATTTAGGAGTGATTGATTTACAAGCAATGCCTGATTTTGCCGCGCTCACACCTGCCACAGTTAAAAGCATACAATTTGCCAGCGGCAAAGTAACGACTTGGATATTAATCGAAAATCGCACTAGCTTTGAACGTGTGGCGCGTAATCGACAAAGAAATGAAGGTGTTATTTGGTTGCCAGGATATCCGCCCAGCTGGTGGAAAGAAGCGGTTGGACATTTAATAAAAGCTATACCGGCCCCAGCGCAAGTTGCATGTGACCCAGATCCAGCTGGCGTGGCTATTGCTTTAAATGTAATTGCTTTATGGCACACATTTGAGCAGCAGGCAGTTGCTTGGAAAATGGGCGTTAACGAATTAAAAAGTCTATCTAGTAAAAAGTCGCTTTCAGATTTTGATCAAGCGCATCTCTCTCGTTTGTTAAGCCAAGATTTGCCAATTGAATTGAGAAATTTGGCAAACTATATGCACTCAAGCCAACTTAAGGGTGAGCAAGAGGGATATTTGTAATAGTTTGTAGCAAGTTGAGTGAAATAGAAATATAAGAACTATCAACAGTGTAATAAAATACCGTTTTAGTGATATTAAGCAATTGAAAGCAAAAAATGACTGAGCAAGATAATCAAATAGTTGCAGTAGACGAAAACCACGTGATTGCAGAACGCCGCGAAAAATTAAAAGCGATTCGTGAAGCGACACAAGGCGTGGCTTTCCCTAATGATTTCAAGCCATTACATAAAGCAGATGCTTTACAGCAGCAATATGCTGAATTTGATAAAGAAACGTTAGATCCGCAATCAGTTTCAGCCACTGTCGCTGGTCGCATGATGTTAAAACGCGTGATGGGTAAAGCCAGTTTCGCCACGATTCAAGATGCTAGCGGACCAAATGCGGGCGGTCGCATTCAATTGTATATTGCGCGTGATGAAGTGGGCGAAGCCGTTTATGAGAGCTTTAAACATTGGGATATGGGCGATTTTTTAGGCGCAACAGGTCGTTTGTTTAAAACACGTACAGGTGAATTATCCATTCATGTGACCGAATTAAGATTGCTGACAAAATCACTGCGTCCATTGCCAGAAAAATTCCATGGTCTGCAAGATCAAGAAGTGAAATATCGACAGCGTTATGTGGATTTGATTACCAGCGAAGAAACGCGCGCGACATTTATTGCACGCAGTAAAGTGGTTTCTGCGATTCGTAACTTTATGATTCAAAATGAATTTTTAGAAGTCGAAACGCCGATGCTGCACCCGATTCCTGGCGGCGCTTCAGCCAAGCCGTTTATCACGCATCACAATGCGCTGGATATGCAAATGTTTATGCGTATTGCGCCTGAGCTATATTTGAAGCGTTTAGTCGTTGGTGGTTTTGAGCGCGTTTTTGAGATTAACCGCAATTTCCGTAATGAAGGTTTAAGCGTTCGTCATAATCCAGAATTCACCATGATGGAGTTTTATGCGGCTTATACTGATTATCAATGGTTAATGGACTTTACCGAACAATGCATTCGTGCGGCTGCGATTGCCGCACGTGGCACAGCGACGCTAACTTACGACGGCAAAGAAGTCGATTTAAGCAAACCGTTCGAGCGATTGACGATTGTCGGTGCGATTCAAAAATACGCGCCGCAATACACACTTGAACAATTAAATGACACTGCATTTTTGCGTGCAGAAATATTAAAACACGGTACGAAACCTTTTGACCATGCAGGTTTAGGTGCATTGCAATTGGCATTGTTTGAAGAAACAGCTGAAAGTCAATTGTGGCAGCCGACTTATATTATCGATTATCCCGTTGAAGTTTCACCTTTAGCGCGTGCATCTGATAAAAATCCAGAGATCACCGAACGCTTTGAATTGTTTATCACTGGACGTGAGATAGCGAATGGATTTAGTGAGTTGAACGATGCGGAAGACCAGGCCGCGAGATTCCAAGCGCAGATGAAAGCTAAGGAAGCAGGCGATGCAGAAGCGATGTATTACGATGCTGACTTTATCCGCGCACTAGAATATGGCATGCCTCCTGCAGGCGGTTGCGGCATTGGTATTGACCGTTTGGTGATGTTAATCACCGATAGCCCAAGCATCCGCGATGTGATTCTATTCCCGCATATGCGCGCTGAATCTTAATTTTGTGAAATTAATTTATACAATCGCGAAGATTTGAATTTAGTAAGAACTGAGTTTGAAAAGTTAAACCCTAAAAACGGTTAACTTTTTAATAAGTTACATATTTAATCAAACCATCTGTTAGTAATAGCAGATGGTTTTTTATTTTGTTGCGAAAATGCAACGTTAAATGATGTTTTTGTGAAATTGGCGAATATTACAAAATAGGTAGCCAGATGTCATAAATTTGTCATGTTGCCATACCAGAATTCACCCTGTTGAATAAACGAAGCAAAGCAGTTTAATTTTAGGGGATTTTGGGATGAGTTTCAAACTACGTAAATTGATGGCAACAGCATTAACCAGCAGCGCTTTAATGGGCGGTGATGCGATGGCTGATGCTAATTTAGATTTAGTGCAGGCATTGGTTGGTAAAGGCGTTTTGACAGAAGAAGAAGGCGCATTGCTAACCAGAGGTCGCGCTGAAGAAATGGGCGTCCAAAAGAAAAAAGAAAGCAAATTCTCAACGAACAGCGTTAAATTGCGCGGCTATGTGCAAGTGCGCAATACCACCATGTTAGGTGGTGATGAAGGCGTTAACTTATGGTCTGACCGTTCAGTGGGCGATGATAAATCATTGGGCGATGCAGATAAAAACTTCCTGATTCGTCGTGCCCGTTTGGTGATTTATGGTGATTACGGCGACCATTTAAGCTATTACATCCAGCCAGATTTTGCGAGCTCAGTCGGTGGCACAACTAACTCAAACGCCAGCGGCGCTGGTAACTTTGCGCAATTGCGTGATGCTTATGGTGATTTGTATTTCGATAAAACACGCGTGCATCGCATCCGTTTAGGTCAATCAAAAATTCCATTCGGTTTTGAAAACTTACAGTCTTCACAAAACCGTTTAGCGCTAGATCGTAACGATGCATTAAACAGTGCGGTGCGTGATGAGCGTGACTTAGGTGCTTTCTACTATTACACGCCAGAAACGACACAAGCGTTGTTTGAAGAAATCGGAAAATTAGGTTTAAAACATACCGGTAATTATGGTCAATTTGGTATTGGTGCATACAACGGCCAAGGTGCGAATGCACGTGATCAAAATGATAATTATCACGTAGTTGCACGTTACACACATCCTTGGAAAACTGAGAGTGGTCAAATTTATGAAGTCGGTATTCAAGGTTACAGAGGAGACTATGTATCTACTACAGGCGCTTATAGTAATGACATCGGTGTAGCAAGTGTTGCTCAAGTGAACGCTTTAGGTTGTGGATCTGCAGCTACTCTTAGTAACGCTGGTGCTATTACTGGTGGTACAACTGCCGCAACGGCAGCTAACCCACGCAAAAGCTGTACGCCAAGAATCGCAGGTGCTGATCGCAACGGTATTAAAGATGAACGTGTAGGCATTAGTTTTATGATGTATCCACAACCGTTTGGTTTACAAGCGGAATGGAACTGGGGTAACACGCCAGGTTTAGATATCGCTTCTAACCGAATTGAGAAAAAAAGCTTAAACGGTGGCTACGTTCAAGCGATGTATAAAATTGATAATGTGAAGTTTTTTGATACTAACGGTACAGTGATTCCATTTATCAAATATCAATACTTTGATGGCTACAACAAAGCAGAAACCAACTCACCTAAAAATCAAGTGCATGATTGGGAGTTGGGTGTCGAATGGCAAATCGCACCAGAAGTGGAAATTGCAGCAGTTTATCACCGCATGAATCGTACTAATTTGGTAACTGGCAATCGTCCATCAGCAAATGCTAATACCAATCTACCAGCTAGAGAAGATTACCAAAACTTCAGTGCTGATGCATTACGTGTTCAAGTGCAATACAACTACTAAGTTAACCTATTTTTAGCTTGATATTTAAATCATACTGAAAGTAATCAGCATCAAATCAAACCCGCTTCGGCGGGTTTTTTTATATTAAATCCATTAAGAAATGTGCTCGAAAATTTGGTATGATGCCCAAAATTATATGCACATTTTTTAGGCACAATGCGGATCAACATATTCGTTTGGGCAAGCGTATGATGAATGCACTGTTCTCAATGAAAGAAGCAAATGGCTGGTCGCCGCACTCCTAAAAGTAATGTTTTTTTATCCAAATTAAGCTCGGCTATTTATGAGCAGATTTTGCCAGATTTGCAATTAATCTCTTTGCCAAGAGATTGCGATATCTATCGTACGGCAGGAAAAATCGATTACATTTATTTTCCCATCAGCAGCATTGTGGCGGTTGTCAAAGTGTTAATGGATGGCGAAGCGCCTGAGGTTGCGGTAATCGGTAATGATGGCATAGTGGGAACAGATGCTTTTATGGGTGTTTACTCGCCAACCAGTCGCGCAATCGTGCAAAGTGCAGGTATGGCATATCGTGTAAAAACCAGCGTTGCAAAAAAAATGTTTGATACTGAGCCCGAATTTAGGTCATTGGTCATGCGCTACATCCATGTGATCTTTTCACATACTGCGCAAATTGCTGCTTGCAATCGTTATCATCATTTGCAACAGCAAGTGTGCCGATTTTTATTAACCAGCTTGGATCGCTGGGCAAGCAATCGCATCAGTTTAACGCATCAACGCATATCGGATTTGCTAGGCGTCAGGCGATCAGGCGTTTCTGAAGTTTCATCTAATTTAGCCAAACTAGGTTTGATTAAATATCACCGTGGCTGCGTGACGATTTTGGACCGAGATGGATTAGAAAAAATGGTCTGTGAATGTTACAAAGTCATCAAGCAAGAAAGTAATTTGTTTTTGGTTTAGTGCGTTGAATATTAATTAAATCTAATCAGTATTTAAGCCAAAATAGCATAAAATTTGGTCATTATTTTTCAGATTTCTGTGCAAATATTGATTAAAAAGTGGTTTAAAACAAAAGCGTTTGTACGCTAGCAGACAGAGTATTTTTTGATGCGGATAGTATGATGTTAATGAGTCGTTAATGTGTTTAAACGCTTTGAACATCAGTAGTTAACCCATAAAAAGTAGGAATAAAATGCGTGATAATCAACAGAGTTTAAAAGAACAGAAACGCTTATCAGCATTGCTAAAACTTAAAGTTTTAGATTCTCCTTTTGAAACGATTTTTGATACCATTACACGCATGGCAGGTGATGTTTGTGGCACGCCAATTGCACTTATTACGATGGTGGATGATAAACGTCAGTGGTTTAAATCTAGCGTTGGTATTGGTTGCATTAAAGAAACGCCGCGCGAGATTTCTTTTTGCACGCACACGATTGAAAACGATATTTTGTTAGAAGTGCCAGATGCAACGCAGGACGAGCGCTTTTGGGATAATCCACTTGTGACAGGGAATCCTGATATTCGTTTTTATTGCGGCGCACCGATTAAATTACCAATGGGTGAAAATATCGGCTCACTTTGTGTGATCGATACCAAAGCTAATTATTTGAACGAACATCAACGCAAAACGTTAGAAGGTTTGGCAATACTGGTTTCGCAATTATTAATATTGCGCGAAATCAACCTTAAAAATAGCAATTTAGATCTGCAGTAATGCTTAAAAAACATGACGATTAAACAGTGGTACAAATTATGGCCAGCCATATTGGTTGGCTTTTTTATGAATACCGCGCAAGCGGAAACCCAAGAAGATGGCCGTTATTGGCTGAATTTGAGTTTAGCAGGCAAGTTACCAACCGAAACTTGGTTATGGACTTTCGATTTTAGGCCACGCTGGCGCGAAGAGGGCAGTGAATTCGATCAGTATATTGCGTCTGGTTATGTGATCAAGCAATTGAATAAACAAGCAAGTCTGGGGCTGGGAATCGATCATATTGTGACGCATCCCTCAGGCGGGAAAACATTTGAAGAGAATCGGTTAACGCCACAATTTCTGTATAAATTTGATGAGTTTTTAGGTGTTAAGTTGGTGAGTAGAACGCGTTTTGAATTTCGCCACCGCGAAAATGCGGATGACACTGCTTATCGCGTACGTGAGCAGTTACGCGCAATGTGGGCTTTTCCCAAATCACCCCGATTATCTTTGGTTCTTTCAAATGAGCTCATGCTGAATCTAAACGACACAGATTGGAACATAAGGCGTGGTATTGACCAAAATCGCGCTTTCGTTGGATTGAACTGGAAAACCAGCCAGCAAACATCGGTAGATTTTGGCTATCAGAATCAATACATCAATACGCGCAATGTTGATCGCGAAAATCATATTTTAATGGGTACGTTATTCGTTAATTTTTGAGCCAGAATACCCAAAATGTAAAATTTCATTTAAATAACATTTCAAACTTCTAAGCCGCTTTATATAGCGGCTTTTTTCATTTATTAAGTGCATTTTAATCAGTGCACTTGTGCACCAATTAATGCATCGTCATGCACTGAAATTGTGCGTAATCACAAAAAATATTCCAATTAAATCAACTAAATAAAAGTTGATTAACTGTCTTAATCGGCTTTGTAAGCCATATCCCAGCCATATAGAAAATGTTGCTATGAGCTGGAATGTTAATTGCTAATCCTTAACTGTAGTAGCGTTGTTTGTACTCAATCTAACTTGAATAACCCAGTGAAGATTAGTGGCGGATAAGGAAGCAAGATGATTAAACATAACCTAATTAAGTTTTATCAAAGCATATTATTGCTAGTTTTTTGTGCGGCAAATAGTGCGTGGGCGATGCCGACTCAAGAAATGGTGAGCGACTTGAATAACAGCGTATTGCGCGTAAAAGTGAAGTTGCCAAATGGCAAATTAGGATTAGGTTCAGCCGTTGTCATCGCTAAAAATGAAGTGATCACCAATTGTCATGTGGTGACTGATGCAACCAATATTGCGGTGATTATCAATGGCGAACCGCACGCAGCAACGGCGATTAAAGCCGATTGGCATCACGATTTGTGCATGCTGACAGTTGAAAACTTGGATGCACCTATTGTTAAGTTGGGTGCAAGCAAAAACCTTAAATACGAAGAGTCCGTTTTTACCATTGGTTATCCAGATGAAACCAAACAACCTGTCAGCACATTTGGTTCGGTTAAAGGTCTTTTCCCGATGGATGATAGTGTGATTATTCGTGCCAGCAGTTCGTTTAGATTGGGTGCTAGTGGCGGCGGCGCATTTGATGATGCGGGCAATTTGGTTGGTATCATCACATTAAAAAGTCGCGGTGATATGGCTTATTTTTACTACATGCCAGTGGAATGGGTGCAAGCTTTAATGAGAAAACCCGCACAATCGCTTGGCACAAAAAGTGAAAAACCTTTTTGGGCGATGGATGTTAAACAACGGCCATATTTTATGCAAGTTGTGCAACCATACTTAAGCCAAGAGTGGAAAACGCTATTGCAAGTTGCAACGCAATGGGTGCAAACTGAGCCAAACACTGCGGAATCCTGGTTCTATTTAGCCGCTGCAGAATACGCAACAAAAGATTATAGCAACGCTGCAGAGCACTTTAAAAAAGTGTTGGCATTGAATAATTCACATAGCCAAGCGATTGATTATTTAGCTAAAATTGCTGATAAAACGGCAGAATTGGATACTGTTTCAAACAGAATTGCGCTGTTAAATTAGGTTAATTAAAAAACCAGTATTTTAAAACCAGTGAATATTATTCGTTAACTCTAACGTCCATTATTCAGACGCTTGATGCGAATGATTAACTGGTTTGATTTCAGTGTTAAGTGATTTTAAATGGCGATACAAAATGCGTGTTTCGAGCAAATTCCAAACACGCAACATGGCTTCAATCGTATCAAATGGCTTAGTTAAAAAATCTTTCGCGCCCAGTGCCAAAGCTTTTCTCTTTGCGACAATAGTGGCATCTGCGGTCAATACTAAAACAGGTAAATATTCATCTTTCGGAATATGCCGCGATAGCATCTCCAACACCGCGTAGCCATCCAGTTCAGGCATCATCAAATCTAGTAAAATCAAATCAGGCTGAAAGGCTTTAAATAAATCTAAAGCACGTGTCGAGTCTGCAGTGCTGATGACTTGATGAAAACCTTCTCTTGCCAGTAAATCTTCCAGCAGTTTCAAATTCGCTTCTGCATCATCAATGATTAAAATCTTGGCATTTAAAATAGCGGTTTCATTCATATTGATTATGTTTTCTACTAATTTTCTATTTAACTTGTTTTCTATTTAACTAGTTTTTGATTTTTAACTAGTTTAAATTTCAATTAATTCTCGTACTTTTTTGTTGAATATCGCCACATCCAGCGGCTTTGTCATGTAGTGCTTTACGCCCGCAGCATTCAAGCGGGCGATGGTTTCGGGCAATGCGTCCGCACTCAATATCATAATCGGTATATCACGATATTTAACTTCTGATTTGATATAACTGACCAAACTTTCGCCAGAGCCATCCGGCAGATTTAAATCGATAAGCAACAGCGAAGGTGAGATTTCCGCTAGATATTGTTTGGCATCTTTAACCGTAGTCACACAATGAATGCGCAAATCGCGCTGACGGTTGATAATCGCCTCAACCAATGCGCGGTTGCTGATATTGTCTTCTACATAAAGTATAGAATGTTTGTGATTAAGCGCTAGCGGCTTTTTGCTTTGGCTTGATTGAATCAATTCTTTCGATTCCTCACTCGGCTCGCTTGCTCCAATTTCTATCCAGAATAAGCTTTTATCTTCTGCAACATGAATGCTCCCGTTCATCGCCAGCATAATCTGTTTAGAAAGTGCAAGGCCAAGACCAGTGCCTTCAACCTTTGTTTGCTCGGCGCCTAATCTATCGAAAGGCGTGAATAATCTTTCTTTCAGTTTGGCTGGAATGCCTGTGCCGCTGTCTCGCACTTCAATGATTATATTGGCCTGATGGCTGTAAGCATTTAATTGCACAACTGCATTCGCAGGGCCATATTTAAGCGCATTAGAAAGTAGGTTAAGCACAACTTGTAACAGCTTTTGTCGATTAGCTAACGCCCAAAGGTCAGGGGCAATATGACTTTTAATTTCAATATCTCGAATTTTCCCAATTGGCGCAATATAGTGCGTGGCTTCTTCCAATAGCGTATTTACATTGATTGAAGTTAATTCTAAAGAGATTTCTCCCGATTCAATTCTGGCAGTTTCGAGCACTTCATTAATGAGTTTAAGCAGATGCTTGCCTGCACCTAAGATGAGTGACACGCTATCGCGCTGCTTTCCGGGCGTTAAATCCTGTTCTAATAGCTGCGCAAAACCCAAAATAGCATTGAGCGGCGTTCTCAATTCGTGGCTGGTTCTGGATAAAAACATACTTTTCGACGCGCTGGCATCTTCCGCTTCTTGTTTGGCTTGAATCGAATCGCTGATATTTTTAGCCAACAATTGCGAAGCATGATCCAGTTCATCAGACAATTGCCCCAACTCATCTCGGCTACTTGAAGGCAAATCGAGTTTCTCAGCTTTGGCTAGATGCGCTGCAGAATCTCTTAATAATCGCACGCGTTTAACGATGGTGCGAGAGAAAATCCACACTGCCGCGAGTGAACCGATGATGCCAGACCCAGCGGCAATCAATGTAATGGTGAAGTGACGCTGGCGCTGATTAAAAACATCTTGCTGATCTTTTGCCACCAAAATAGCTTCTTCCGCATTCAGGCGTTCAATTTCAAATCTCAGTTTATCTAATGTCTTCACCTGGGATTTAAACTTGGCGATTAAATTATCAGAAGCAACATTGGATTCATATTCTGAAAGAATCCTCAAATCATGCAGATTTTTTTCAACAAGTGGATTAATCGCAGCAAGGCGTTTTTTCTGATCTTCATTATCTAACTGAATTTCTAACTCATTCAATATGGCGGGCAATTTTTTTTCTACTTGGAAAAAAATATTCAGGAAATGCTTATCTCCAGTGAGCAAATAATCTCTGACACCAGTAGATGCCTCAATGAGCAAAGTATGCACTTTTTGAATATCGCGCTGATTTTCTAAAGCGAGTCTCAATTTGTTTTCAAGTTGAGTAGATTCTTGCTCTCTAATATATAAAGAACCCAGCGAAGCCAGTAAAACGAGTAAAGGTAGCGCAATGACGCAAACGCCTTTTATGCCCAAAGACAGGTCTTGCCATGTCTGCGCAATCCAGTTGAGCAGATGAAAAGGATTGTTTTTGATAGATCGTGTTTGCTTGTTTTTCATTACGGTAATTAGTTAACACATAATTATTGGTTAATTTTTTATGATCGGTAACCTAGCTCAACTGCTTTAACTGCGGCCTGTGTCCTGTCTTTTACGCCAAGCTTATTCAAGATGCGCTCAACATGGATTTTAGCAGTGCCAGATGCGATTCCCAGTTTAGTGCCAAGTTCATTATTGCTTAATCCAGACGGTAAAAGTGCCAGAATCTCGCGTTCTCTTGGCGTTAATGCTTCTAAAATCGTTTGATCGCCCTCGCTACGGATTGGCCCTTGATGTTGTGATATGGCTAATCCAACTAATCCTGCAAATGCCTGTAAGGTTTCGAATTCTGCCGATTCCAGCGTGAGTTTTTTGCCAGAAAGCCCAATGATACCTTTGCCGTGTTTGCCTAGCGCGAGTGGAATCAGGCACTCATGATGGCTGGCATCGCCATGTGTCCATAATTGCGTGCCTTTATTTTCGTACAAAGCAAACTGCACTGGATTTTTAAGCATCATCGCTAATATGCCCATCATCGGAATTCTGGAGCCGACAGGCAACGTTTGACCGACTTGATTAAACACAACCAATTTGCCAGAGCTTTCTATCGCCAATAAAGCATGTTGTGCAGAAACCAGCGTGCAAAGCGAATGTAACAGGTTGGATGATGCTGCCTCGCCCCAGCCATGCTCAAATAATTGTTGGCCAAGATTAAGATAAAGCCGTAAGTGCGTATCGTTGGCCTGTGTTTTTTTAAGGCTTTCCCTTAGCGCACGCGCACTTGTTGGCTGTTGTGCAGGATCGATTAAATGATTTTGCATATGCCGAATAGTATATACCGTTCTACCTATTATGGTAGATTTTTACTTTATTTGATCCGCGCATAATGCAACACATCGGGAAGCAATCAATAACCCGAATAATTAAATCAATTAAATTGGAGAAGAGAAATGAAAAGTTTAAATTTAGCAGTAATTGTTTCTACAGCAGCTTTAATGCTTTCAGGCGTTGCGCATGCTGAAGATTTCACAAAAAATCATTATCAAAATTTGTCAAAACGCCCATACAGCCAACCGCTTCCAGATAGCGCTTATCAAAAATCTAACGAATTTGAAGGTGCAACTTTGGTGCGTGGTGAGTTGAGTGAGCAAGAGTTAACTGCCAATAAACACAAAGAAATGATGCGTTTAAATCAGTTATCAAAACGCCCATATTAATAGTATCGACTATATAGGTTGTGAGAATTAAGGAGATGATTATGAAAAGCAAAAGTCTTATTGGCAACTTCACTGGATTGTTAGCAGCACTATTGTTAACAGCTGGAGTTGCTCAGGCAGGAGATGATAAAGCGAATAATATCATCGACCAGAATCTGTCGAAACGCCCGTATCATCAAGCGCCGATCAAACCTACTGCCAATAAAGCAGATAACTGGGATGGCGCAACGCTGGTGAAAGAAGAAGCGGAAAAAGCAAAGCCTGGCCCAACTAATTATCAACAACTGCGCATTCGTATGTTAGGGCAGCGTCCTTATATGCATAAGAGTGATGAGTAAGTGTAAGGTAATCTGCTTGAGCTAAATAGTCTGGTAAATAAACCCGCTATTTAGTAAAGAAAAGTGCTTATTGTCATGAAAATGGCACTTTTTTTTTGTTACACTGTAATGGATATCATTAAATTTTAGAGGCAGCAGATTGAATACTCAGGCATGGTTTAAAGAAATAAAAAGTGATTTACCGGCGAGTATCGTCGTATTCTTTGTGGCACTGCCACTTTGTTTGGGCATTGCGTTAGCATCAGGCGCACCGCTGTTTTCCGGGGTGATAGCGGGCATCGTCGGCGGCATTATCGTCGGTATGTTTAGTGGTTCACAATTAGGCGTTAGTGGACCAGCGGCCGGATTAGCTGTTGTTGTTTTAACCGCAATTGCTACTTTAGGTTCGTTCGAAGCGTTTCTACTGGCCGTCGTTTTAGCTGGCATTATTCAGTTTTTACTGGGTTATTTTAGAGCCGGATTTATTGCTTATTTTGTCCCTTCATCTGTCATTAAGGGCATGTTAACGGGTATCGGTTTGCTGATTATTCTCAAGCAAATCCCACATGCTTTAGGTTATAGCTCTGATTTTGAAGGTGATGAGTCGTTTTCGCAGATAGATGGCGGAAATACATTCACGTCAATTATGAGCGCATGGGAATTATTAACGCCAGGCGCTATCGTCATTGCGTTGGTATCAATGGCTATTTTGATTTTTTGGGATGCAGTTCTACTTAAAAAACATAAATTCTTTCAAATTTTACAAGGCCCGATTGTTGTTGTACTAATGGGTATTGTATTTAACTATCTATATTTAAAAGGTTTTTTTGGTTTAAGTTTACAGCCAGATCAATTAGTCACATTGCCTGTGGCTGATGGCATTGGTGGTTTTGTTAAACTATTTACTTATCCAGATTTTTCACAATGGTCTAATCCAGAGATTTTCAAAATCGCTATCGTGATGGCGATTATCGCCAGTTTGGAAACTTTACTTTGCGTAGAAGCAGCCGATAAATTAGATCCCCTCAAACGCGTGACACCCACCAATCAAGAGCTTAAAGCACAAGGTATCGGTAATATTATTTCTGGACTTATCGGTGGTTTGCCAATCACACAAGTGATCGTGCGTAGTTCTGCCAATATTTCCTTCGGTGCAAAAACTAAGCTATCGACTATTTTTCATGGTTTCTTCATGTTAATCAGCGCCATTACAATTGCGGAGTTTTTAAATATGATTCCGCTGGCGAGCTTGGCAGCGATTCTTTTGATGGTCGGTTATAAATTAGCCAAACCAAGTTTATTCAAGCAAATGTTTGATTTGGGCCATGAGCAATTTATCCCGTTTATCGTCACCATTGTGGCGATTGTGTTAACAGATTTATTGACTGGTATTGGTATCGGCTTGGGCGTCTCTATCCTGTTTACTTTACATCACAGCTTCCGCAACTCTCACTATATTAAAGAAGTGACCACAACTGAGGATGACAAAGTTGTGCATCATTTGGTATTGGCCGAAGAAGTAACATTCTTTAATAAGGCCAGCATCGTAGAAGTGTTAGAAACGATCCCAAAAAATTCGAAAGTGATCATTGATTGCAGCAATAGCAAAGCGATTGATTACGATGTGGCGGAATTTATTCGCGATTATCAGTTACATGCCAGCATCAAAAATATCACTGTAGAAACAATTGGATTTATTGCGCCTAAATCTTAAGTATTAACAATCCACGCAGCATTATTTTATTAAATATTGATTAACAACAAGAGAGTTATGTATTTATGTATAAACACCCATTATTGAACCGCGACAAAATGACGCCACAAGAAGCGCTGGATATTTTAATTGAAGGCAACGATCGTTTCATGAATAACTATGTTGCCAATAAAGATATGCAAACCCTTGTACAGATCGTCAGGGATAAACAGCATCCTTTTGCTTCTTTCTTAAGTTGCAGTGATTCGCGTGCGCCAGTCGAATTGCTATTTGATCAAGCGCTGGGAGATATTTTCAGCGTGCGTTTGGCTGGCGGTATCGCTTCAGACAAAGCCATTGGGTCATTGGAATTCAGCAGTAAATATCTGGATAGTAAATTGATTGTTGTGATGGGTCATAGCAGCTGCGGTGCGGTAAAAGCGGCTTGTGATGATTTTAAAGATGGTCATATCGGCGAGATTATTAATATGATCAAACCAGCAATTCGTCATGAAAAAACCATCACCAACGCAGAAGAGCGCACTTCAAAAAACCCGGAATTTGTGGAAAAGATCAATGAACTGAACGTTCGCTATCAGATCGATACGATTATCCGCTTAAGTGATATCGTGGATGAAATGCTGGAAAAACGCCAGATTGGCATCATCGGCGGCTTGTATGATTTAAACACCGGAAAAGTAAAGTTCCTGGAAGATACCTTTGTTTCCTAAGGAGTTTTAATCATAAAAAAACCGCCATATGGCGGTTTTTTTAT
>Ga0247736_10000304_pt1 | contig 17552 bp, 21 predicted proteins | sample UWRJL193509B2_FD_180935 | JGI IMG/M metagenome (GOLD analysis project Ga0247736, IMG submission 180935) | Plant litter microbial communities from Arlington Agricultural Research Station in Wisconsin, United States - UWRJ-L193-509B-2 | ecosystem: Environmental > Terrestrial > Plant litter >...
AACGAACGTATGCGTTCGCATCCATTTAAACTACACCTGTCGGATAAAAATTCCATGTACACAGTGTCCACATGCTGCTACTTTCGAGGCCATGACGCGACTCAGAGTTCATAACTTCGCTGTTTCACTCGACGGGTTCGCGACGGGCGAGGGCCAATCGTTTGAGACCCCGTTCGGACACGCTGGCCAGCGTCTAATGAATTGGTTCTTTCCGACTCGCACGTTTGTGACGATGTCGGGACATGAAGACGAGTCGATCGGCAGCGGCACAACCGGGGTCGACGACGCGTTCGCAACGGCGACCAACATCGGCATCGGCGCCGAGATCATGGGCCGGCGCAAATTCGGCCCGCAGCAGGGCCCGTGGACAGACGATGGATGGCGCGGATGGTGGGGTGAAGAGCCCCCGTTCCACTCGCCCGTCGTTGTGCTCACGCATCACGCGCGCGAAGATCTCGTTGTCGGCGAAACGACATTTCTCTTCCGTGATCTCTCGCCGCGTGACGCGCTCGACCTCGCGATCGAGCAGGCTGGCGGCCTCGACGTTCGCCTCGGCGGCGGAGCGACAGTCGTACGCGAGTTTCTCGAGGCCGACCTCGTCGATCACCTGCACGTCGTCGTGTCGCCAATCATTCTCGGCCGCGGCGTTCGACTCTGGGACGGCTTGGAAGCGCTGGAAGAGCGCTTCGACGTCGAAGTGACTGCGTCGCCGTCGGGCGTCGTGCACTACGTGTTTACGCGGAAGAACTAACGCTCGTCGCGGCCCAATTGGCCAGCAGCTGCAGACCGTCGTATGAGCTCGATCCCGGCGCGGCCGAGAAGACGATCATCGTGAGACCGCGATCTGAAGAAAGATCCATCGCCTGGAACGTCAGATCGAGTTCGCCCACGATCGGGTGAGTCACGCTTTTGATGCCGGTGCGATGTTCGCGCACGTCGTGCGCCGCCCAGAGGGTTCGGAACACGTCGCTCTGCGTCGAGAGCTCGCCGACGAGGCTGGTCAGCTGTCGGTCGTGAGGTGAGCGCCCCGCTTCTGCCCGAAGGATCGCGACAATCTGGCGAGCGTTTGCCTCCCAGTCGCGGTAGAACGTCTGTGCACTCTGTTCAAGAAAAGTGAACCGCGCGGCGTTGATAGGTTCACGAGCACCCTCGAACATCGGGGAGAAGAGCGCGTGGCCCAGCTGGTTCGTCGCGACGGCATCAAGCCGACCATTCTGCACAAATACCGGCACTGTCGACATTGCGTCGATGGTCTGTTGAGTGCTCGAGCTGACCTGCGTCTTGCGTGTCGTTCGAGTGCGCTGCGGGCGCTCACCGGCGTTGGCCGCGCGAACGAGGTCATAAAGGTGAGCGTGTTCGGCCTCGTCGAGTTTGAGCGCACGGCTCACACCATCGATCACGGACTCCGACACGCCTGCAGCAGTACCGCGTTCGAGTCGCTTGTAATACTCCGCGCTCATTCCGGCGAGCAGGGCGACCTCTTCGCGACGGAGTCCTGGCACGCGGCGTCGACCGCCAAAGTCGGGCAGGTCGACCTGATCGAGGCTCAACTTCGCCCGCCGCGTTGTCAGAAACTCGCTGAGCTCGTCGTGGTGGTTCATGACTTCGAACTTACGCCTCGTCGAGCGCTCAAGAGGGGCACTGCTGGTGCACCCATAAGCAGGGCCGCGCTGAGCGTGCCGGTTGCGGCTTGACTCGAATGACCGGCCAGCGACAGTGGCCGCGACATCCATCGAAAGAAGAAGTGAATGAAAACCGCACACCTCGGCGCTCTCGAAGTCTCCCGAATCGGTCTCGGAGCAATGACCATGGCCGGCACCTACACGTCAGAAGGCGCGTTGGATGACGCGGAGTCGATCCGCACGATTCATCGAGCCCTCGACCTCGGCGTAACTCACATCGATACCGCTGAGATCTACGGCCCCTTCCTCAGCGAGGAGATTGTTGGCCGCGCGCTCGCCGGCCGCCGCGATGGTGTCGTCATCGCCACCAAGTTCGGGCTCGTCTCGCACTCGGGCGGCGGCCCGGGCACCGTCGACAGCAGCGCGGCCAACGTCAAGGCTGCCGTAGAGGGAACCCTTCGCCGTCTCGGCACCGACCACATCGACCTCTACTACCAGCACCGCGTTGACCGCTCGACGCCCATCGAAGAGACCGCAGGTGCCGTTGCCGAGCTCATCGCCGAGGGCAAGGTTCTGCACTTCGGGCTCTCTGAGGCCAGCCCCGCGACAATCCGTAGGGCGCATGCTGTGCAGCCGGTCTCGGCGCTGCAGACGGAGTACTCGCTCTGGACGCGCGACATCGAAGACGAGATTCTGCCCATGCTGCGCGAGCTCGGCATTGGTCTCGTGCCCTACTCGCCGCTCGGTCACGGACTGCTCACCGGGCAGATCCGCAGTGTCGACGATTTCGCCGACGACGACTGGCGCAAGACCAATCCACGTTTCACGGGCGAGAACTTCGTGCGCAACCTCGCGATTGTCGACGAGGTGCAGGCGATCGGCGCCGAAATCGGAGCGACCCCGGCGCAGACCGCGCTTGCCTGGTTGCTCACGCGCGGCGCAGACATCGCACCCATCCCCGGTACGCGTCGCGTCTCGCGCGTCGAAGAGAACACCGCCGCCGATGCCGTCGAGCTCACGCCAAGCCAGATCGATCGGCTCGATGCGCTCACTCCCGCCGCGGGCGCGCGCCACGACGAAGGCAACATGGCGGCTATCGACTCCTAGAGCATCGCCGTAAGCACGCCACCGTCGGCACGAATCGCTGCGCCGTTCGTCGCCGACGACAGCGGGCTCGCGAGGTAGAGGGCGAGGCTTGCGATCTCGTTCGGCTCGATGAACCGCTGAAGAATGGATGTCGCGTTGCCCGCCGCGATCGCGGACTTGAGCTGCGCGACATCCATGCCCTGTACTTGAGCAATCTGGTCGACGGCGGTGGCGACTCCGTCGGAGTAGGTCGGCCCGCCGAGGATCGAGTTGACCGTCACCGCGGTGCCGCGCGTGAGCTTTGCCAACCCGTTGCCGAGGGCGAGAAGTGCGGCCTTTGATGCCCCGTAGTGGATCATGTCGGCGGGCACGTTGACGCCGGACTCGCTGTTGATGAAGACGACCCGGCCGCAGCCGCGCTCGAGCATGCCGGGCAGCAGGTGGCGCGAGAGACGCACCCCGCTCATCACGTTGATGTTGAAGTAACGCTGCCAGTCGTCGTCGCTCACGTCGGCGAACGGTTTGACTTCGAAGACGCCGACGTTGTTGACGAGAATATCGACGTCGCCGAGGCTCTCGAGCAAGGTGTTCACCTGGGTCGGGTCTGCGAAGTCTGCGGCAATGCCTTCTACGGTTGCCCCGTCTTTGCTCAGTGCCGCAACTGCGGCGTCGACTCTGGTCTGGTCGCGTCCGTTGATAACAACGTCGACGCCCTCCTCGATCAGCCCCTTCGCGATTGCGTAGCCGATGCCCTGTGTCGAGCCGCTCACAAAGGCGCGCTTGCCCGTCAGTTGAAGATCCATGTGTTGTAGTCCTTTTACTTGCTTGGTCAAGTGAAACTAACACATTAACTTTCTCAGTCAAGTAAACTCGGGGCATGACCAAGTCTCTTACAGGCGACGACCTCGAAACCTGGTCGGCGCTCGCAACTCTTCTCGAGTGGCTGCCGCCCGCCCTCGACACGCAGCTGCAGCGCGATTCAGAGCTCACGCACTTCGAGTACGGAATCCTTTTCGCGCTCGCCGATGCTCCCGACCGCACCCTGCGCATGAGCGCGCTCGCGGGATACGCGAACAGCTCGCTCTCGCGGCTCTCGCGAGCGGTGTCGCGTCTCGAAGCTCGCGGCTGGGTGTCGCGCCGACCCGATCCGGCCGATGGCCGGTCGACGCTTGCTTCACTTACGTCAGACGGGTTTGCTCGCTACGAGCAGGCGACGCCCGGGCACGTCTCCACCGTGCGCAGCCTCGTGCTCGACCAGCTGTCGCAGGCGCAGGCGAGGCAGTTGCGCGAGATCAGCCGGAAGGTGATGGGCGCGATTCGCGACGAGGATGGGTGGTTGCCATCCGCGTTGACAATTCGTGACACACGTTCGGCCGTGCGATCGCCGTAAGAAACACTTGCGCGTTGGCCAACTTGGATGACCTGCTAATAGTCGCTTTTGCCGAGCGCCATTCTGCGCTCCGCGCGGGTAAGTGCGCCCGCCTGCACTTTGACGTGTGACGCGATGCGTGCCGCGAAGTTGGGGCAACCTGCGGCAATCAGGTGCTCCGTGAGCTCCGCTTTTTGTTTGCGACCCGCCCAGTATCGGAGCTGATTGCGAGTTGCCTCCGCCACCACATGGGGGTGCGAGTCATCGACGAGAACAAGGAACTGGTCAGCAGTAATTACCTCATACGTGAGTTCATCGCTCGCCATGCGCTGGAATCCCTTGTCGTCGGTTACAAGAAACCCGGCTTTCGAAGCTACGGCAGCCGCGTGCACGTGACGATCGTTTGGGTCGGTGCCGGAGTACGCGATATTCGCGTCGTAGTCGTCAACGATGTCGAGAGTATCCATGAACCCGTTCATGAGTTCTGTGATCGCGGCCCCCGGCCACGAAGGGTTCTGATTGCGCAGCGCATTGAGGGCTTCAATGATCACGTCTCGTGAGCACGCAACGACGTACATTCCTCTGCCCGAGACGGAGCGAATGTGCAGGAGCCAATCGCGCGTAGAGCGACTGCAAAGGACAGTTGCGTCAACGAAGACGATCTCGGGATGCACCCGACAACCGTAGCGGCTATCGCTCGCCTAGCGCATCGGACGCATGAAGAAGCCTCTCGAAAGCTTCTCCTTTCGAAATGTTCAAGCGGGCCGAGGCCACGAGTACGTCTGCGTACTTGATGCGGGCGTGGCTGCCAACATTGTGAGATGGGATTTCCCCGGCCCTGATCATCTTCATCAGCGTCGGTCGAGAGATGCCCAACTCGTGCGCGGCAACTGTGGTGGAGACTTCGTCCGGCATGGTCCGCACGGTGATGGAACCTCGATTTGCTGCGCCTTCAATAACGTGTGCAACCAGTTGGGAAAGGTGTTCTCCAAGAGCGACGTCTTCGCCGTCAATCACTAAGTAGAGACCGTCTAGCTTTGATCCCGAAGCTTGTTCGACAATCAGATCAGCTTCCTTTTGGGCTGGTTGCGAGACCGTCAATGTTGTGTTGAGTGGGTTTCGACGTTCAATGGTGATGGCTTTGTTCAACTCTGCTCCTAAGGCCAGTGAAACAGTGTTACACATATAAGTGTAAACAATCTACCTGCGGGCCAGCCGTCTGTGGAGAGAATTATGGCAGGGGCTAACTCTAAGCGCGCGCCGCCGCCTCAACCGCATGGACCGCAGCCGCGACCCCGTCGCTCCAGGGCGCACCGTGCCCGGGCAGCACCCACTTCGCGCCGGTGGGCAGCAGCAATCGCAACGAGGCGAGCGCCTGCTCTGGCTCATCGGTAAACGGCGCGGGTTGAGCGCCGGCGACGCCGGTCAAGACGTGACGGGTCGTGAGCCCGTCGCCCACGAAGACCGCGTCGACCGCGGGCACAAAGATCGCGATGCTTCCGGGGGAGTGGCCGGGCAGGCCAATGATCTGTGGGGCGCCGGGGAGGTCGAGCGTTGTTCCGGCGGGAGCTTCGACGACCTCGGTGAGGTGAGTGGCGCGCAGCCCGTTCTTGCGCAGCGAGTATCCGATGAACTGCAGCAGGGGCGCGAGCTTCATTTTTGGTGTGGCGGTAGCTGGTGGCTTCGCTCCCTTCGCCCGCTCGGCGTCGGCGGGGTGCACGTAGATCGGAATGCCATGCTCGCGACGCAGGCGCTCGGCGAACCCGATGTGGTCGGAGTCGCCGTGGGTCAGGATGACGCCCTTGATGTCGTCGAGGCTGCGGCCCATCGATGCCAGTTCCGCGAGCAGCTCTTTCCAATGACCAGGCAAGCCGGCGTCGATGACGGTAACACCGGAAGGGGTGTCGACGAGGTAGACGGCGACGATGTCGTTGCCGATGCGGCGAAGTGAGGGTGCGAGTTCCATGATGGCTACTGTACATAGCTATCATGGCTATCGTCAATAGCTATACTGGAAACATGCCCACACCAGAGCGCACCTCACTCGAAGCCATCGTCGCCGCCGCGTGCGAACTTCTCGAGAGCGAAGGCATCGCCGCTCTTACGATGAACGCCGTTGCGCAACAGGTCGGAGTGCGCGCGCCATCCCTCTATAAACGAGTTGAGAATCGCGATCGTCTCATCCAGCTCGTGGCAGAGGCAACGCTCACCGACCTCGCCGAGCGTCTCGACGGCAAGCGGGGCGTCGCCGACATCGCGCGCGTGTTCCGCGCTTTCGGCAAGGAGCGACCGGCAGCTTTTCAGCTTGTGCTGACGCCAGCTCCGGGCACGCCGACGGCCGACGACAGCTTTCGTCAGGCGGCTACCCAGGCGATCTTGAGCGCGGCGGGCGAGCTCGCGGGCGAAGAGCACAAGCTCGAGGCGGCCCGACTGGTAGTCGCATGGGCGACCGGTTTTATCAGCATGGAGCTCAACGGCGCCTTCCAACTGGGCGGCAACGTTGATGACGCCTGGGAGTTCGGCGTCGAACGGATCGTAGCGGCGATTAGCGCTTAGGCCATCGAGTCGGCCCAGCCCGCGACATCCACCCCGTGGTTATCGGGTGAGGCGATCGTCCACCACTTGGGTGCCGCGCTGTCGTTGACCACGCGACCGCCCGCGGCGATTGCCGCTTCCACGCGCTTCTGCGCCTGATCGGCCGGAACCGACACGTCGATGTGGGTGCGCCCGCGGCCGGGTTTCGCGGGTGAGAGCTCGTGAAACCACAGGTGCGGGCCGCGGCGCAACGGATCGATCAGGTCTTCGTCGTTGAGGCGCTCGTAGCCCGAGATGGCTTGCCAGAAGTCGCGCGTATCGACCCCTTCGTCTTGGGCAACGGCGATGCCGATAAACATCAGCTTGCTCGGGTCGGATCGCAGCCCGAGGCGATGGGCGGCAGCGCTGATCTCGACGGCGAGCACAGCGTCTTTCGCGCTGAGTGCGCCATCTCGGCGAGTGAACGTGCGAATCGTCACGCCCTCTGGGCGCAGATCAACGTCGGGCTCGTGCTCGACGACCTCGGATATGCGAGCGATCTCGGTGACGAACGACGCGCCCTGGGCGAACGAGTCGGTGGCGTAAAAAGCGTTAGCGCCCCAGAAAAGTATTCGCCAGTCTTCGACACCCGGGGTCGCGTGAAACTCGAGGGGCTGGAGCTGAATGAATTCGTCTTCCATAGAAAGACGGTAGACCCGACGACCGACGAGATGAAGTGTTAGTTGAGAGAGCTCAGAAACTCTTTGATGACCGCGCTCAGAAAGGCGGGCTTTTCGGCGACGAGGCCGTGGGTCGCACCCGGCACGATGCAGAGCTGAGCGCCGGTGATGGATGTCGCGATCAACAAGCTGTGGTCGGGCCGGATCGAGTCGTGGTCGCCGGCCATCACCAGCACCGGTGCCGTGATGCTCGCGAGGGATGCGGGGTCGATCTGCGGCTCGCTCGTCCAGAGCGCGAATAGCTTCTTGCGCACCGCGTCAGCGTGAGAAGCGCCGTCGGGCGACAGGCGGTTGTAATGCTCGCGCTCCTTGCCGTCGGCGGATTCCATCGGCGAGAGCACAGCGATTCCGGCCGATTCCGGCGAGCCGGAGAAACCCGAGGGGTCAAGATTGCCGCTGATGGAGACGAGCGAACGTACGCGTGAGGGGTGGTCCATCGCGAGCATGAGCCCAATGATCGCACCATCGCTGTAACCGATGACGTGGGCGGATTCGAGGCCAACCGCGTCGAGGTAGGCGAGAGCATCGGCCGCCCCCTGCGCGTAGGTGTAGTCGCCCTCGATGTCGGCCGACCGCCCGTGACCCGGGCGCTCGAACGCGAAGACCTCGTGGTCGCCCGACAGCGCCTCCGCTTGAAAGCGCAGCGACTCGAGAGAACAAAAGCCGCCGTGCAACAGCAACACAGGCTCACCAACGCCGACGGCCTCTGAGTAGAGGTCGTTGCCATTGATGAGCAGGTGCGGCACTAGAGGTTCTTCGAGTTGCGAATGATTTCGGCGAGCTCGGTCATGTGCGCTGCCTGCGAGGCGTAGTCGAACGACGAGACAATCCAGGTGTGTACCTGACCGGCCGCGAGGGCGGGGTTTGACGCGAAGGTCGGCTGAGCCTCGAGGTCGGACTGCTGAAAGCCCTCGTTGTCGATGAGCAGCACGTCGCTCGACGAGACGTCGGCCGCGTTCTCCCAGCTGTGGATGTCCCAGTAGTAGTCGCCCTCAGGGTCGAGGTCAGTAAAGGTCGCGCCGAGACTGCGGTAGAGCTCGTCTTCTGGACTGTCGCCGGGCTTAATGAGGTAGAGGCCGTCGGCGTCGGCGTAGAGGTGGGTGAGCTCGACGTCGTTCTCCTGCGCGGCTGCGGTGAGGTCTGCTGCTGCGGCGTCGTAGTCGGCCTTCGCCGCCGCGATGAGGTCTTCGTCGCCGCCCAGAGCGAGCGATAGGTCATTCTGGGCCTCGATGACGTCGGCGCCAGAGCCGCCGACCGTGATGGTCAAAATCGGGGCGATCTTCGCGATTTGGTCTTGCTGCTCCTGGTCGGCGAAGCCGTAGTAGGGCAGGTCGATCGTTCCCTCGCGGTCTCCGGGCGATGCGCCGACGATGATGACATCGGGTGCCGCCTCTGCGAGTGCCTCGAGGTCGATCTCGCCGTAGCTGTTGCCGACGATGGCTGTCTCAGAGAGGTCGTAGTCGGCGAAGCGCTCATCGCTCGCGACATCCACTCGTCCGAAAATTGCGACGGGCGTGACACCCGCGCTGAGCAGGCCGGTGGCGTAGTCCGTGAAGCTCGCGACGCGCTCCGGCTGGGCGTCGAGGTTTACGGTTGTGCCGACCTCGTCGGTGAAGCTCCACCCGCCGTCGGTGGCGATTGGATCGTTGGAGGTGGGGGCGCAGCCAGCAAGGCCAGCGAGGGCGACGATCGGGGCGAGCAGGAGGGCGGAGCGGCGCACGGCCAGTCGGGTAATCACTTAGTTAGGTTACCCTAAGATCGAATGCTCGGAACCACGAGCGGAGTTCCGCTGCTCGGGTCGGCAATAACTATCGCGTCGAGATCGAAGGCGCGCTTCAGCGTCGCGGGCGTCAGAACCTCCCACGGTGTTCCGTCGGCGAGCACCCGGCCCTCGCCAACGACGACGAGTCGGTCGGAGTAGCGCCCTGCGAGCGTCAGATCGTGCAGCACCATAACGACAGTTGCCGCGCGATCATGATTGACCTGCCGCACGAGCTCGAGCACGTCGAGCTGGTGGCTCAGGTCGAGAAAGGTCGTCGGCTCGTCGAGCAAAATCGTCTGCGCTTCTTGGGCGAGCACCAGCGCGATCCAGGCCCGCTGCAGCTGGCCCCCAGAGAGCGAGCCGGCGTCACGGTCGGCGAGCTCAACGAGCCCGGTGGCCTCAAGCGCTGCGTCGACGACGACGGTGTCGTTCGGGGTCCACGGCTGGAACAAGCTCTGGTGTGGATGTCGCCCCCGCGACACCAGGTCACGAACACTTGTGGCGCTCGGAGTGAGCGGCTTCTGCGGCAGAATCGCGAGGCGCCGGGCGATCTCGCGCGTCGGCAGGTCGCGAAGTGGATGACCGCCCAGGTGCACCGTGCCCGCGCTCGGGGCAAGCAACCGGCCGAATGCCTTGAGCAGCGTCGACTTTCCGCTGCCGTTGGCCCCGATCAGGGTCGTGATGCGCCCCTCGTCGATCGTCAGATCGAGCCCCTCGAACACGACCGACTTGTCATAGGCGAGGGTGACGCCGCGCGCTTCCAGAGTCATACGAGGTTCTCCTTGCGTCGAGTGAGCAACCAGATCAGGTAGGGCGCTCCAACGATGGCGGTGATGATGCCGACGGGCACTTCGCCCGGCAGTACGCCGCGCGTGAGTGCGTCGGCGCCGAGCACAATCACCGCGCCGAGCAGTGCCGAGGCGAGCAGCGGCGGCCTGCTCGATCGCGCGAGTCGACGGGCAATCTGCGGCGCGACAAACGCAACGAACTCAATCGGCCCGCTTGCCGAGACGGCGGTCGCGGTGAGCACAACCGCGCACACGATGATGATGAGCCGGTGGCGCTGCAACGCGACTCCGAGCCCGGTAGAGATGTCGTCGCCGAGCTGACTCACCTCGAGGTTCGCGGTCTGCGTCAGAGCGAGCGGAGTCACAACGAGCACCGCGACGAGCACCGGCCACACGCTCGACCACGAGACACCGGAGAGACTGCCGACGAGCCACTGCGCTGCAGCCGCTGCGTCGGTGATCTGCGCGCGCGAGATGAGGTAGCTCGTGACTCCGGTCAGTGTGGCTGTTGTGCCGATTCCGATCAGAATCAGTCGGTAGCTATCGATGCCGCCGCGCCACGACAAGCCATAGACGACGGCCGACGTGACGAGAGCGCCAATCACGGCGGCCACCGGAAGGCCGAGGGTCAGCAACCCGGCGCCGATCGCGTAGCTTCCGCCGCCAAGAACGATCGCCGCCACAGCGCCAAAGCTGGCTCCGGATGTCACGCCGATGATGTCGGGCGTCGCGAGCGGGTTGCGCGCGAAGGTCTGCATCAACGCGCCCGCGAGCCCGAGCGCGATGCCGACGAGCAGACCCGCGACGACCCGAGGCAACCGCAATTCGACGACGATGAGCTCCTGGCCGGGGGTGCCGGCGCCGATGAGCGTGCGCGCGACATCCATGATCGTCAGGGAAGACGAGCCGACGACCGTGCCCACGAGCGCGAGGGCCACCACCGCGATCAGGCAGGCGAGGGTGACGATGACGGTGCGGCGCTTCACAGGCTCGCCAGCTTTCCGCGGCGCACAATCGCGACAAACGCGACACCACCCACGACCGCGAGAACGACGCCGACCGAGACCTCGGCCGTTCCGCCGATGAGTCGCCCGATGACATCGCAGGCGAGAAGAACGCTCGCGCCGACGAGCGCGGATGCCGGGAGCAGCCAGCGGTGATCGCCACCGATGAGTGCGCGGGCGATGTGGGGCGCCGTGAGGCCGACGAAGCCGATCGGGCCAGTGATCGCGACGGCGCTCGCCGTGAGCAGGGTGACGGCGGCGAGTCCGACGATGCGTGCGCGCAGAAGGTTCTCGCCGAGGCCGGTGGCGAGCTCGGTGCCGAGTGAGAGTGCGTTGAGTGAGCGCACGTTGGCGATCGCGAAGACCATGCCGACGCCAGCGAAAGCGAGAGCCGCACCGGCGCCGTCAAGAGTGCGGCCCGAGAGCGACCCGACCACCCAGACGCGGTAGGCGGCGAGGGTCGTCTCGTCGGAGAGAACGAGATACGACGTGAACGCGACAAGGAGAGCCGAGACCGCCGTGCCCGCTATGGCGAGCGGAACGGGGCTCGAGAGTCCGCGACCCAGTGCCGCGACCGAGAAGACAACGACGCTCGCGACTGTTGCACCGGCGAGAGCGAGCCAGAGAGTGACAAGGATCGAGCTTGTGCCGAGCACATAGATGCCGATGACAACAGCAAGACTGGCGCCGGCCGAGACGCCGAGAATGCCAGGGTCGGCGAGCGGGTTACGCGTCTGCCCCTGCATCACAGCGCCCGCGACCCCGAGCGCGATGCCGACGAGCAGGCCGAGTGCGGTGCGCGGCACGCGGGATCCCCAGACGATGGCTCCGACATCCAATTCGGGGTGAAACAGCCCGGTGAAGACGGCGGCCGGCGAAATCAGGTTGCTGCCGAGCATCAGGCTGACGACCGTGACGACCACAACGACTGTAGCCAGACCGACCAGCACGAGTGCGCGTCGTGAAGCGGTGGAGGGCGGGCGGGTCACCGAGTAAGCGTAGCCTTACCCGCTGGCGCGTTCGGCTACTCGTGCGCCTTCGCGAGCGCCTGCTCGAGGTCGGCGATGAGGTCGCCGACGTGCTCGATGCCGGCCGAGAGGCGCAGCAGGTCGAGCGGCACGGGTGACGTTGATCCTTCGACACTCGCGCGGTGCTCGATGAGGCTCTCGACGCCGCCGAGTGAGGTCGCGCGCTTCCAGAGCTTCGTGTTGGCGGCGACGGCGATCGCCGCAGCCTCGCCACCGGCCGTGCGGATCGACAGCATGCCGCCGAAGCCGTCGGCCATCTGGCGCTTGGCGACCTCGTGCCCGTGGCTCGTGGCGAGTCCGGGGTAGAGAACCTCTGTGACGAGTGGATGCCCGTCAAAATGCTCGGCAATCTGCAAAGCAGTGGAACTCGCGGCACGCACCCGCAGGTACAGGGTGCGCAGCCCGCGCACCAGCAGCCACGACTCGAACGAGCCGAGCGTGCCGCCGATCTGGGCGCGCACGGCACGAACGCGCTGCCAGTGCTCGTTGTCGGCGCGGGTCGTTACTGTTTCGGCGGTCAGGTCGGAGTGCCCGTTGAGGTACTTCGTGGCGGAGTGCATCACGAGGTCGGCGCCGAACTCGATGGGCTTCGTGAGAACGGGTGTCGCGGTCGTCGAGTCGACGGCGAGAAGCGCGCCAGCCTCGTGCACGAGCGCTGCTGTCGCGGCGATGTCGGTGACCGTCCAGAGCGGGTTCGCGGGTGTCTCTACCCAGACGAGCTTCGTAACACCTGGGCGCAGCGCGGCGGCGACTGCCGCGACATCCGTCATATCGATGAGCTCGACGTCGAGACCCCAGTCGCTCGCGAAGCCGGTAAGCCAGTTGCGCAGGCTCCAGTACATAACCTTCGGTGCGAGCACGTGATCGCCGGGGCGCAGACCCTGGAAGACCGCCGTCGCCGCGGCCATACCGCTCGCGAACAGCATGGTCTGGTGGCCCGACTCCAGCTCGTTGATGACCGCCTCGGCCTGCTCAAAGGCCGGGTTGTGGTCGCGCATGTAGACGCGACCAGAGCGGTACTGGTTGTCTTCGTCGCGTAGGTAGGTGCTCGAGACGTGAATCGGCGGGTTGATCGCCCTGGTCTTTTCGTCGATCCAGCCGAGCGCCTGGGCGACGACGCTTTCCGGGTGCACGTTCTCTGTAACCATGCCCCAATGCTATTCGCGCCAGACCATCGAGATTTCAGCGGATAATTGCTTGCACGGCAAAAGGCGGGGGTGGCCAGTGTTATCGATTGCGTACGTGAGTGTTTCGTCAAGCCCGATGTCCGACGCCGAGGTCGGCTCGATCCTCGAGAAGTCGAGGGCCAACAACCAGCGCAACGGACTCACTGGCGCGCTGCTCTACCACCGCGGTCGCTTCGTGCAGATTCTCGAAGGCCCGAAAGAGGTCGTCGCCGCGAGATTCGCGATAATCGCCGCAGATCCGCGTCACCGCGACGTGCAGGTGATGCGCGAGGTGTGGATTGGCGAGCGGCAGTTTGCCGAGTGGACGATGGGTTTTCGCTCACCCGATGACGAGTCTGTACGAGAGCTCGATGGCTTTGAAGACTTCTTTGGACGCCGTGGAAAAGAGCGAATCGCGCACGCCGACAACGAGGCGCAGCAATTTCTCGAGTGGCTCGGCGAGTACTGGTTGCCGCCCGCATAGCGCGCTCAGCAAATAGTCCGAGGCGAGTTCTACGATCAAGAAATGATCATCGACCTCACCGGCAAAACTGCACTCGTCACGGGCTCTACCCAAGGCATTGGGCTGGCGATTGCGACGGGGCTAGCCCGAGCTGGTGCGCACGTCATCGTCAATGGGCGTTCGCAGCGCAGCGTCAACAGGGCACGTGAACAGATTCTGAGCGAGTTGCCGAGTGCGGAGATCGTCGGGCTGGTCGCCGACGTCACAACCGTCGAGGGAGTCGAAGCGGCGGCGATAGTCGCCCCGACGCTCGACATTCTCGTCAACAATCTCGGAATCTTCGGCGCAAAGGATGCTCTCGACATCGATGACGACGAGTGGCGACGCTATTTCGAGGTCAACGTTATGTCGGCGGTGCGCCTGATTCGCCACTACCTTCCGGCAATGAAGAAGCAGGGCTGGGGCCGAGTTCTCAACATCGCCAGCGACTCCGCGATAGTGATTCCGGCTGAGATGATTCACTACGGAGTCTCGAAGACCGCGCTGCTCGCCGTGTCGCGCGGCCTCGCGAAAGACGCAGCGGGCACCGGCGTGACAGTGAACTCGGTCATCGCTGGCCCGACTCACACCGGCGGTGTAGAAGACTTCGTCTACGAGCTCGTCGACAAGTCGCTGCCGTGGGATGAAGCGCAGCGCGAGTTTATGCGCACGCAGCGACCGCAGTCGTTGATCCAGCGCCTCATCGAACCCGAAGAGATCGCCAACATGGTCGTCTACCTCAGCTCGACATTCGCCTCGGCAACCACAGGCGGTGCGCTGAGGGTTGACGGTGGCTACGTCGACTCCATCATTCCCTGAGCGGCTAGATCGAACCACCGACGCTTTGCGCTGCCTCGAACATCGCGGTGTCGAATCCCTCGTCGGGATCATCGATCATTCGCGTCGTGGCCAGTGCGTGGATGCGCACAGCGACCTCTGCGTGCTGCGATGCATCGTTGAGCGCGGGCCACGCGGCATCTCCGAGATCGGCGAGCGCTCGACTCAGGCTGAGTTTCGACTGTCGATCGCCACGGCCAAGCAGCGAGGCGAGGGTCGTCGCGAGAGCCGCCTCATCTTCTTCCGGAACGAGCACAACCGCGGCGCGCCATGCGGTTCGCGCAACCTCGTCTTCTGCGTCGAGCAGTAGTGATGGAGTTATGGCCGGCCATCCGCGCGGGTCGCCGATCTTCGACAGGGTGTGCAGCGCCTGGCTCCGTGCCTGCGGCACCGGCGAGCGGGTCTGGTCGATGACAAGCGGAACGGCGATGGATGCGGGGTGCCGCACGAGCGCCCAGGTGAGCATCTCGCGCACATAGAAGTCGGGCTCGACCGCGCACCGGTCGACCAGCACCCCGACGAACTCCGGATTTGGGTAGCTGCCCGCAGACAACGCCGCCTGAAGCCGATCGGACGACGAGTCGACACTGAGCGCGCTGCGCAGGCGATCGTCGATAGTCACGGTTTCCAGTCTTGCACTAGCGCCGCCGTGTTACGCCGGCGAAGAGGGCGTGCAGCAGCGGGAGCGCTGAAGCGACCATCAGCACGGTGCCGAACACTGCGTCGTCGGTGCGAAGCAGGATTCCGCCGATGAGCAGCGCCGCGAAGAGCACCGCCGAGATGACCTGGCGCCCCATACGTTCGAGGGCACCGATACGGCGATCGAGCTGGGGAGTCTGCAGAGAGACGCGGCCTTCTTCGATACGCGTCGTGAGGTCGTCGAGGCGCTGGGGCAGGCGCGCGAGAGTGCCGGCAACCGTGACTGCTTGCTTGGCGAGATCCTGCACAACGTTGCCGCCCTCTGTGCGGATGAGTTGCGCAGAATAGGGCTCGACGGCATCCCAGATGTTGAACTTCGGGTCGAGCGAACTGCACAGCCCCGATGTGAGCGACATCGCGCGAACGATGAGCAGAAAGTTTTCGGGCAACTGGAACGGCAGGGTTCTAACGACGTCGCCGAACTCGTCGGCGAACGCGCGAAACTCCCGCGGGTCGACCTCTTGCAGCTCTGCGAAGCCCATGCCGCCGAAGCGGCCGAAGAGCTTGGTCATCGCGCGCTCGAGTTCTGTGGTGCCGGCGGACGGCAAGAGAACCCCGACCTCCTGGATGCCGCTGACCATCCCCTTGCCATCGCGAGAGGCCGCGGCAATAAGAAGTTTGCGCAGACCCTGACGCAGGGTTGGCGGAACCTCGCCCATCATGCCGAAGTCGATGAACGTGAACTTCCAGCTGCGCTCGCCGCCGGTGACCGGGGTAACAAAGATGTTGCCGGGGTGCGGATCGGCATGAAAGAAACCGTGCGAGAAGAGCTGGTCGAACATAACGGCGGCGAAGGCGTGGGCGACCTCTGTGGGGTCGATGCCCGCAGCGCGAAGACCAGCTCCGTCGTTTGCCTTTATCGCCGTGACGTCTTCGAGAGTGAGCACGCGTCGCGTCGAACGCTCCCAGACGATCTGAGGCACAGTCACTCGGTCGTCGTCGGCGAAGTTCTCGGCAAAGCGCTCGGCGTTCTGTGCCTCGTGCAGGTAGTCGATCTCTTCGAGGCTCGTGTGCGCGAACTCTTCGACGAGGGCGGGCATGTCGACACGGTCGGAGACGAGGCGAACACGACTGAGCCAGCCGCCGACCCGCCGCAGGGCGCGAAGGTCGACATCAACGATGAGATCGATTCCCGGTCGCTGAATCTTGAGCACAACCTCGCGTAGCCCGGTGTCTTCGGCTACGGCGTCGGTGAGGCGCGCGCGATGAGCCTGACCGAGGGATGCCGCGGCCACCGGCGTCGGGTCGATATATGTAAAGACGCTCTCGAGCGATGCGCCGAGCTCAGCCTCGGCGAGTTCACGAATCGCGGCGAAGGAAACCGCCGGTACCTCGTCTTGCAGCCCCTCCAGCTCGCTTGTGATCTCGGGCGGCAGCACGTCGAGGCGTGACGACATAAATTGCCCGACCTTGATCATGAGCCCGCCGAGGTCGATCGCGAGTACGCGAAAGCGTCGAGCAATGCGCAGCATTCGGCGCGTGCGGGTGCGCTCGGCAATGCGAGCGAGCCCGATGCGGGGAAGAAAAATTTCGTACCACCACGATTGAACGAGGTAGCGCGAGGCAAAGCGCAGAATGCGGCGATAGCGCGCCCGCATGCTGGGCGATTCGGTCACCCCTTAGTCCTGGGCGAGGATGGCGTAGACCTTGCGGCGTGCTTCTTCGAGCACGGCGACCGCCTCGTTCACCTGCTTCGCGTTACCGGATCGACCGACCTGAGCGATCGCCTGAGCGAGGTCGACCCCGGCTTTCGGCAGTGCGCCGTGCTTCGAGCCTGTTCCGCGTCCGCTCTGGGCTGCCCACGGGGCGTCGCCCGCGACATCCGCCACCGTTTGTCCTTCGACGGTGAGCGAGTAGGTCTTGCGTCCGTTTGACTCTTCGGCGCGGATGAGGCCCTCGTCTGCGAGCAGCTGAAGCGTCGGGTAAACCGAGCCGGGGCTGGGCTTCCACGAACCGCCGCTGCGCTCTTCGATCTCGGCCATGATCTGGTAGCCGTGCATCGGCTTCTCGGCGAGCAGCGCGAGCACCGCGGCTCGTACGTCACCGCGACCCATGCGGGTGCCGGCCTTCTGCTCGAACTGCCCGCGAAGCTGCTCGACGGCGTCCCAGACTGCGGTGCCGGGCCAGTTGTCGCCCATGCCGCTTGCAAATGGTGAACTCATGATGACCTCCATAGTGCCGCGGCTCTGTGTCGTGGCGGTGCTCAACGATATATCGCGAGTGACCGAGTTGCCTGAGAATTAGGTGTCTCTTGGCAGTCGTTCGCAGTTTCGCGCCTAGCGTGAAGAGATGGATAAAAGTTCAACATTCCTGATCTCCGGTGCCGCGCGTGGACTCGGCCGTGCGATCGCCCTCGCCGCCCTCGACACGGGGCACAACGTTGTGGCGACAGTTCGTGGCGAGCACGAGCTTCCGTCGCATGAGCGACTGGTTGT
>Ga0247736_10000305_pt1 | contig 17501 bp, 16 predicted proteins | sample UWRJL193509B2_FD_180935 | JGI IMG/M metagenome (GOLD analysis project Ga0247736, IMG submission 180935) | Plant litter microbial communities from Arlington Agricultural Research Station in Wisconsin, United States - UWRJ-L193-509B-2 | ecosystem: Environmental > Terrestrial > Plant litter >...
GCATCCTGATCCGTTAGAACTTCGCAAAGCCGCGCTAAATTGGCTTTGCGAATCGGATGCGACGATTAAAGCGGATGGCGTAATGACTTTAGGCACTTTGTTAGACACGAAGTTATTAGATACGAATACTCCGTTCATAATTGAATCAAAAAAACAGTTAACTCCCTCCGCTGCCATTCCTGGCAGGCCGCTTAAACCCGAATTAGTAGGTCCACTCGATTTACCCAAACGCTCAATGCGCACTATCGAAGGCCGCGCTGCGTTGATACACGCCCTCGCCCACATTGAATTTAACGCGATCAATCTGGCGCTAGACGCTATTTGGCGTTTTGCCGATATGCCTGAGAATTACTACACGGATTGGCTAAAAGTGGCGGCTGAAGAAGCGCTGCATTTTTCACTACTAAATGCGCATCTGCGCACATTGGGTTTTGAATATGGCAGTTTGACTGGCCACAATAGCTTGTGGGAAATGGTCGATAGAACCAAAGCCGATGTTTTAGCACGAATGGCATTAGTACCGCGCACGATGGAGGCGCGTGGCTTAGATGCCAGCCCATCCTTACGCAATAAACTTTCTCAAGTGGGCGACACGGCGGCGGCTGATATTTTGGCTATTATTTTGCGCGATGAAATTGGCCATGTTGCCATCGGCAATTATTGGTATAACTGGCTGTGCCAACAGCGAGAATTAGAGCCAATTGCCACATTTGAATTGCTGTGCAAACAATACAGCGCGCCAAAATTGCGCCCTCCTTTTAATTTAGAGGCAAGGCGCCAAGCAGGATTTACTGAGGCAGAACTGGCTTTATTAAATTAAGACTGACTAAATTAAATGCTTATTGTATTAAAACTAGGCAGTTAATAAATTCGCCACGCCATCTAAACCACTGAAATTAAGCGAGTAACTGGCTTGCTCTTGCACAACCGGCTTGGCATGATATGCCACGCCAATTCCTGCAATTTCCATCATCATAAGATCATTTGCGCCATCACCGATTGCAATCGTCTGGTCAGGATTTAATCCCAACTTGTCGCGCAAACTGAGCAACTCTTCTGCTTTGCGCTCGCCGTCAACAATATCACCGACAATATGACCAGTCAGTTTTCCATCAATGATTTCTAAGGTATTCGATACCGCATAATCCAAGCCCAGCAAGGCTTTAACATGGTTTGCAAAGAACGTAAATCCGCCAGAAACCACCATGGTTTTAATATTATTTGCCTTGCAGGCGGCAATCCATTCCCGCGCGCCTGGGTTTAATTGTAAGCGCTCATCAATCACTCGTTGCAATGCGCTTTCTGGCAAGCCTTTGAGCAAAGCGACGCGTTGTATCAAACTGGTAGAAAAGTTTATTTCACCACGCATCGCACTTTCGGTAATCGCAGATATTTGTGGTTTTAAACCCATTAAGTCGGCGATTTCATCAATACATTCGATATTGATTAATGTGGAATCCATATCCATCACACATAAACCAAAATGGCTTAACCGTTGCGCATCTGGCACTAATGCAAAATCGATTTTCTGATCTGCACAAAAAGCTTCTACGCTTGAAAAATCAACTGTAGAAAAATCCACTTTAGGTACAGGCAAATAATACGCAAATTCTGCCACTTGCATAAATTGCGTATTACCGCCCACCAAGCGATGAATATGGGTAAGATGCGCCACGCTGATTGCACGGCCTTGAATGACTAAACGCATAAAAATAACCTGTTCAAATTAAGGTATTTAAAATACCAATTATATCAGTTGAAAATAAAATTAAAGCACGCGTAAAAATCGTTTATGTTTAAGATTATCTTAGGTTGATGCTCGCTTCTCACTTATAATTAATCAAAGAATTTTATCTTCCAATAAAAAACTTTTCATTCATATTTTTAGGGGATCTGCATGAAAACGACTCAAAATAATACAGAAAACAGCTTAACAAATAATGCATCAGCCAATTTAGCTTGGTTAAATTTACCCAACTTACCCTTACCGCTAAAAGCCTTATTTACTGGCTATTTATTGGTAGTCGGCGTTGGTTTATTAATGGCGGGTTTGCAAATCATGCTGACTCACGGCATGGCAGATGGCAAAGTCGGCTTATCTAAAAATGATATCGTGTACAGCTATTATGGCGACCGCACACACAGCTTACTAGAAAGCAAACTAAACGGCTCCATGAAAGCCAATGCACCAGACCAAGTGCGCACCGATATTATTCTATGGGTTAGAAAAGGCGCAAAAAAAGAAGATTGGGATGCGCATTTTAAAGGTGTATTCGCACAACACTGTGTGATGTGTCACAGCGTTGTACCGAATATTCCTAACTTTAAAAACTTCGAAGAAGTACAAAAAGTCGCCGCAACTGGCGAAGGCGCAACAATTGAAAGCTTAACGCGCGTTTCACATATTCACTTATTTGGCATTAGCTTTATTTTTTTCTTTATCGGCCTGATATTCACTTTTGCAGTCGGCGTGCCGAAAGTACTTAAAATCATCGCGATTGCATTCCCATTTGCGTTTTTGATTTTTGACATATTGTCATGGTGGCTAACAAAACTGGCCCCAGGATTTGCTTGGCTGACCATTATCGCGGGTGTTGGTTATAGCATCGCATCGACTTTTATGTGGGTAACCAGCATGTACCAAATGTTTATCTTATCGCGCAACGGCAAGGTTTACGGTAATGCTTGGGAACAGGATTTGTAGTTATAAATTGTAGTTATATAAATTTCTGACGAAAAGCCATGCTAGTAATCACATGGCTTTTTGCTTTAAATTGTATCTAACTATTAACATCATCCACAACCACCGCAAACAAATCCCGCACCGCAGCTAGCGCACTTTCATGCATTGTTTGTGCGTCGATTATTTTGCCATTGGCGCTAGTTAAGCTGCGCGTTGCGCAGGCACTCGCAACAATCGTCGGTTTAAAACCCAAATTAAATGCGCCACGTGCGGTGGAATTAATACACATATGCGTCATAAATCCAGCTAGTACAATATTCTCAATGCCTAAAGCTTTTAACTGTGCTTCCAAATTGGTATGCCAAAACGCGTTGGGATAATTCTTAATCACCACAAGTTCACCATTTTCAGGCGCAACTTCTGCTGAAATCGCACCGATATCCGCGGTGATATCATACGGCGTGCCCACGCCTGCATCATGTTGAATATGGATGACAGGTACTTTTAAATCGCGCGCAATAGTTAACAGTTTTTGCGCCTCTAAAATCGCAGGTTCAACATTGGTTAACTGCATTACGCCACGACGATAAGTATTTTGGCAATCCACTAAAATCAAAGCAGAGTCTTTAAGGCTGGCATGCTCAAAGCCCATGCCGGTAATTTCACGTAAAGTTTGCGATGCTTGTGCCATTTGATTTCCTTTAGATTGCGCTTAGCGGTTTAACGTAATGACTTGAAGTGGCTTTTTTACTAGCTTATGCGACGCTTTTGCGCGAAAATGTCAGCTAAAATCAAAACCTGCAAAAAATCACTTTAAAATGAATTTACACGAATATCAAGCCAAATCTCTACTACAACTTTATGGCCTGCCAACGCCTAGCGGCATGGTAGCAAGCTCTGCGGAATCCGCACGTCATGCAGCGGAAACAATCCAATCTAACGCCTGGGTGGTTAAAGCACAAATCCACGCGGGTGGGCGTGGTAAAGCGGGCGGCGTTAAGTTGGTTAAATCTGTGGCGGAAGTGGAAGCAACTGCGACGGCATTATTAGGTAACCAGTTAATCACTTATCAAAATGCGCCTGATGGCCAAATGGTCAGCCAGGTTTTGGTTGAAGAAACTTTGCCAATCGCACGCGAATTATATTTATCGATGCTGGTGGATAGAAGTTTAGAGCGCGTCGTCGTCGTGGTTTCATCCGCTGGCGGAATGGATATTGAGGAGATTGCAGCCAATCATCCAGAACAAATCCTGCAAGAGATTTGCGATCCGCTAAACGGTCTGGTAGATTTTCAAGCACGCAATTTGGCCTTCAAATTAGCGTTAACTGGCGAGCAAATTAGTGCGTTTACCAAGTTGCTAAAAGGCTTGTACCAGTTGTTTAAAGAAAATGATTTGGCTTTGCTGGAAATTAACCCGTTAATCGTGACGACAGATGGCAAACTGGTCGCGCTGGATTGCAAAATGAGTGTGGATGACAATGCTTTGTATCGCCAAAAAGACGCCAGCGGTCAACGCGACTGGTCACAAGAAGATAGCAAAGAAGCGGTGGCACACGCGGCTGGTTTAAACTATATCGCGTTAAACGGCAATATTGGCTGTATGGTGAATGGCGCAGGTTTGGCGATGGCGACTATGGATTTAATTAAATTACATGGCGGCATGCCAGCCAACTTTTTAGATGTGGGCGGTGGCGCATCTGCAGAAACCGTAACAAAAGCATTTAAAATTATTTTGGCCGATCACAATGTAAGCGCAATTTTAGTGAATATTTTTGGCGGCATTATGCGCTGCGATATTATTGCAGAAGGCATTATTACTGCGGTGAAAGAAGTCGGCATGACGATTCCTGTAGTTGTGCGTTTAGAAGGTACGAACGTTGATTTGGGCAAAAAAATGCTACGCGAAAGTGGTCTTAATATTATTTCAGCAGAAAATTTGACCGATGCCGCTAAACAGGCAGTGCTATCCGTTAAAAATCAGGCAGTAAAGGCAACAAAATAATGGCGATTTTAGTCAATAAAAATACCAAAGTGCTCTGTCAAGGCTTTACAGGCAAACAAGGTACATTCCATTCTGAACAAGCCATCGCCTACGGTACGAAAATGGTCGGCGGCGTAACGCCAGGCAAAAGTGGTCAGTTACATCTTAACTTGCCAGTATTCAATACCATGCGCGAAGCGGTACGTGAAACACAGGCCAACGCTAGCGTGATTTATGTGCCACCGCCTTATGCGGCCGATTCGATTTTAGAAGCTGCGGACGCTGGCATTGAATTGATTGTCTGCATTACCGAAGGCATCCCAGTATTAGATATGCTGAATGTGAAAGCAGCTTTAAAAGCCAATGGCGCTAGATTGATTGGCCCAAATTGCCCGGGAATTATCACGCCAGACGAATGCAAAATCGGCATTATGCCTGGCAGTATTCATCTGCGCGGCAAGGTTGGCGTGGTATCACGCTCTGGCACATTGACTTATGAAGCGGTGCATCAAACTACTGCGCTGGGTTTGGGTCAAACGACTTGCGTAGGTATTGGTGGCGACCCGATTAAAGGCTTAAATTTTATTGAATGCTTAACATTATTTGAAGCTGACCCTGAAACTGAAGCGATTATTATGGTGGGCGAAATCGGCGGTTCTGATGAAGAAGCTGCGGCAGATTTCATCAAACATCATGTCACCAAACCAGTTGCTGCCTACATTGCAGGTTTAACCGCACCCGCAGGCAAGCGCATGGGGCACGCAGGCGCGATTATTTCTGGCGGCAGCGGTCGTGCAGAAGATAAGATTTCAGCACTGGAAAATGCGGGCTGCGTAGTGGCTAGCTCGCCCGCAGGCTTGGGCGAAGCAGTCGTTAAAGCGATACAGCTAAAAACTGCTTAATTAATATTTTAAAATAGTTAAAAATCGCACGGTATCAAAATAATGTGTCATCAGAATAGAAGGGACAGCACTTTTTGAAATTACTTGTAAAAATATTTGATTTAAAAATCCGTCATTTGATGGTTGGCTTGGCATTAGCGTTTGCTGCACAAATCTCTCTAGCAGAAGAAATTCCTTATTTATTAACTGCCGCATCTAAAGGCGATTTAGCCACGGTAAAAGCCATTTTGGATGGCGGCGCTAGTGCCAATGCTAAAGATGAAAATGGCATTACTGCGCTGATGTATGCGGCGCGTAAAGATAAAGCGGATGTGGTGGCGGCTTTAATCAATAAAGGCGCAGAGTTGAATGCAAAGGACAAAGGTGGCTGGACTGCATTGATGTTCGCCGCCAAGAAGAACAATGTGGCAACTGTAAAAGTATTGCTTGAAAAAGGCGCTGATCCAAAAATCCGCGATGAAAGTGGTTGGAGCGCGTTTGGTATGGCGGCAACTTCTGGCTATTCTGAAGTGGTTAACTTAATGATTCAACACGGCGTTGATGCAAACGCCAAAGCGGATGACGGCAAAACAGCGCTGATGTATGCAGCAAAAAGTGGCGATGTTCCAACCATCACATCATTGATTACAAAAGGTGCAAAACCTGATGCAGGTGATCGTTTAGGCGTAACGCCTTTGATGTATGCAGCACGCGAAGGCCATGCGCCAGCGGTTGCATATATGTTGGATAAAGGTGCAAAACCAGATCTACAAGATAGCTCGCACTGGACGGCACTCACTTGGGCAATTAAGAAAACCCAGTTAGAAGCCGCCAAAGTATTAATTGAACGAGGCGCGGATGTGAATCACGAAGATTCTGAAGGCACGCCACTTTTACAATTGGCGGTAGATACAGGCTCTGCAGAATTGGTGACCTTGCTGCTTGATCACAAAGCGAATGTAAAAGCGCGCGATAAATATGGTTTAACCGCTTATATTTACGCGCTTAAAAAAGGTGATGCTGAAATCGTTAAGATTATGAAAAATGCGGGCGGAAAATATTAGTTTCCGTTGTAATTATTCTAATTTTTCTGTCATTTAAATGAGTAATAGAATAGATTTTTAAAGGAATCAACGCGTTAACAATGAAAATCGCTTTAGCGCAAATTAACTGTACAGTCGGCGATATTGCTGGCAACACGGACAAAATTCTAGATTACGCCAACCGCGCACATGCCGCAGGTGCCAGCTTAATCGTCACGCCAGAATTGGCTTTGTGCGGTTATCCGCCAGAAGACTTGTTGTTTAGAGATGACTTTAATAGTGCTTGTGAGCGGGCACTGCAAAAAATTGCATTTGCTCTGCCCAATATCACTTTATTGATAGGTCATCCTCATCTCGTAGGTGAACAGCTTTTCAACGCCGCTTCTGTCATTGAAAATGGCCAAATCACGGCCACTTATCATAAACACTGTTTGCCCAATTACAGCGTGTTTGATGAAGAACGTTATTTCGATGCTGGCGATACACCGCTGGTTTTTGAGCATTTAGGCACGCAAATCGGTGTGATCATTTGTGCTGATGGCTGGGAGTCGATACCAGCAATCCGTGCGGAACAAGCCGGTGCGGAATTACTGATTTCACTCAACGCATCGCCTTATCACATGGACAAATTAGTGACACGCCATGAAGTGTTGGCGGAACGCGTAGCTGAAACAGGCTTAAGCGTGATATACGTTAATTTAGTGGGCGGCCAAGATGAGCTGGTGTTTGACGGCGGCTCATTCGTGTTGGATAACACCGGCAAAGTGACACAACAACTACCTAACTTTGTTGAAGCATTAAGTTTTGTAGAGTACGTGAATCATCAGCCGCAACCCAATGTAATTAGTCCTAAGTTAAGTCTTGAAGCAACTGTCTACAATGCACTTCAATTAGGCTTGCAGGATTATGTAAATAAAAACGGTTTCCCAAGTGTCGTATTGGGATTATCGGGCGGCATCGATTCTGCATTAACACTGGCAATTGCAGTAGATGCACTCGGCAGCGAACGCGTAAAAGTCGTCATGATGTCATCAGAATTTACCGCTAATATCAGCGTGGATGATGCCATCGATATGGCCAATTTAGTCGGCGTTAAATATAGTCAAATTCCCATTAAAGATTTATTTAACTTATTTTGTAACACCCTTGCGCCAGAGTTTGGCGATTTGCCATTTGATACCGCAGAAGAAAACTTGCAGGCTCGCATCCGCGGCATGTTACTAATGGCGCTTTCTAACAAGTTTGGCAGTATTGTGTTAACGACTGGCAATAAATCCGAAATGGCGGTTGGTTACAGCACTTTATATGGCGATATGGCAGGCGGTTTTTCATTGCTGAAAGACGTGCCTAAAACGCTGGTATATAAATTGGCACAATATCGCAATAGCATTTCTTCAGTCATTCCAACGCGCATCATTACGCGTGCGCCAAGTGCGGAACTACGCGCGAACCAAACTGATCAAGACAGCTTACCTGCCTACGAAATTTTAGATGCCATCATGCAAGCCTATGTAGAGGACGATTTAAGCCGCAATGCGATTATGCAATTGGGATTTAGCGAAAAAGATGTGCTTAAAGTGACTAACTTGATTGATCGCAATGAATATAAACGCCGCCAAGCGCCAGTTGGCGTTAGAATTACACAACGCGGCTTTGGCAAAGATAGACGTTATCCTATTACCGCCAAATTAAAATTCGATGCTTGATTTTAAATGGCTAGCTTAAAATATATGGGAAATATGCGAACCTGATGATTCATTTTTATAGCAAATTAGTGACAAAATAAATAGAATCATTACTTAAGTAAAATCGATATATTACAAAACCAGTTACCAGCAAAAAGAACCACAATAGTATCTATACCAACTTACGGGAGCCAGCATGAAGAAAATTGAAGCGATCATTAAACCATTTAAGCTAGATGAAGTACGCGAATCGCTTTCTGAAATTGGCGTAAATGGTTTAACGGTAACTGAGGTGAAAGGTTTTGGCCGCCAAAAAGGTCATACCGAGTTATATCGCGGCGCAGAATATGTGGTGGATTTCTTACCTAAAATCAAAATCGAACTGGTTGTAACAGACGAAATGGTAGAAGCCGCAATGGAAGCGATTATCAAATCTGCGCATACCGGAAAAATTGGCGATGGCAAGATTTTTGTCAGCGCGATCGAAGAAGTGATTCGAATTAGAACGGGTGAAACGGGCGAGTCAGCGATTTAGTTTTTCACATAAATTAAGCGTTAACCTTTCATTATTCCGATAATTAAAATCACTCGCAAAAGTGAGTGATTCCTGTCATCAACTAGTTTGTTGTTATCTATAAATGCCAACAATCTTAAAAACCATTCTATTGCTCACCGTTGCCAACGTGTTTATGTCGTTTGCCTGGTACGCACATCTCAAAGAGCTCAATAATAAACCCTGGATAATCGCCGCGCTGATCAGCTGGGGTATCGCGCTGGTGGAATATTTGTTTCAGGTGCCAGCTAACCGCATTGGTTTTACGGTGCTGTCACTCGCACAGTTAAAAATGTTGCAGGAAGTGATCACGTTAAGTGTGTTCGTGCCATTTGCGGTTTTTTATATGCATCAACCACTTAAATGGGATTTTTTATGGGCAGGTTTGTGTTTGTTAGGCGCAGTTTATTTTATGTTTAGAGCGACTTAACATAATAATGGACTTTTTAGATTGGTTTATACAGCATCGTGCGACGTATATTATATTTGACGTGCTATTTTTATTGATTGGTATTCCTGTATTTCATTATTTAATGTATTGCACGAATACAAACTACAAAAATTCTAAATTAATATCAGAATGGGGCTTTATCATTTTTATTTTAATAACCCTCATCTATATCACTTTTAGATTTAGCTAAATAGCTTCCTGACCAAGTCCAAATCTTCTTGCGTATCGACACCGCTTGCCGGTGCATTTTCAGTAATCGTCACGCCGATTTTATAGCCATGATGCAACACACGCAGTTGTTCTAAACTCTCTATTTTTTCCAGTTCTGTACTGGTTAACTCTGCATATCGCTTTAAAAATCCGACGCGATACGCATAAATGCCAATGTGCCGATAGGCTTGAATATTATCTTTGTAAATCTCATCACGCGGATATGGGATTGGCGCACGACTAAAGTATAAGGCGTTACCATTGGCGTCTATCACCACTTTAACAATATTGGGATTTAAAAAACTAGCCTCATCATGAATACGGTGACAGGCAGTTGCCATCACGGCATCTTGGCTATTAGCCAAATGCTGGGCGACTTCGGCGATTAATGCGGGCTCAATCAACGGCTCGTCACCTTGCACGTTGACTACGATATCATCATCTGCCCAGTTGAGTTTTTGTGCCACCTCGGCGATTCTGTCGGTACCAGAAACATGATCGATGCGCGTCATCACGGCTTTAATATCGTGCTGTGCAGCAATGTGACTGATTTTCTCAAAATCAGTCGCAATCACAATTTCGCTTGCGCCACTTTTTGCCGCTTGCTCTGCCACACGAATCACCATCGGCTTGCCAGCAATATCTAACAATGGCTTACCAGGCAAGCGAGTGCTGGCATAACGGGCAGGAATCACTACTTTAAAAGTCACTTAAATTATTCGCAGACTAGATAGTCGTATTTTACTAGTCACTACTTTACTGGGCCGCTGTTTCGTCAGCGCCTATTTTTTCATCCGGGCCGATTTTTCGCGCTTCTTCCTCTAACATCACTGGAATGCCATCACGAATTGGATAAGCTAATCGCGCGGATTTAGAAATGAGTTCATTGTTTTTTTTATCAAAAATCAATGGCCCTTTGGTGACGGGGCAGACTAAGATATTCAGTAATTTAGAATCCATGTTAATGCCTTAATTAGTGCAAAATAGTCAATGAAGATTAAAACTTAACGCTTGTGATGGTTCAATTTCTGCAAGACCAACTGCATCAAATCGCCATCGATTTTCGCCTCAATCGGTAATACCCAATAATGTGGCTTGGCAAACTCTTTACATTTAACGGCATCTTTTTCAGTCATCAACAAAACATCACATTCCATTTTTGCCAGATCAAATGCAGTAAATGCATGATGATCATCAAAACTGGCTGAAGCAAAGTTTAAACCTAACTGGCGTAAATGCTCAAAAAAACGTTCTGGACGACCGATTCCTGCCAATGCTTTTACGCTTTTGCGTTTAAAATCCGCAGCCGTTGCTTTCAAAGATGGGTCCGCCAGATTGTAAAATTCTGCGCCAATTAATTGCATTAAATAGGCATTTTCAACACTAGCTGGATGATTTGTTTCCGTACTTAAATAACCATTTTTTATAACAACGTCTACCGTTTGTAAGCGATTAATTGATTCTCTTAGTGAACCAGCTGGTAATAAATTGGCGTTTTTTAAATAATTTTCCGCATCGATTACCGCAATTTCCATATCACGCTTTAAACAATAATGTTGCAAGCCATCGTCGCTGATAATGACATTGCATTCTGGATGTGCCTTTAATAATTCAGCACCAACCTGCACACGGTTTGCACCAACCCAAAGGGGGCAGTCGCATCGATTTGCAATTAATACTGGTTCGTCACCGACTATTGTTGGATTGCTATTGGCATTAACCGCAGTGGGTAATTTTGTACTGCCGCCATAGCCACGGCTAATCACAGCGGGATGATAGCCCAATTGCTTTAAATGCTGCACTAGCCAAATGACTACTGGCGTTTTGCCGCTACCGCCCATATGAATATTACCGACGATAATCACAGGAACTGGCAGTGCATGCGATTTGAGCAAACCCTTTTTGTATGCTAATCGTCTTAATAAAGTTACCAACGCAAATAGCCAAGAAAGTGGCACCAATACACCATAATAAAGTGCGTTTCTTTTGCGCCAGGCGCGATAGATTTTCTCTTGAATGAACGTCACTTTATAGACAATTCCTGCTAATCAAATTCTTTTTGGTATAACTTGCTGTAATAGCCATTTTTTGCAATTAACTCACTGTGAGAGCCAGATTCAACAATCTCGCCTTGATCCATTACCAGGATTCTATCGGCGTTTTCAATCGTGCTAAGGCGATGCGCAATCACGATTGTCGTGCGGCCTTGCATTAAAGTATCTAAAGCTGCCTGCACAAATTGTTCAGACTCCGTATCCAAGGCACTAGTTGCTTCATCTAACAATAAAATAGGCGCATTTTTAAGGATGGCACGCGCAATCGCGATACGCTGACGCTGACCGCCAGACAAACGCACACCTCTATCGCCAATCTCATTTTGCAAACCATCGGGCAACTGCTGAATAAATTCCCACGCGTGTGCAGCTTTAGCCGCCTCAATCACTTCGTCCTCAGTCGAATCGCGTAATGCACCATAAGCAATATTATTGAAAATCGTATCATTAAACAACACGATATCTTGACTCACTAATGAATATTGACTGCGCAGATTTTTCAATTCCAACGCGCGAATATCTATACCATCTAATAAAATCAAGCCTTGTTGCAACTCATAAAAACGCGGCAACAAATTCACCATTGTTGTTTTTCCGCCGCCAGAACGCCCCACTAGCGCCAGTTTTTCACCGGGTTGAATGGTAAAACTGAGATTATTTAATGCCAGCTTTTTGGCATTGTTATAACGCAAACTGACATTTCTAAATTCAATGCCGCCATTGGCGCGTTGAATTATTTTCTGGCCGTCATTGATTTCTGCAGGGCTATCAATGACTTCAAACACACTTTGCGCAGCCGCTAATCCAATCTGAAACTCTTCATTGGCTGCGGTTAAATGTTTGATTGGCGCGATCAACATTAACAAAGCACCGACAAATGCAGCAAACTCGCCCGCACTAAATTTACCAATCGCGTAATAAACTACCAAGCCCAAGGCAACTGCTGCTAGAAATTCAATTACAAAACTATTTAAGCCAGAAATGCGCGTTAAACGTAGTTCGATATTGCGATTGTTGCCAACGATTTTGCCAAATCGATTGGTTTCATACTCACCTGCACCAAAGATTTTGACGATGCGCTGACCTGCAATCGCTTCTTCAGCGGCTTTGGTCATATTGCCCATGGATTCTTGCACGCGCTTAGCACTGTTACGCAATCTAGGCGTCATTTTGCGCAGATAAATCGCCATTAATGGCGTAACCACCACAAAAATCATCGTTAATTTCCAATCGAGATACAGCATATAACCCAGCAAACCGATTGAGGTTAACGCATCTTGAATGACAGATAAAGCGACACGAGTTGAAACAGTGGAAAGACGTTCTGTATCGTAAGTGAGTTTAGAAACGGTGACGCTGGAAGAACCCGCATCAAAGTAGCTGACAGGTAATAACATGAGTTTGCTGAACGCTTCGTTTCTAATCACTTCGACAACATGACGCGCGATCCAGCGCATGTAATAAGTAGATGCAAAGCCTGCCAAAGCGCGAATTGCCATTAAGCCAAATAACATAAACGGCAATATGAGCACTTGGTCGGCAGATTGTTTAACAAAGCCGTCATCGGTCACTTTTTTTATCAGCGCCAAAAAGCCAGTATTGCTGGCAGATAGAATAATTAGCGCAGTGATACTGATTAAAAAATAGACTTTATATTGCCAGGCGTAACGAAACAGGCGCAAATAGAGTAACTTTGCGTTAGCAATGTGCGGAATAGCTTCTTTTTTACGTGAGGATCTCGACATTAATACGTCAGTCGATTAGGTGGAGAAAAATAAGGACGCTTAAATTTAAGATAAAGCAAATTAAGATAAGACAATAAAATATCAATCAATATTTAAATACTAGCTTTCAATTATAAAAGCTAACGACACAAGTGACAAATCAAACTCAACCCAATAAGTGGATTTGGTTAACCTGAATTAGGTTAATAAAGTTTAGTTAAGTGAACTTAATTAAGCCTTGCTTAATTGCCTTCTCGTGTGGCAAACGTAATGTGCGTGTAATTCGCTAATCTTGATGCTTCCATCACATTAACTACCGATTGATGCGTTGATTTTGCATCGGCATTGATAACGATTGTCGGATCTTTTCCAGCGCCAACTGCTTTGATCAATGCAGCAGAAATCTCATCGACACTACCGCCGCCCACTTCATTACTATTGACTAGATAACGGCCAGTTGCATCGACTTCTACAGTAATGATCAACGGTTTTTCTTGTGGCGTGCTGGCTTCAGCGGTTGGTAAATTAATCTGCAATTCGCTGGTACGTGCAAAAGTCGCGCTGACCACCAGGAAAATAATAATCACTAGTAGCACATCAATTAAAGGCACTAGATTCATCTCTAGTTCTTCGTGCCGTTTACCACGTTGAAAGTTCATGTTTAACCTTTTGAATCAACATATTAAGTATTCGTTACTTATCATTTTAATTCGCTTTAAATCACGTCAAGACAAGGCGTTTTTTCGTAGGCAGTACATATTGTACGACAAGAAAAAACAACGCCGTATTGGCGTGATTTAAGTGAATTAATAAATTATTTGCGTTCGTTGTGTAAAATTTCTATCAACTTAATCGCTTGTTGCTCCATATCGACCAACAATCCATCCACTTTTGCACGAAAATAACGATACGTAATCATTGCTGGCACAGCAACAACAATACCAGCTGCCGTATTATAAAGTGCCACTGAAATACCGCGCGCAAACTGGGCTACATCGTGGCCACTATTGGTGAAAGAACCGAATAACTCGACCATACCGATTACCGTACCCAGCAAACCTAGCAAGGGTGCCACAGTTGCAATCGTGCCTAAAGTAGGCAGATAGCGCTCTAATTTATGCGCCACTGAACGACCCGTTTCCTCAATCGCTTCTTTGGTGATCTCGCGTGAGCTTTTTGCATTCGCTAAAGCGCTGGCAAACACCTCGCCTAATAGCGAATGTTTTTCAAGTTTTGTTAACGTTTCTTTCGTTATGCCGCCTTGATTTAACCACTTTTGCACTTCTGGGAGTAAATTTGTAGGGGTAACAACTTCTTTGCGGAGTGCCCATGAACGCTCACCGATAATGGCTAACGCAATGATTGAAGCAATAATTAACGGCCAAATCGGCCAGCCAGCGGCCAGAATAATTTCCCACACAGCAAAACTCCTTATGTTTTAAAAAACTGCTGCTACTTTAGCTTGAAGCTTTCGTTTCGGCAAGTTCCAGTTTGATAATTTGAGCATTTAATTAACACCCTCATACCTATCGTGCCAATATCGCGGCTGTGCTTGCCGCCAGGCATTAATAGTTAACGGTTTATTTTCCTTAAAATCCAGCAAAATCGCGCCATTGTAGTCGGAGCGGTACAACCTCGCGCCTGCATCTGTATAACGTTTCTCGATGTCTTCTTTTGGATGCTTAAACCTGTTCAAATAACCAACAGTAAAGATGGCCTGCTTTGCGTGAACTGCTTGAATAAAATCCAACGTTGAAGAAGTTTTGCTACCATGATGCGGTACAACTAAAACATCGCTAGCAATCAGACTTTGACTGGTTTGTAATAACTCCGCTTCTGCGGCTTTTTCAATATCGCCAACCAATAAAATACTGCCGAATAAACTGCTGACTTTAATCACGCAACTTTTATTATTGTCGCTTAACTGCAAATCTTGATATTTTTTTTGGCTTGGGTATAACACCTGAAAATCCACAGCATCCCAGTGCCAATGTTGGCCAGCGAAGCACTTAAAGCTTTTTGCTGCTTGCACCTGCATTTTCATATTGGTTTTATAATCCGCTGGCAAATCGAATGATGTAGCTAGCCAATCCACTGGCATTTGCGCCAGCACAGAAGCCGCGCCACCACTATGATCTGTATCATCATGACTCACGATAAAACCGTCCAATTTTGCCACACCCATACTGCGTAAATAAGGCACAACAATACGACTGCCTGCATCACTTTGCGCAGAATAACGACCGCCCGCATCATATAAAAACGCGTGATTGGCAGTTTTAATCACTACACTTAAACCCTGTCCAACATCTAAAACACTCACTTGCATTTCGCCTGCATTCAACGCTGGCGGTTTTACAAAAAATAAGGGCAAAAATAATATCAAGCCCAGCCAGCGTTGTGGAAAACCGTGCGGCAACAATAACCATAATGTGCAAAATATCGCCACTAGCATTGCCCAAACAGGAGGTGCTGGCTGTTGCCATACCGCCATCGGCAAATTGGCCAGCCAATTCAATCCAACCATGCAAATATCTAACACCCAATGTGCTGCTAGCAACACGAAATCTATTGGCAACAACGCGCCGACAATGCTCAACGGCACAACGATTAAGCTGATAATGGGAATAGCAAGTGCGTTGGCAAGTGGCGAAATCACTGAAGCCTGCCCAAACATCACTATTAATAACGGCAATAAACCTAATGTAATCGCCCATTGGGTTCTCACTGCTTCAACAAACCAATGCTGCGCTTTCAACCTGCCAACACTGACATAAGCGATGATCGCCACCGCAGAAAACGATAGCCAAAATCCAGGCGCAATCACTGCCCACGGATCGATTAATACCACGACCATCAACGCGATAGACAAGGCACGCGAGATGGCTAAATTTCGACCTAGCAATAACGCCAGTGCGAATGTCATCAGCATAAATAAAGTGCGTTGCGTAGGCACTGACAACCCCGCCAAGCACGCATATAGAATCGCAACGATTAATCCGACAATAGTCGCTGCTTTACGCGTGGGGAAAAGCAACACTAAACTGGGTATACGTCGCCAAATAAAAGCGGTTATAGCAAAGGCTAAACCCGCTAGCATGGTGATATGCAGCCCAGAAATACTCATTAAATGATTCGTTCCTGTGCGCAAATACACTGTCCAATCGGCTTGTGAAATTTGGCTATCGTCACCGATTACCAGCGCACGGATCACGCCTGCGTAAGGTTGGTTGATTAAACTGCCTGAAATACGATTGCCGACTTTTTCGCGAAAATGTTCAACGATATATTTTGGTTTGAACACAAAATCGCTTAATTTTTGATGATTGCTTTTTTGATTAATACTGCCTGTGGCGCGCATATTTTCACTTAATGCCCACGCTTCGAAATCAAAACCATGCAGGTTATAAGTGGTGTGCGGACGCTTTAACTTTACAACGAATTGCCAGCGCTCGCCTGCGTGAAAAGTGTTGCTGGCGTAACTGGTTTCTTGCGGAGTATTTTCTAATTTTATAGATTGAGAATTAAATTTATTGTCGCGGTAAAAATTAAGCGAAATATGCGCAGGTACTTTCATCGTGCTAGTGACGTCTTTAGTTAACACTTTTTCCACATCGAATTGAAACCGTTCGCCACGTTCAGTCGCTTCTGGCAATGTGGCAATCACGCCCATCACTTCTATATTTTTTTGTTGCCATTCGCTAGGCAATTCATCACTTAATCTTAAGCTGGCAAAGCCAGCAGCCCAATAAAATCCCAATAAAACTGCGCAGATAAATAGACTTAACCTTTGTAAATACCGAATATTTGTTGAGTTAAGTATTGGCGGCTTTTGATTTGAAACGTTTTGAATTGCATTTTGAGCTGATTTTTTAGTTAAGTCGCCCTGAAATTTAGCAACTCTAAAAGCTAAAAAAGCCATTGGCAAAATGGCTGAGTAGACATAAATACTAGGTAATGCAGACTGTTGTTGTAGCAACCAAGCTCCTAATACAAAGCCAATTGCAAACAGGTTGATCACGTTAATTAAGCACTTTTATTAATTAAACGCATATTAAATCAAGCGCTTATTAATCCAGCGTTTGCAGCTTGCCATCTACCAAACGGTATTGGCGTTGCATTTTGGCGGCTAAACTCAAATCATGCGTCACTACAACTAAACTGGTGTTTTGCGCTTTATTGATTTCTAACAATAAATCGAACACCAAATTCGCCGTCACTCTATCCAAGTTACC
>Ga0247736_10000306_pt1 | contig 17480 bp, 9 predicted proteins | sample UWRJL193509B2_FD_180935 | JGI IMG/M metagenome (GOLD analysis project Ga0247736, IMG submission 180935) | Plant litter microbial communities from Arlington Agricultural Research Station in Wisconsin, United States - UWRJ-L193-509B-2 | ecosystem: Environmental > Terrestrial > Plant litter >...
CGGCCGGGAACGTCATGACAGCACTCTAGAACTCACGGCTGACGCGAACCCGAACGAACGGCCAACCGTTATCGGATGCCCAGCTTGTGTCGTGTCCACGCGCTACTGGCCGTCGCAATTACTCGGTCTCGATCAGCTCAGGAGAGCTGTTCCAGGCCGCTGGTCGCGATGAACAGGTCGCCCCCGCCGGTGATTCCGATAACGGATTCTCCCGATACGAAGACCGCTTCACCGAGCCCGAGGGTCGCCTTCTCTTCGGCACCAGACAGGACGAAGTGCCCGCTCGTGCAGATCGCGATCGCGGGCGCCGCGAGTTCGACCGTCGAGTCGCCGGTGACGTGCAGGAGCTCGAAGTCGGGCACGTCGGGGCGGTAGACCTCGACCCCGCCGGCGAGCGCGACCGGCTCGAGGTAGGGCACCGGCACCGGGCTGAAGTCGAGCACCGACAACAGTTCGGGAACGTCGACGTGTTTGGGGGTGAGGCCGCCACGCAGCACGTTGTCGGATGCCGCCATCAGTTCGACGCCCAGGCCGTCGAGGTAGGCGTGGATGTTCCCGGCGGGCAGGTAGAGAACCTCGCCGCGCTTCAGGCTCACGCTGTTGAGAAGAAGGGAGATGAGAATTCCGGGGTCACCCGGGTACGTTTCGGCCAGCAGGATGACCGTCTCGAAGGCGAGCGTGTCCGCGTGCACGGGTGCCGCTGAAACCACGGCTGCCACCAGTTCGTCGACACCGTCGCCGCGCGAGATCAGCCACTCGAACACGGGCGCGAGCGAGGAGTCGTCGACGAGTCGCTCCAGCAGCGGCGCCACGGCATCCCCCAGCGGCGCGAGGAGCTCGCGCGTCTCGGCGACCGGGCGGAACCCGCAGAGGGCGTCGAACCTTTCGCTCAGCGCGAAGATGATCTCGGGCTTGTGGAAGGCGTCCTTGTAGTTGCGCGTCGGGTCGTCGAGTGGAATGCCGAGCGCGTTCTCCCGTTCGAAGCCCGCGGCGGCCTGCCTCATCGTCGGGTGTGCCTGTAACGACAGCGGCGACGCGGCGGCCAGGATCTTCAGCAGGAACGGCAACCGCTCTCCGGCGAGAACGTCGATGAGGGTTGCTGCTCCCCCCGCCACAGAGGGGTCGATGACGCGCGCGGGCGAGCCCGGGTGGGCCCCCAGCCAGAGCTCCGCTTCGGGTGCTCCCGACGGCTCCCGCCCGAAGAGTCCGGCGATCGCCGAAGTGGATCCCCAGGCGTAGTCCCGGGGCGTATTGGTGATGCCTACAAACATGGAGCCCGTCTCTTGTCGTCGCTTGGAACAAAGTACCAATCGTCTGGCTGCACGCCGACCGGCGGTCGTAGGCTTTCGGAGGATTCCGACAAGCAATGGAGCATTAATATGTCATTCGAGTCACTCAGCAGCGACTTCTACGGTTTTGAGAACGCACTCACCGACCAGGAAAAAGACCTGATCATGCGCCTGCGCGCATACCTGGACTCTGAGATCCGACCGATAGTCAACAAGCTCTGGGCCGACGCCGAATTCTTCCCGCGCAAGGTCGTCACCGACCTCGCCGAACTCGGCCTCTTCGGCCAGCCCTGGCCGGAGACCCGCCAGTTCGAGAATTCGGCCGTGTTCCGTGGCTGGGTTGCTCTCGAACTCGCCCGCGTCGACACCAGCCTCGCGACTCTGGTCGGAATGCAGAACGGCCTCGTCATGGGATCCATCAGCGTCGCTGGTTCCGATGAGCAGCGCGCCGAGTGGCTTCCGAAGCTCGCCTCGGGTGAGCTTCTCGGCGCCTTCGGCCTCACCGAGCCCCTGTCGGGTTCCGACTCGGCGCAGGGACTGCGTACGGTCGCCAAGCGCGACGGCGACAACTGGGTCATCAACGGTGCCAAGCGCTGGATCGGCAACGGGTCGATCAGCGACGTCACCATCGTCTGGGCGAAGGATGCCGACGACGGCCAGGTCAAGGGCTTCATCGTGCCGACATCGACACCCGGCTACTCGGCCAAGCGCATCGAGAACAAGCAGGCGCTGCGTATCGTGCAGAACGCCGACATCGTCTTCGAGAACATGGTTGTACCCGAGGCGAACCGCCTGCAGAAGTCGACCTCGTTCCGCGAGACCGCCGCAGTGCTGCGCCTCACCCGTGCCGAGGTCGCCTGGGCCGCAGTCGGCAACTCGGTCGGCGCTTACGACGCGGCTGTCGCGTACTCGAAGGAGCGCATCCAGTTCGGCAAAGAGATCGGCGCACACCAGCTCGTGCAGGACCTGCTCGCGAAGAGCCTCGGCAACATCACGGCATCCATCGGCATGGTCACCCGCGTCTCAGCCATGCTCGACGAGGGTACCCAGCGCGATGAGCACTCGTCTCTCGCCAAGGCTTTCACCACGAGCCGCATGCGCGAGACAGTTGCCTGGTGCCGCGAGATCTTCGGCGGCAACGGCATCGTTCTCGACTACGACGTCTTCCGCTTCTTCGCCGACTCCGAAGCCATCTACTCCTATGAGGGAACCCGCGAGATGAACACGCTCATCGTCGGCCGAGCGATCACCGGCAAGGCCGCGTTCGTCTAGAGCGCCGTTTTCACGTCTGCGACCCCGGGCCCTGTGGCCCGGGGTCGCTGCGGTTAAGAGGTGATCACCGGGTCGTTCCGGGTGAACGCCGAGCGTTCGTCGTCTAGCCTTATGGGCATGTCTCGCCTCACGGATGCCCCGGCCACCCCCGCGGGTGCCGCCTTCCGTCCGCTGCTGAGCTCCGCGCACATCGCATTCACCACGTTCACTCTCTTCACCGTGTTCGCTGGCAACTTCTGGCGCAATCTCGTCGGCTGGTACGCGTGGGGTGCGATAGTCGTCGCGATCATCGTCGTCAGCATCGTCTGGATCGTGCGCGCCGGGCTCGTCCACCGGCTGCGCCACCTGCCGCTGGCCCTGCTCGCCTTCGTCGCGTACGCGCTGGCATCCGCCCTCTGGTCGAACTGGCCTCTCGAGACCCTGCTCGGGTCCCTCGTGCTCTGGCTGACGATCATCATCGCCCTCCCCCTCGCCGCCGTGGTCAGCTGGGAGGAGCTGCTCGTCGCTTTCAGCGCGGCGATGCGCTGGATCGTCGGGTTGTCGCTCGCCTTCGAGCTCATCGTCTCGACGATCATCCGTCACCCCGTGCTGCCCGTGTACATCACCGGGACCACCGTCGAGGACTCGCCGCTGATGGTTCTCTGGTCACGCAACCTGCTCTTCGTCGACGGCAAGATCCAGGGCATCCTCGGCAACTCGAGCATGCTCGCCTACGTCGCCCTTCTCGGCCTGATCGCCCTCGGCGTGCAGTTCGCCGCCCGTCGCATTGGCCGGATCTCAGCCGGGGTCTGGGCCGTGCTCCTCATCGGCACCCTGGCGCTCACCCGCTCGGCCACCACCATCATCGCGGCCGTCGTCGTGCTCGCGGTGCTCGCGATCGTGCTGGTCCGTCGCCGGCTGGTGTCCCGCCGGGCTCGCGCCGGCTTCGCCATTGGAGTGCTGGTCGCGGCCGCCGTGGCCGGGATCCTCGTCGCCACCTTCTGGACCCGCATTCTCGCCCTGTTCGGCAAGAGCGGCGACCTCACCGGCCGCGTCGAGATCTGGCAGAACGTGATCGGCCTCGCCGTGCAGCGCCCCGCCTTCGGCTGGGGCTGGCTCGGATACTGGCCGCCATGGGTCGAACCCCTCGGCTCGCTCAACAAGCGCTGGGGTGTCTTCCAGCTGCACGCCCACGACGCCTGGATCGATTTGTGGATGCAGGTCGGCATAGTCGGCCTCGTCATCTTCGCGCTCATCGTGCTCACCACGGTGCTGCGCGGCCTGTACTCGTCGACCCACCGCGTCTGGCACGACACGGGCAAACGCCTCGAGTTCAGCGCCGTGACCCTGCTGCCGATCCTGGTGATGACGATGCTGCTCGTGCAGAGCATCACCGAGAGCCGGTTCCTGGTCGAAGAGGGACTCCTGATGCTCTGCATCCTCGCGATCAAGCTGAAGCTCGACCCGTTCCTGCACGAAGAGCCACGCGCGACTGTCATCGACCGACGTGCCCGTGCACGCACCATCCGGGCAACACCGAAGGTTCCCGTCAGGAGCCGATGAACGACGCTCGCTCGCATCCCGTGCTGCTCGCTTCGGAAGAGTTCCTCTCGTCGCCGCGCTTCGTCACAGCCCTCACCACCGTCACCGTGGCCATGGGGGCGTGTTCCTTCGCCATCGTGAAGATCTTCGGCTGGGCCGGGTACATCGGCGCGCTCTCCGCACTCGTCCTCCTCGCCGTCGCCTCGGGCCTCGCCCGGCGCCAGCACATCGACTGGCAGGGCCTGCTGCCGATCTCGCTCATCGCATTCCTCAGCTGGAGTGCGCTGTCCATAGTCTGGAGCGGCTACCAGTGGGCGACCCTGAGCAGCCTGATGTACCAGTTCGCCTTTGCCGCGCTCGCGGTCTACATCGCGCTCAACCGCGACATGATCCAGATCGTGCGCGTGTTCGGCAACGTGCTGCGGTTCGTGCTGGGTACATCACTCGTGCTCGAACTGATCTCGGGCATCATCGTCGACTCGCCGATCCCCCTGCTCTCGATCGAGGGCAACCTCGCCACCGGTGAGCCCGTGCAAGGACTGCCCGGCGACTCGACCCAGCTCGGCATCCTCGCACTCATCGGCGGCATCACCTTCTGGGTCGAGCTGGCGACGAAGTCAGTGGAGCGGCCGGTCGCGATCCTGTCGCTTGTCGGTGCCGCCTTCATGGTGAGCCTGACCCACTCGACAGTAATCACCTCGGCCGCCGTCGTCGTGGCCGTCGCCGCACTGGTGCTCGAGGGGATCCGCCGGGTTCGACCGGCCGCACGGCAACCCCTCACCTGGGCCCTGCTCTCGCTCGCGGTCGTCGCCCTCGTGCTCATAGTCGTCTTCCGCAGCCGGATCCTCGATGCGATTCAGGGCAGCGACCAGCTCGCGAACAAACTCGGGCTGTGGCGCCAGATCAGCGCTTTCATCGAAGTCAACAACCTGCAGGGCTGGGGCTGGATCGGCAAGTGGCGCACCGAGATTCCGCCCTACGTCGGATTCCCCCAGGTGCGCAGCAGCGACTACGCCTCGGCCTTCAACAGCATTCTCGATATCTGGTTCCAGCTCGGTTTTGTCGGCGTAGTGATCTTCTGCATCCTGATCGGCCTCGCCCTCGTGCGCTCCTGGCACCTTGCCGTTCGCCAGCCGAGCGTCGTCTATCTCTGGCCGGCCCTCATCCTGGTCTGCCTGATCTCGACAGCCGTGACCGAGAGCTCGATCCTCATCGACTTCTGTTGGCTGACCCTCATCATCTGCGTGGTGAAGTCCGCGAGCAAGATGAGCTGGCGGCTCACCTTCGCTCGCATCCGCCCCGCGATCGAGTAACCAAGTCCCGGTACGCTGGAGGCGCCGAACAGCCTCCTGGGCTGCGGCGCCCACCTTGAGGAGAACCCCACCGTGCCAGAGAACGAGATCGCGAAGGCGCCTTCGAAATTCGAGGCTGTGCTCGCCAGAGCGCAGGAGCTCAACGACCAGTCGCACTACCGCGACGCGATCACACTTCTCGTGACCGTGCCGAAAGACGACGAGTTCTACTTCCGCGCGCAGGCACTGCTCGCCCAGATCCACTGGGTACTGGGCGAGGACGACCTTGCTCTCGAGTACGCCACCGCCGCTCGCGCGACCAAGCTGCCGCTGCGCAGGGCCACGACTATCCGCGATCGCCTCGCCCCCGGCGCGTACCTCGACCCGACGGCAACCGAGTCGCTCACGTCCTCTGGCTATACCTTCACCCACGCCTCGTATTACGTCGCCAAGAAGGGCAACTACGGCGACCTCGTGCTTCCCTGGTCGGTGCGCCGCATGGTGGAGCGCCAGAATCCGGTGGCCAGCTGGCAGGCCCAGCACGTGCACCGGGTCGTCGACGAACAGACCGTGGAGCGGATCAACGCGACCGACGGTCTCTTCATCGGCGGTGGCGGGCTCTTCCTGCCCGACACCATGCCGAACGCGAACAGCGGATGGCAGTGGAACGTCTCGAACGAGATGCTCGAGAAGATCACGGCCCCGATTGCCGTGACCGCGGTCGGGCTCAACCTCTTTCCCGGCCAGGAGTTCGAGGGCGACACCTTCGTGAAGTCGCTCACCAAGCTGGTCGAGAAGTCGACTGTTTTCGGGCTGCGCAACAACGGGTCCGTCCGCCGCGTGCAGGAGATGCTGCCGGCCGAGCTCGCTGCGAAGGTGCAGTTCCTGCCCTGCCCCACCACCCTCAACGGCCTGCTCATGCCGGCGTTCGAGGGCGGGGAGCGCAACCGTGACAAGCAGGTTGTGCACCTGAACGCCGCATTCGACCGGTCCGAGCGGCGTTTCGCTGGCGACTACGCCGACTTCCTGGCACAGGTGGCTACGTTCATCCGCAGTCTTCCCGAGCACGTCGAGGTGCGGTGCGCTGCCCACCTTCGCAACGACGAGACGATTGCCAACGACCTGAAGTCACAACACGACATCGAGCTGCCGATCGACCGCCTGCAGGACATGACAGCGCGGGAGGGCCTCGACCTCTACGCGTCGAGCTCGCTCGTCATCGGAATGCGCGGGCACGCCGGAATGATCCCGTTCGGTGTCGGCACCCCGATCATCAGCCTCGTCTCGCACCCCAAGATGCAGTACTTCCTCGACGACATCGGCCACTCCGACTGGGGAATCTCGGTGCATGACCCCGAGCTCGGTGCCAAACTGCTCGAACTGGCGACTGACGTGCTCGAGCACGAGGACCGCTATCGCGGCGAGGTCCTCGCCGCGCGTGAGGTGCTCAACCAGGTCACCCTCGGCGTGGTCGCGCAGCTCACCCCCGTGCTGCCGGCGAGCCCCGAGCGCGAGGCGGCACGTATCAACCTCGAGCCGCGGCGCACCCCGACAGTCGGATTCATCACGGCCTTCGACAACGCCATCAACTGGTCGGCACCGGTCGCAGAAGAGGTCATCGCCCGCGGCGGCAAGGTGCGCTTCTTCGTGCCGACCGACGACCGCCACGCGCTGTCCGAGAAGCAGCTCGAGCGCATCGCTTCGTTCCCGGTGAGCTCGCTCAGCCTCGACCAGGTGGCCGCCGAGGTACGTGCGAGCTGCGACGTCGTGATCCCGATGCTGCCCGGCCACGGCGCCTTCGACCTCGTCGAGCTGCTGCGCGGCAACGCGACGGTTGCTGACGCCGGCCCCGGCACGACGCACCCGGTCGTGGCCGGTGGCTTCTTCGGCGTTCTCGCGAACAACCCCCACCACGGCTACCAGATGCGCCTCGGATTCGACGTGCTCGCCCTGAACTCGGAGCCCGACCGCGCGCTCTTTGCCCAGCTCGCCGAAGGCCTCGGGCTCTCGACCGAGAACATGCTCGTGAGCGGCCTCGCCCTGCTGTCGGGCTCGCCCGAGCCGCAGAAGACCGGCCCGATCCGCCGCCTGCTGTTCGCCGACCAGCCCTCCGTTCCCAGCAATCCCGAGGAACGCCGGCACATCTACCGGTCCCTCATCGCCTACGCGATCGCGCACCCCGAACGCGAGGTCGTCATCAAGCCGCGCACGCGCCCCGGTGAGGGCACCTTCCACAAGAGCGACTACTCGCCCGAACAGGTTCTCGAGGCTCTCGAGTTCCCTCCGAACTTCTCGATCGACTACACCGCGATCGCCACCCAGCTCGACTACACCGACCTGGTGCTGACGGTGTCGTCGACGGCAGCCATCGAAGCACTCGGCCGCGGCTGCCGGGTTGCCATCATCTCCGACCTCGGCGTGAACCAGAACCTGATGAACCCGATGTTCGCCGGTTCCGGCCTACTGCGCACCTTTGCGCAGATCAGCGCCGACGAGATCGGGGCACCGGATGCCGCCTGGCTCGCGAGCTACTTTCCTGGTGAGCCGTCGGTCACCCCGGCCGCTGCACTGCTCGACCGGGTGAACGAACTGCTCGAATCGGGGGAACGCCCCGGCATCCACCTGCTGCAGAGCCCGTTCGGCGTCGCCTACCGGGCGGCCCGGATCTCGGTCGAGGCCGAGAAAGCCGCGAGACGCGAAGCCGACGCCGCGCGCAAACGCAAGGCGAAGCCTGGCGCGAAGAAGGGCACCCCGGCCGCGCCAGCGAGTATCCCGCGCCGGCTGGTCCGTCGCCTGCGTCGCGAACTCGCAGCCCGACGCAAGGCACGGACCGGCGGAAAGTAGGCGCAGTCCAGCTCCGAGCACACGTGAATCGAAGAAGCCGTACCCACCCGGGTACGGCTTCTTCGACTGGTACCCGCGTTCTAGAAGAGCGAGTCGGCGTCGACCCAGGTCGGTTCGACACCGAACAGGCTTCGCGCGCCGGACGCAACGCCGTGTTTCGTGTACGGGTCACTCGACTCGGTCGACACGTAGACCTCGGCCACGGTGAGCTGCGCGTCGAGGGTCGGGGCGAACTGCAGCGTCGACGCGTCGGGAACGACGACGCGGGCGACCGTGCGTTCCTCATCGAAGAGCACGTGGCTGACATCGCCCCGGTTGATGAGCTCCTGGATAGCCGGGATCAGCCGCAGCGGGGTCTCGCCCGAGGTCTGCACGGTCCAGATCTGGGTGAACCCGACGGATTTGCCGCTCGCGATTGCCTCTTCGAGGGTTCCGAGAAGAGCGACCGACGCCGGTGAGCGTCCGCCGCCGCGCACGACGGCGTCACCCAGGATCAGCACGTCGATCTCGGGCTTGTCGATCGGCGCTCCCGAGATGCGGCGGGGGGCCGGGAACGGGCGGGCCGAGGCTGGCTCGAGCGCCAATTCCTTCTCGATCCGCAGCGAGAGGTTGTTGCGTGATGCCTGCTTGTGCCAGAAGTTGTAGGCGCTACGGTAGGCCAGTCGCGACTCGTGCATCCACGATTCGCCGAAGTCCGAGGTGCTGAGCGAGGTGCCGAGCGTGCGCTGCAGGGTCAGTGCCGGAAGCGTCTCGAGGCGAACGACCCGCTGGCCGGTGCCGAGCTCGAGCCTGCGTCGGTACTCGCCATCGGCTGCCTTGCGTACCGGGTCGAAGTATCCGATCGCGTCGAGCGCGCGCTGCTTGTGGAAGGTCAGCGAGGGTTCACACAGCTTGAGCTTGAAGCCGTGCTCCTGCGAGAAGAGCAGCTCTTCGGAGACACGGAAGCACGACGACACGTTGGCCACGAGGTGCGGCCGCGCGAGCAGGTGGGCGATGTGCAGTTCGACGCGACGCGGGTGCATCCAGTCGTCCGAGTCCTGCATGGTGATGTACTCACCCCGGGCAGCATCGATCGCATCGTTGCGGCAGACATACGTTCCGCGGTTCTCCTGCGGGCGCATGACCCGGATGCGATCGTCGGTTGCCTCGATCGCGTCGAGCAGTTCGGTGTACTCCGGTCCCGAGCCATCGTCGATGACAATCAGTTCGAGGTTCTGCCAGCTCTGGTTGAGAGTGGAGAGCACGCCGGTCCAGATCTCGGGACCGGGCTTGAAACAACTCATGATGACAGTGACGAGCGGGCCATCGGTGATGGTCGCCGAGGCGTGCGAGCGGATGCGGTCGAACGGAAGGTTGTCGCTGTCTTCGAGTTCGACGCGCTCGAGTCCGTAGCGCGAGTAGACCGAGTTGAACGCGACGAGCCAGAGTTCGACGGAGTCGCTCAGGCGCGAGAAGTGGAACGGGTTGAGCACGTCGGTGCGCACCTGGCGCTGCGTGATCGTCGGGCTGGTCCAGGCCGAGACGATGTCGCGTGCCTGGGTCATGAGCCCGGCTCCGATCATCTTCGAGACGAACAGGATCTGCTCGGACTCGCTGAGGGTATCGATCTCGGGTTTTTCAGCCAGGTACTGCAGCAGGTAGACGGCGAGTTCCTTGTCGACGCGGCTGAGGTTCTTGCCGGCGAGCACTTTTTGAAAGTACTCGAGGTCGGCGAACGCGAGCGAGTCGAGAATCAGGCGGGCGCCCTCACGCGACCCTTCGTTGCCGTAGGCACGGATGACAGAGCTGAGCTCGGCGTAGTCGAACCGGCCACCACTGACTTTGAGGGCCATCGGGTCGCGCATCGCGATCGACCCGGAGCGCAGCACGGCGTGGGTGAGGGTGCGCAGTTCGAACTTGTCGGCGTACTCGCGATTGACCGAGAGCGTGTCGATGTGCTCGGAGTCGATATTGAGCCAGGCCGAACGCGACGCCGCGAGCAGGCCGCGGTCGAGCTTGTCGTCGGCCGGCTTCGTGCGACGGAAGTACTCGTCGATGATGCCGAGTCTGATGAGCGTTCGTCTGGCGAAGGCGCGAAGGCGAGCTATCACGAAGAATGTCCTTTACTTGGCAGCGCGCCCGGTCGGCGAACGGCCGCCGGAAAACCGCCACCGGTAATATGGTGAAGAATCCAGTCAACTGTATTACGGGCGCGTCACATTGGTGAAAAGGCCGATGCCGGACAAGCAGTGGCTCACCCCGAAAACACAGCGACGAGAGAGCCCGGAGCAATGCCGCCGACGGGTAGCCGGCTCACCCAACCGAGGAGCACCCCGTGAGATCACCTCTGCGCCGAGCGGCACCCGAGCCCCGCAACCCGAAGGCGGAAGACCCGAAGACCTCGGCTGACGACACCGCGCCCGCCGCACGCGGCACCTTCGCGGCGTCCAAGTTGCGCGCCTGGATCGACTCCGGCTTCGCCGCCGAGTCGCAGACCCTCGGCATCGACTCGTCGCTGACGATCCCCCGCACCTCCCTGCGTGAGGGGCGCTACCTGCTGCCGACTTTCGTCTCGCACGACGGCTACCTGCCGCCCGACGACACCGTCGCCTTCGCCACATCAGTGAGCGATGCCACCCGGATGGGCCTCGAGGCGCTGGTCTTCGGCCTGCAGAAGGTCTACCCCGGGTTCGATAACGAGGTCCACGTCTTCCACGACGACTCGCTCGGCGCCTTCACCATCGACCGCCTGAACGGTCTCTACCCGCGGTTCGTCTATCACCCCACCGAGCGAGGTGAGGCATCCACCCTCGGCGCGCTCGCCCTCGACCGCCCGGGTCGGGTCATCGTTCTAGACCCCGAGGTGCTCGTAGTCGGCGACCTCTCGCCCCTGTGGACCGGCGACGAGCGGGTCAAGGCTGTTCCCGACACCGCCTCTCTTCCGTTCTCGCTGCTCTCAGCGACGACCGGAAAACCCCCGCTCAGCAGCGCGGTGATCTCGCTTCCCCGTTCGGCCCGCGGCGCCGCTGCCGTCGCGGCCGCGACCGCCGCCGCCTCCAGCGCCGTCGCCGCCGCAACCAAGGCGCCCAGCCGCCAGGATCTCTGGAATGTCGTGCTGGCGGACACCGAGGTCGAACTGCTGGCCACGACTTTCAACGCCGGTCACCGCCTGGTCGAGTCGTACTACCCCGACACTCTCGGGTCGGTGTCGGCCATTCGTTTCTCAGGGTTCAAGCCCTGGTTCGAGTACCTCCCGACCGAAGAGAAGAGCGAGGGCGAGAGCGGTTCGCACGGCACGAAAGCCAGGACCAACCCGCTCACGCTCGCGCTCTGGCGACGCGAGTTCGGCCAGGGAGTGCGCCGGGCACGACTCCGCTCGTTCCGCGAATCCCAGTCGGCGTCGCTCGAATCGCTTCGCGGCAGCGCCACCGGCCGCCCGGCCGTCATGATCGGCAACGGCCCATCGATCGCGCAGACCGACCTCGGGTTGTTTGCCGGGTTCGAGAAGTTCGCCTACAACTGGTTCGTGAACCACCCCGGGTTCGACGACATTCGCCCCGAACACCTCGTGCTGGCGTCGGCGAAGTTCTTCGGCGGCTGGCAGGCCGCCCGGCCGAGCTGGCCGGAAGGCTACCTCGCCGCACTTCTCGCGCGCGAGCACAAGCCGCGCCTATGGGTGTCGCACTACTTCAGGCACCTGGTCGAGTCCACCCCGGAGCTCGCCGGGTACGAGGTCAGCTACTTCCTGTTCGAAAAGCCGTTCAAACCGATGCTGCAGAAGACCGGCCAGGTCGCCCTCGATGTGACCGGGCCTCTCACCGACTCTCTCACGGGAGTGCTGAGCGCGGGAGTGCCCCTCGCCCTCCACCTGGGCGCGACGTCGATTGCGCTGGTCGGGTGCGACAGCAACTACGCCTCAGAGACCGGCAGCTACTTCTACGACGAAGCGCAGCACACCTCGCCGACCAACACGACGGCAAACCTCGTCAGCACCTGGGGATCCGAGGCGAGCGTCGGCCAGTACTGCTACCTGCGGTTCACCGAGGAGCTCACCGCACGCGGAATCACGTTCGTCGACGCGACAGTCGACGGCGCGCTGCGCACCGTACCCAAGCTCGCCCTCGCCGACGTACGATCACTCCTGGCAAACGCGGTCTAGCCCGGCCTCCCCGCCCACTACCTCCCCCCGACTCGAGAAACAGGACGCCGATGGACACCGCAGTACGCAGCGCAGCACCGCAGGACGATCGGGAATCCCGGCAGTCTGCACTCGTGGAGTCCTACGCGGCCCAGGCGATCCGTGCTGCCGACGGCCTCAAAGCGCTGCGGCACACCCTGCTGCGCGGACCGAGCGCCGACCTGCGCGCGCTCGCCGGGATCATCGCGGAGCGCATTCCGGATGCCGCCCGGCCAGGTCCAGAGGCGGAGTCCGCCGAGGGCGCCAGCCCCACCGAGGGCACCTTGGCCAGCCCCCGGGCCAACTGGCTCGCCATGGTCGCCCAAGTCGGCTGGCTCCAGGGCGAACCGAATACGAGAACCCTCGAGCGCTATCGCGCGCTGCGGGCTCGCTTCGGCACCGCCTTTCTCTCTGAGGCCGACGTCACCGCGTACCTCGCGGCGGGTGGAATGACACTCGCCGCCGACGAGCGAGCCGAGCTGCGCGCGCACCCTTCGCTCAAGGCCACCGCGCGCGCGTCGGCGAAGAGCGACGCCGCAGCCGACGAACACGGGGTCGGCAGCGAAGCCCACCTCGCGGCCCTGACCAAGATCCTCGACCTTCCCGAGAACATGCCCCTGGTGATTTCGGGCAAAGGTCGTGGCCCCGCCCGCCTCTCGTCGAAGCTCTCGGTTCTCGACCGTGCCCGCTCGGTCTTCCGCGAGAATGAGACGCCCCCGTCGCCGGTGACCGTGATCGTCTCGGCCGGCACCGCAGCCGATGTCGCGGTGACCACGACCTCGCTGAAGCACCAGCTGCACCCGAAAGTAACGGTCGTCAGCCAGGGCGCGAACGAGAGCCTTGGCGCGGTACTCACCCGCGCACCGGGCGACCTCCTGCTCTTCCTCAGCGCCGGAAGCTGGGCCACCCCCGGCCTGGCGAGCTCCCTCGCGGCCGCATACGATGCCGCACAGTACGATGCCGCACAACACGATGCCGCCCAGGCCGATGCTGCCGACGCTGGACCTGTCATCGTGATTCCCTCGGCCCAGTGGGTCGACGACGACCTGCGGTTCGCGCCCGCGGGATCCCTGCTGCGCCTCGCCGACTCGTCGAGCGCCCTCGTACACCGCCGGGTCTTCTCTGAGGTGGGAGAGCCATTCGACATTCCCGCCGAAGAGGCCCTCGACGAATTCGTCACCCGCGTGCGACGCAGCCTCGGTGCCGACGCGCTCGCGCGGGTGACCTCGCCGACCCTCGTGCTGCATCCGGCACGATCGCTCACGCTCACCGACCCGATCATCCCCACCCAGGACTGGCGCGCAGAGTTCCGCTCGGCGACGCTCGACTCCGGCCGCGCCGGCGGAGTCGTCGACACCACCGCGATCCGGGTACCGTTCACGGTGCAGCGCGACCCCGACCGTCACTTCGATGTGGTGTTCATCAGCACCGTCGGCCGCGCCGGCTGGAAGGGCGGATCGCAAGAGTCGATGCTGCAGGAGATCCGCGCTCTCAGCGCGAGAGGGCTCCGCCTCGGACTCGTCCACCTCGAGGCACCCCGCATCGGCGGCCCCGGACCGGGCCAGTTGACCCCTGTCTTCCAGAAACTCATCGACGACGGCCAGGTCGAACGCCTCACCATTTTCGACGACGTCACCACCGAGGTCGCCACCATCCGGTATCCCCCGGTGCTGCAGTTCACGCCTGACCTCCCCGCCGGGTTCGTCCCCGGCACGAGCGGGATCCGGGCTCGCCGGGTGATCATCGAAGCCAACCAGGGACCGGCCGAGACCGACGGCAGCGACCGCCGCTACGTGATCGAAGACTGCGACGCCACGGTCGAGAGGATCTTCGGCTCGAGAGCTGTCTGGTACCCGCAGGGACCGCTCATCCGTCGCCAGCTCGAGAACGAGGGCGTGCCGGCAGAGCACCTCGGGCCAGTCGATCTTCCCGGCATCCTGGACCCGGCCGACTGGGCTGTCGAGCGCTCCCCGCTCGCCGGTCGTCGCCCCGTCGTCGGTCGGTACTCGCGCGATCACCCCAACAAGTGGCCCGACACCTGGCAGCAGGCTCTCACCGCCTATGGCGCGCCGGCCTTCGACTTCACGTCGATGGGTGGCCACGAGGCTGTCGACCTGCTGCGCGGCGAGGCCGCTATTCCCCGCACCTGGACGCTTCTCGGCTACGACGAGGCACCCCCACGCGAGTTTCTCGCCGGTCTCGACTTCTTCGTGTATTTTCACCACTCGACCTATGTCGAGGCCTTCGGACGCGCCATCGCCGAGGCAATGGCGAGCGGTGCCGTCGTGATCCTGCCCCCGGCCTTCGCCCCGGTCTTCGGTGAGGGCGCGGTCTACTGCGAGCTCACCGAGGTGGCGGGTACCGTCGAGAGACTCGCCGGTGACCAGTCGGCCTACGACGCCCAGGCCGCCGCCGGGCGCGCCCATGCGAGCCTGAACTTCGGCTACGACCGCTACGCCGAGACGATCGCCGCGATCAGCTCGGGCGAGGCCGTGGCGCAGAGGCGCGGATGACCGCACCCTCGGTGGTGCCGGTGCCTTCGCCGGCACCGTCATCGGCCCGGACGCCCACCCGGCCGGAGATCCAGGCGTTGCGGGCTGTCGCTGTTGCCCTCGTCGTCGCCTATCACTTCTGGCCCGATCGGCTTCCCGGCGGCTTTATCGGCGTCGACGTGTTCTTCGTGATCTCGGGGTTCCTCATCACCGCCCACCTGGTGCGGGATGTCTCGGCGAGCGGGCGGGTGCAGCTCGCCACCTTCTGGGCGAGGCGCGCCCGGCGCCTGCTTCCCGCCTCACTGCTCGTGCTCCTCGCGACGAGCGTCGGAGTGCTCCTGTTCGTGCCGAGTGCCCTGTGGCGGGACATCTTCGCCGAAGTGACCAGCTCCACCCTGTACGTGCAGAACTGGTTCCTCGCCTCGTCTGCCGTGGACTACTCCGCGGCCGATGCGCTGGCCTCGCCGGTGCAGCACTACTGGTCACTGTCGACGGAAGAGCAGTTCTACCTGGTCTGGCCTGTGCTCATCGCGATCATCGCCCTGGTCTCGCGAATGTCCCGGGCCGGTCGCACGCTCCCCCGCAGGGCAGTCTTCGTCGGCCTCGCCGCGGTCGTCGTCGCCAGCCTCGTATTCTCGATCGTCTACACCGGGGTCTCGGCCGATGCCGCTTATTTCATCACGCCGACCCGCGCCTGGGAGTTCGGCGCCGGCGGGCTGTTGGCTGTCGTGTTGCCCGGCCCGCTCTCCGCCCGCCCAAACGCCCGGCACGGCGCGCTCAGCCTGCTGTCGCTCGCGGGGCTGGCATCCCTCACCCTCGCCGCCCTCGCCTTCAGCACCGCAACGCCATTCCCCGGCTCGGCCGCGCTGCTCCCCGTTCTCGGAACACTCGCGGTGATCGCCGCCGGCACCCCGCGGGCCTGGTTCTCGCCGGCACGCGTCGCCGGCCTCCGCCCGGTGCAGTTCCTCGGCGATGTCTCGTACTCGGTCTACCTCTGGCACTGGCCACTGCTGATCATCGCCCCGTACGTTCTCGGCAGGGACGTGGCAACCGGGCTCGGAACCACGGCGAAATTGCTGCTTCTTCTGGTTACCGTGCTGCTCGCGTGGGCGACCAAGATCGTCGTCGAGGATCCGATCCGTTCCGCCCGGATCCTGACCCGGCGCCCGCCTGCCGTCTCGCTCCTCGCCGCCGCGGCCGGCATGGCCGTCGTGCTGGTCATCCCCCTTGTCGCAACCGCCGGGCTCGACGCCGCAGAGGCCCGCTCCGACGCGATCCAGCAGCAGTTGGTCACGACCCCCGAGCTCGTCACCGGAGCCGGGTCGAGCGTGGACGACGTCACCCGGTCGATTCTCGCCAGCCTTCCGCCGTGCCTGGGTGCCCTGGCCAGGCCGGCCGATGGGGCCGGGTGCACCAACCCCGACCTCGAGGGCAGCGGCGACGACACCCAGGGCATCGTCATCCCCGACCCGACCGCGGGAAAGATCCCGGCCTACCGGCGCGACTGCCTCGATGACCTCAAGAAAGAGCAGTTCCTGGTCTGCGAACTCGGGGTGCCCGAGGCACAGGCCACGAAGACCGTCGCTGTCATCGGCGACTCCCACTCGTTCTCGCTGCTGCCGACCATCATGACCATCGCCGAAGCGCAAGGGTGGCACGTCGTGTCGGTCACCCGCGGGTCCTGCCCGTTCAACGCTGCGACCCGGGCACTCGACAAGGGTGCCGCGCGCGACGGCTGTGTGGCCTGGAACGACAATGCCACCGCGCTGTTGCGCGAACGTCCTGAGATCAGCGCGGTCTTCACCTCGGCATCGGCGAAGAACGGCTACGTCGGGACGGGTTCGGGAGCCACTCGCAGCAGCGGGTACGACAACGCCGTCACCGGCGCCGCCTCGCTCTGGCGCAGCCTGCCCGAGTCGGTCAGCGATGTGGTCGTCATCCGCGATGTTCCGCGCGCACGGGTCGACGTGGTCGAGTGCCTCGACGAGGCGTACGCCGCAGGCTTCCTCACCGAGCGGGACTGTTCCTCGCCGCAGGACGACGTGGAGTACGCCGATCCCCTCGCGGATGCCGCCGCCGCGTACACCGCGGCGCCGGGTGACCCTGCCGTGACCCTCATCGACCCGACGCCGATCCTCTGCGTCGCTGGCGAGTGCGCCGCCTACCTCGGCCACACCATCGTCTACCGCGACAGCCACCACATCGCACCTGTGTTCGCCCGCACCCTTGCACCCCTCGTGCAGCAGGCGCTGCCCGCCGCACGCTTCGGGCCGTAGGCCCACAATGGGATAGGGTCCCAGAGGACGTTCACCAATCGAGGAGAGTACAGATCGTGGCAGACGCCCCGCTGAAATTTGCCAAGAGAATGCGCTCGGGACTCATCCGTCGGGCGGTGAAGGTCTTTCCCGGCATCCTCGCACTCCGCAGCCTCGAGTCGAGCCAGAGCGTGGCCTGGGAGCTCGACCGTACCGCGGCGAAGCTCCGCCCGGGCGGACCGGTCAACTCCCTCGCCAGCCACCCCGAGGCCGAGATCGCCCTCGCCGAGGGCCGCTATGTACGCCCGCGGTTCGTCGACCACGTCGACCACATCGCCCCCGACGCCGACGTCGTGTTC
>Ga0247736_10000311_pt1 | contig 17250 bp, 23 predicted proteins | sample UWRJL193509B2_FD_180935 | JGI IMG/M metagenome (GOLD analysis project Ga0247736, IMG submission 180935) | Plant litter microbial communities from Arlington Agricultural Research Station in Wisconsin, United States - UWRJ-L193-509B-2 | ecosystem: Environmental > Terrestrial > Plant litter >...
CCAACTGAAGGTTCAAGCGAAAAGTTTTGGATTTTACGTCGCCGTAGTTTCCAACTGCTCCGAAGCAAGGTGAAAGATAAACACACTGCGCCTTTCATTGATGACTTCATCGTTAACCCAGAACACTTGCCTGAGTTCTTCCCGAAGATCCGTGAAATCATCAAGAAGTATAAATTGTTTGCAACCATTGCTGGCCACATGGGTGACGGTAACTTCCACATTATTCCACTTATGAAGTTGGAAGACCCGAATGACCGTGCCAAACTTGAACCAGCTATGCGCGAAGTGAACAACTTAGTATTAAGCTACAAAGGCTCAATTAGTGGTGAACACAACGATGGTTTAATCCGTGGCCCTTGGTTGAAAGATATGTACGGAGAAGAAGTATTGAACTTGTTTAAGCAAACTAAGGACATCTTTGACCCAGAGCACATCTTCAACCCTCGCAAGAAAGCTTACGCGACTTGGGAATACACCTTCTCGCACATTCGTGACCACTTCTAAGCATATTTATAGTAAGGTTATTCTATGACTAGTACACTCCAACCCGGTGTGAATTCTATGGAGATCATTGAACCGTTTGCTCGGCGTATTGAAAATGATAATGATGTCCAGGTTATTGGTGGAATGAGTATCTCAGCTATGGCGCATCCAGATGCGCATTTCGACAGCCAACAGCGTGAAATTACAGTACCAAATAATTTTTCACTATCTAGCCGACGGCCTGATGGTTCGCTCCGTGATATTGATGTGCTTGTAAATTCCACCAATCAGGCTCGGGTAGAAGAAGTAGAAACGCACCTTCGGGAGACTATTGGCAATCGGTTAGAGCATTCGGTATTTTCAATTTTGCCAAACAGGCTACTTGAGCGCCAACGTTCAAACCCTTTTGGTATGATTGCGCTACGCACCCTCTTGTCAAACCGGTATGAATCTTCTATTACTACACAAACGTACGTTAAATCACTCTTTCCATTTGCAGCCGCTATCGACCCTGAATCGATGGAGACATGGACGCTTATTGTCGGTGATGAGCAACAAGTGCCCGTACCGCACCCTGGTACCACTTTATTAAATTATATGACGCGATCAGTCAGTGGTATCCGGCCGCGCGATAAAGATAAACTGTCAGCGGCTGCGAGCAATATTTTTAAACACTCACCTGAAACAAAAGAATGGCTGGTAGATGGCCCGGGAAAGTCACAACTTGAACTAGCTAAGATACTTGCTTCGTTAAATATTCCTGGTGAGAAATACATCGAGTTAATCGAGGGTATTGATATTTCTACCTATTCACATCGACAAATAGCTGAACACGAAAGCTTTATGGTGCCAGAGCTTACCCCGAATGAGCGCCAATTAGCCATTGGCGTAGCTACCTTAAAAGCGTATGCGGTTACTCGCCTCGAGTCATCACCTCAATTGATTTCACTATTTCATCATTTTCTTGAACGACATGCATCTATTTTTACGAAAAATCGGTAAATAAAAAAACACCCCTTAGCGAGGTGTTTTTTTATAAGTTGTTAGACTAAGCTACTACTTCAACGCCCATTGAGCGTGCAGTACCAGCGATAACTTTTACACGGCCATCAACATCGATTGCGTTGAGGAAATCTTTTTTGATTTCAGCAATTTCTTCGAGTTGTGCACGAGTAATAGTACCAACTTTATCAGTGTGTGGCTTAGCGCTTCCCTTTTGGATGCCAGCTTTTTCACGGATAAGGTCATCAACAGGTTGGCCGAGGCTGTTCCATGTGAATGAACGATCTTCGAACACTTGAATGTGAACGATAACATCTTTGCCCATAAGGTCTTTGGTGGCGTCATTAAACGGGTTAATGAACTCCATCATGTTTAGACCCCATTGACCGAGTGTTGAACCAACAGGAGGACCTGCAGTTGCACGACCAGCTGGGATACGTAGTTTTAAATTACCAATAATTTTCTTAGCCATAAATCTCTTTCTTGTATCAAACGATACGGTTGCTTACCCTTTTCAGGTTCGCGTTGTACTAAATATTGTTGAAGCTATATTTAGTGCGTAACTTATGTATTATAACAGATTAAGGCTATTTTACGCAAGCGTAGGTTATTCATAGAACCATATGTATAAAAGTATTTACGGCGGTACCCGATTCCTGAAAACAGGATGGGCACCGCCGTTAAAAGCTACTTACTTCAGCATGGTGTTCGTGTTGTACGAGAGCCGCCGACGGATTGGGTCGAAAACCACCGCGTTCAGGCGGATGAGTTCGTGAAGCACCGACTGGAAAATGAGGAGCTGTCGCTGTTTGTCGCCAAACTTGCTCCGCTGCTCTACTTTCTCCAGCAGCGCCTCCTCCATCGACTTGTCGACGTAGGACAATCCGTTCTGGTGACGCTTCAGGATTGCGATGATGGCCTTCTTGGCACCTTGTGCCTCGTAGTCGTTCATCTCCTTGACGCCGTACCAAGGGTTGCGACTGTTCTTCGCTCGCCTCTTTTTGAGGATTTTCGCTTTTACCTTCATTTTCTTCCTTTGGCTATATGGATGAATCAGGATGTATCATTTATATTCTATTGGTAAAAGATTGTCAAAATTTAGCTACTCATCATCGGTGTTAAGCCCTTCGATAAGGTGTCGTAACGCCTGCTCGGTCGGTGGATCTGAGCTATCAAATATCGATTTTTTTGCTTTTTCATCATCCACGTAAAAAGCGACGCGCTTATATAATTTATCAATGTCTTCTTTTTCTGCCAGGCGTTCACTTATTTTAATCGCCAATGCATCAATCAGTTTGTCGTTCGCCTTGGCAAGTTCACCTTGGGGCGAATTATCTCTTTCGGCGGCGATAATCGCAATATCTTCAAGAACCTTAGTAATAACGTTTGGATTTAGCACGTGCTGAAGTAACTCATTCGAAGATTGATTTCGAAGATAGGCAAGATCCTGTTCGGAAGATTGTGAAAATTCGCTTTCCATAATACCTATAATATACCTGTCACGTATAGGCTCGCAAATGAATAAGAGCCTGCCAAGCGACAGACTCTTATATAAAGCTTCGTTAAAACTAAACTTTTGTAACTTGTAGTGCGTCAAGCTCTACTGAAGTATCACGGCCGAACATGCTGACCATAACTTTGACTTTACCCTTTTGGTTGTCAATTTCAGAGATAGAACCATCGAAGCCCTTGAATGGACCATCGGTAATGCTGACAACTTCGCCTTCTTGGAAGTCGATGAAGTGCTTTGGTTCTTCAACACCCATTCGCTTCTTGATTTTGCGAATTTCGTCGTCGTAGACAGGAGTTGGTTGTGTACTAGTTCCTACGAAGCCAGTGACACCAGGGGTGTTACGGACAATGTACCAAGTTTCGTCGGTCAGTTTCATTTCAACAAGGGCGTAGCCTTGGAAAATCTTCTTTTCAACAACTTTACGTTTGCCGTTTTTAATTTCAATTTGTTTTTCCTTCGGCACCATTACGTCGAAGATTTTGTCAGCCATATCGACAGCGTTAATACGTTGACGAATACTATCAGCTACTTTTTCTTCGTAGCCGCTGTAAGTGTGGATGGCGTACCATTGGCGGGTTGAGTCATATCGGTTAGTTGAAGACATATAATTCCTTTATTATTTAATCATTAGTTCAAAGATATATTTGAAGAAGGCATCGAGGAGCAGAATAAGCACGACGAAGAATACACTAAACAGAATAACTGCAAGTGTAAGACCCCAGGTTGCTTTTCGGGTTGGCCAACGAACTTGTTTCAGTTCAATCCATGCACCCTTGAAATAACGACCAATTCCAAACAATGCTTTTGTGAACCAGTTTGTTGGTTCTTTAGCTTCTTTGTATGGTTTAGCTGTTTTCTTTGGTAATTTTGTTGCTTTGACAGTGTTAGTAACAGCAGATTTCTTGCTTGCTGTATCTGTCGCTTTAATGCGGGTGACGTTTTTTGGCTCTGCCACTTTTTTCTCCCAAAATAAATAGTCTGCTTCTGCAGACTGTCAAGTAAACTATACACCATCACCAAGGTACCGTCAATATAGTGTATTATAAAGATAATGTTTGAAGGCATACTATATATCTCTTACGGAGTGCTTGTAATTGTGGCCATTCTGATGATTCGTCAGCTAGCGTACGCAATGAAACACTTTACTCCTCCAGCTTACAATTCAAAGCTTGGGAAGGAAGTCGATATGCCTAGTGTGACGGTATGCATTCCGGCCCGCAATGAAATGCACGCGTTGACTGAATGTTTAGAGCGAGTAATTGCTTCTGATTACGATAAGCTTGAGATTATTGTTTTAGACGATGCCTCAGGGGACAATACTTCTTCTCTTATTAAATCCTTCGCGAAGGATGGTGTACGCTTCGTTGAAGGCAAAGCCCTTCCAGTTGGGTGGCTGGGCCGAAACCATGCCCTTCAAGGCCTTTTGCGTGAGGCTAGTGGCTCTTACATCCTGTTTATGGATGTTGACACTCGCATCGCGCCAAACGCCGTCAGCAACATCGTACGCTATGCACTTTCACAAAGTGCGGGTATGGTATCAGTGCTTCCACGTCGTGAAGATAGTTTACGAGCTAGTGTATTATTCTCGCCACTGCGCTTTTTCTGGGAAGTGATGTTTCACAGTAAAGCATCACCAGCGACAGTCGGTAATGCATGGTTAATTAATCGTGAACTTTTGCTGAGCCGTTTTAATGGTTTTGAAGCATTAAAGTCGACCGTTCAACCCGAGTCACAACTATCGGCGAGTCTTGCAACGGCGAATCAATATCGATTCTTGATGAGTACAGCAGCGTTTGGTGTGGCCTATGAAAAGAAATGGCGTTCACAATTAATTACGAGCACTCGCCTACTGTTCCCGTTACTTGAAAAGAAGCTACCAATGGCATTTATTGCCATCCTTGATCTATTTATAATGCTCATTCCTGCTATCGTCATTATCAGCTTATTCTATGTCGATTTAACAATCGTCCATATAGTTGGTATCGCTATTGCCGTGGTGTATGCCTTCATATATGGCTGGTATCTCCGTCGTGTATGGAATATGGGAAGTTTCTTCGGTGCCTTATTATGGCCCGTACTCTTACTTCAGGAAATCATCTTAATCATCGCTAGTGTTTCTCAGTATAAACGACGTACCGTTCGCTGGAAGGGTCGTGACGTTTTAAGCCGTCGGTAGTTCGAAGCTGAATGACGAACCGTGGTTCAAGCGGCTCTTAAGCTCTATGGCAGTATGAAGTTTATGTGCAAGCTTGCTTGATACGTATAAACCAAGGCCAGTACCGTTTGTTTCACGAATACGATAATCTTCACTGCGGTAGAATTTGCCAAACACTTTTGCTTGGTCGCCACGGCTAATGCCAATACCGGTATCTTGAATTGTAAAGCGAACGGTATCTTTTGTTCGTTTTGCTTGTAAGGTTACGCTACCTTCTTTGGTGTATTTCAAGGCATTGGTAATAAGGTTCTGTAATAGCTCTTCAAGGTATAATCGGCTAACGTTAACAGTGCCAAGTTTAGTGCCCAGGTCGATATCTAAGTGAAGGTTACGGGTATCAGCTTCTTTTTGATACCTATGGTGCAGGCTGTGTAATAGTTCAGTTACGTTAATTTCTTCGGTACCATCTGCGACGCCACGTTCGGCACGTGATAAAGTACTTAAATCGTTGACCATCTTAGCAAGATAAAGCACTTGGTCATGAGCCGTCTCAACTGTCTTAGCAAGGGTCTTGGGGTCTGGTGTCTGTGAACGATCAATCAGCACTCCTAGATTAGATAACGTTCCTTCAACAATTGTAATAGGTGTACGAAGTTCATGGCTTACTACTCCAATAAATTCATCACGTTCTTCTTCAAGGCTTTTTTGCTTAGTGATATCACGGAGAATAATAATATAGCCACCGTGTTCGTCGGCCTTTTTAAAGGGAGTATATGAACTCCTAATAGGAGCAAAGGTTATTTCAAGGCGAATTGATTCACCGTCAACATACGTGTGGTCTAGGTCGTCACGACGAGTAGCTTTTTTTGTCTGCTTTAAAATATCAACAAGATTAGTTGAGGTTTTATTGCTATCAGTCAAATTAAGCAACTGCCCAATATTCTTACCTTTAATACTGTCATTAGTATCAAGCAAATCAAGCGAAGCAGCGTTGTACATCAATACCGTGCCTTTTTCGTCGGTACTAAAGGTAGCATCGGTAAGATTATTAATAATCGTAAGGATGCGGTCATATTGCAATCGTTCACGTGCTCGACTGTGGAGTAAGGACTGACGACGCGTTTCTTGGACCGATATAAGAGTGACGGTAGCAATGCCTAAGAAAACTATGCCGGCAATGCTTAGGAAAACTTCTAGTTGCACTGAAGGATAGTCAGCAAAACGAATCAGCGCGTCGATACTACCGACAATAATAAGCGAGGCGATACTCAATACGAGTGCAAGGCGTCCGAAATACAAGTTAGTAGCGATAAAGAGAAGGACAAACAGGTTCGCGAAGGGTTGTTCAAATCCGGTTACAAGGGCCAGCGTTACAAGTGCAACAATATGGTATACAACTAAGCGGCAAGCGCGGTCAAAACGTGATTTTGTAGGGACGAAGAAATAGTAAATACTCACTGCCATCCAGGTGATGGCTACGGCTATAGCGATTTCTGGACCAGCATAGTACAGGTCAGGAATCATATTGAAGACTACCAAGTAGCTATAGAACGCAAGAACTAACGAAGAAAGGAGGCCGACGTAGCGCATAGCTCTGTCGGAGGCTTTACTGTATCGCGGGTGAGCCTCATCCATAATTGCTTATGATTATAACCCCTCGATGTATATTTGTATATCACACTTTATATTGTTGGGGCTTCAGCTTTAAGAAGCTTGCGGTGAAGACTGTATTTTGGGTCGCCTTGTCCGACTAATTTCCAGAAATCTTGGCTGTGATTCATTTGAACGGTATGTGACAGTTCGTGTACGAGTACATAATCAATTAATTCAAAGGGTAATTTCATGAGGGCAATGTTAAGACTGATCGTTCCGTTACTACTGCAACTCCCCCATCTTCCACTGGCGTGTGAGAAACGAACCTTTTCATAGGAAAAGCCAAGTTGAGTTGCTAAATATGCGAGCCGTTTTGGGAGATAGCTTTTTGCTTCAACCCGCAGGGCTACAATAATACTATCGCGAACTGCACGGTTTACTTTTGCGTCGGCCAAAGTAAGACTGCTTGGTAGGTCAACCAGAATGTGTTGGCCTTTCACCTTTGTCGAGAATTTAGCAGCTTGCCGAACGATAATTGTATGACTCTTGCCTATTTGTTGGCCGTCTTTAAATTCAACCTTTGGTTGGGACTGCTGCAATAATTCGTGTAGCTCGGCTCGAGAGTTTTTGAGAAGTCGTTTCAATAAAAAGATAGGCGCATACATTGGCATTGACGCCCGTAGTGTTCCATCCGGCGCTACACGTAAACGTACTTGCGTTGCTTTCGCGCTTCGACGTACTGTGATTTTTCCAAACTCAGCATCTTCGATAATAGGCATATAACTACCTAACTACTATATTGCCAGGTTGGCGCGGGCTAGGAGGTGTGATTGGTTCGTCAGGGCGACTACCGGCAATTTGTTTAAGGACTGCCTTTAATTGCGTTGCATACGTATGTTTGCCGCTTAAAACGGTCGTCTTCTCTTGCTCGGTGGGAGCATTAAAGGCGCGAAAGGCCGTATCGAATTCCTCTTCGCTTAAGCCAGAACCATTTGGCTGTGGACGCATAGCTCGACGCTTCGCTTCAGCTGGATCAGTTTGAACCCAAACTGTTAATGGCCGGTAACCTGCTTTTGTAAACACGGCATTAAGTTGCGTGCGTTTTGCCTTTGTTAAGCGAGCCGCTTCAATAATAAACGTTCGGTTGGCTTTGAGGATTTCTTTGAGCATTGCCGCAACTACCGCTTCAGTTTGAGCGGTGTTTAAGCCAGCTTCGTAAGCAATTTGTGATTCATTAATAATTGGCGCCTTAAAGGTGTCAGCAAAGTGTTCAGCAAACGTACTTTTTCCAGAACCAGGGATGCCAACCATAATAATGGCGTGCGGACTCGCAGGGGTAATCGGCTTCATATATGACAGTATAGCAAATAAAGGGTATGGTTGTCAGGCCAAAAGTTAATTTCCGTAAAGTGTTGTATCAGAGAGCGAATTATCGTCATAAATCGTATCATCAGTACTATTTATATCGGTCTCGATGCCTGTAGCCTTAGCATTGACGCTTGCTTCAGTATCGGTTGTTGGCTCTACTGTTCCACCTGGTAAATCGCCACTAGTAGTTAATGGCGTTACGGTCGATTCGCTTTGCATAGATTGCCATATGAAGTACCCAGCAATAGCTCCTCCAATTAATACGACAGCAGCGATAAGAATAATGATAAGTTTCTTAGAAGATTTCTTTTGCTTTTGCGATGCGAATGGATTGGTATTAGTGAGTGCGGGTGCTTCGCTCAAAGCTGCGGCGATACCTGACGAATTGTCGTCTGACGGGAAAGCTTTAAAAGGTGTATCGCTACTTGAGAGGTGCTCTTCTTGAATAACTTCTTGGGGTATTTCTACGGTAATAGGCGCAGGCGGAGGTGTAGGGGTTGCTGCAGGGACAGGACTTGGCGCAGGTGCATCAGTGAGGGTTGGGACCTCCTCAGCTTCCTCGCGAATTCGGGATGTACTTTCTTCCGCTTCAAGCACACCAATCGCCTCAAGAGCAGCTAGATCAGCTTCTGGAGAAGAATCTTTAGGCACGAATGTAGCAGGATCAACTTTTGGTGCTGCATTCATCGAAGGGTCTGGCCCAAACGTTTCGTTTTGATCGTCTCTAATTGGATTCATTATTGGTTCTCCTGAGGGGTGGCGCTACTTGCCTTAAGCCAACTAGCGTAATCGCGTAACGCTGGCACAGCCGATTTGGTAACAGCGGTCTTTACCGCTAAACTTCCATTTCGAGTAGTAGTGAGTTCTATGCGAGCGGTCGCAAGAGCTTCAGTAAATTGGCCAGCTTCTTCGCCGCAGACTGCTGATTGGGCTTTTTCGAGCGATGTTGCATAGGTTTTTGCTTGAGCAGTGTAAGTGTTAATCGCAATAGTAACGTTATCACGGGCACTTACTAATGTTTCGATATCAGGGTATTTAGCTGCTGTGGCTGATGAAACGAGTGTGTCGATGTCGCTTTTTAAGCGGGTGTATTTTGCTACGTGGTCGGTTTGAGCTGCAGTTGCGGCGGTAGCGTGAGTAGCAATTTTTTGCTTCGCCATCGTACATCCCTCTTCGCTAATAGGTTCTTCAGTTGGCGTTTGAGCATACGAAGACACGGGAATAAGAGCAATAACAAGAGCGAGACCAAGTACAAACATACTGGTTTTTTTCATTTTCATCACAAACTGAACTCCTTAGTGCTTACGTTTTAATTAGTATAGCACTGGTAGGTTTTGTTTGGCAAAAGCTAGATACGTTTTGCTTTTTTCTCAAGAATTTTATCGTGCATGGCTTTAAATTGCGCTTGCATAACATCTAATTCAGTATCAGTTAGGTCTTCAATATCAACAAATTCCGTTCGTGCACCACTACTGCCTTTAATAAGCTCATTTAACTTAAGTTGCATAGCTCGAGCATCGCGGTTTTGAGTGTTTTGAATGGCAAATACCATAAGGAAGGTCACGATAGTTGTGGTGGTATTAATAACCAACTGCCATGTATCTGAAAAATCAAATAATGGGCCAGAGCAAATCCAAACCACAATAAGAAGAATCGCTAATAAGAAGGCTACGGGTGAACCAAGTTTTGACGAGACAACCATTGAGACACGGTGAAAAGAGTCTTTTGAAGGCTTCGTGGTAGGCTCTGAAATATCAGGAATGATATGACGGACAATTTTTACATGCGGGTGACGTGGAGATAATCTTTCAGTTTCAATATTCATGGCAGTAGTATAGCATTTTGTATTATATTGAGCGAAATTTATATGAGCATTCGTTGCTGGTCTCTTTTATCATGGTATATACTACCACCAGTGAAACACCCTAAACGCAGCCCTGCCTTTCCGCTTCTTCCTAACCCCGCTCAGTTTTGTTTAGTTGGTAATAAGAAGAAACGTAAATACCCAACTCAACTCGAAGCTGAGTTGTCTTCGCCTGCGAAAGAATTAGATCAGTATGTCTGTGAGTTCTGCGGGTATTGGCATAATGGCAAAAGTAGACGTAAACAAGTTTAGGTATTCTTTTGAGCCCGAATGGCACGCTTGAATTTTTTCTCTGCCATTGGGTCTGCATAACGAGCAATTGGTTCGTATACAAATGTGCGATTCATCTTGTTTCGCACAGTTGAATCAATTTCTTTAATAGCGTTTACAAAAAAGTTTTCAATTAACCATTCACGGCCAGGTGCGGTTTCGCCGGTAATAGTAATTCGGTACAGTGAATTACCCCATTCCTCAGGTTTACCAATCTTAAGCGGCGTCGCTAACATCATAGCGCCAATCGGCACGGCTTTTGCTAGTTCTTTAAGGGCATCAAGTCCTTTTTCTTTGTCGCGAACGAACACGTCAACGGCAATGGTGCGAAGTCCGCGTGGAGTGACATGAGCGGCTTGAATTTGCTGGTTATGAATCCAAACAATCTCGCCACTTAAACTACGAAGTCGAGTCGAACGAAGCGTCAACCGCTCAACAACGCCAGAAACATTAATGAATGGCTCGATTTTTACAAAGTCACCTACATTAAACCATTGTTCGATAATCATAATCGAGCCGGCGGTGATGTCACGCAAAATAGTACCGAGTGTTTGACCAGCAAATACAATAAAGAAAGCACTGGCGCCAATAGCAGCCGCACCACTATCGGCGAACGGGCTTATCATGCTCCATACCAAATACGCAACGACTGCAACAACCGCTCCGCGAATTACTGCAACCGCCACACTTAAATAGGTTTCGATTTGTCGTAAACGGATAAAACGTTCTTCGTTCGATTCTTTATCGGAATAAACTGAAACCATCTGTGCGATTTTAATAATACCGTCAGCTAAAAATTTACTAAGGATGTATGACACGATAATTGATGCTACCAAAATAAGGACCGAACGATAGGCGTTCGGTTCTGAGAAAAATTGTGCTATTTCTTTTATGATTGAATCTATATTCATAACTTCCTATTCAATGATATCAAAATTATCGATCATTTGCTTGAGAGTGTCGGCATTCACATGGGCTCCGAACACTGCACCGCCCGGCTGTAGCTTTTTACCGTCTGCGAGATTGCCGATAATAAGCGGGTCAAAGCCGAAGCTATTTACTACCTCGGCAACTGTATTTACATCTTGCGGGTCATCGCCGGCTATTGCAACACCTTTACGGTCAGGAGAGCCAAATGGTCGGGTTTCGTTGTGCAGGTCGTGGTAGCCGATATGGTTAAAGGCTTTAACAACCCGTGCTCCTGATAGAAATTTCTGTACCACTTCGCTTGATGAAATGTCTTCACTTGTAAGGTCAGGCCGGTCGCCATCAATTTCCCACCAGTAGTTCATTGAATCAATGACTAACTTTCCACTGAGCTCGTTGCGCGGTAGTTCCTGGTAGCGGCCTAAAGGTATAGCTAAGATAATTAAATCAGCTTGTTCGGCTACTTCTGCGCTAGTTAAGGCTTCAGCGCCTGGGACTAGCACCGAAACGGTAAGCGCTATTTTTGAAGGGTCACCTGAGCCAGCGATTAATACTTGATAGCCAGCTTTTATTGCCAGCTGAGCTAAGACGATACTAACTTTGCCAGCACCAATTATCCCAATTGTTCTAATGGGTTCATTCATATTATTTCTCTGCTAAGATTTCACGGACGCGTGGAATTACTTTTTCGCCATATAATTGAATGTGCTTCAAACGGGCACTAGCAGCCATTGGACCACCGCCGTAAACTAAATCAAATCGCTCGACTTTTAATGTTTTGATAGCCTTGGCTATTTTTTGTGCAACTGTTTCAACCGAACCGATATATAGTGACCCGTGTTCGACTTCATCAATGAAGTGATCTCGTTTCATAGGAGTCCAACCTCGGGTTTTACCAATACGGTCAAAGTTTGCCTTATGAGCTGGCCACGCAATGTCGCGAGCTTCTTTGTCGGTATCAGCAATAAAACCTGGTGAGTGCATACCGACCGGGTGAACTTCAGTGCCGAATTCTTTGGCAGCGCGTTTGTATAAATCAATATACGGAACAAAGCGGTCAGGCGAACCACCAATAATGGCTAACATTAAAGGAAAGCCATAATGTGCTGCCCGGACAACTGATTGTGGCGAACCGCCTACACCAACCATGGTTTGTAAGTGGCCTGATTCAGTTTTAGGGTATACATCGGCGTTATCAAGTGAAGCGCGCAAGGTACCTTCCCAAGTTACTGGTTCTTCTTTAAGAAGCTTCGAAAACAATTCAATCTTCTCTTCGAAGAGTGTTTCGTAGTCAGTCAGTTCATAACCAAACAAAGGGAATGATTCAGTAAATGAGCCACGGCCAAGAATAACTTGGGCACGTCCATTAGATAGTGCGTCTAACGTAGCAAAACGTTCAAACACACGTACTGGGTCATCGGAACTCAAAACCGTCACGCCAGAAGCGAGTTTAATATTTTTAGTGACGGATGCAATCCCAGCCAGTACAGTTTCTGGACTTGAAATTGAAAAGTCTGGACGGTGGTGTTCACCAAGGGCAATCACATCAATACCGAGCTTATCGGCGAGCACGGCTTCTTTGACGACTTGTCGAATCGCCTCAGCGTGAGTAAATAATTTTCCGTCTTCATCAACAGGAATATCCCCAAATGAATCCAAGCCAAATTGAATTTTTGCGATCTCTTTTTCAGTCATATGTACTTCTTTACTTTAAGAATTGTTAATTACTATATTAAGTATAGCAAACTTTGTGTTAAAAATGAAGGGGTTCAACAGGTAAACCGTTTATAAACTCTTTCATGCGCATTTTTAAGCGTTCAACCCGCTGCTCAATTGATAGGTTTTCGCGCAGTTGGGCGCGCGAGGTGTGCGATTCAGGCGTTTTAGTGCGGACATGCATGCTACATTTCAAATCTTCACAACATAAGTAACTCACACTAGAAGTTCTGTCTTTTGCAAAGCTAATGCTACCGGATTTATTACCATACTGCCATGTCTGGCAAAAGTCACAAATAATTGATTGCGAACGGCCAGTCGATGAGCTGGTTATACCCGACTTAAGTTCATACGGCAAGACATAGGCGTCATCATCAAGCACCACTAGCAATACACCCTTATTGCCGTTACGGTCAGATATATGGAGTAATTCCCTATCCTCCCATTCATCATCCGATAATTTTTCGGTACTCTGAATAAAGCGTAGCTCACTTTTAAGCCGGGGCTTAATACCGGCATTGTCCATAAGTTGATTAAATGTTTCAAGGGTAAGTTTTTTCATAATGTCTTTTGTATTATATCAATATTTCTTATGGCTGGTGTATTGTAGGGATATGAATAAAAAACTCTTCAAGACAATTCAAAAGAACAAACAATTTGTAAACGAGTTACGTAGGGCTCATTTTATGATTGCCTTACTCGCAATTGGGATTGCGCTACTTGTGTCTATTAACTCAATGGCGTTCTTTGGGGTTGGCGCATTTCTAACTATTAGCTTGATTGTTCTTTCTATTGTTATCGCCTTAACGTCAATTGCTGTTGTGATTGGCTTATCGACAAAAGTTAAATAAGCGTTATTTTTTACCTGTTAATGCAATTGATAGCGTAGTAAGGAAGAATGGTACATCACGCATACCCTCTTTAAGACTATGTTTGCCGCAAAGTAACATAACGTTTAGCCACCAGCCGCTCACTGTCCAGCGAACAAGTGTATTCTTACGAAACAAAATATACAGTAGCCCTAAACTAAGGTTACCCGTACCATGTAGTTTGATAATGGTATCTGGTTCAATCGGAGTAATGTCTTTCACTACTTTCGGAATATAACTATTCCATTTTCGTGCATTAGTAATTTGGTGTAAACCAAAACCTATCATCACTAAACCAATTGATATAGGAATAAGTGGACGAGAAAATGTATCTTTCATACCTAAATATCTAAATCATCATTTGAGATTTGACCATCTTCTTCAGGGATTTCACCAGCTACCGGCAAGTGTTCTTCATTAGTTGGGTCACTTGAAACATCTTCAATTTCTATTTCTTCGTCGTCCATACAATCTCCTTTTATGTAGGTTTATTGTAAATCTGTTATAAAAAAAGAACTGTAAAAATATTCACTATTTATCGCGTAACGATTTTCGATACAATTTAATAAATCGGCGTGAGCTTGCTACGTATAGTGATGGTGAGAAGCGGTATAGCGCCCAGCCGAGCCGTGTACTGTTGGCAGTATGAATGATGGCCTTATTGCTGGCGGTCGCTTTAATAATACGACTCGCAGCTTTTTCTGGAGTTTGAATTTTAGCACCTCTAAACAACGCGAGTGCTTTTTCTTTTTTGACGTTGTTATACGTAGCCGTGTCGTAAAGTGGTGTATTGACGACGGTTGGACAAGCAACGCTGACATTAATATTTACCGTCTTAGCCTCAATGCGCATACCTAGCGACATGCCTACAATCGCAAACTTTGTCGAGCCATAAATGCTCATAATAGGCACAGGGAATAAGCCCGCAGCTGAAGCAAAATTAATAATGTGGCCGTGACCATTTTGTTGCATAATTTCGTACATCACTGCCGCTCCATTTATCTGTGGCGGTAAATTCATTTCGGTAATTTTCAACCAATTCCCGACAGGAGTATCCCGCATCTCGCCGGCCATAAATGAACCAGCGGTGTTAAAGAAATAATCAACAGGCCCATAGGTTTTATTTAGTTTATTCAATACCGCAGTAACTTTTTTTGTATCATTCATTTCAACTGATTCAAAAATAACCTCACCAGTAATATCATTCGTGAGTTCTTTAACAAGCTCATTACCCGCCTTTTTATTTCGATCGAGAATAATAACGGTTTTACCGAAAGCTGATAACTGACGCACGAGGTGCTCACCGATACCCGATGCACCACCGGCTACAATAATAACTTTGTCTTTGAAGGCTGTGTAGATAGTCATTTATATATAGTAACAAAAAAAGGCCCCGGTGCCGTCACTTTGACGTGATGGCACCGGGGGTGTCCTGTTTGCTACTGCGGGAAATAGAAGCGGGACTTGGTCCGGTTGCTAATGACCTTCATGATGTTGGCCTTTGTCCCGAAACCAAACAGCTCCAGGATTTCGGCGGTTGTCTGGGGTCCTTCGCCGCCGAAGCTGCAAATTGCGTGTTGAAAACGCCAGGCTTCTTGCGGCCCAACCAACACCAGACCTTCAAAGCGGTCGACGCCGACGTGGCTTACCGTCAGGCCTTTGGCGTGAAGCTCCTTAGCTATAGCCAGAGCTTCTGTACTATCTTTGTCGTTCGCTTCATAAGCCGGCACTGATCTTCCAAGACTAGGAAACGCCAGTTCGAACATTTTCTCACCTCAAATAGTAGGTACACGTGGACAACATTATTACAGCATGAATATATTGGTAATACAAGTAATGCTCATTTAAAAATTGGTATATACTATTACGTGATGAAAAAATATCCAACTTCAATTAATCAAACGTTATCACTTTATTGGGAAGAAGTCCGGCTTAATAAAAAGCTGTTTATTCCGTTATTAATTTTTATTCCTTTAGCGTTATTTCTCAACACCTATGCAACCGGTTGGATCATTGCCCATGTATTAAATGAACTTACTTCCCATACTTATACAACTGACAACGTCTTCACGACATTCGGGCCGTGGATTATTGCTTATATAGCTTCAATCGCCTTAGGTGAACTTGTTTTGTGGCGTACTGTTCTTTATTTAGGGTGGACGCTTGAAACGAAAGTTATCTATGGGCTTAACCGCAAAAGCTTCGATACTTTAGCTACACAATCGTTAGATTTTCATAACTCACGCTTTGGTGGTTCGCTTGTGTCTCAGGTAAATAAATTCTCATCTTCATTTGTAGTCTTGTCCAATATGATTATGTTCAACCTGCTTCCACTTATGTTTGCGTTCTTATTTACCTTTTTAATTCTGGGACCCCAGTTACCACTGTTTACTGCCGGCATTGCTATCTTCGCTGTTTTATTTATGACCGTTGCAACTGTCAGCTTTAAAGAAGTACAAAAATTAACTATTGAAGAGGCTGAAACTAAAACAAAGCTCAGCGGTCAGCTGGCGGATAGTATTACTAATATTATGGCCGTTAAGGGTAACGCTCACGAGTCACTTGAAAGTTCTCGCTACGATGTACTCAATACAAAAGCAAGTACAGCCACAAACCGCTTGATGATTGCGTCAACCAAACGAGATATCGGCTTCGGCATAATCATTGTTGCGCTAAGTGGATTAGCGTTTATTGTGCTAATTGGTGGCCAGCAATGGTTCTCAGTTCAAATTGGTACATTAGTTTTAGCTATTACCTATAGCACGCAAATTCTTGGTCAACTATGGGGATTTAATAATATCTTACGAGCTACTTCGCGGGCATTTGGTGATGCACATGAAATGACAACAATTCTAAATGAAGCCCATTCAGTAGTTGATGCGCCACGTGCGAAAAAACTTCAACTAAAAAAAGGCAAAATAGAATTTAAAGATGTTGCCTTTCGTCATTCTGATGCTGAACCTGATGATATGTTATTCAATGGCCTTTCATTAAAAATTAACGGTGGTGAACAAGTTGGCTTCGTCGGGCCATCCGGTTCAGGTAAAACTACCCTTGCTCGCCTCTTGCTTCGTTTTGTTGATATTCAATCGGGTTCAATTTTATTTGATGATCAGGACATTTCTAAGGTAACCCAAGAAAGCCTACGCAAATCAGTCGCCTACGTTCCACAAGAGCCATTGCTTTTTCACCGTAGTATTCGCGAAAATATAGCCTATGGAAAACCAAAAGCAACCGAAAAGGAAATTATTAAAGCGGCCAAACAAGCCCATGCCTGGGAATTTATTACTAAAATGCCCGGTGGACTTGATACGGTTGTTGGTGAGCGCGGCGTAAAGCTATCAGGGGGTCAACGGCAGCGTATTGCTATTGCCCGGGCGATCATAAAAGACGCACCTATCTTAGTTCTCGACGAAGCGACTTCTGCACTTGATAGTGAAAGCGAGACGCTTATCCAAGACGCTCTAGGCAAGCTTATGAAAGGCCGTAC
>Ga0247736_10000314_pt1 | contig 17208 bp, 17 predicted proteins | sample UWRJL193509B2_FD_180935 | JGI IMG/M metagenome (GOLD analysis project Ga0247736, IMG submission 180935) | Plant litter microbial communities from Arlington Agricultural Research Station in Wisconsin, United States - UWRJ-L193-509B-2 | ecosystem: Environmental > Terrestrial > Plant litter >...
TCGCCCGCGCGGACGGCGTCACGGCGGTCGGCTCGAGTGTGGCCATCTCGACCGTCGAGCTCGGCGGGCTGCGCAGCATCGTCCTCGTGACCGCGATCGCGGTGGACGAGGGGTACGCCGACGTCGTCGAGGAGCTGCCGGGCGGGGCGCCCGCGCCGGACCTGCGGCAGCTGGCATCCGGGAACGACGCCCTGAAGATGGTGGTGGACGCCGATCTCGCCGAACGGATCGGCTCCGAGGAGCTGACCCTGCGCGTCGGGCAGGACATCATCCCGGTCGAGGTGGTGGGGGTGCAGCGCTCGGGACCGACCGGCTACCTGAGCGGCCGGTTCGTGTACGTCGACCTCGAGTCGCTCAACAAGCGCCTGCGACCCAACGCGGTCGCTGACACCCTGCTGGTGATGGGCCCGGGAACGGATGCCGCGGTCGCCTCGCTCGACGGCGCCCTCACCCGCACGGACTGGCTCGCCGCCCAGCGCGACTCCGCACTCGCCGGGGGAGTGACCACCGTGATGGCGCTGACCACGGCGGCCGTCGGCGTTCTCGCCCTGCTCGCGCTGCTGTCGACCGTGCTCGCGACGACGAGACGGCGTGCGACCTCGCTCGCCCTGCTGCGCACGCTCGGCATGAGCCCGCGGTTCGGCTGGTGGCTCGCGCTCGCCGAGGTCGCGCCCGTGGTGGTCGCGGCGATCGTGGGCGGAGTGCTGGCGGGCGTGGGGATCATCCTCTCGCTGGGACGATCCCTCGGCCTCGCCGTGCTCGCGGGCGGCATCGGGCAGCCGACGCTGCTGGTCTCGCCTCTCGTGATCCTGGCGCTCGCGGGCGCCGCTGTGCTGATTCTTGTTCTGGCGATGCTCGCCGAGGTGCTCGCGCACCGCCGCGACCGCCTGGGTGACGTTCTACGTGTGGGAGGAACCGAATGACCGAATACGGAGCGGACGCGCTGATCGTCTGCGACAACATCGTGCGCATCTACCAGGTGGAGAACATCGAGGTGCAGGCGCTGCAGGGACTCGACCTGACCGTCGACCGCGGCGAGATGATCGCCATCGTCGGTGCCTCCGGGTCGGGCAAGTCCACCCTGCTCAACGTGCTGTCGGGGCTGGATGTCCCGACCGCGGGCCAGGCGCGGGTGGCGGGGTGGGATCTCCTGCGCATGACTCCCGCAGCGCGGCTCGCCTACCGCCGCAAGGTCGTGGGCTTCATCTGGCAGCAGACCGCGCGCAACCTGCTGCCCTACCTGAGCGCCGAGGAGAACGTGTCGCTGCCGATGTCGTTCGCCGGCATGCGGCCCCGCCGTCGGGTGCGACGAACGGCCGAGTTGCTCGACGCGATGGGCATGGCCGACAAGGCTCGGAGGAGGCCGGGCGAGCTCTCCGGCGGCGAGCAGCAGCGTGTCGCGATCGCGGTCTCGCTCGCCAACCGGCCCGAGGTGCTCTTCGCCGACGAGCCGACCGGTGAGCTCGACACGGCCACCGGTGAAGATGTCTTCGCGGCCCTGCGCACCGCGAACCAGAACCTGGGCACAACGGTGGTGATCGTGACGCACGACGCGGCCGTGTCGAGCCAGGTGCAGCGCACCGTGGCGATTCGGGATGGCCGCACCTCCTCCGAGGTCGTGCGCCGCACCGAGGTCGACGAGTTCGGTGCCTCCGCGGTGATCGCCCGGGAGTACGCGGTGCTCGACCGCGCCGGGCGGCTGCAGCTCCCCTCGGACTTCCGCACCTCGCTGGGCCTCAAGAGGCGCGTGCGGCTGGAGCTCGAGAGCGACCACGTCGGCGTGTGGCCGTCGTCGAAGGAGGACGACTGATGGATGACGTGATCGTGGTCGACCACCTGAGCCGCACCTACCGCTCGGGCGCCGGGGATGTGCACGCGCTGCGCGACGTGTCGTTCACCGTGCCCCGCGGCAGCATCGTCGCACTGGTCGGACGCTCCGGATCCGGCAAGACGACCCTGCTCAACTGCCTCGGCGGCCTGGACTCGCCGACCTCCGGAACCGTGCACCTCAACGGCATCGAGGTCACCGCTCTCGACGAACCCGGTCGCACCGCCCTGCGCCGGGACGAGCTGGCCTTCGTGTTCCAGAACTTCGGCCTGCTGCCCGGGCTGTCCGCGACCGAGAACGTGGGGCTGCCGCTGCGCCTGCGCAGCGTGCCGCACGCCGAGCGCGATGCTCGGGTCGCTCACCTGCTGGACCTCGTCGGCCTGTCCGCACACGCAGCGCAGCGCCCCGCCGAACTCTCGGGCGGGCAGCAGCAGCGGGTCGCCATTGCGCGAGCGCTCGCCAACTCGCCGCGCCTGCTCATCGCCGATGAACCGACCGGGCAGCTGGATGCGGAGACCGGGGCATCCATTATGGCGCTGCTTCAGGATGTGGTTCGCGCCGAGGGCATGACCGCCCTCATCTCGACCCACGACCCGTCCCTGCAGGCTCTCGCCGACCGCACCCTGCACCTGGCCGACGGGGTCCTGGCCGGGTAGCCCGCGACCGGCGTAGCCTTGCACCCATGGCAGAGCCGCACCCCCAGGCCATCGATCCGGCGCACCCGCTGGTCGATCGTGTGCGCGCGATCTGCCTGCCTTTGCCCGAGGCGGTCGAGGTGATCTCCCGCGGACGCCCGCACTTCCGGGCCGGCAAGGGCACCATCTTCGCGTCGACGGCGGTCTCGATGGACCGCCCGTTCACCCTCGCTTTCCGGGCGGATGACGCCGAGCGGCCCGCCCTCCTCGAGGACTCGCGCTTCTTCATCCCACAGTATTCCGGCGCATACGGCTGGCTTGCCACCGATATCGACGGCGACGACGTGGACTGGCAATACCTGGCCGAACTGGTCGAGACCTCGTACCGCGGCATGGCCAACTCGCGACAGCTGAAGGCGTTGGATTCGCGCGACCTCTGAACGCTGGTATAGTTTTCAGGTTGGCTTCTGCAGGTAACTGCAAAACGCCACGGATGCGCCCGTAGCTCAGCGGATAGAGCAATTGACTACGGATCAATAGGCCGGGGGTTCAAATCCCTCCGGGCGCACCAGCGAATAGCCCCGTAATCTGAGCGATTGCGGGGCTATTTTCATTTTCCTGAAGGATAGATCCCTACGAACAGAAACGGGCGTCAATGCGGGGGTATGCCCCAGGCCGTATGGTGACGGCTGGTATCTCACCGCACTCCGCCGCTTCTCGAACATCGTCTGCACGGGCCTGCGGCCCCAAATCTTCGACGAGCCCCTGAAGTGACGCGGGACCACGCTCGTTGACAATGGTTACGTCGTAGCGGGCGGCGAGCGCTAGGCGAGCGATCCCACTGCCGGTGTCTCCGCTGCCGATGAAGCCGAAGCGCTTCATACTGGTTCCCTAGTCTCGGTTCTAAGGGTGGGCGCTGTCGCCCACAGCTGTCGGCATCAGCTCGGTGTTGTGTTCGCGCCAAGATGTGATGATCCGCGTGATCGTTCCTTCTGATCCATGAGGCGCCGCTCGAAATCTATCTCCCAGTCCTCCGAAACGGCGATGCCCAGCCTGCGTGATTCCTCGATAGTTATCTCATGCGGGAATCCAAAGGTGTCGGAGAGAGTGAAAATGTCCTTTCCGCTGAGAGTTCTACCCTCAAGCTGCCGGAGGGCACGCAGACCGCTATCGAGGGTTCGATGGAATGCTCGTTCTTCTCGCAGCAGGCTGTCGAGGACCTCCTCGCCTCGTGTCGCTGTCTCGGGATACGCGTCCGCGTAAAGCGTCCCGAGTTGAATGACGAGAGGGGCGACGAATTCCCCGCGCAGGCCAATGGACCTCGCCATCGTGATGGCACGACGTATCAGTCGACGCATCACGTACCCTTGCGACTTGTTGCCGGGCCGCACTCCGTCGATGGCCAGGAAGTAGGCTCCGCGCACGTGGTCGACGACGATGCGCATCGGGCCCGGGTTCTTCGCGTAGGAGGTGTTCGAGAGGTCTTCAACGATTCGGATCAATGGTGCGAGCAGACTGCCCCCGAAAACGTCGGGCACGCCCAGGGCAGCGGCGGCAATGCGCTCCAGCCCGCCGCCGAAGTCCACGTTCTTCTTCTCCAGGGGAGAGAAGGTTCCGTCTTCTTCACGCCGGTACTGCATGAAGACCTGGTTCCCGATTTCGAGGAACCGGCCTCCCTCGCTCGCCGGGTGGGGGAGTCCGTAGCTCGCATCATGATGCCCCGGACCGAAGTCATAGAAGACCTCGCTATCGGGCCCGCAGGGGTCTCCTGCGGGAGTCGAAGAAAGATTCCCGCCGCGGCTCCACCAGTTCTCGTCGGAATCGTAGAAGAAGATGCGTTCGCCGTCTGCGATACCACGGCGGTCGCCAGCTGCCGCGGACCCGATCTCGGCTATCCCCGCGTCGATTCCATTCGAGGCGAACGCTTGTTGCCAGATGGAGGCCGCCTCGTCGTCACGTGGGAGGTTATGAGCACGGTCGCCGATAAAGCACGTGACGTAAAGCCGGTGAGCGTCGAGCCCGACGACGTCGGTGAGGAATCGGAAGAAGGTTTCTATCTGATGCTGTTTGAAGTAATCGCCAAGGCTCCAGTTGCCCAGCATCTCGAAGAAGGTCGTGTGCCGGTTGTCGCCGACCTCGCCGATGTCTTGGGCGCGGAGGCAAGGCTGGCTGTCGGTGAGCCTGGTGCCCCTCGGATCGGGCTCTCCCAGCAGATGGGGGAGGAGTGCCTGCATGCCGCTGCCGGTGAACAGGGTGGTCGGATCCGCAGGAATGAGGCTCGACCGTTGGATCCGTTCGTGTCCCGTGCTCTCCATAAGAGACAGGAAAGCGGATCGGATGGCGTCAGCGTCCATGGCAGTCACCGCTCGGCGCTCAGATCGGACGCGAGCGCTGTCATGAACTCGCTCAAGTTCGCAGGGACGTCGCGGTGGTCGACGAGGACGAAGTCGTCGGCGAGGTCCTGCGGATCGCGGTAGGCCGCGTAGGTCGTTCCGATATCGTCCCAAAAAAGTATTCTGAGTGGCAGGTCGATGCCCGCTCTCGGGTCGTCCTGCATCACCCCCGTTCCGATTGCCGGGTTTCCGAAGAATACGACCAGTTCGTCTGCCAGCTCCAGGCCGGCCCGGCGCGCTCCGGCGGCGTGATCGATGCGCGCGAGCACCTCTACTCCGCGGTCTGCGAGCAGCTGTTCGAGACGGGATGTCGCCTCGGCGACGCTGCCCCGCACCCGAAATCTTCTCGGCTGGTTTCCCATGGTGATTCTCCCTGGATTCGTTGGTGTGCGCACCGTGTCCCGCCGTCTCCACCGCGGCGGGACACGGCACTGTCAGCTCTTGAGGAAACGCAGCAGGTTCTCGTTGACCTCGTCGGCGTGGCTCCAGCCGAAGCCGTGCGGGCCGCCCTCGATTTCGACATATTCGCTTTCGGGGAACGCCTTGTGGAAGGCTCGTCCGGTCGCGTCGATCGGGAGGATACGGTCGAGGTCGCCCTGCATGATCAGGCTCTTCACGCCCGATGCCCTGATCTTCTCGATGTCCTTGCGGAAATCCTCGTGCCAGGACTCCACGACGGCCCAGGCCGCGATGAGTGATCCCCCGGTAGCAACGTTCCAGCTTCCGTCCACGACTTCCTGGCTGACCCGGGTTCCGAGGTTCTCGTCGAGGTTGTAGAAGTCGTTGTAGAAACCGGTGTAGAAGGCGAACGGATCGGCTTTTGCCGCGGCGGCGATCCCGTCGAAGACCTCCTGGGGAAGTCCGATCGGGTTGTCGTCGGTCTTCAGCAGGAACGGCTCGATGGGTGCGAGGAAGGCGATCTTCGCGAGCCGGTCGGTGCCGTACGTCGCGGTGTAGCGTCCGACTTCGCCGGTGCCCATCGAGAAGCCGACGAGCAGCACGTCGTGCAAGTCGAGCGTATTGAGCACGATGTTGAGGTCGGAAGCGAAGGTGTCGTAGTTGTAGCCCTCGCTCGGCTGGCTGGATCTTCCGAATCCGCGGCGGTCATAGGTGATCACCCGGTAGCCGGCGTCGAGGAGGGCGCGTGTCTGTGGAGCCCACGATGCGCCGCTGAGGGGGTAGCCATGGATGAGGACGACCGGCTGGCCGGACCCGTGGTCTTCGTAGTACAGGTCGATCGACGTGCTGTTCTCGGTGCCGACGGTGATGACTGACATGATTCCTCCTGTTGTTGTTATTTGGCCGGATTCGGCCTCCACCCCGGTTTGGAGTGACGTTTTGGGCTTCGGGCTTTCGCTCGTCGCGTGTGTCGATCGCAGGACGGGCCGCGATGCCGCGCTTGCGCGGCATCGCCGATCGTCCGTTTCTATTCGCGCAAGAAGTACGGTTCAAAGACGCGGGATGTGACCTTCCAACCAGTTGCGGTCCGGTGGTAGTGGTCGGTTCCGCGGCCCATGGCGAAGGGGGTGGTCTGGTCCCTCTCCCGGGTTCCGGCGAGATAAGCGGTCACGTACATGGTGCCCACCGCCGCTTCTTCACCATCGAGGACGAAGCGGAAGTTGGTGAGTACGTGGCGGACGCCGGGGATCGGGCTGTTGGTGTCCATCATCTGCCCCCACGCGCGGATCGCATCGTGTCCGATGCTGGGCTCGCCGAGAGTTGCGATGGACCCGTCTTCGGCGAAGAGATCTGTCAAGCTCGAGGCTTCTCCGCAGTCCACCCGCCAGGCGACTTCCAGCGCGAGACGCATCAGCGACGTGTAGTCGGACTCGCTGACCAGTTCGTCGGTCTGTGTCCTGGTCATGTTCTGTTCCTTCGCATTCCGGGACGGCATCAGGCGGCGAGCTGCTGGAGGAACTGAGATACGCCGATCTCGGCCCAGTGTTCTGCGAGTTTGCCGTCCTGGACGCGGTCGAAAATCGTGCCGGTGAGAGTGGCTGACTTTCCCGTTGACGGGACACCGAAGAACTCTCCGGTCTGGCGGCCGGAGACAGCGAAGCGGGTGGCGACCATGTCCCCGTTTTCGATCTGCGAAAGGACGTTGACTTCGATGTCCGTGAACGCTGCGTGGAGCGCCTGTTCGGCCTCAAGCCAGGTCTGCCTGGTGAATTCGTAGCCCGAGGAGGGGTGGATCACGATGTCGGGATGGACGTACTCAGCCCATGTCAGTTCGAGGTCTCCGCGCCCCCAGCTTTCCCAGAATTCGCGGGCGACTGTTGCGGCTGTAGTGGTGGCCATGATGTTTCTCCTTGCGTTGTAAAGACGTGCAGCGGGTTGTGTGAAGTGTTGATTGCGAGTCGGGTTCAGGCTCGGGCGGGGAAGTCCGTCCTGATCGACACCGCTTTCGCCTCGTCGAGCTCGGCGAGGCGAGACACGAGCGCTGAGCGGATGCCGTCGAAAGCATCGCTTCCCAATGCCAGACGACGCGGGGCGGGACTCTGGGCTGCGACGGCGATGATCGCGTCAGCGACCAGCCCTGGGTCGCCCAGGGCGTTGGCCGTGAGGTTGCCGCCAGCGGTTTCGATGTACTTGCGTACCTGACCGACCGGGGTGTGTGCATATGCCTCAATCGGGGGCGCGATGCTGAGCGCCGCTCCGAAGGGCGTCCGTACGTTTCCGGGCTCGATCAGGGTGACAGCGATGCCGAACGCGGCCACCTCGCCCATGAGGGCTTCGGTGAATCCCTCGATGCCCCATTTGGATGCGTGGTACATGCTGCCGCCGGTAGTGGTGAGCTGCCCACCCATTGTGGACATCTGGATGATCCGTCCGCCACCCTGACCTCGTAGGTGCGGGAGAGCGGAGCGGATCAGCTGGATCGGTGCGACCATGTTGAGCTCGATCTGCTGCTCGATCACTGCATCGGCCAGTTCCTCGGCCGCTCCGAACGCCCCCGATCCCGCGTTCGAGAACAGGACGTCGATCCGTCCCAGCTCGGCGAAGGCCAGGTCGGTCGCCTGGCGCAGCTCGACCGTGTCGGTTATATCCACTCGGGTAGTCCAGAGGAGTTCGGGGTAGGCGGTCGCGAGTTCGTCCATTGCGTGGGGATCGCGTGCGAACGCAGCTACGCGGTGGCCCATGGCCAGCAGCTTGGTTGTGACGGCACGTCCGATCCCTGACGATGCGCCGGTTATGAGCCACGTGGCCATGTTCTTCTCCTTGTTCGAGTCCTAATTCAATCGGTTGGTTTATTTAACGTAGTGTCGTGTCGAGGCCGTGTCAACCGGACGTTTGGTTTACTATTGGCCGTATGGCATACGATTCCTCTGCAACACGGGCCCGCCTGCTGGATGCGGCATACTCCGAGTTCGCGGCGCGCGGCTTCGCCGGCGCGCGGGTAGCGAGCATCGCGAGTGCGGCCGGCGCGAACAAGCAAGCGATCTACCTGTATTTCGGCTCCAAGGAGGGACTGTTCGACGCCGTTATCGAAGACCGTCTCGGTATCCTCGGAGACCAGGTTTCATACACCCCGGAGAAGTTCGCGGAATACATCGGGGATCTATTCGACCATTTGGTCCACAACATTCAGCTGGCTCGGCTGCACCAATGGAAAGCCCTCGAGCGTCCAGAAACCACCGGGCTGCAGGCGTATTCGCACATTTCGAAGGCTGAAGCGCTCTCGCAAGAACTGGGCGTCGACGCGTCGACCGGCATGGATATCTTTATGCTCGCCATCGCGATGGCGCAGGCATGGACGATGACGAGCGAGATAGTTCGCTCGATCGGCGAAGATCCCGAGATGCGTCTGAGAGAACATCGCGACACTCTTGTATTCGCGGTGTCCACCGTGCTCGATAGGGCCGCTGCTCGCTCCCGGTAGGTGCCTATCCTCGCCGCCGCGCACACCTGTAGTGGCCAAAAAGAGTGCTGGTCCGTTGCTGGACACGATCCACCAACCGGGCACGCTCAGGACCATCGTGACCGGGATGATGACACTGGACGGGCTCATATCAGGAAATCCAGTCGTTTTCCTGTATGAGCTGCACGAAGTTCTCACGACGGAATCCGGGGTCGAAGTGGGCGAGGACATCGTCGTTCATGGTGCCGAACGTCGAGTCGGGTCTATGCTTCATCCCGTCGTTGAAGGCCACGAGGATGTCCTTCTTGAACTCGGGCCGCGGGAACGCGTCGACAACCGCCTGCCGGTCTGCCGGGTCAATCTCATCCAGGTGCAGGCCGAGGACGTCTGTTTCGACGCCAGCGGTTACGAGAGCGATCTCCGGAGATAGCGCGGTCGGGATCGCCGGGGTGGTGTGGAGGGCGATCGCGAGCCATGCGTTCTGCGCGTCTTCGCGGGAATGACCATGGGAAAGGAGGAAGTCTCGGGCAGTATCGGCGCCGTCCATCTCGAAGCGTTGGCCGCTGGTCCTGAATCGCGTGGTGAGGCCGATGTCGTGGAACAGGGCAGCGATGTAAAGCTGTTCGAGGTCAGGTTGAAGACCGCGTACGCGCCCTTCGAGTGCGCCGAAGAGGAATACTCGATTGGAGTGGTTGTAGAGCATCTCCCCGGTTTCGGTGCGGATGAGGTCGGCGGCCTCCAGGGCGGCCACGCTGTCCGGGATGGGGATGCCGGCGACGATCTGAGTCATGTTGTCTCTCCTTGTCGTGTGACGAACGGTGATGTGAAGGGTCAGTTGAATGGAGTAGGGGTGCGGGTTTCCGCGCTGATCATCCAGGCGTGTTTGTCGAGCGCCTCGATGATCGTGTGAAGGATGTCGGTACTGGTCGGGTCTTCGGCATCGACAGCGTCATGCACGGAGCGGAGGGCGCATACGACGCGGTCGAGGCGCTTGGCCATGAGGTCAGCGGTGTCCGCAGTGGAATGTTCACCAGCGGGGTATATGTGCAGGGTGGTCGTCGCCGCGACCGTGTCGCTTCGACCGTCAGGGGTGGCGTGCAGGGCGCGCATCCGTTCGGCGATGGAGTCGCTGAACGAGCGGGCCGTGTCGGCGATGTCATCCAGGTGCAGGTGGATGCTTCGAAAACCTGTACCGACGACGTTCCAGTGCGCCTGCTTGGCTTGGAGGTGCAGCTCGATGAGGTCCACCACTACCTTCTGCAGATTGGCGATCAGCCGGTCTGAGGCGACGAATCCGGTCTCCGCGTTCTGAAGGTTCGTCATCTCGGTGTGGTTAGTTGTCCGCTCACTGGTGTCCGAGGACTGTGCGGTGGTGGGTGACATGCTGTGCTCCTTGCTCTCAAGGCTCTGAACGTACGACCGCAGAACCCCCGGCAGTTCCGGTATTCGGTGAACGCGTCCGGATGTGAGGTGTCGTTGGCAGTCCTCGTGCCACGTGGCACCCGCGCGGGGCCGTAACCTCCAAGAAGGAAGAGGTGGCGCGAATGAGTCGGCACGACGGTAGGACAGGGCAGGACAAGCGCCGCATTGCCGTGCTGGTCTTCGATGGAACGAAGCTTCTCGACGTCAGCGGCCCGGCCGAGGTGTTCGCCGAAGCGAATCGCTTCGGGGCGAACTACGAGATCGCGATCGTCTCGGCGGACGGCTCACCGGTCACGACCTCGATCGGCGTTGTCTTCCCCGTAGCCGGCTCCGCTTTCACTGCAGGCAATTTCGATACCGTGCTCGTCAGCGGCGGCGACATCTTCCCGGCTCACGAAGTGCGACCGGATTTGCGGGAAGCGACGATCGTGCTGAGCCAGCGGACCCGGAGGATGGCCTCCATCTGCACCGGAGCCTTCGTCCTCGCCGATGCGGGGCTTCTCAGCGGCCGCCGGGCTACGACCCATTGGCGGCACGCACACACCCTCGCCGACCGGTATCCCCGCATCGACGTCCAACCCGATCTGATCTACGTCAAGGATCGAGACGTCTACACCTCCGCGGGAGTCTCCGCAGGTATCGATCTGGCACTCGCGCTGGTAGAGGAGGACCACGGACCCGAGCTGGCTCGAGACGTTGCCCGATCGCTCGTCGTATACATGCAGCGCCCCGGTGGTCAATCGCAGTTCTCGTATTCGCTGCAAGGGGCTGCCCCGCGATCATCACTACTCCGAGGCGTAGTCAACTGGATCAGGGAGGACCTCACACGTGACTATTCGGTCTCCGTTCTCGCAGACCATGCCCGTATTAGTCCCAGGCAACTGAATCGGCTATTCGGTGACGAACTCGACACCACTCCAGCAAAGTACGTGGAAGAAGTTCGGTTCGACGAGGCGAAAGCGTTGCTCACTGCGGGTCACACGGTGGGCGACACCGCGAACCAGGCTGGTTTCAAGAGTCGAGAGAACCTTCGTCGAGCGTTCTCGCACCGACTCGCAATGGCACCGCGCGAGTACCAGCGTCGCTTCATCTCCACCCAGGCCAACGTTTCTGCAATCGTCGCAAAACGTGGTTGACCTCCTATCGAGAGTGAGGGGTTATGCCCGTTGGGCGTTCCGTTACATCGGGTGATCAGATGGCTGTTTCTTCGCCCGGACAGTTCGTACGCAGGGGTGCTCCAACCGCACAAACGCTCCCGAGCCTCTCACGCAGGGCGAGAAGTTGCTCGCGGTGCCAGGAATAGGAGCTGTCCAGCGGTACCGATTCAAGGCCGGCGAGTGCGGCGTCGATATCCTCCTCGGCCGCGCCATCGTCCCCGGCCGCGATGTTCGCCAGGATTCTCTGGCGCAACGCACTAGCGGACCGGATCGGCGACGAGAATCGCTGCGCGATGGTGACAGATCGGGTGGCTGCGGCGATTGCCTTCTCATGCTCACCGATCGCGGAATAGCTTGCGGTCATGTACTCGTAGACGACGAGGCGGGTCAGATTGGCGACGAGAACGTACTTCTCGCGTTCGTCCCGATCGGTCCGCTCGAGCAGGGCCTGCAAAGATTCGAGCGCGAGTTCGGGATCCCGTGATTCGGAGGTGGCACTGGTGAGCATCCACTGCGTATGTGCGGCGCCGTCAAGGTCGCTGGCGCTACCGAATTGGTCGATCGCCAGGCGGCTGTGCTGGTTCGCTTCATCGTCTCGCCCCAGGAGATGGCTGGTCCACGCGGCGTACGAGTTCGCCCAGCCCCGTTGTTGCGCGTCCGCGGACCGGTCCGCTGCCCGCACCGCTAGCAGTGCTGTCTGGCGAGGCAGCTCGCGATCGTGCGACTCATGCACTTGTGCCCAGGCCAGGTAGCGCAGCTGCATGGCTTCCACGAGCGGATTGCCGAGGGCGCGAGCCGAACCGACGGCGAGCTCGAAGAACTCCTGCCAGTGTCCCCACTCGGTCCACAACTCTGAAAACCAATGCAGCGCCTCGGCAACATCGATGACGATTGCGTGCTCGGCATTGCGCGACGCCTCCTGCATGGCAGGCCACCAGTGCGGCTCTTCCAGCCGAATCCACGCCTCGGCCGTGATCGAGTCCGGGAACGTTATCCCGAGAGGACTCGGAATTTCGGGGGAGCGTTCGGGCTCAAACCATGATCCGGCGCGCTCCAGACTGTTGAGCAACCAGTAGCGCAGGCGCCGGTTGGCTTCCGCTACTCCCTGCTGGCCCGACTCGCGCCTGTGACGTGCTGCGCCGAACAGGCGCAGCAGATCGTGAACTCGATAGCGATTGCCACCCCGTGCTTCGACGAGACCCAGGTCGGTCAGTTCGTCCAGGCGTTCCTCCGTGTCGAGCACGTGTGTACCGTCGACCGCAGCAGCGACTCTCGCGTCGAAGGTCGGGCCGCCGATCACGGAGATGGATCGAAAGAGAGCAGCGGTAGGGCTGTCCAACTCGTCGTAGCTCAATGCGAATGCGGTCTCAATGACCAGGTCGCCGGCGACGAGCAGCCGAAGTCGATTCTCGCCAGCGCGCATTCTCGCCAGGAAGGTCGCGGTGGAGGATGAAGGACGGCTCGCAATTCGATGACCGGCGATCCGGAGGGCGAGCGGAATGTGCTCACATAACGCGGCCAGCTCGCGCAACTCGGCGGCCTCCCGTTGGGACTCCGGAATAAGCCGTCCGAGCATGAGAATCGCATCCCTCTCGCTCAACGGTCCAATGTTCATGCGACGAACGCCCTCCAGCCCGGCCAGGTTGCGCCTCGACGTCACCATGACCCGGCTTCGCGGGTCGAGCGTGAGAACGGGACGGATCTGCGATTCGTGAGCCGCGTTGTCCAGAATGACGAGGTACTCTGACTTCTCGGTCTCGAGCTGCCACCGTCGGACCGCATCATCGAGCGTGATGGGGGCGCCCTCACCAACATGGGGGACTTGCTGAAGCAGCTCTCGCACCACTTCAAGCGCTGATAGCGGCTCTGAGCCGAATCCTCCGAGATCGACGAACAGGGTCCTGCCCGAAGAGGTGCCCGTACGGTTCGCCACCTCGAGCGCGATGGTCGTCTTGCCGATTCCTGCAGGCCCGGAGATCAACACCACCCTGGCCGTCGCCCGCTCCGCATCGGAAAGCAGGGCAAGAATTCCCTGTGTCTCGCGGTGGCGACCGCTGAAATCGGCCGTCCGATGCGGGGCCAGGGAATGGGAACGATCGTTGTCCGCCCGCTTGGATCGAGGGTGGGCTCGCGCTGCCCGGAGCAACCCGTCGCGGGCCGAGCGGTCCAGCCCCAGGGCATCGGCCAGCGCGACGATCGTACGGCTTTGTGGTGACGTGCTCACGCCGCGCTCGATGTCGCTGATGGCTCGCGCGCTGATGCCTGAATCCTCAGCGAGCGCGTCCAGGGTGAGGTTGGCCGTGAGCCGCAGCGACCGCAGGCGTGCTGCGAGGGGAAGCATGGGCTTCATGGGAGTCCTTACGTTTGCGAGGGGATCTGGGGCTGTGCTCAAGTTACGTTACAGTGCATGTGTGTAACGTATATCGTGGAGTGCACTAAGGTCAACACCGACCCGTAAACGTCGTCAGCTTTCGTAGGGACGTTGCTTTCATGCAGGAACCTCGAACCCCAGCGGAAGAGAGCACGCCGTGACCCATGACAACCCGCCCCCGGCAGTTGCCCGCAGCGTGCTTGAGCCGGTGACCGTTTCCGCCGTGATCGACCGTCGTCCAGTCGGGGCCATCCAGGTGGTCGTGTTGAGCCTGTGCGGCTTCGTCATGTTCCTCGACGGCTTCGACACCCAAGCCCTGAGTTTCGCCGTACCCGTCCTCGCGAAGGAGTGGGGTCTCACCCCTACGCAGGTCGGTCCGCTGCTGTCCGCGGCGATCCTCGGACTCATGGTTGGATACCTCGCCCTCTCGCCTCTCGCCAATCGGGTGGGCCACCGCCGAGTCATCATCTTCGCCACGGCGGGATTCGGGTTCATGACCCTGTTGTGCTCCATGGCGAGCGGACCGACTGAACTGATAGTGCTGCGATTTCTCACCGGAACAGGACTCGGGGCCGCCATCCCGAGCCTGGTAGCGCTGACCAGTGAGTTCGCGCCCCGCCGGCGACGCGCGAGCTTTGTCTTGTTCATCTATTGTTGGCTCGCGCTGGGGTTCGTCGCTGCGGGCCTGGTCTCAGGACTGGTCATCCCGCAGTTCGGTTGGCGAACCATGTTCGTGATCGGGGGCACGCTGCCGCTGGTTCTCCTCATCGTGCTCGTCGTTTTCCTACCCGACTCGCCGCGGTATCTCCTCACGCGGCCGGCATCGGCTCAGCGCCTGCGCACCCTGCTGCTTCGGATCGACCCTTCGCTTCCCGCAACTACGGTCATCGGCCTTGACGCGGAAGACGCGACAGCGTCCAGTCGGGCAAGGTCGATGGTCGTGGAATTGCTTCGCCGTCGTTGGCTGGCCAGCACACTCCTGCTGTGGGCCGCCCTCACCGCAAACCTTGCCGCCTTCTACTCGATTCAGAGCTGGATGCCGAGCATCGTGGGCTCGTTCGGTCAGGAGCCGACGGTGATCATCGCGGCCACTGTGTTGACAAGCGTTGGTGGCATTGTGGCCGCCGCAGTCATCGGCCCTTCCATGGATCGCTTCAACCCGTTTCTCATCCTCGGTTCCGTCTACATTCTGGGGTCGGTGTTCATCGTGATCCTCGGCTTTTCGCTGGACGGCGACGCTTGGTTGCTGTTGACAGCCGCGTTCGTGGCGGGGACGTGCGTCACGGGCGGGCAGATGAGCATCGTCGCGGCCGCGTCGCTGGTCTACTCGGTTCGGTTGCGTTCGACAGGAGTGGGCTGGGCGCTGGGTATCGGCCGACTAGGGGGAATCGTCGGCCCGATTCTGGTCGGAGCAGCTCTCGGCAGCAACGTTGAACCTGCGGTCGTATTCCTGGCTATCTCGCTACTGCTCGTCGTCGCTGGAGTAAGCATGTTCGTTCTCGGCAGCCGAGCACGATCGGCCCCAGCGGAGCTCTAGTCGTGCTGAGGTGCTCGAATGCTCGGCCACACGACAGCCACCACACGAGTGGCGATGTCTTCCCTCCCCGAGAAGCCTCCGAGGAGGTAGGCGGCGAGATAGCTTCCGTAACACAGGGTGGCGACCGCGTGCGTGTCGATATCGGCACGTACCTCACCGCGCTCTTTGAGCGCCTCGAGGATCTGATTGATGAGCGACACTCGGGGCTCGAGCGCATGCTTTCTCACGACGTCGAGCAGCTCGGGAGTCCGATACGCCTCGCCGATGAAATTACCCATCAGCACGATGGCATCGGGATTGAAATACGTCTGGTCGAGCCGTCGGACCCCTTCGGTCAGTGCTTCGATGGCCGAGAGGCCTTCCCAGGGCTCCGTCGGATAGCTGTCCCGTTGTGCGCGGAACCCGAAATCCAGTGCGTCCACGACCAACTCCAACTTGCCCGGCCAGCGGCGGTACAAGGTAGGACGGGTCACGCCGGCATCCTTGGCTATGTCCCCCATCGTCATGTTGGAGTATCCGTCGCTCACCAACCGGCGCCGGGCAGCCAGGATGATGGCGGTATCCAACGCAGGATCCCGGGGTCGACCGCCGCGCACCGCGGGGTCACCGGCAGACGTCTCGTGCGGCTCGCCGAGCGCGGAGGTATCAGCCATCATTCGCACCTTCCCTCCATCGCACGTGTGACAGTCAATGCCAGACGCAACCGCCTCGTGTCAAGAAACGGTTGCTTTACAGTCAGACATTGTATCCTAACAAGCGCTTACCCTACCTGACGCCTCTGAGCCCTTGGTTGGGGCGCCCACCCAGGAATTGGTCCGGCGCTCGGCCCTCGAGAAGCCGGTGATCAGCTTGGTCGACCACCATCGCCCTTCGGGCCGGGAATCTCATCCATAACGCGGTCTGATACCGAGCATTCTCGCGACGGTTCTGCGTGTTTTCTGCGTTCCGCCACGCCACAGGCAGGTAGTTGAGTGAGCTTCGGAAGCATTCTCGACATTCCTCGCCGCGAGCGATAAGCCTCCTTCGCTGTGGACCGGCGCGAAACCAACCAGAAGGAATCATCATGACGACGACCCAGCCCTCACTCGCTGAATTCTCTGTGAAAGCGATCTAGACCATGTTTGCGAGCAGCGATTACAGCGCGGCACCGATCGACTCCCCATGGGACCCGAGAGATTTGCCCCAAGCGGACGGCAAGACATTCGTCGTTACCGGAGGGCATGCTGGGATCGGCTACTTCATCAGCGAACAGCTCGCCACCACCGGAGCCACGGTTGTGATGGCATCCCGCAGCGAGTCCAAGGCGCGTAACGCCATCGTCGCGATCCGGGATCGAATCCCTGGCGCGAGTCTTTCCTATCTCAACCTCGACCTATCCAGCCTGTCGTCTATCGCGGAAACGGCATCCGCTCTCAACACACTGCCCCGGGTCGACGCACTCGTGCTCAATGCGGCAGCACTCCTCGCCAACGCTCGCGCCGTGACAGTTGACGGCAACGAAAACGTGTTTGGTGTGAACGCGGTCGGAAACTTTGCTCTCACCGCCCAGACCATGGGAGTACTGGAACGCACATCCGGCAGTCGCGTGGTCACTCTCGCAAGCACTGCGCCGTGGCTGGCCCGATTGCGCACCATCGACCTCGCGAACGTGAACAGTACCAGCGGTCCTTATCAGGGCTTCCCCACGTACGCGCGGTCCAAGGCTGCGCAGATGGTGATTGGCCTTGAGCTGGATCGACGACTCCGGCACGCTCATAGTCATGTCGCAAGTGTTCTCGCTCACCCCGGTGGAGCTCACGACGGGCTCAGCCCCCGCCGGGCCGGCGTCATCGAACCGACGCTGCTGCAGCGAGCCAAGTCGTCTCTGTTTGTCTCGGTCGGGCAGGGTAAGGACAGGGGGGCATGGCCGATCGTCCGAGCAGTGCTCGACCCGGCGGTCGAGGGCGGTCACATCTGGGGTCCGCAATTCTGGTCGTCGATTGGGCAACCCCGTCTGGAGAGACCGG
>Ga0247736_10000318_pt1 | contig 16966 bp, 15 predicted proteins | sample UWRJL193509B2_FD_180935 | JGI IMG/M metagenome (GOLD analysis project Ga0247736, IMG submission 180935) | Plant litter microbial communities from Arlington Agricultural Research Station in Wisconsin, United States - UWRJ-L193-509B-2 | ecosystem: Environmental > Terrestrial > Plant litter >...
TGCCGAACATTTGATTACATCTGTTCAATCAGGCGGCGAGTTGGAAGGCTGCTGGCAACACTATCATTTAATTGGTGATGCCATGCGAGGTGATCGTTATCTGAGTGCAGATTTCAGCGCTCGTGTGATGAGTGCTTTAGAAGATGAGCCGACAGTATTGGCGCCAAAAGCAGCGACAGATAATCAAATGCTAGCGAATCAAATTCCGCATAAAAAAACGTTATTTCAATCCAATCAATTTTGGTCAATCGCGGCTTCAGTTGCCGCTGTGATGTTTGTGGGATTAATGGTTTTACAGCAGCAATTAACTGGTTCGGAAGAAATGTCTCCAGTGGAAATTGCACAAACTTTGCCGCTTGAATACTTAGAAGCACATCAAGCTGCAGCACCAAGTGGTGCGGCTTATTACATCCAAAATGTGAATACAAATACCAACCTTAACAGCGCAGGACAATAGTCACTATGTTTCGACCTGTTTTTGCGCTATTTCTTTACAGCTTTACGCTGGCCAGTTTTAGTTTAAACGCATTTGCAGCACAAGACGCATGGCTTATCCTGCAAAAAGCTGCTTTCGCAGCGCGAGAACTCAATTATCAAGGCGTGTTTATTTACCAAAATGGTGATCAAGCACGTTCTGTACAGATTACTCACATGAACGATAGCGGGCGTGAATTTACCCGCAATATGGTCATAGATAACAAGTTACAGGTTGGTCAACCGCGCGAAGTGTTTAGCCAAGGTAACGACATTGTTATTTTTCACCCTAAAAATGACAAAGTCATCATTGAAAAACGTCGCGGGCAAAATTTATTTCCTGCGATGTTGCCAGCAAATCTGCAATCACTTAAATTAAGCTACGCAGCCCGTGTCGGCATGTTGGATTACGTTGCGGGCCGTCAAGCGCAAATCATAGAGTTAATTCCCAAAGATGCTTATCGTTACAGCTATAAAATCTGGACTGACACTGAGTACGGTTTATTGGTCAAAATGACTTTGCTCAACGATAAAACAGAAACATTAGAGCAGATTGCATTTCAAGAGTTGAGCATGCTTAACTCACACGATTTAAACTGGTTTCAACCTAAAATTGACGCCACCAAGAATTATGTGATGGAAGATGCAACCTTACCTAATCGTGTGCATACCAATTGGATTATCGCCGAGTTACCGCCTGGCTACGTCAAAGTGGATCATATTGAATTGATGGTTAACGGTAAAACTTCACCAATAAATCAATTGATTTTCTCAGACGGTATTGCTTCTGTTTCGCTATTTATTGAGCCGATATCTAAAGGCATGCGTCCTAAAATGGGACATAAGTTGGTTGGTTCTACCAATATTTGCGCCAACGTTCTAGATGGCTATCAAGTGATCGTCGTAGGTGAAGTGCCGCTGGCAACGGTGCAACAAATTGCTAAAGCAGTCAGCTTCAAGAAACAAACAGTTTCTAGATAAATCCTAATAGATAACCCTGATAGATAAAAACCCAAGCAACTTTCTCATTCATTGATGACGGCAAAATCAAGGTAAAAAAACGCGTAATAATTCTGCCAATATAACTTAATCGCTATCAGTTAAAAGATTCTGTAAGCAAAGTCTTGCAATCTAATTAATTGATGCAATATTTGGTAAGTAACTGAATAGAAATAATATAAGCAGCAATAATTTTTCATAACAATTGATGTAAGGTAAGGAAAAACAGATGTTGAAAAAATGGATTTCTAAAACAGTATTAGCAATTGCCACTTTAACCAGTGCATTCGTTTTTAATGGTGCAAGCCAAGCAGTAATAGCTAAAGATTTGCCCGATTTTACTGAATTAGCCGAAAAGCATGGCGCAGAAGTGGTGAATATTAGTGTGACGCAAACGATGCAAAACAGCGGCAATGTTGGCATTCCTTTTCCTGGTATGCCAGATGACGAAAATTTGCAGGAATTTTTTAAACGGTTTGGTATTCCAGGCATGCCAGGAGTGCCGGGTCAGGGCGCGCCAGATGGCCAAGATTACAAATCCTCTTCATTAGGTTCGGGCTTTATTATCAGTAGCGATGGTTATATTTTAACCAACGCACATGTGGTTAGCGCGGCGGATGAAGTGCTCGTAAAGTTATCTGATAAGCGAGAATTTAAAGCCAAAATCATTGGTGCTGATAAACGTACGGATGTGGCTTTGATTAAAATTGAGGCAACAAACTTGCCAAAGGTAATAATTGGCAACCCGGCTGCGCTTAAAGTTGGGCAATGGGTGGCAGCGATTGGCTCACCTTTTGGTCTAGAAAATACCATGACTGCAGGTATTGTTAGTGCAAAAGGTCGCGCATTGCCGCAAGAGAATTTTGTGCCATTCATACAAACAGACGTAGCGATTAATCCTGGTAACTCTGGTGGTCCGCTATTTAACTTGGCGGGTGAGGTTGTTGGTATTAACTCTCAAATTTACAGTCGCTCAGGCGGCTCTGTAGGTTTGTCTTTCAGTATTCCAATTGATGTGGCGATTGATATTTCTAATCAATTGAAATCTACGGGGAAAATCACACGTGGTTGGTTAGGTATCGCCATACAGGAATTAACCAAAGAATTATCAGAATCATTCGGTATGAAAAATACCAATGGTGCGCTGATTGCAGGCGTTGAAAAAGGTGGCCCGGCAGAAAAAGGTGGTTTAGAGCCTGGTGATGTCATCACTAAATTTGACGGCAAACCAATTGTGACTTCGAGCGATTTACCGCGCGTGGTTGGTGCCACCAAACCTGGCAAAGCAACAGCAGTGGAAATTTTACGCAAGGGCGCAGTGAAAAACTTGACGGTTGCGGTTGGCGAGATGCCAACGGATCCGAACGAAATCGTTGCTGCAAGTAAGCCAAGCGCTAAAGCTGAATCTAATAAAGTTGGTTTAACATTAAAAGAGTTAACACCCGCACAAAAGAAAAGGCTAAATGGCAAAAATGGCTTATTGGTTGTGGATAGTGTGGGCGCAGCTGCGCAGGCTGGTATTCGTCGTGGCGATGTTATTTTGGGTTTGAATAACTCCGAAAGCCAAAGTGTAGAGCTATTCAATAAACAAGTTAACGCCGTTCCAGCAGGTAAAACAGTCGCCATGTTAGTATTGCGTGGTGAAAATACTTTATATGTGCCAATTAAAGTTACTAAATAATAACTTTTTTAGAAGCCCGCTGAAAAGCGGGTTTTTTTTTTTTAATGCTGCAGAAAAATTTTCTGCTATTTTGTCTGCAACCCGTAATGCATTTGCAGCAATTGTTAAGCTTGGGTTAACGGCGCCACTACGCGGCATAAATGATGCATCGACCACATATAAATTATGAATATCATGACTTCTGCAATTTGCATCTAAAACACTCGTAGCAGGATCATTGCCAAATCTACACGTGCCAGCTGGGTGCCCGGAATTAAATTCCAAACTTGGCGATATTCTTAATACACGTCATTTGCCTATATATTTTATAAAAGTTCTATATAAAGTATTAGCGCGCTCACGTAAATCATCAGTAATGGTGTAACTAAAAGTAGCACCATTCGGTTCTTTTACGTTTAGTTTTATCTGGTTATCCGGGTTGGGATCATCTTCGATCAACGCGGCAAAAATACTGGCCTCGCCCAAAAACCTGGCAATTAGATATGAAGGGATTTTTGCAATAATTGAGAGTAAAAGTTCGTGATGAATGCCGCTATAGCGCAATCTATTTTTTATAAAAATTGCTATATCTCCGGGCCCTGCACTAAGTCCCATGCTTTGAATATAGCCTAATCTGCACCCGGCATATAAGTAAAAATCCCTAATAGAAATAGATTTTTTTTGTAATCCAATTTTGTTAAACCGTTTAGGTGCCCAAATCGCATATATTTCATAGCCATGAAACATTAAATTGCGGCCAACTTGGTTAGAAGCGTTAGCCAAACCGTTGGGCCAATATGCATTTGCAGATTTAAGCAGTAATTGCGGCGAATGTAATGCACCAGCTGAAAGCACAACTATATTCCCGCGAAGTTTTATTGATTGGCCTTGGTATGTTGCATGGATAAGCTTTACTTCATGCTGATCCGCTTCAAGTTTTTCAACATCACAAAAATCCAGCAAAAAGCAATTATTCAGCTGTAATGCTTTTTTTAAGCACGTGGTGTGTGAATCTGCTTTACAGCCTCTGTGACAGATTTTACTTATGCATTCGGTACACTCTTTATCGTATTTCATGCCTATATTTAATTGTTCTGGTTTTAAACCAGCGCTGCGCATGGTGGTTATTAATGCTTGATCCCACTCACTTAAACGTAAATGATAGCTATCATCGGCATTATTAATGCCATATAGTTTTTCTGCCGCTTCGTAATAAGGTGAAAAATCTTTATAGGATATGGGCCAACATGGCACTAATTGATGGGTGGTTTGTAGTGCATCAAAATCGGTTGCGGGCATGCGCTCCAGCGCTGCAGCATAATGCATAGAGGAGCCACCAAAGCCGCAACCAATTGCTGCATAGATTTGCTTATGACGACCTTCAGGGTTGGTCTGGCTGAATGGTTGCGGCCACCAGCCATTTTGTATACGCGATGCTGGCGTATTTACAGTATTTTCATTTTGCCCTGTTGCGACTATGCCGCCCTTTTCTAAAAAAAGTACGCTTAATTTTTTTTGAGCCAAAGCATAACCCACAGTGGCACCGCCCATGCCAGTGCCTACTATAATCACATCCCAAACTTGCGATAAACTTCTTTCGGCAGCATTAGTCATAATCAGCCCCCTCATTATGAATATTACTCTAACTCAACTCTAAAATAATTTGTATTTGATTAATTGGGTTTTCATAAATAATTGCAGCTTTATCAAGCATTTGTTGTAAAATCACACCTGTTGAAAAGACGCTCATGGCGTCTTATTTGTTTGTAAAGTCTAATAAAGTAAACATGAAAAACATCCGTAACTTCTCCATTATTGCCCATATCGATCATGGTAAATCCACTTTAGCAGACCGTATTATTCATCTTTGTGGTGGTTTGGCAGATCGCGAAATGGAAGCGCAAGTGCTGGATAGCATGGATATTGAGCGCGAACGTGGTATTACCATTAAAGCGCAAACAGCGGCTTTGCATTACAAGGCGGATGATGGTGAGACGTATCAATTAAATTTAATTGATACGCCTGGTCATGTGGATTTTAGCTATGAAGTATCGCGCTCGCTCTCTGCGTGCGAAGGTGCGTTGCTAGTGGTTGATGCATCGCAGGGCGTAGAGGCGCAAAGTGTCGCAAACTGTTATACCGCGCTGGATCTAGGCGTAGCAGTGACTGCAGTTTTAAATAAAATCGACTTGCCTTCGGCTGATCCTGAGCGTGTTAAACAAGAGATTGAAGATGTTATCGGCGTAGACGCATCGGATGCGGTTCTGTGCTCAGCAAAAACGGGTTTGGGTGTGCGCGATGTGTTAGAAGCGGTGATTGCAAAAGTGCCGCCGCCTGTGGGCGATGTGACAAAGCCGCTTAAAGCATTAGTGATTGATGCATGGTTTGATAACTATGTTGGTGTGGTGATGCTGGTGCGCGTGATTGATGGCGCGCTTAAACCTAAAGATAAGATTCGTTTAATGGCGACGCATACTGAATTTTTATGCGAACAAGTCGGTGTTTTCACACCAAAATCGTTGCAAAAAACATCACTGTCTGCAGGTGAAGTAGGCTTTGTTATCGCCGGCATTAAAGAGCTTGCCAGCGCTAAAGTGGGCGATACCGTTACCCTAGCAACTAGACCTGCCGCAGAACCATTAGCAGGTTTTAAAGAAGTAAAGCCGCAAGTGTTTGCCGGTTTGTATCCAGTAGAGTCTAATCAGTTTGAAGCGTTAAGAACAGCGCTTGAAAAATTGAGTTTAAACGATGCAAGCTTGTTATTTGAGCCAGAAAATTCTACTGCACTTGGATTTGGTTTCAGATGCGGCTTCTTAGGTTTACTGCACATGGAAATCGTACAAGAGCGCTTAGAGCGAGAGTACGATATGGATTTGATCACCACCGCGCCAACTGTTGTGTATGAGTTACTGTTAAAAGACGGCACAGTTGAACAAATTGAGAATCCTTCACGTTTGCCCGATATGTCGCGTATTGAAGAAATTCGTGAGCCTGTGATTAATGTGAATTTGCTGATGCCGCAAGATTACGTAGGACCGGTAATGACGCTTTGTAATAATAAACGCGGCATACAAAAAAATATGCAATATATGGGCCGGCAAGTGATGCTCAGCTACGAAATGCCGCTGAATGAAGTGGTTTTAGATTTTTTTGATAAATTAAAATCGGTGTCGCGCGGCTATGCTTCCATGGATTACGAGTTTTTAGAATTCCGTGCTGCAGATTTGGTTAAGCTGGATATTATGGTGAACGGCGAACGTGTTGACGCACTAAGCTTGATTGTACATCGCGCTAACAGCCGATATCGAGGTGGTCAAGTAGCAGAGAAAATGCGCGAACTGATTCCGCGTCAAATGTTTGACGTGGCGATTCAAGCTTCGATTGGAGCTACTATTATTGCGCGTGAAACGGTAAAAGCCATGCGTAAAAACGTGATAGCAAAATGTTATGGCGGCGATGTGTCGCGTAAACGTAAATTGCTAGACAAGCAAAAAGAAGGTAAAAAACGCATGAAGCAAGTGGGTAACGTAGAGATTCCACAAGAAGCGTTTTTAGCGATATTAAGAGTCGAAGATAAGTAGTTAAGCTAAGTAAAAAGTTAAATAAAGTAGTTAAAAAGTTAAATAAAAAAGGGTATTAACGCATGTATTTTGCTTTGTTTATGATTGCAATTTTGGTGGTGACAGGGTTAATCTGGCTACTGGATATTTGGGTGTTACGTAAGAATCGCGGTGATCAAGCAGAGCCTTGGTATGTGGAATATAGCAAAAGCTTTTTCCCGGTCATTTTATTGGTGTTTACGCTACGCTCATTTTTGGTCGAGCCATTTAAAATTCCATCTGGCTCAATGATGCCGACTTTGCTTGCAGGTGATTATATTTTAGTCAATAAATTCACTTACGGTTTGCGTGTGCCAGTGTTGAATAATACCTTCATCAAAATGAATCATCCTCAACGCGGCGATGTGTTTGTATTCCATTATCCGCCAGAACCAACAATTGATTACATTAAACGTGTGGTTGGTTTGCCAGGCGATGTGATTCAATATCAAGATAAACATCTCACGATAAATGGGCAAAAATTAGATGTTAAGTTCACAGAGAATTACACTTACACCATGTCTTTTAAAGATCGTGATGGCAGTGATCAAGAAAATAGTATGACCGCGCAACAATCATCAGAGCAACTTGGTGATATGAAACACGATATTTTGATCCATGATATTCCCAATCAATATCCATCTGGCTCGCCAGGTGAAAAATTTTTGAATGGCGAAGCGGTAACTGTGCCTGCAGGACATTATTTTGCAATGGGCGATAATCGCGATAACAGCGCCGACAGCCGCGTGTGGGGTTTTGTGCCAGAGCATAATCTAGTGGGAAAAGCTTTTTTTATCTGGTTTAATTTTGATCAGTTTCATCGCATTGGCACTTCAATCAAGTAATTACAGTTAATTGAATTTAAAGTCGAATATAAAATCCAAACGTAAAATTTAAGCGGGAGTGAATATGTACAAAAATCAAAAAGGCGCATCATTTATTGGGTTGGTCATCGTGATTGCTGCAATCGTGTTTTGGGGATTGCTAGGCATGAAAGTCGGGCCTGCATATTTAGAGTTTATGAATGTTAAAAGTGCGATCAAAAGAGCCGTTACTTCAACCGACGTAAGCGATAAAAAAGCGATTGCAGAGGCATTCGATAAATCAGCACGTGTAGATAATATTACGGTCGTTAAGGGTTCAGATTTAGTGGTAAACAATGGCGTTGTTTCTGTTGAATATCAAGTGGTTGTTCCGATTATGGCAAACGCTAGTGCGTTGCTGGATTTTAATGCGACATCTGCCAAGTAATATTAGCGTCAGCTATTTGAGCATCCGCCATATCAACAGTTTAGTCTGCATTCATGTCTACGGATAATCTTGCCAGCCGTCTTGGCTATCAGTTTAAAAATGTAGCGTTATTGGCGCAAGCACTTACCCATCGCAGCTATGCCTCAAATAATAACGAACGATTAGAGTTTTTGGGTGATGGCGCACTTAATTTCATTATCGCTAATCAACTGTATAATCGTTTTAGCAAATTACCAGAAGGTGATTTAAGCCGTTTACGCGCGCAGCTGGTTAAAGAATCGACGCTGTGCGAGATTGCTATCAGCTTAAGTATTGGTGAATCGCTTAAGTTGGGTGAGGGTGAAATGAAAAGCGCTGGCTGGAAGCGGCCTTCAATATTGGCTGATGCCTTGGAAGCGATTGTTGGCGCGGTTTATATCGATGGCGGGCATTTGGCAGCAGAAGCTTTAGTGCTGCAATTGTTTAACGAAAGAATTAGCCTGATTGATCCAAAGATCATCGATAAAGACGCTAAATCGCAATTGCAAGAATATCTACAAGCAAAAAAAATCGCTTTACCAGATTACAACGTGGTGATTATTGAAGGCGAAGCACATGCACAAACCTTTAAAATCGCCTGCATTATCGAAAAGTTAAATATTAATGTTGCTGGCGAAGGCACTAGCCGCCGTAATGCTGAACAACAAGCAGCACAGCTTGCTTTAGAAAAAATCCTGGCCTTATAAAAAATCCGGCCTTATAAATATTGGATATCCACAAGATGAAACAATTGAAACAAATACAGTTAGGCGCGCAATGACGCAAGAAAATACGACCCCAGAAGGATTAGATTTAGATGCTGAGGCAAAAGCACCTAATAGTTTTAGATGCGGCACAGTCGCCATTGTTGGTCGCCCAAATGTGGGTAAATCGACTTTACTTAACCATATTTTAGGCATGAAATTAGCGATTACTTCACGTAAAGCGCAGACAACAAGACACCGCTTGCTCGGTATTCATACGACTGAAGACACACAATTTTTATTTGTGGACACGCCAGGCTTTCAGCAAAAACATTTGAATGCACTGAATAAAGGTTTGAACAAAACCGTGACTCAAGTGCTGACGGAAGTAGATGTCGTGCTGTTTGTGATAGAGCCAATGAAGTTGGGCGAGGCCGATAAAAAAGTGTTGAGTTTATTGCCGCAAGATAAACCGGTTTTATTAGTGGTGAATAAATCCGATTTAATGGGTGATAAAAACAATTTATTGCCGTTGATTCAAGATTTTGATTTGCTGCATCCGTTTGTTGGCATTATTCCAGTGAGCGCAAAAAAATCGCTGCATTTAGATGAGTTATTAGAAACCACGCGCCAGTATTTGCCAGAGCAGCCGGCGATTTATGGTGAAGACGAGTTAACAGATAAAAACGAACGATTTTTGGCAGCGGAACTGATTCGCGAAAAGATATTCAGATTATTAGGCGATGAAATTCCGTATTCAGTGACAGTTGAAATTGAAAAGTTTGAGACGGTTAAAGGTCTGCGCCGTATTTTTGCTGCGATTATCGTGGATAAAGATAGCCAAAAACCGATGTTAATCGGTAAAAACGGTGAGAAAATGAAACAGATTTCCACCGAAGCGCGCCAAGATATGGAAAAATTATTTGGCAGTAAAGTGTATCTTGAAACGTGGGTGAAAGTTAAAGGCGGCTGGGCTGATGACGAAAGGGCGCTAAAAAGTCTAGGCTATTAAATTGTTGTTTTACAGAACACAATCAATAAACATATTGGCAAAATACTGAATGTTAACGATAAGATTTAGGCTATAAAAAGATGTCTGAACACAATGTTTTTAACCTGCCGATTTATGGCAAGCCGATTGAGTTAGATGATGCTGGTATCTATTACGCGATCAATCGCAAAACTGGCAGTATAAATAATGTCTTTCATCTGTTGTATGAAGATGATGACTGGTATTTATATCAGCTGAAAAATACAGGTAAAAATGGCGAAATGGGTTGGGTGATTTTGGCGGATAACGGTGATTATCCACTCAAAAGTTTGACCAGTGAAGAAATCAAACACCATTTTGATAAGCCTGAATATGCAGAACCCAAAGGTGGCTGGCAATTAATGCGTAACTCGCGTTATGGATTCGGTAAATTTACGCCGATTCACGCCGATGATGCAATTCAATATGCCATGATTTTATTCTCAGGCGCTGAAATGTTAATGCCGCTGCTGATTAAAAAAGCCGAAGATGAAGTCTTGCAAAGTTTGAGCCAGTTAGAACGCTAACTTTGGCTTTGGCATTAAACAATCCTAAATCAAATGATCATCGCGCAAATGATCATAAAGTAAGTAATCAACCCGTTTACGTTTTGCACACTTACCCGTTCAAAGAAACCAGCTTGGTTGTGGAATTATTCAGCCAGCAATTCGGCCGCATCGCCGCAGTGGCAAAAGGGGCGCGCAGGCCGCATTCAGCCATGCGTGGTATGTTGCAATCGTTTCAAATGCTTTCAGGCGCATGGTCTGGCAAAAATGAGCTTAAAACTTTACACAGTTTAGATTGGCACGCTGGCTTAACGCTTATTAAAGGCGAGGCGCTGATGTGCGGATTTTATATGAATGAGCTTTTATTGCGCTTGTTGCCGCGTGAAGATGCGCATGAAAATTTGTTTGAATACTATGATGCGACACTTAAAACGCTAGCCAGCGAACAAGACTCTGCCAGTGATAAAAGTACTGGCGATAAAAGTACCAATGATAAAAAGACCATCGATAAAAGCTTAAATAATAGTAAAAGTTTAGCGATTACTCTACGGCGCTTCGAGCTAAAATTGTTACAGGAAATGGGCTATGCCGTGCCTTTGCTCACAGATGAAAATGATAAGCAGATTTACGCCGAGAAAAGTTATCGCTATGAAGCTGAGTATGGTGCATGTGAGCTTAGTACCACAAAAAACGGCGTACAATTAAGTGGAAGCACATTGTTGAGTATGGCAAAAAACGACTACACAGAAACGCAGACACAAAACCAAAGTAAGCAATTGATGCGCTATTTATTGGCGCATTATTTGGGCGATAAGCCTTTGCATACAAGGCAGCTATTAATAGACTTACAAGGGTTGTAATTCATGCTGAGTTTCGCTCATACTTTGTTGTCATACCTTGCCGTACTACTCGTACTGTCTTCGGAATTCCGCCGCGTCTGAGCTTCAATTGAGCATGAATAGGGGAGAGCAATGGCTTTAGAGGTATTCGAACTTTTAGGGGGCATATCTTCAGCAGCAGATGGCTTAGCAGCACTTATTTACTCTGGTTTACGATTGATTGGCGTATCAGAAAAGAGAGCAAAAAAATTTTCTGAGTGGTTAGTAATTATTCTTTTTGTTTTAATATTAATTGGTGCAATCTATAGTGTTTTTAAGTATTTATGAGTAGGGCTAAATGATTAAATTAGGTGTCAACATCGACCACGTTGCAACGATTCGCCAAGCACGTGGCACTAAATATCCCAGCGTGGTGCAAGCGGCATTACGCGCAGAGCAGGCTGGTGCAGATAGCATTACATTGCATTTGCGTGAAGATCGCCGACATATGCAAGATGCGGATATTTTTGCGTTGCGTCCATTGCTGCAAACCAAGATGAACTTAGAAGTTGCTGTCACCGATGAGATGATTGGTATCGCCTGCCAAGTGAAGCCGCAAGATGTTTGCTTGGTGCCAGAACGGCGCGAAGAGCGTACGACAGAAGGCGGATTAGATGTAGTGATGCATTTTGATAAAGTGAAAGCCGCATGCGAAAAGTTGGCTGCGAATGGCATTCGCGTTTCACTATTTATCGGGCCAGATATCGCACAAATCGATGCAGCAAAAAAAACGGGTGCGCCAGTGATTGAGTTACATACCGGTACTTTTGCCGATGCTGAAACCGAAGCGGCAAAATCTGTAGAGTTAACGCGTATTAAACAAGCGGTTGCGCATGCAAAAAAATTGGGTCTGGTAATAAATGCAGGTCATGGTTTGCACTATCACAATGTGCACGAAATCGCTGAAATACCCGGTTTAGAAGAATTAAATATTGGCCATGCGATTGTTGCGCACGCGATTTTTGTGGGCTGGGATAATGCGGTTGCGGAGATGAAATCGCTCATGAAAGAAGTAGCGCCAGCATAATGCTCACCTTCACATTTCATTTTTTACTTGTCACCTTTCACCTTTCACCTTTCACATCCAAATGATTTTCGGCATCGGTACAGATATTGTAGAAGTCAGTCGCATTGAAGCTTCAATCGCACAATTTGGCGATGATTTTGCCAGACGCATTTTGGCGGATAGTGAGTTTGCCAGTTATCAGCAATCCCAAATCAAACCGCGTTTTCTGGCTAAACGCTTCGCAGCAAAAGAAGCTTTTTCTAAAGCGCTTGGTACAGGTTTACGCGCGCCAGCCACTTTTCAGAATATTGCCGTTTCTCATGATGATTTAGGTAAGCCAATATTGGTTTTGGCGGCAGAGTTACAGGCGTTATTAATAACCAAAAATATCACACAAACGCATATCAGTATTAGCGATGAAAAAAATCTGGCAGCTGCTTTTGTCATACTAGAAACATGATTGACGAATTGGATTTTGAGCGTCGTTTCGGTGGCGTAAAACGCTTATATGGCGAAGTTGGATTCAGCAAATTAAATGCCGCACACGTTGTAGTGATTGGTATTGGCGGCGTAGGCAGTTGGGCTGCAGAAGCACTGGCGCGCAATGCGATTGGTGCGATCACGCTGATTGATTTGGATAATATTGCAGAGAGCAATGTGAATCGCCAATTGCATGCAGTGGATGGCGCATTTGGCAAAGCAAAAGTCAGCGCGATGCGTGAACGTATTTTTAGTATTAATCCGCTTTGCAACGTGCGCGAAATCGAAGATTTTATTACGCTGAAAAATATTGCAATAGTGCTGAATTTTAAGTGTGATGTGATATTAGATTGTATCGATGACGCGCAAGCCAAAATTGCTTTGGCCGATTTTTGCAAACGTAACAAAATACCATTGATCATGGCAGGCAGCGCAGGTGGTCGGCTTGATCCAACCCGTATTCAAGTGGCCGATTTAGCCCATGTGACTGGTGACAGGCTGTTATCTAAAGTGCGCAATCAACTGCGCCGTGATTATGGTTTCCCCAAAGTAGTTAACACTAAAAAACCAGCAAAATTTGGTATTGATTGTGTTTTTTCCGATGAGCAAGCGATTAAGCCAGATTCAAACCCAGTAAATTCAAATGCGGCAGATTCAAATACAACAGAAGCCAGTTGCGAAATCAATCGTGAAATCGATTCTGCTTCAATCACTGGTCTAAATTGCGCTGGTTACGGCTCAAGCGTGTGTGTGACTGCGCCATTTGGTTTTACCGCAGCGCAATTAGCCATCAATCAACTTCTGCTTTAAAGTCTTTATTTAGCCGTTTATGCAGCAGATTTAAACAACCATTAGCTTGAACCTCATCGCTTGGTTTTAGTCATTAAATGATGGTTAATATTTCTGCATTCAAAGGCAATAAACTCAATCTACCCAGCAAGCTTTGTGTGCAATGTCGACGCGAAATGACTTGGCGGAAATCGTGGGCTAAAAATTGGGATGAGGTGAAATATTGTTCTGACGCCTGCCGCAAAAATGTCAAAGCTAACAGCCTAATCTGCAATTAATTTAGCTCAAAAATTTATACTAAAAATCACCATTAAGTATTCACGATGACTTGTAGACACCTTATTCTGATTCTTGGCGACCAGCTTAATCTGGATAATCCTGCATTAGAAGATTTTGATGCGACACAAGACCAAGTTTTAATGGTTGAGGCGAACGAAGAATCCACACACGTATGGAGCCACAAAGCACGTATTGTGCTATTTCTATCGGCCATGCGACATTTTGAAAAAATATTAAATAATCAAGGTATTACGCCAATTTACCTAAAGCTAGGTGAGCATGATTTTCCAAGTTTAAATGCTGCGTGGAGACATTATGTTAACGCGCTAAAACCGTCAAAAATCATCGTGTGTGAACCTGGTGAATATCGGCTGGAACAAGCGCTGATTGCGTTATGCAAAGAACATAACATGCCATTAGCAATACGTGATGACACGTACTTTATGTGCAGTCGTGCAGATTTTAAGCATTGGGCTGGCGCGGGTGCTGGAGAACAAACAAAAAAGCAATTACGCATGGAATTTTTTTATCGCCAGATGCGGCAAAAATATGCAGTGCTGATGCAAGGTAAACAGCCAATTGGCGGTGCATGGAATTACGATGCTGAAAATCGTAAAACCTTTGGCAAAACGGGTCCGCAGAATGTGCCAGCTGCGCCGAAAGTGAATGTTGATGCCATCACTCAAACGGTGATGAATGAGGTGGAAAAATATTTCCCCAATCATCCTGGCAGTTTGGAAAACTTTATTTGGCCTGTGAATCGTGAAGAAGCACTATTGTTTTTGAACGATTTTATCCAGCATAAATTAGCGGGATTTGGCGATCATCAAGACGCGATGTGGCAATCACGCCCGCCACATCAAAGCACGTTACATCAAACACCCTATTTATGGCATTCGCTGCTTTCTACTTCACTCAATTTAAAGTTACTCAATCCGCGCGAGGTGATTGGCGCAGCTGTTGATGCCTATCAAAAAAATCATTTACCGTTGGCAAGTGTAGAAGGATTTATTCGCCAGATTTTAGGCTGGCGCGAGTTTATTCGCGGCGTGTATTGGCTGGATATGCCGCAGATGGCACAAAGCAATCATTATGATCATCAGCGCGAATTGCCAATCTGGTATTGGTCTGGCGATACGCAGATGAATTGCATGCGGCAAACAGTTAACGATACGATGCAACACGGTTATGCGCATCATATTCAGCGATTAATGGTGACTGGCATGTTCGGTATTTTGGCTGAATTGAATCCGCGTGAGGTGGAAGCGTGGTATTTGGCGGTGTACGTGGATGCAGTGGAATGGGTGGAATTACCCAATGTTACTGGCATGGCTTTGTACGCAAACGGTGGCAGATTTACCAGCAAACCTTATGTGGCGAGCGGTGCTTATATCAAACGCATGAGCAATTATTGTAGTCATTGCCGTTATAAACCAGAGCTTAAAACGGGTGCAAAAGCCTGCCCAATCACGACTTTATATTGGCATTTTTTAATCAAACATTACGCGTCTTTTGCCAATAATCCGCGCACAGCTTTAATGGCTAAAAATGTTGAACGATTTACTGAGGCAGAAGTTGAGGCGATTCAATCGCATGCCAATTCTTTATTGAATCATCTTGATGCGCTTTAAATAGTTATTTCAAGTTTTAAAGTAGTTTTCACAAAACTGTCATAATTAAGCAAGTGCTTTGTCATAAAATATTCACCTATGATAATGCCAATAATAAAATTACTCGATCGCGATTTAAGTATCCTCAGTTTCAACCAACGCGTACTACTTCTGGCGCAACGCCAAGATTATCCGCTATTAGAACGACTAAAGTTTTTGTGCATCGTTGCTTCTAATTTGGATGAATTTTTTGAGGTGCGCATGGAAGCGCAACTTGATGCCATGCAGCGTAAAACCAAAAAAGGTGCTGTCACTCTCCATAGTTTTAACGCGGTTTCTGAACAAGCACATGCATTAATCGCCCAGCAATATGCCATTTTTAATGATGAGTTGATGCCAGCTTTAAAAGATGCAGGAGTGGATATTGTGGCTGGGCACGAACGCACGCCAGCGCAAAAAAATTGGGTCGCTAAATATTTTGAAGATAATGTTAAGCCGCTGTTATTGCCGATTGCGCTGGATCGCGCGCATCCATTTCCGCTAGTTGCGGGCAAAGCCTTACACTTTATTGTCGAGCTAGCACCAGACAAGCCTAATAGCGCACCGAATATTAATATTATTCGCGTGCCACGCATTCTGCCAAGAGTGATGCAACTGCCGAATAATGATGCGAATATTGACCAGAGTAATGATAAGAAACAGCAACATTTTGTAACCTTAACCAGTATTATCGCCGCGCATTTACCCGATTTATTTGGGCAAAAAAAGATGTTAAGTTACTCGCAATTTAGAGTGACGCGTCATTCGGATCTGGCTTTAGATGAAGATGATATCCATGATTTGCCCAAAGCTTTGCGTCAAGAATTAGCGCAGCGGCCATTTGGTGAAGCGGTGCGTTTGGAGGTTTCGAAAAGTTGTGTGGCGCATCTATCCGATTTTCTATTGGCAGAATTCAATTTAACGCCCGCATCACTTTATCCCGTTCATGGCCCAGTCAATTTAGGCCGATTGATTCAGCTAACAGGTTTAGCACATGGTGCCGATTCAAATGGTAAAGATTTGGCTTTTGTACCTTTTCAGCCGCTTTGGCCTAAAGACTTAAATGCTGAGGAATCGTTTTTTACCCAGCTCAAACAAAAAGATGTGCTGATTCATCGCCCGTATGAAAGTTTTGAGGCGGTAATCAAGTTTTTGCATGAAGCGGTGCACGATCCAAAAGTATTAGCGATTCATCAAACCATTTATCGCACAGGCAGCGATCCGCGCATGCTGAATCTGCTGCAAGAAGCAGTGCGGCGTGGCAAAGAAGTGCTGGTTATCGTAGAGATCAAAGCCCGTTTTGATGAAGAAACCAACATTAACTGGGCGGAATCGCTAGAAGCGATTGGCGCGCAAATTGTCTATGGTATGGTCGGGCTAAAAACGCATGCAAAAATGTTGCTGGTAATGCGCCAGGAAGGCAAACGTATCAAGCGTTATGCGCACGTTTCGACCGGCAATTACAACGCAAATACGGCCAAGTTATATACCGATATTTGTATGCTCACCAGTAATTTAACGCTTACGCGCGAGGTGGAATATGTGTTCAGGCATTTGACCAGCCAAATTGCACTGCCGCGCATGCGCCAATTATTGGTTGCGCCATTTAATCTGCAAGCAACCATGGTGCGCAGAATCGCTGCT
>Ga0247736_10000320_pt1 | contig 16911 bp, 12 predicted proteins | sample UWRJL193509B2_FD_180935 | JGI IMG/M metagenome (GOLD analysis project Ga0247736, IMG submission 180935) | Plant litter microbial communities from Arlington Agricultural Research Station in Wisconsin, United States - UWRJ-L193-509B-2 | ecosystem: Environmental > Terrestrial > Plant litter >...
CAATAATCCGCCTCATTGATTGCAGATTTTTTGTCTGTATTAACTTCTGCACAAAGTCGCTCGAAAGCTTCCTTACATACGTTGCGTTCAGCCATAACAATCTCTCCGAATATCGTCTTTACACATTAATACTAAATACGCATTTTGGCAATCGCGCTATCGTTTGCATCGCCAAAATGATGATTCAAGGTTAAGTTAACGTGCAAATTAACCTTAAAATCCGCTTACTTTTAACTATTATTTGATGCTTTATTTTTGACACTTACTTCTGATCCCAAGAATCTTCCCACATGCAATGTTTGATTTTGTGACGGTTAGCAATCAATTCATCGATTGATGGCTCATCATTTAATGCACGTTTGATCGCCAATTTAGTCGCGTCATAGTTATTTTTATACATATCCGCTTTGTCCAGATTGCCTTCTTTTTCTAAAGCGATACATCCTGGGTCGATCCACACCAAGCTGATAATACATAATTCGTTCACTTGATCTTTCGGAATAATGCCTTCGATCACGCAATCTAAAATCGCATCAGCAGTTGCGGCTTGTACTACGCCACCAAACAGGCTCACATCGGTGCTGCCTTTAAGCGTCACTTTTGGCACTGTCATACAAACTGGGCGAACCAATTGGTTAATATCACGCACTGCAAACATGGCTGTGTGACCTTTGCTTTGTGCCATTAAGTTAGCAAATGCTTGACCTACAGGACCATCAACAGCGCCGATTAAAATCTCTGGCATAGCCGCAGTAACGTCTTTACCTTCAGTATATACAGTGGCTTCGCCTGCTTTAAAAATGATTTTTGACATAAAATTCTCTCTTGGGTTAGTGATTAAAATGTTTAGTAAAAGACTTAATCGCCTATTTTAACAAATGCTTGGGGATACCATCAATTAATCTTAGTGCGCACAATTAATCTAAGTTCACAACTAGCTAAGTCTGCGTAATTAATCCGTCACAGCTAAGTTAGCATTAAGCGCATATCCACATGCGGAATCTGCACATCGGTATATTCTTCGCTGGTTATTTGAAAACCCGCTTGCTGGTAAAAATGAATCGCATGCGTTTGTGCGGATAGATCAATCTGATTACTGCAATATATACGACAAATATTAATCGCTTCGTTCAATAGCATTTTACCCACGCCTAAACCTCGCCACTGACTTAACACTGCCATACGGCCAATTTTTGCATAGTGGATAATGCGTAAACAGCCAATCGCTTGATTATCATGCATCGCCAATAAATGCACGGCGCCACTATCAATGTCATCCCACTCAAACTCTGGCGTCACAGATTGCTCTTCAATAAACACAATCGTCCGCACTTTGCGCAAATCACTTTCCGCCTGCTGCCAAGTCACGCGTTTAATGCTCACTTGCTTAATCGAATCTTGTTTAGTTAAGTCTTGTTTAACGGGGCTATTTTGGTTGGATGACGGCAAGATTTTGTCCTTAGATAATTGCTACGGCTTGCGTGTTAAGCGTGTTCAGTGCATGATTCAGTTTGATTTTCACACCTAATTCGTTAAAGGCTCATATGCAACGTTATTTATCTACACTAGCTCGCATTTTACTCGCACAAGTTTTTTTATTACAAATCGTGATGTTGATTGTTGGATTTTTCAGTAATCCTGATGGTTATCAACAATATCAAGCCGGCTTAGGTAGTTTAGGTTTGCCTGGTATTTTTGCACCATTGATTATTTTGGTGCAGTTAGTTGGTGGCTTTGCTTTATTTCTGGGTTTTAAAACCAAGTTTTTTGCGATTGTAATGGCGGTTTATGCAATTATCATCTCAGTATTGCTACATCTACCTGTATTACATTATTGGGCGATTGCAGGCGGTTTATTGATGCTTTCTTTATATCCAGTCACACCGTTTAGCTTAGATAATCTTAAAAAATCTTAAGCTTTTTAAGATTCGTGCGATAAAAAGCGGCATAAATGCCGCTTTTTTATTCCCACTCCAAACTTGGGTATAGCGTATTCACATTACGCCGATTCGCGATATCAAATAGCAGCCATTTATCTTTTTCGCCCGCAGCGGCAGTATCCATCGCCTTGCCCATATCACCACCACTTTTTATCACCGCGCGAATGTCCGCCAATAGCGTATTTAAATAACGCTGTTCGTTATTCAAAGCAGTCACCCAATCTTTTGCAACAGGGCCGTGACCAGGCACCACTTGTTTTGCAGGATAAGTTTTTAGCACGTCAATCGCCGCAATCAGCCCTTTAATATCGCCCTCAACCACAGGTGTGCGTTCTATAAATAATAAATCGCCCGTAAATAAAGTGCCGGTTTTTGAATCGATGACGGAAATATCTGTATTCGTGTGCGCATTAGGGTAGGGCGTAACTTTTAATGTTCTGCCACCTAAATCTAAATCTGTTGCCGCTTTGATAGGCAAAGTCGGCTTAACGATAATGCTGCCTTTGGCATTTTCACCTAAATATCTTACATTTAATTTATCGTACGCTTCTTGGCGTAATTGCATGGCGTCTGCCAGCTTAAAATGCCCTACAAATTGCGCTTTATCTTGTAAAAAAGCCGCATTACCAAAAATATGGTCAGGATGCACATGCGTATTGATGACGTACAAAATAGGCTTATCGGTGACTTTCTTAATCGCATCGCGCAACTGCTGACCGACTTTTAGACTACCGCCAGTATCAATCACCGCAACGCCGCGCTCGCCCACTACAAAGCTTATATTACAGATATCGCCTTGATAACCTTCATCAATATCTAAATGCTTGCCGTGATGTACATAAATGCCATTTCCTACATCTTCAATCTTAAAATTATTTGGCTTAACATCCGCCTGAACACAACCAATTAACGCGACAAAGCTAAGCATTAACAGTAAAAATTGACTCAAGATTAACGACTTATTTACACGCATTTTTATCTACTTTCTGAAAGTCTTGCAGTAAGGATTTTTTCCCATGATAATAGCCCCATGGTAATAGTTTCGCCAACTTTTAGGTGTGATGCATGTCACACAATCGCTTAATTCAATCATTGGAAGATTTGCATGACGAACAACCCATCACGTTATACCAAAACCGCGGTCATTCTGCATTGGCTTATCGCTATTGCCATCTTGGGCATGTTTGCTTTGGGCTGGTATATGACCGATTTGCCAAAAGAGGGCGCTAAACAGACATCATATGACTTATTTAATTTAGGCATTTATACCTGGCAACTGGCTGAGGAAGCCACTCCGCGCACGTTTTACTTCAATCTGCATAAATCTATTGGCATCACATTATTCGGCTTGATCATCATCCGTATTCTGTGGCGCATCACACATAAACCGCCTGCATTGCTGACCACATATAAAGCTTGGGAGCGCAAATTAGCCACTGGCACGCATCACTTTTTGTATCTATTGATGATCGCCATGCCGTTAACTGGATTGATCACCGCTGTTTCCAGTAAATATGGTGTGAAATGGTTTGGCATCCCTTTTATTAAAGGTTTAGATGACAAGGGATTGCGTGATGTGTTTGAAAAATCACACGAGATAATCGCCATCATTATTTTAGTAATGTTGTTTTTGCACGTTTCAGGCGCGCTTAAGCATAAATTTATTGATAAAGATGACACGCTTAAACGGATGTCGCTTTAATTATCACAAATACTTAACACTAAATTTACATTAAAAAAGCCCCGCATTTGCGGGCTTTTTGTTATTGATGGTACTGTTTACTATGTTCTCGAACTGCGGCAAGCATCGCTGCTGCATTCTCAGGCGGAGTCCATTGAGTGATGCCATGACCTAAGTTGAACACATGGCCGTTGCCGTGGCCGTAACTGGCTAAGATATTAGCCACTTCTTTTTCGATCGCTTCTGGTGTGGATAGCAGAATGGCTGGGTCAAGATTGCCCTGTAGCGCCACTTTATCGCCCACGCGTTGACGCGCTGAGCCGATATCAACAGTCCAGTCTAAGCCTAATGCATCTGCACCAATCTCCGCTTGCGCTTCTAACCATAAGGCGCCGCCTTTGGTGAATACTACACTCGGTACTTTACGGCCTTCGTTATCTTTAGTTAAGCCTGCCACGATTTTGTGCATGTAGTTTAGCGAAAATTCTTTGTATGCATTGTGTGAAAGCGCGCCGCCCCATGAATCGAATATCATCACGGCTTGTGCGCCTGCGGCGATTTGAGCATTCAGGTATTGAATGACCGTTTGTGCGGTTGTTTCTAAAATATGATGCAGTAAATCTGGGCGCGCGTATGCCATTTTTTTTATATTGAGGAAATCCGTACCGCCTTTGCCTTCCACCATATAGGTTGCTAATGTCCAAGGGCTACCTGAAAAACCAATCAGCGGCACGCGGCCATTGATGGTTTTACGAATCTGGCTAACGGCATCAAACACATAGTGCAGTTTTGCCATGTCTGGTACGGTTAACTTCTGTATATCGGTTTCTTCACGCAAAGTACGCTCAAATTTCGGGCCTTCGCCTTCTTCAAAATACAAACCTAAACCCATCGCATCGGGCACGGTAAGAATATCTGAAAACAAAATAGAAGCATCTAATAATGGATAGCGATCGAGTGGCTGCATCGTCACTTCTGTCGCAAAATCTGGGCTTTTGCATAATTGCAAGAAGCTACCCGCGGTTTTACGGCTTTGCTTATATTCTGGCAAATATCGTCCAGCTTGGCGCATCATCCACACCGGCGTGTAGTCTGTGGGTTGGCGCATTAGCGCTTTTAAGAATGTATCGTTTTGCAATGGACTCATTGTTTATTACCTAAAATAACTACTTAAATGACACTAAATACTAATAATTTTTTTCGGCCTAATAAAAAAGGATACAAAGCAGTTTTACTTTGCATCCTTGTATTTATCACTATTTTTTTACAGCATGTAAAAGCTAAATTTAACGCGGCAGTGTGGATGAACCCATTAAAAATTCATCTACTGCTTTAGCGGCTTGACGGCCTTCGCGAATCGCCCACACCACTAATGATTGACCACGACGCACATCGCCGGCAGCAAATACTTTAGCCTTGCTGGTTTTATAGCTTTCAGCACCTTCTGTTGTGGCTTTTGCATTGCCGCGATTGTCTTTTTCTATACCGAAAGCATCCAGCAATTTTTGCACAGGTGACACAAAGCCCATCGCTAACAATACAAGATCCGCTTTGATGGTAAATTCTGTACCCGGTACGTCAGCCATCTTGCCGTCTTTCCATTCCACTTTACAGCCTTTAAGCGCAACTACTTTGCCATTTTCGCCAATTAATTCTTTCGTGGTGATAGACCAATCGCGATTTGCGCCTTCTTCATGAGAGCTAGAAGTGCGCATTTTAAGTGGCCAATTTGGCCAAAATAGCTCTTTATCTTCTTTTTCTGGCGGTTGTGGCATTAACTCAAATTGCGTGATACTTAATGCGCCATGACGGTTTGACGTGCCTACGCAGTCGGAACCTGTATCGCCACCACCAATCACAACGACGTTTTTATTGGTCGCCATCACTTGGTTAGGAATCGTGTCACCAGCGACCACTTTATTTTGCGGTGTTAAAAAATCCATCGCGTACATCACGCCATCTAACTCGCGGCCAGTGACTGGCAAATCACGCGGATATTCAGCACCACCTGCAAGAATCACCGCATCGAACTCTGCTAACAAATTATCTGCTTGTATATTTTCGCCCACATGTTGATTAACGCGGAATTCCACACCTTCAGCTTCCATTTGCACCATACGACGATCAATATGGAATTTTTCCATTTTGAAATCCGGAATACCGTAGCGCAATAAACCACCGATGCGGCTGCTTTTTTCTAATACCACAACATCATGTCCAACGCGCGCTAACTGTTGCGCGGCGGCTAAGCCAGCAGGGCCTGAGCCGACAATCGCGATTTTCTTGCCTGTTTTATGCGTTGGAATTTGCGGTGTTACCCAATTGTTTTCCCATGCTTTATCAATAATCGCATGCTCAATCGATTTAATACCAACCGGATCGTCATTAATATTTAATGTACAAGCAGCTTCACAAGGCGCTGGGCAAATACGACCAGTAAATTCTGGAAAGTTATTCGTCGAATGCAACACATCGATTGCGCCACGCCAGTCTTGGCTATAAACCAGATCATTCCAATCCGGAATAATATTATTGACTGGGCAACCGGTTGTACAGAAGGGAATGCCGCAATCCATACAGCGCGCGCCTTGTACTTTGGCTTCGTCATCTGTTAAATGCAATACAAATTCTTTGTAATTTTTAACACGGTCAACCACTGGCAGATTTGCTTCTGCCAGCCGTTCAAACTCCATAAAACCTGTTATTTTGCCCATACTAATTTGCCCTACCCTGTTTAATTTTTGCGATGTTTTGAGTGTTAACTATCAAGTGTTAACCATTTTACAAGCAATTTTGCAGCCAATTTTTTATAAAAATTACGCAGCTACCAATGCTTTATCTTCAGCTAATTCAATCAACGCACGTTTATATTCGTTTGGCATTACTTTTACAAATTTCGCTCTATAGTTTGCCCAATCAGCCAACATGGCTTCCGCGCGTACGCTTCCTGTGTATCTGGCGTGATTTTCAATCAGTGTTTTCAATGTGGTTTCATCTGGTTGGTCTAGATGATGTATTTTGCCAACGCTAGATTCTGCAGTTTCCACTTTTTCCAGCGAAACCATGCTCATATTGCAACGTCTGGCAAACAAGCCATCTTCATCGTAAACATAAGCCACGCCACCACTCATACCCGCAGCAAAGTTTTGACCAGTGACGCCTAAAACAACCACCGTTCCGCCTGTCATGTATTCACAGCCGTGGTTGCCAACGCCCTCAACTACAGCAGATGCACCAGAATTGCGCACGCAGAAACGCTCGCCTGCAACACCTCTAAAGTAGCTTTCGCCAGTGGTCGCGCCATACATCACCGTGTTGCCGATAATGATATTTTCGTGCGCGATACCACGGAATGCGACTGGTGGTTTGATGACGATACGTCCGCCACATAAACCTTTACCGACGTAATCGTTGCCTTCACCGGTTAATTCAAACGTGATGCCTTTGGCTAAGAACGCCGCAAAACTTTGGCCGGAAGTGCCTATGAAATTCACATGAATCGTGTCATTTGGCAAGCCAGTATTGCCATAACGCGTCGCCACTTGGTTCGATAACATCGTACCAACGGTACGGTTTGTATTAGTGATTGGAATATCTAACACTACTTTTTGACCAGTTTCTAAAGCATTGTTAGCAAGCGCGATTAACTTGTTATCCAGCGCATTAATCAATCCGTGATCTTGCACATCATTATTTTTGCGCGAAACGCTGGCTGGCATTTCTGGTAAATGGAATACTTTACTGAAATCTAAGCCATTGATTTTCCAGTGATCGATGCCTGCTTGCATATCCAGCAAATCAGCACGACCAATTAAGTCATCAAATTTTGCAATGCCGATTGAAGCCATTAATTCACGCACTTCTTCCGCCACAAAGAAGAAGTAATTGACGACATGCTCTGGCTGACCAGTGAAGCGTTTACGCAACTCTGGATCTTGTGTTGCCACACCGACAGGGCAGGTATTCAGATGGCATTTACGCATCATGATACAGCCTTCAACCACTAGCGGCGCAGTAGCAAAACCGAACTCATCTGCACCTAATAATGCACCTATCAGAACATCGCGACCTGTTTTCATTTGCCCATCAACTTGCACAACTACGCGACCGCGCAGTTGATTCAGCACTAAAGTCTGCTGCGTTTCCGCCAAACCTAATTCCCACGGCGTACCAGCATGTTTAACGGACGAAATTGGCGATGCGCCAGTACCACCATCATGACCGGCAACTACGATATGGTCTGATTTGGCTTTTGCTACGCCTGCTGCCACGGTTCCAATGCCCGTTTCGGAAACAAGTTTCACCGAAATAGACGCTTTTGGATTGGCATTTTTAAGGTCATGAATCAACTGCGCTAAATCTTCAATTGAGTAAATATCATGATGTGGCGGCGGTGAAATCAAGCCTACGCCAGGTACTGAAAAACGCAATTTCGCGATATATTCCGAAACTTTATGGCCTGGCAACTGGCCGCCTTCGCCTGGTTTTGCACCTTGCGCCATTTTGATTTGAATTTGATCGGCAGAAGCCAAATATTCAGCTGTCACGCCAAAACGTCCAGACGCCACTTGTTTAATGCGCGAGCGCATGGAATCGCCCGCTTTAAGTGGAATATCGCGCACGATATTTTTTGCACCAATCACATTCGCCATGCTGGTGTCATTGGCAACTGCAATAAATCGCTTCGCATCTTCACCGCCTTCACCTGTATTGGATTTACCGCCGATACGGTTCATGGCAATGGCTAATGTAGCGTGTGCTTCGGTGGAAATCGAGCCTAAAGACATTGCGCCTGTAGCAAAGCGTTTGACGATTTCTTTGGCTGATTCAACAGACTCAAGCGGAATAGCTTTACCTGCGGATTTGATTTCAAACAAGCCGCGCAAAGTCATATGACGGCGTGTTTGGTCATTGATTAATGCGGCATATTCTTTGTAAGTCGTTGCCGAATTCGTACGCGTTGCATGTTGTAATTTTGCAATTGAATCAGGCGTCCACATATGTTCTTCGCCACGTACGCGGAAAGCATATTCGCCGCCAGCTTCAAGACTGTTCACCAACACGGGGTCATCACCATAAGCGCTAGTATGCAAACGTACAGCTTCTTCCGCCACTTGGTCTAAACCTATGCCTTCAATATTAGTCGCTGTGCCGGTGAAATATTTTTCAACAAACACGGTATTTAAGCCAATTGCTTCAAAAATTTGCGCGCCACAATAAGATTGATATGTGGAAATACCCATTTTCGACATGACTTTGTATAAACCTTTGCCGATTGCTTTGACGAATTTCTTAGCGGATTCGTGATTGTCCTTGCTGTTAGCTTGATCTTTAGCCATGTGATTAATGGTCTCAAAAGCCAGCCACGGACAAACCGCCTCAGCACCATATCCAGCCAATAAGGCGAAATGATGCACTTCACGAGCAGAGCCTGTATCAATTACTAAGCCAGTACTTGTTCTTAAGCCACTTTTCACTAAATGCTCATGTGTCGCAGAGCAAGCCAATAATGCAGGAATCGCTAAACGATCTGCGCTCACGCTTCTATCTGAAAGAATCAGGATATTAAAACCATCGTGCACAGCGCTTTCTGCGGCGCTAGCAATATTGGCTACAGCCGCAGCCATACCCGCTTTGCCTTGCGATGCTGGATACGTAATATCCAATACCAAGGATTTATATTGGTTTTGAGTATGCGTCGCGATGACTTTTAATTGCTCTAGCTCGTCTAACGTCAACACCGGTTGAGCAGCCTCCAAACGGATTGCTGGCGTAGTTTCTATACCATCTATTTCATCGTGACCTAACAAGTTTGGTTTTGGGCCGATAAATGTCACCAACGACATGACTATTTCTTCACGAATCGGGTCAATCGGCGGATTAGTCACTTGTGCGAATAGCTGTTTAAAATAGTTATAAAGCAACTTTGGTTTCGCCGATAACACCGGCAAAGCCGCATCATTACCCATTGAACCAGCGCCTTCTTCGCCGTTAGTAACCATCGGCGCCATTACAAATTTGATATCTTCTTGCGTATAACCAAACGCTTGTTGTGTATCTAATAGACTGGTTTTTGATAGATTTAAATCAAAAGAATTTGCGTCTTTTTCAGCGTTAACTTTGGTTAAGTCACTTAAGAAATAACGTGTTTTTTCAATCCATTGTTTGTACGGTTTAGCATTTGCAAGCGCATTTTTCACTTCAGCATCGCCAATAATACGGCCTTGCTCGGTATCAATCAGCAGCATTTTACCTGGCTCAAGCCGCCATTTTTTCACGATTTTTTCTTGTGGGAATGTCAACACACCCATTTCAGAGGCCATCATCACGATGTCATCTTCTGTCACTAAATAACGGGCAGGGCGCAAACCGTTGCGATCTAATGTCGCGCCAATCATGCGCCCATCAGTAAATGCAACTGCAGCTGGTCCATCCCATGGCTCCATTAATGCTGCATGATATTCGTAAAATGCGCGACGCTCTTCATCCATTAACGGTTTACCCGAGCCATCTTTGGCGCCCCAAGCTTCAGGAATCAGCATCATCATGGCATGTGGCAATGAATAACCACCAGCCACTAGCAACTCTAAACAGTTATCAAAACAAGCAGAATCGGATTGGCCTTCAGCAATTAACGGCCAAAGTTTTTCTAAATCTTCGCCAATCACGCTAGATTTCATGGTTTCGTGACGTGCGGCCATCCAGTTAACATTGCCTTGAACAGTGTTAATTTCACCATTGTGCGCAATCATGCGGAATGGATGTGCCAAATCCCAGGCAGGGAAAGTATTGGTTGAAAAACGTTGATGCACCAGTGCCAGTGCAGAAATCACGCTTTCATCGTTTAAATCTGTGTAGTAAACACCTACTTCGTTCGCCAGCAACATGCCTTTGTAGACAATGGTGCGAGATGAGAGTGAAGGCATATAAAATGCCGCTTTATCGCTTAAGTTGAGTGCGCGCACTGCATGTTCGATGCGTTTACGAATCACGAACAATTTGCGCTCAAACACATTCTGGTCTAAAACTGTGCTGCCAATAATCACTTGGCGCATCGTTGGCTCAACGTCACGCGCAGCTTGAGCAATATTGCCGTTATTTACGGGTACATCGCGCCAGCCTAAAAAAGTTTGGTTTTCTTCCGCAATGATTTTTGTGATCAAAGCTTCGCAAGCTTCGCGATTTTGAGCGATTTGCGGTAAAAACACATTACCTACCGCGTACTGGCCCGTTTCAGGCAAATTGATATTCAGTTTGGCCGCTTCTTTACGCAAAAATGCATCAGGAAGTTGCATTAATAAACCTGCGCCATCTCCCAATTTTGGGTCATAGCCCGTTGCACCGCGGTGGGTTAGGTTGGTAAGCAGTTCCAAACCTTTTTGCACAATTTCATGGCTCTTTTTGCCTTTAATGTGCGCAACAAATCCAACGCCACAGGCGTCTTTTTCATTTGCCGAATTGTATAAACCTTGATTTTTTGGAGCCAGACTATTATGAACAATGCTCTTTTGAACCATACTTTTTGAAGCCATGCTTTTAGCCTCCTGAATTTCAGTTTTTGGATTTAGCACATCAAGTTTGAGTGTCATTTCGGATTGCATATTCTTGGCCTAATAATTCTGTACAAAACATTTAGCGGAACCTTCAATAATACCGTTTAATGCTTTCAAGTTCAATCGCTTAAGTGCAAATTGATAGCATTTTTAGCGCAAAAAAGCGCTATCAAACTAAAAATAATTTGACAATGCAAATGAGAATGATTATCATTTGTAACTACTACGTTGTTTCTTTAATATAAACTGAAAAGGAACTTAAAAATGAAAGAAGCTTTTTGCGAAAAATTGATATTAGCGGATAGCCTGGGCGTTCGCTTAACTTATTGCCCAGATTGTAATGTGGTGGAGCTGGAAATTGGTGCGATTTCATTGCGCCTGAATCCTGATGTGATTCAGCGCGTTGCCAATATCATGATGAAAGCCAGCTTACAGTTAGATCATATTGAAGCAGTCAATCGTGCTATGCAATCAAATACAATGCAATCAAGCACCTTGAACGCAAACGAAGCAGGGCGAAGCTCCAGACTACAAATGACGCATTAAAAAGCGTTAAGTCAAGCCACCTAAGTTTAGCCCAACCTTAGGCCAGCCTAACTTAGCGTCAGTCTAATTAAGCCAAGCTATAAAGTCGCGAAAGCTTTTTTTGCGGCTTCGATTGTGAAGGCAATGTCAGCATCAGAATGCGCGGCAGAAACAAAACCTGCCTCAAAAGCTGATGGGCCCAAATAAATGCCACTTTCAAGCATGCTATGGAAAAAGCGATTGAAATGCGCTTTGTTGTTATCTTGCATGATTTCAGCATAACTTGTCGGGCAATTCTCACTGAAATACAAGCCAAACATGCCGCCGACATTTTGCGCATTAAACGTAATACCCACTTGCTTGGCGGCTTGTTTTAATCCATCCATCAACTTTTCGGTTTGAGCACTTAATTTAGCGTGAAAATCTGGCGCTTGAATCAACTTAAGTGTCGCCAAACCTGCGCTTACCGCAACAGGATTTCCAGACAAAGTGCCAGCTTGGTAAACCTTACCTAACGGCGCCAGTACGCTCATAATATCTTTACGGCCTCCAAATGCACCAACTGGCAAACCGCCACCAATCACCTTGCCTAATGTGGTCATATCTGGCGTAATGTTATACAAAGCTTGCGCGCCGCCCAAATGCACTCTAAAGCCAGTCATCACCTCATCAAAAATAAGAATCGCGCCATGCTTGGTACACAACGCGCGCAAGGTTTGCAAAAACTCTAGCTTAGGCACGATCAAGTTCATATTGCCAACTACTGGCTCAATAATCACACAGGCAATCTCATCGCCGCGTTTATCGAATAATTCTTGTAATTGTTGTGAGTTATTGTATTCCAAGGTTAAAGTGTGAGCGGCCACACTCGCTGGCACACCGCCAGAATCTGGCTCGCCAAATGTTAATAAGCCAGAACCCGCTTTGACGAGCAAACCATCAGAATGACCGTGATAGCAACCCTCAAATTTCACAATCGTGTCACGACCTGTAAAGCCACGTGCCACACGGATCGCGCTCATCGTTGCTTCTGTTCCGCTGCTATTTAAACGCACTTGCTCCATGCTGGGTACAAGCTTGTTGATCAGTGCAGCCATTTCCAGCTCAAGCCCTGTTGGCGCGCCAAATGAAAGGCTGTTAGCCGCAGCATTTTGTACCGCAGCAACCACTTCTGGATGCGCATGACCGACAATCATTGGGCCCCAAGAATTGATGTAATCGATATATTCCTTACCATCAACATCCCACAACTTAGAACCCAAACCTTTTTTAAAGAACACTGGCGTGCCGCCAACAGAACGAAACGCACGCACAGGCGAGTTAACACCGCCTGGAATTAATTTTTGGGATTTTTCAAATAACGATTGATTAAGTGAAGTCATAGATTGAGATGTCATGGATTAAATAGCTGTGAAAATTGTTGAGAGGATAATTTTACGTCATCTGCAGTGAAAATTGCCTGAATTACGGCAATTGCATCGGCACCTGCTTGAATCGCCTGTGGCGCATTTTGCAGATTAATGCCGCCTATGGCGACACTTGGAATAGTTAACTCTTTACGCGCCCGAGCAAATAGATTTAACTCTGCTACGGGTGCATTGGGTTTTGTATTAGAAGCAAAACAAGCACCAAATGCTACATAGTCTGCGCCTTGATTTTGTGCTGTTAAAGCCAGATCAAAACGATTATAACAAGAAGCACCTAATATTTTTTCGCCAATTCTGTGTTTAACTTCTGCCAAATCACCATCATCTGCGCCTAAATGTACACCATCTGCATCTAAAGTTAAACATAGCTTAACCGAATCGTTAATGATCAGCGGTACGTTATATTGCCTGCATAAAGGCAATATTGCGCGCGCCTGCTGAGTTTGCAATTTGTGATTAGCTTGCTTATTGCGATATTGCAGAATATGAATGCCGCCTTGCAGCGCTGCTTCTACTTTTTTGATTAATAAATCGATATCGTCAATATCGGGCGTAATAGCATACAGGCCGTGAATGCTAGAAACGTTAATGTTGGATAAATGGGACTTTTTCATCTGCATCCGAGTCATCGTCACGCGCCCAGAAAAAGCGGTCGGGAATAAATTGTCCCATGCCTGGACGGAAAGCATTTTTTAGTGTTTGCCAAGTGTATTCCTGCGCTTCTTGAATCGCTTCTTCCATGCTTAAACCATGCGCCAAACAAGCTGCAATCGCACTGGTCAATGTGCAACCTGAACCGTGATAGCTGCCTGCAAGCCGCTCCCAGTGATAAGCTTTCAGCAAACCACTCGCGCCAGATGGCGTTGAGCCATAAAGCGAGTTAACCACATCTGTGCTGCGTTCGTGCGTGCCAGTTATTAACACATATTCCGTGCCCATATCCAATAAGCGCTGCGCCGCTTCCTCTAGTGAAGTATTTTGAATCTCATCGCCTTCATCGAAAAAAGCCAAACGGCGTGCTTCCAGACTATTTGGCGTAATCAAAGTGGCTTGCGGAAATAATAACTCGCTCATCGCTGCTTGCATTTCTTCATTGGCCAACTCATCACCACGGCCAGAAGTCAAAATAGGGTCAATCAACAGTGGCACATCGGGATAATCGGCCATGATTTCTGCAATAACCGCAATATTTTCCACACTGCCGAGCAAGCCCAATTTAAACGCAGAAACCTGTACGTCTTCTAAAATCGTACGCGCCTGTTCATTAATCCAATCAGAATCCAACGCCATTACGCTTTCAACGCCAACAGTATCTTGCACGGTAATGCCAGTAACTACCGACAGCGGATGGCAGCCAATACTGGCTAGAGCCAAAATATCAGCCTGCAACCCTGCGCCTCCGCTCGGGTCAGTAGCGGCGAATGTTAAAACGGTTGGTGGCGTTGGTGTCATGCTTTATATTTCCTTGGTCTCACAATTTTTGGTTACTCTGGAGCGGCTGGCGGGAATCGAACCCGTGTATCAAGCTTGGGAAGCTAGCGTTCTACCATTGAACTACAGCCGCAGAATAATAAATTTTGCTAAAACATTATTTTACTGCCTTTTTGATTAACTTGCAGACTGAGCGATAAAACAGACTAAAACTCCAGCGGATCGATATCCAAACTCCAGCGGATTTTTGCAGCCAATGGCAATGCGCTAATTTGCGGCATCCACATTTTCAGCAAGCGCTGCAAAGCGGCGCGACTATTGGCCTGCAATAATAATTGCGCGCGTTCCATGCCTTTTAAACGCTCCATTTGCGGACGAATCGGATCGTAAATCATCACGTCGTTTTTTAAAGCGCTATTTTTTAACAATTGCACAGCATTAATAGCTTGGCTGAGAAATTGCTGAACGTGTGCGTAATCATTGGCTTCTGCGCGTAATAATGCAAAAAAACTAATCGGTGGAAACTGCATCATCTGCCGTTCTTGCAAACATTCATTGGCATAGCTGACGTAATCTTGCGCGCGTAAAGCATGAAAAAGCGCATGTTGCGGAAACGCTGTTTGTATCAATACTTCACCAGCTTTTTCAGCACGCCCAGCGCGTCCGGCAACTTGCATCAACTGCGCGAATAGGCGCTCACCTGCGCGGAAATCTGGGCTATACAATGCGCTATCGGTATCAATCACGCCGACCAAAGTCAGATTGGGAAAATCATGTCCTTTGGCAAGCATCTGCGTACCCACCAAAATATCGATTTCTTGATTATGTACCTGCGTTAACAGGTCTGTCAGCGCATTTTTATTGCGCATACTGTCACGGTCAACACGCGCAATTCTGGCGTTTGGCAGTAAAGTTTGCAGTGTTTGTTCTAATCGTTGTGTGGCTTGCCCAATTGGGCGCATATCCGCATTGCCACAACTTGGGCATTGCAATGGAATTTTTTGTTCATGCCCGCAATGATGACACTTGAGTCTTTTTTGACTTAAATGGACCACCAGCCTTGTAGAACAACGCGTGCATGGCGCGACCCATTGACACGCGTTGCAATGTAAAACGGGCGCATAACCGCGCCGATTAATAAATAGCAGACTTTGCTCACCTTTATTTAATCGTTCGCGCAACGCGTTAATTAGCAAAGGTGACAGTCCGTTTTCCGTAGGCGATTTTGCAATGTCGATACAGAAAATATTCGGTAAAACTGCATTTTCAACCGCACGCTGGGTAAGACTCAGCAAACCGTATTGCTGTTTTTGAACAGTTTTATTGTCTGCTTCTGGCTGATTGGTTGCATTAAACCAAGTTTCCAAAGACGGTGTAGCGCTGCCTAAAATAATGGGAATATTCAGCTGTTTAGCGCGCACCATCGCAATATCGCGCGCATGGTAACGCATGCCGTCTTGCTGTTTGTAAGAGCCGTCATGCTCTTCATCCATCACAATCATTTTTAGATGCGGCATGGGTGTAAACACACTTAAGCGTGTGCCAATCACAATTTTTGCCACACCATTACTAGCCGCCAGCCAATTTTGTAAGCGCTCACTTTCGCTAAGATTGCTGTGTAAAGTCACTAGTGGAAATTGACTTAAGCGACTTCTAAAGCGCGCTTCTAACTGTGGCGTCAAGTTTATTTCTGGCACCAATACCAACACTTGCGCGCCAATTCCCTGTGCATTTTTTTGGTTAAGTATTTGCTGTAAGACTTGAATATAGACTTCGGTTTTTCCGCTACCAGTAATGCCATACAATAACCACGGCTTAAAATTGTGAGTGAGCGCTAACACACAATTAATTGCATTTTCCTGCTCTTCATTAAGTTGCGGCGCGATTGCAGATGTTGGTACTGAAGCTTTAATCGCCAGTACTTCTTGTGCGCTGATTATATTTAATTGTTCAAGCTCAGCCACCGCTTTGCGCCAACCAGTTGAAACTAAACACAATTCCGATTCAGTAAGAGTATTTTGACTTTTCAAAAGCGTAATAATCCGATGCATTAACACTTTGCGTGCTGGAATTTGACTTACATCTGCATCATTCATTAAAGCGTAAGCAAATTGTTTGCGGGAAACTGCTGGCTTGATTTGACGCAAACGTAAGGGTAGCGCCGACATTAAAGCCTGGCCAAGCGGATAGTGATAATAATTAGCGCAAAATTGTAGCAACTTAAAAGTATCGCTATCAAACACCACATCATCAAAAACGTGTGAAACTGATTTCAATTTTTCGATTGGATAATCAGACGTTTGCGCGATACCTACCACCACACCAACCAGATTACGCCCAGCGAAAGAAATCAC
>Ga0247736_10000321_pt1 | contig 16902 bp, 15 predicted proteins | sample UWRJL193509B2_FD_180935 | JGI IMG/M metagenome (GOLD analysis project Ga0247736, IMG submission 180935) | Plant litter microbial communities from Arlington Agricultural Research Station in Wisconsin, United States - UWRJ-L193-509B-2 | ecosystem: Environmental > Terrestrial > Plant litter >...
TTTGTGCCATCTTCAAAGGCAAGCGTTACACGGGTTGATTTGTCGGGAAGGTCATTAATTAAGCTGTCGTTAGGGTGGCCAGCACCAAAACGTGTCTCACCAACAAATACTAATTGGCCGGTCATCTTGAGGTGTATCAATAGTGAGTATCCAGTTGAAAGGTCAATCATCAACACTTTAGCGCGACGGCGAACGTCGGTTACTTCGGCGCCTATCATGAAAGCTTTTACGTCTTGGGGTGTATTCGGGAAACCCTTGTCGGTATCGTGAGCCTCTGAAATAACAGCCTTAGCAATAATTAATTTGGCAAGCCCACGACGAACCGTTTCTACTTCTGGGAGTTCAGGCATACAGCGCCTACAGAGATATACTGCGAATAAGTGTTTGCGCTTCAGGAATTTGTGCAATAAACAAAGAGCTGAGCTGATTTACATTAGCCCGCAAGGTTCCTTTTGAGCCACTACAAGTTGACGTCCAAAGTGTTTCAATTGCCATGTCGTTACTAAAGATACTAAATTCAGAAAGGTTGCCGGTTGCACAAATACCACGAACATCGTTCGCTTCTTCATCCTTAGGCTGGTTGCCAGCTGTCATTTTTGCCAAGTTAAGAGCGTTTACGAATTCTTCATAAGCAGCGACATTATTACCCAGTGTTTTTTGTTCAATGATAGTACCTAGGTAGCCAGTGTATGTCGTAATTTGTCGACTTGTTGGTGAAACAACAATACGGTATGAGTTGAAGTTTTCGTCAGCAACAATTGGCCCACGGACTGACATGCTCACGCTACTTGAAACGTCAGTACTGAGTAGGGATTCTACCGTTGTGTCCGTACTGATTTGTTCAGTAGAAGAGCCAGAGAAGAAGATTGCCCGCGCCCCTGAAATAAGTGCAATAATTGCAATAATAATGATAACAACAACCAAAATAGTTGGTAGAACGCGTGAATTTCGATATTTAGCCATGACCCTACCTTAATCCGTTTTGCCACCCCTGTCAATGAGAGCTTCTAAATCTGATATTGCTTGCTGAAAATTTAAATACTGAATTGCATGAATACCAACAGCTTCGGCTCCTTGGCAAAACTCTAAGATATCATCAACAAATACACATTCTTCAGGCAAGACACCCAGGCGCTGCAATGCTATTTCATAAATGCCTGGTTCGGGTTTAATAACACCTTCATCCCCAGAAGCAACCACAGTATCAAATAATTCATCTAGTTGACCTGGTTCAAAACGAATGTCTAGCCGTTCGCGACTACTAATGTTACTCAGCATAGCGAGCTTGAAATTCGGACGGAGCGTTTTTACATACGCAACAAGTTGTTCGTTACGAACTTCGCCATTATCCTGTTCAGCTAAGAATTGTTCAGCTGTAATACCGATGAGTTCCGCCATTTGCTCAGCTGTCTCTTCCCTACTAAGAAAACCTCGGTCGGAAGCACGGTTAATATCGTGCATTTGCCGAGCCTTTTCTGGGTCAGTCTGCTCGAGGGCTTGAACACGAATTTTATAAGGGTTACCGATAAACACGCCGAAACAGTCGAAAATTATTGCTTTAATCATTTGTCGTTACCTTTTTTAAAAATATTCTTAACAAAAAAACGCCGGGTTGTATTTGTCATTACAAATCACCCCAGCTTGTGCCGCTGTGCACGTCCACTTTCAGTGAGATGTTTAATTCAGGTGCGACGCCTTCCATAATGGTCTTTAAAAGCTCACTCACCTTCTCGGCGTTTTCTTTTGGACATTCAACTAAAATTGAGTCGTGAATTTGAAGAATCTGTTTGCCCAGGTCGCCAATTTGTTGGTCAACTTGCAACATCGCCCGCTTCATTAAATCGGCCTCGGTGCCTTGAATTGGCATATTAGCAGCTGCTCGTTCAGCCCCAGCTCGAACCATGAAGTTAGAGCTTTGGATATCTGGGGTTGGACGACGGCGGCCGTAATAGGTTTCCACGTAGCCATCAGTTCGCGCCTTAGCGAGCGTACCATCAATGAACTTGCGGATTGGCTTACGGAGTTCAAAGTATTGGTCAATAAAATCTTTCGCTTGAGGAAATGACATACCGGTAGCAGCCGATAAGCCGTGCGGGCTCATGCCGTAAAGTACACCGAAGTTAATGACTTTAGCAGCCCGGCGCTGGTCCTTAGTGACGTCGTCCATCGGAATGCCATACACTTCGCTGGCAGTTTTAGTGTGAATATCAACATCACCGTTAAAGTCGTTAATAAGCACTTCGTCATTCGCCAGAATTGCAGCCAGGCGAAGTTCGAACTGTGAGTAGTCGGCGCTCACTAAAACGTTGTCTCCTTCAGCAATAAAGGCCTCTCGAATTTGCCTGCCTTTTTCGGTACGAATAGGAATATTTTGTAGGTTTGGTTCAGTACTGCTAAGGCGACCAGTTGCTGCAACGTCTTGGTTGAAAGTTGTGTGAATTCGGTTGTGCACATCGACAAGTTTAGGCAGTGTATCAACGTAAGTATTTTTTAACTTCGCAAGCTCGCGGGTAGTTTCAATAAGTTCAATAATTGGATGTTGGCCACGAAGTTTATCAAGCTCTTTTTGGCCGGTGCTGTAACCGGTTTTGCCTTTTTTAATGCCCTGGGTTGGAAGTTGCAATTTAGTAAATAGCACCTCAGACAATTGAGCTGGGCTGCCAATATTAAATTCATACCCGGCCATTGTATACATTTCTTGTTCGAGTTTTTTGTGTTCATCGCCAAGTTTTTCGCTAAGTGCTGCAAAGCGCTCTGGGTCAATTTTCACCCCTGTTCGCTCGACCTGAAAAAGCGTATAGGTTAACGGAAAATCGTAGCTGTAGGCAATGTCAGATAAGCGCGGTTCGGTTTCAAAACCAGTTTTTTGGGTTTCATATACTTCGACAAGCCCAGCTAAAATAGCTAGCGGGTCTTCACTATCGCTGCCAATAAGCGCGGCGACTGACCTATCGCGCGCAAGCGGGTCAAGCAGAAAGGCACCTTGGCGTAAATCGTGCACATCATCAAAGCGAGCGGCCGCTCCGAGCTTATCGAGTGCGTGGTATAAAGTCTTTGCATCGTAGGTAACGGTACGAGCCATAACTAAGGCGTGCCAGAAATTGCGATCAACTTCACTAATCGCTTTTTTTGAAGCATGCTTGGCGTCTATCGAAATCCAAACATCTTCACCAAATACCTCAACGAAAACAGGGCTTTCAATAATAAGCGGTGATGGCCAAGCAACCTCTTTTAATGGTTCGGCTGATGACTCTTCTAGCTCTTCAATAATCTCTTCGACATCAACAATTTCGTCGCCAATTTTCATGTGTTTTGGAAGTCGTTTAATAAGTGAACTGAATTCATATTTATGCAGTACTTCAAGTATCTTTTCAACGCGGGTTCGCTCGATGCTTGCCTGCTCCCAATCTATCTTGATTGGCGCGTCGGTATAGATAGCTGCAAGTTTTTGGCTCATGTACGCCGACTCTTTGCCGTCGTTCAAATACTTTTGCTGAGCACCTTTCACTTCGCTGACATGCGCATAGATACCATCAAGGTCTCCATATGCATTTAACAGCGACTCAGCCGCCTTAGGGCCCACACGCGGGACACCCGGGATATTATCGCTGCTATCGCCCACCAAGGCCTTGTAGTCCACGAACTGGCTTACTTTAACACCATACTTAGCCTCAAAAGCCTCGTCGTCGTAACGAACCAGGTCGCTGCTTCCTGTTCGCGTAATGTATACGCCAGTATTATCATCGATAAGTTGCAGCAGGTCGTAATCACCAGTAATCAGGCAGGCTTCAACACCCTCTTCTTTAGCTTGGGCTGCAAACGTACCCATAATATCGTCAGCCTCATATTGGTCAAGTTCGTAAAGAGGCCAATCAAACGCCTCTAGTACTTCACGCAGGATTGGTAGCTGTGCGTAAAAATCATCAGCTGGCTTTGTGCGCCCAGCTTTATAATCGGAGAAAATTTCTAAACGCTTGCCAGCACTTGTGCCTTTAATATCCCAGGCAATTGCAACATAATCGGGTTCAAGCTTTTTAATAAGTTCGATGGCAATTGAGGCAAAACCAAAAACCCCACCCGTAGGAGTGCCGTCCGGGAGCGAAAGCCCGGGCATCGCGTAGTATCCACGATAAAATACGGACTTTCCATCAATAACTGCCAGCCGTTTCATCTTTTTAGTATAACACCGAGGTGAAGCATCCTGTTACTCGAGTTGGCGGTTTAGCGCCTGAATTGCCAGGAAGGTACTGGCTGTTTTGTGAGGTTTCTTGAGAAGTTTTCGACGCTCCCTGTCTGACAGCCCGCCATACACACCTTTGTTATCTGGGTTTTCTAATGCATAGTGCAGGCAATCTTTCGCTACTTCGCAATAGCCACAAATTTTTTTAGCTTCGATAATTCTCTGTTTTTTGATTTCGGGGTCAGCTCCGTCACCGGAAACAAATAAATCCGGGTCAGTTTGTGCGCACAAAGCATCGCTCTGCCAACTTAAGCTTTCTGGTTGCACAGAACGATTAACATAATTACTTTCGAAACTTTCAGCCACGACTAAACCTTTCTATTGTTTTCCTCATAATAAACCTCGGCCAGTCGGCACACAAGCAAAAGCGACATAATCTGTTACAATACCCCTATGACACAACACGAAAACCTCAAAATTGTTGCCTTTGTTGGCCTAGCCGGCTCGGGTAAATCGACTGCCGTTGAATACTTCACACAAAAAGGATACCCGAAAGTTTATTTTGGTGGCGTAATACTACAGGCCATGGAAGACGCGGGCATTGAACGCACCGCCGCCCATGAAGAAAAATTCCGCGAAGATGTTCGCGCGGAACACGGCAAAGACTTTGTTGCCAATAAAATAATCGAGCAAATTGAACATTTAGCGAATTCCGGACAACACCGGATTATTGCCGATGGTTTATATACATGGACTGAATTCCTTGTATTAAAGAAAGCCTTCCCTGGAGAACTAAGCCTCGTTGCTATCGTTACCCCCCGTCACCTGCGTTACCACCGACTTTCCGAACGAGCGATTCGCCCATTCACCGCAACTGAAGCGCATGAGCGCGACATTACCGAGATTGAACACCTAGAAAAGGGCGGGCCGATTGCGATTGCTGACCATTACGTGGTGAATGACGGGACGGTTGAGGAGTTGGACGCTAAGTTGTCTGCTTTATTTGAGAGCTTAAACTTTTAGTTCTGAACCGAAATTCGTTCGGTGCCGCCACCGTTAACGGGCTTCTGGACGAGAATTTCTCGACCATCTGGAAGATAGAAGTCGGAAAGCGGGGCTTGCTTTTGAGTGGCACTCACTTTTGTAATATACGGCTGACCGTTGTCGTAATAAACATCAACTATTGTTTTGCCTATTACCACGGTCTTTGGAGATCGAGCTCGTAACACATCAAGTACTTCTTGGTCATAGTATTTTTGAATCGAAATATTCTTACTATAAATATGAGAAACCAATAACTCGTCGATTACATACATATCACGCGTCTGGGCGGTTTTTTCATAAATCAGTGCACGAATATTCTCATCAGTAATGAGTTCTGGCGCATCCGGGTTCTTCAAAAGTGCTAATTCATCTTGTGGAATAGTTTTCTCAAACCAGTCAAGCTCATTGGCGATTTCTTTTAAAGCTTGCTGAGCAATTCCCGGCTTCTGCAAAACACGCGCCTCAAGAAGCCTACGGCTTTCCTCAGGTATAATATCGTGACGACTTGGCGCCGGCTCGCCCACTACAATAGAACCGAACTTGAGCTGTTCTTGTTCAATCACCCTACCGCCATCTAAACGTGGGGCAAGCTGTTCAGCGCTAAGCAAACCCGGCACCTTAGTTGCATAACGTGCAATAACTTCGGGTTTAACAATAAGAGTGCGATCAATAATTTGATGTAACTGATCACCTTGGCGACTACGTTGAGTGTAATAGCGAGGAAATCCAGCTACGAAATCATAGGTTTCTTCAGCAGCAGCACTTCGGTCGCTAATTTGTCGCTGTGTTGAGCCTTCATTACCAAGAATGTGCAGATATTGCTGAACCTTGCGCAGTCTAACAGATTTTTCATACACCAAATCAATCATACCTGGTGTAAAATCGTCTCGCAGCAAATCTTCTTCATCCGGTTTTGGAGGAGTGTACACGATGTTATCAGGTCGAATACCAAGAATTTTGAACACCTTGCCCACGGATTTTGTAACTTTTTCAACTTTACTTGGCTGAAGGTCATAGTCATTAGCAAACAGTTCCCAATTTTGCTGGCCTTGCAATGCAGTCATTATATCAAGCTGAGCTATGAAGTCATCTTTTGAAGTCGGCCTAACCAGTTTTTCCCACTCACGACTGTCTTTGTTCGTAAAGTCTTGCAATCCACCCGCATCAATTGCAATAGCGATCAGCGCCGCACGTGCCATGTGAATTTGAGTTCGGCTTTCACTCGCTTCAACCAAGCCCCTCGAAAGCTCGGGCATCATTGGATAGGCGTCCATTTTCACGCCTAGTTCTGAAATCTCATGGCCACGCTCCAATGCCCCTAAGTGCAAAAGGTTCGCTTCCGCTGAAAGGATATCTGGCAGTTCAACCTTATTCATAAGGTACGGATCAAGGTCAGTAAGACGCTTTTGAAGGCCAGCTACTTCAAGTGCAACCCTTGAAAGGTTACTATCGTAAATTTGCGCACGTGGATATGCAAAGCGCTCTGCAAAAGTCTTGAACTCCATCTCCGGTTTCTCAACCGCAAAGCCACGAGCTGCCATAATGTCATCCACAACAGTAATCGGCTTTACGAGCATACCTATGCCGCCAGGAACGTCACGAGCCGCCCGTCCCCACATTTGAGTGATTTCTGCTTGTGTTGCATCCTGGGCGATTAGCCCTTCAACTCCATACTGATCGAGTTTTTTGCGATTCACAGTACCATCAGCAATAACCAGGGTACAGCCAGAAAAAGTTATGCCCGACATTCCGGCAGGCGTTGAAACTATAGCTAGCCGACTCCCCTCAGGAACAGGGTCGGTAAAAACATGTCGGCGAGCATTTGTTGTTAGTGAACCAATTAATTTTCGAAATACAACGTTTTGCGATGATCCTTTTTCTTGCGCTTCAAGTAATTTGTTAGTTTCTTTAATAAAGTGTTCGAGTTCTTTATCGCCACGAGTAAATATCATTGATTTTTCGTGATCTTCACCTACTTCGGCGTACGCGCTCATGGCGCTTAACTCGGGATGCTCACTTGTAGAAACCGGGAAAGGTCGCCCTTCGATTTTAACAATCGGGACAGTCTTCTCGTTGTTAAGTTCTTTATACGTAGCTTGTACAAACTCTTCGTTCATTGTTGCACTTGCTAGTACCAATCGCCAACCTTCGTTGTCAGAAACAGCCAGCGCCGAGCTTGCGAGTGCAATTTCTGTATGCAAGTCTTGTTCGTGAATCTCATCGTTAAAAACGACTATATTTTTGTCAGCGTACTTTGTGCGAATGTCTTTCTCCATACGCAAAAACGTTTGCGGAGTCATGACCGTTGCGACACTCTCCTCATTTCTCTCGCTCCGTTCACTGTGAATAATATCTACCATGCCACTAGCACTATCGCCAAAATGTTCACTCAACTCATCACGCAAACGGTCGCCCAAGTTATCAGCAATAATCTTGCGCGGAACAAGCGCGTAAACATGGTCGTACCCTGATTCAATTAAGAATTGGACACCCTGCGTGCTTTTACCAGTTCCGGTTTGACCAGTAATGATTGAGACTTTGTTGTCTCGAACACTTTGCTGGAATTCATGCTTCTTTTTGTATGCTGCAAGCTCTTTATTCCCTAAATCAATTTGCCTCGGATTCAGAAGCAATTGCTGCTCATGGCGTTGCTTGAATTTTTCTATATGTTTTTGCTTGTCGGCATAAGATTGAGCGCGCTGGGCCTCAAGTGCAGAGCGGCCTTCGTGCGCAACAAGACCACGACGACTACTGCCGCTTGTTTTACCCCGTTGAGGGTATGATACGTTTCCGCTAAATCGTTCTGCCATTAGACCTTCATATTACCACCGCTACCCCCGTTTTCAAACCATAAGAAAAACGCAGGTTTTAAGCCTGCGTTTATACTTTTCATAAGCTTAAGGTTAGCTTAAATATTCGTGAAGTTTCTTTGAATCCTTGTGCTTACGAAGTTTCGCAAGTGCCTTGGCTTCAATTTGGCGAATTCGTTCACGGGTAACCGCGAATTCTTGGCCTACTTCTTCGAGAGTGTGGCTTTTACCGTTTTCAAGGCCGAAACGCATCTTGATGATTTTCTGTTCACGATCTGAAAGTGTTGAAAGAATAGCTTGCACTTGTTCTTTCAAAAGTTGCTCAGCGGCAGCTTGTTCAGGAGTCTTGCCGTCTTCGTCTTCGATGAAGTCTTTAAGAACTGAATCTTCGTCATCACCATCGCGGCCAACACCAGCATCAAGTGAAGTAATGTCTTGTTTAATTTTCATGACATATTCAACTTTTTCTGGTTCCATCTCGAGCTCTTTAGCGAGTTCTTCGATAGTTGGTTCACGGTTGAGTTCTTGAGTCATACGACGTTGTGTACGAAGTAACTTGTTGATAGTTTCAACCATGTGTACCGGGATACGAATGGTACGAGCTTGGTCGGCAATCGCACGAGTAATCGCCTGGCGAATCCACCAAGTAGCATATGTTGAGAACTTAAATCCCTTGTCCGGGTCAAACTTTTCAACAGCACGTAGCAAGCCAGTGTTACCTTCTTGGATAAGGTCCAAGAAATCAAGGCCACGGCCACTGTAACGTTTAGCGATTGATACGACCAAACGCATGTTCGCTTCAGCCATCTTATCTTTAGCTTTTTTCTCACCTGCAACAACACGGTGCGCAAGCGCCAACTCTTCTTCAGAGTTCAAAAGTGGGATTTTACCAATTTCACGTAGGTACAAACGGACGCTGTCATCACTGGCATCGTCGAAGTACTGTTCTTGGCTAAGAACGTCCTCGTCGGTATCAACATCTTCTTCCTCTAGGTCTTCGGGCGCAGGGCCTTCAATAGGAAGTGCATCCATAGCGGCTACAATTTCTTGAGTTTGTTCTTCAATCGCAGCGTCTTCGTCAGCAACTGATTCTTCTTTTTTCTTACCTCTTGGCACGGGGTATCTCCTTTATAAGTTCGTTTAGGGCCTGGCGTAATCGTAGTGCCTCTGCATCATTGCCTTCATCTTCGGCAACACGCAAGGCGGCAGTCAATTCATCTTTTTGGGTTTGCTTGTGTTTTGTTACGATAATGCGGACGAGGCGGGCGGTTTCAAAGTAGCGATCTTCATCACTCCATTCGCCATAGCGAGCGTCGGCTTTTAATAGTAATATTTTAACATAGGTGTCGAGTTCCTGCAATTCCTTAGGGGTTACCTGCACTGGTTCAGGAGACGTTTTCACATACTTCAAAACGACTTTACGATCCTCGTTGGAAAGCATTTTTTCATCAACTTCAAGCAACAGTTCCCGCACAGCTGGATATAAAAGTGCGAGCGCTAGGAGACTATCTTCATGAGCGTTCTCGTCGATTACTGTTTCACCGCTGTACTTTACCTCTTTTAAAACAGGTGCAGCTTCATCTTCTTTTGATTCAAACTTTTTACGGACTGTCTCAAGTGTCGTTGAGGTATATCCCGCAATTTTTTTAAGATAAAATTCTTGTTCAACCGGGTCTTGCAACGCTCTCACCACTGTTAAAGCAGCAGTTGTAAAGTGACGTTTTCCTAAAGGAATATCCATATTTTCGCGTTTTGTATATTGGGTAAGCAACCAATCGACGACACCTTCAGCTTCATCAATAGCTTTTTGCCAAAATTTAACATCTTTTTGGATAAGTTCATCGGGGTCTTTTACATCCTCTGGAAGGCTAATAATCGTGAGTTCAGTGCCGACACGTTGGGCAATAGGGATTGACCGTTCAGTCGCCGCTAAGCCGGCCTTATCGCCATCATATGCTAAGCGAATATTAGGGCTTAAACGGACTAAGGCTTTCAAGTGTGATTCAGTCATAGCTGTTCCTGCTGTTGCTACAACTTGGGTAATACCAACTTGATGGCTACTGACAACATCCAGGTTACCTTCTACCACAACCGCGTAATCATTTTTTCGAATCGCCTCTTTCGCTTGGCTTAAGCCAAAAACATGTCGGCTTTTGTCATACAGTGGCGATTGAGGAGTGTTTAAGTACTTAGGGGCATTCGGGGCATCTTCTAAAATACGGCCGGTAAAACCAATCACCTGTCCCGACGCATCCATCAACGGAACCATCATTCGGCCACGGAACAAATCACCACCAAACCGGTTGATTAATCCGCCGTCGGAGAGCTCTTGGTTAGTAAAACCTTTTTTATGCAAAAACTGTACCAATGCGTCACCCGAATCAGGTGCGTAGCCAATTTGAAAGGTTTGAACAATTTCTTTACTTAAGCCGCGTTTCTTAAAGACATACTCAAGCGCTCGATTATTTTGCTTTAAGCTTTCTTGGTAATAAAGCGACGCCCAACGGTGGGCTTCAAGTAGCCGACGCTTTAATTTGGCCAGCTCTTGGCTTCCACTTGAATCGTAATCAGCTAGTTCAATACCCGCCCGACGAGCTAATAGTTCAAGGGCTTCACGGAAATCGACACCTTCAACTTCCATGATGAAACTAAAGACATCGCCACCCTTGTTTGAAGAAAAGTCATGCCAAATATTTTTTTCAGGGCTCACGATGAAACTTGGTGATTTTTCACCCGAAAATGGACTGAGGCCTTTGAAGTTTCGACCAGCTCGTTTCAGCTGCACGTACTCTCCAACGACATCTTCAATGTTCAGTCGCGACCGAACTTCTTCTTTGACATCCTGCATACTGTTAATTATAGCACCCTTTACCTCTGTTATTGATTGTGCTTAAATGGAGTCAATGAATCCTCAGCATCAACTGCCCCCTAACTATTTAGATGAGATTGCCCCGCAAGCCGTAAAGCGGTCATTTGCGATTGGAAAGATGCCATTAATTATCCTCATTGGTATACTCGCGATAATAATTTTATGTGTCCTTATCGCGGTTGCTAATCAAATTGGCGCTTCTCGCACTCAACCATGGGAACGACTGAGTGCTCGTTTAACAAGCACAAGTAAAGTCGCCGACAGTTCAGAGGGTAAAATTAAAAATAGCCAACTCCGTTCAATAAATAGTAATGTAAAAATTTCACTTACCAATACCCAACGTGACTTAATAAAACCACTTACCACTATTGGTATTAAGAGTGAGAAATTAACTCCCTCTATCGTTAGTTCAGAATCAAGTGATGCAATGTTAGCTCGGCTTGAAGATGCACGCCTTAATGCGAAGTATGACAGCACGTACGCTCGTGAAATGAGTTTTCAACTTGCCAACCTTTTGACGTTACTACAACAACTCTATTCGTCTAGTTCTAACGTTGCCAATAAGTCATTCTTGCAAACAACTTACAACAACTTCGCACCAATTCAAAAAAGTTTATCTGAATTCAGCGCTTCAAACGAATAGTTACGCCGAAACTAATTGATAGCTTAAATTAGCTAAATCTTTGACATCATCGTCAGGCAATTGGCCCGTAAGAATAATGGTATTCCAATGTTTCTTATTTAAGTGGTAGCCGGGTACAACCGTTTCGTATTTTTCACGAAGCGTCTCAGCTAAGATAGGGTCGCATTTTAAACTGACACGCAATGGTTTGCTGTTGTCATCAATTAAAGCGAACATTTTACCGTCGCCGGCGTCTTTGTCGCCAACTTTATACACACTTGTACCTTCACCGAAAGGAAAATCAAGCCATGTGTTTGGGAAACTGAGTAGGTATTTTTCAAGTTCTGTATGGTTCATAGTTCTATTCTACAGGCTTTTATAGGGAGCTTTCAACTGTGACATGGTTGAAGACCATACCATTCGCTGTTCAATAGCCGCTTGTTCGGCTGGCGTAGCCGGCTTGGTAATTTTATTTGCACTGTTTGTACCCACAACACCAAACGAATAATTAAGTGATAGTTTCTCAAGTTTTTGCTCTTCAGCTTTTTGCAAACAAATATCGTGATAGGCGCCACATTCCTTACCAAGTGCTAACCATTTCTCTAATACATCAGGTGATGTTTTCATACTCTCCATAAGGACACGGATTGTGCCAGATCGCGTTACTTCGGTTGCGCCTTGTTGGTCAAAAATAAAGTTTCCCATGGAATAGACAATAAGCTTGCCATTATACGCTTCAGTGCTTTGAACCCAGTGAGCGTGGTCCCCTAGCACCATGTCAGCGCCATGGTCAATCATCGAGCGATAGCTGGTCATTTTAATTTGGTCTGGTGCGGCAGTATATTCAGCACCAGAATGCGGCATAGCAATAACTGGCATGAGCTTTGAATACTTCTCCATTTGAGCCAGCGAAGCTTGTGACGGCGTTTTAAATACTCCGTGGTAGCCACATAGCGCCACGGGTAGGCTTTGCTTTTTTTCCGTACCATCGTCATATTTTACTGTTACCGGATATGACATAACGTCACAAGCATCCTCAAGCACCTCTGGATTGTAGTTACCAAAGTACTGAATACTATTTTTATCGAGTTGCTGTTTTGTTTCAGCGAAACCCGCGGCGCCACGGTTGTCGGTATGGTTATTTGCTAAGCTAACTGCGGTAAACCATTTAGCAGCTTCTGGTAAATAATCTGGTGAACAATTAAATGATAGTGTGGCTTCCTCTTGGGCGACGCTTTGCGAGAAACCAGCAACTGTTGGGCATTCAAGCCCTGTTACCCACGCATCGTATTGGTCGCGGTGGAATTCATTCAAACGAGAAAAGGGATACGCGGTTTTTAAATCGCTTTCCATTGACCATTTATTTATATTGCGGCCCCAAAATGTATTACCGCTAAATAAGCCGTTCGAGGTAAGCGAAACAGGTTTCGGCTCAGCCTTTACAGCAGGTTGAGCCGGGCTGTCGGTAGTATTTTGATGAAGACTCGAAACAAAATACCATCCAAGAACAGCAGCAAGCGCCAGGCAAAGAACAAGCGTCCCCGCTATCACTACCCCTTTACGCTTGTGAGCTCGCAACTTCATAATAGCTTTATTGTAGCACTGTAATTATTTAATTTTTTTCAAGTAATACTGAAGTTCTTCAATACTACCGCGAATATCGCTCAAGGCCCGGTGTGCCTCGGGTTTAGAAAATTTTCGATTATATTTATGTTCAAAAACAACTTTCCAAGCACTCACATCAAGCATACGGTAATGAAGGCGCTTATCTAAGCGTCCCCATTCATTTACAATAAACTTTCGATCTTGGTGGATTGAGTTACCTGCAAGAATAACGCGTTCGTCTTCAGGGAACCATTCGTCCAAAAAAGCTAATAGCTCATTTTCAACCGTTCGGCCATTCTTACCGTCGGCATTCTGTGCAATTAAGCCATCTCGTACATGAGAAAACTTTTCCCAAAACTCACCAACCATTCGCTTCTTAATAAGGTTAGGTCCGACTTTCTTTACTGCCTCGTAGGTAGCCAACTCTTTCATGTCCCAATCGGTAACAATTGCGGCAACTTCAAGAATACGATCTTTCTCAGGGTCGAGGCCGGTCATTTCCAAATCAACCCAAAGTAAACGGGTTGATTTTTTGCTGCCTGATTTTTCAGCCATAATTATTGTTTCTTCTTGTCGAGTTTATCAAGACGGAAAATGTTTACGATCCAATAAATAACCAGTGCGGTTGCTACGAGCGTAATAAGTGACGAAAGCGCGGCGCCCCAAGCGAATGTTGCCGAACGGCCCCAAGCTTCGAATGTCCAAGATGCGTTCACTAAGGCATCTTGTGAACCGACGATAAATTGAACAATTGGAGTAATAAATCCTTCAACGATTTTCTTCACTGTATCACTAGCGGCAACACCTACCGCTAAACCAATAGCTAAGCCAATGACACCTTGGGTACGAATAAAATCGAAAAAGCCCTCAACATGCTTTTTGCTATCGTTTGTAACGACACTTACAATTTTTGTTGCCTTTTCTTTAGCGATTTTCGCTTTTTCTTTTTCAGTCAGTGCCATGGGTACTCCTTAGTTCTGAATATGTATGATTGAATTATAACACTAGCTAACGAGAGAATAGAGTGCTGGCATTCTATTCCGAGTAGTGACATGTTGTGAGCCACAAAATGGCGATATAACATTGGTTGAATAACCAGGAGGAGAAAGTACAGGAGTGGGGCGCGCTACGTATAACAGCGCTGCCCCACTCCGGAGTCGTGTAGCTACGCAACCGAAACGGTCACCATGATCTTTGCCGGGTATTCCTTGCCCTTTGACCCAGAGATGGCGTCGTGGACGGGTTCGCGTTCCACGTTGAAGTGCAAGTCGCCTTCGAGTGTGTCGACAGCTTCAAGCAACTTCAAGGTCTGGTTTGGGCTGCACCCAAAGAGCGATGCAATGTTGCTTTGGCACATGGGGTTGTCGCGAGGCTGGTACTCGATGAAAACGAAGGGTCGTTCCATCGCAAGCCTTAAGACCTGCTCGTAAGCTTTCGTTACTGGCATTTCTCCTCCTAGTTGTGGGCGTGAAAATTAATTCACAGTACGACAACCCGTTTTAACAAAACAGCGCCAAGGTTCCCCCCGGCGTGTTCGGCAAATACGGATTGAAGCTGTTATTATATGCCCGTTTAAACAATTCGACAAGTGTCGTTATTTGTTATAGGCAGCTTGAATTAATCCAACAAATAACGGATGTGCCCGGTTTGGCCGGCTTTTAAACTCAGGGTGAGCTTGAGTGGCTGCAAAGTATGGGTGATCTTTCGCTTCAATGTATTCAACTAGCTTTCCGTCTGGTGATGTACCCGAAATAACCAGTCCGCCCTTTTCAATATCAGCCGCAAACTTTTGATTTACTTCGTAACGGTGTCGGTGTCGTTCGATAGCCGTAGTACTTCCGTAGGCTTTTTCAACCACTGAACCAGCCTGGAGTTTGGCTTCATAATCACCAAGACGCAATGTTCCACCAGTAGACTCTTTGCCCGCTTGACCCTCCATAATGTATACAACGTTTTGTTTTGTGTCTTCATCAAATTCTGTACTGTTTGCATCCGCTAATCCAGACTTACGCGCAGCGGCAATGACTGCTACTTGAAGTCCGAGACAGAGGCCAAGGTAGGGTTTTTTATTATCAAGCGCAAACCGAGCAGCGGCAACTTTACCTTCAATACCACGTTTACCAAAACCACCTGGTACAAGTAACCCGTCCATAGATTCTAGCTCAGCTTCGTCGGTTTCTTCAGCGTTAATCCAGTTTAAATCAAGCCCAACACCTACTTCCCAAGCAGCAGCTTTCAATGCTTCCAAAACGGAAATGTAGGTGTCTTCGTTATCAAGATACTTAGCGACCATACCAATTTTAACGGTGTCTTTATAAGCGGCAGTTTGAGCTTCCACTAGCTTTGTCCACTTGGAGAGGTCAGGTTTTACATGGTTACCCGTAAAGCGCTCTAATACCGGGCCAATTCCACTGGCGTAAATTGTTAGCGGTATTTCATAGACAGTTTTAGCATTTGCAAGCAAAATAACTGCATCTTCATCAACACCGCTAAAACGAGCAATTTTCGCAGCGATATCACCAGGGGCGAGCTCATCAGTACGAACAACCACGCAGTCTGGAACAATACCAAAGCCCCGTAAATCGTTCAGGGCATTCTGTGCAGGTTTTGATTTAAATTCTTTACTGGTTTGAATAAATGGCACGTAAACAACATGGACGTAAAAACAATTTTCACGGCCAACACGGCTGGCAAAATCACGAATCGCTTCAACGAAACTAAGTCCTTCATAGTCCCCTACTGTTCCACCAATTTCCACAATGTGTACGTCAGAACCTACAGCGGCATCGCTAATAGCATCCTTAATCGCACCCGTTAAGTGTGGGACAAGTTGAACTGTTTGGCCATTAAATTTACCGGCACGTTCGTCGGCAATAAGTTGACTTAATAGTCGGCCTGAAAGCGTGGCGCTTTTTTGAGTTACTTCAATATCCAAGAATCGCTCGTAGTGTCCGAGGTCGAGGTCGGTCTCGGCCCCATCCTTAGTTACGAAGCATTCGCCATGTTCCCTAGGATTCAAAAGGCCCGCATCTACGTTGAGATACGGGTCACATTTTTGAATCGAAACTTTAGCCCCTTTGGCTTGTAGAATTGCACCAATACTGGCCGCGGTAATACCCTTACCAACGCCCGAAAGCACACCCCCAGTTACAAAGATAAATTTTTGTTTGTTCCCCATGCTAGTTTTGCACCTCCATGGGATTTTATTGTACCACTTAAATATATAAAAGCACCATATGTACGTGTTGTAGTATTGTCACTACGCTAGGGGTGGTGTCGATGCTATTAAACGATTGTACTATTGCTCAACGCCAACTACATCATCCACTGTGCTGCCTTCGGCATAGTGAAACAACGGTTGAGATTGCATATTCCAGGCTTCCTGTACTTGAGCAAGAATTTCCCAAGAACGGATTACTTCACCGCCACCGGTAAACAAGGCTTTTTTGCCGGCGATCGCTTCGAGTAAAACGCGTTCGTAGGCGTCGAGTTGACGATGGGCTTCACTGGCAACTTTCCCCTCTTCGAAGACATCAGTTGTGCCATCTGTGTAGCTGACTTTAATGTATGATCGTTTTTCTGATAGCGCTTTACCGGTAACGAGTCGTAAGGTTACACCTTGCCAGTTCTCGTCTAAACTTTTTAAGTTAAGAGTAACGAACGTTTCTGTTTGGCTTTTTTGGTTTTGGGCTTCGTCTCGGTAACCTTCGTATTGGGCACGGATACTATCTTCGGCAGTTGCTACGTCAATTGAGTTAAGAGCCGCGAGTCT
>Ga0247736_10000322_pt1 | contig 16900 bp, 17 predicted proteins | sample UWRJL193509B2_FD_180935 | JGI IMG/M metagenome (GOLD analysis project Ga0247736, IMG submission 180935) | Plant litter microbial communities from Arlington Agricultural Research Station in Wisconsin, United States - UWRJ-L193-509B-2 | ecosystem: Environmental > Terrestrial > Plant litter >...
CACTTCGGCGCCGACGGTGGTGCGGGCGTGGGATTCGAAGTCCGTCGCGGCGACCGCTGCGTGGAGCGGTTCGTAGTCCACTCGCCGATCCATGCGCCGGGCCTATCCGCAGGGCGGCACTATTACGCTTGAGCCCATGACCGCCGAATCCCCCCTCCCCGCCGGAATCCACCTCGATGAGCTCGACGAGAGCGTCCGCCCGCAGGACGACCTCTACCGCCATGTGAACGGCAAGTGGATCGACCGCACCGAGATCCCGAGTGACAAGGCGCGCTACGGCTCGTTCCACGTGCTCGCGGAGGAGAGCGAGAAGGCGGTGCGCGACATCATCGTCGAGGCGAAGGACGCCGAGCCCGGCACCGAGGAGCGCAAGTTCGGTGACGTGTTCGCGAGCTTCATGGACGAGGAGGCCGCAGAGGCACTCGGCGCCCGGCCGCTCACCCCGCTGTTCGAGGCGATTGCGCCGGTGGACTCGATCGAGGCACTGCTGCCGGTGATCGGCAAGCTCGAGCGCGGGGGGACCAGCGGCTTCCTGCAGGCCTTCGTCGACAACGACCCGGGCAACCCCGAGCGCTACCTCGTGTTCCTCGAGCAGGGTGGTCTCGGCCTGCCCGACGAGTCGTACTACTCCGAGGAGAAGTTCGCCGAGATCCGTCTCGCCTACAGCGCCCTGCTCGAGACCATGTTCGGCCTCGCGGGTCTCAGCGACCCTGCGGAACGCGCGAAGCGCGTGTTCGACCTCGAGACCGAGCTCGCCGGTTTCCACTGGGACAACGTGGCGACCCGCGACAGCGAGGCGACCTACAACCTCGTCGACTGGTCCGCCGTCGTGGAGAAGGCCCCGCTGCTCGAATCGTGGCTGCAGGCGATGGATGTGCCGGCCGGCTCCTTCGCGGAGGTCGTGGTGCGAGAGCCCAGCTTCGTCGAGGGTCTCGCGACGCTCTTCACGGCCGACCGTCTCGAGTCGTGGCTGGACTGGGCGCGCTGGCAGGTCATCCGCTCGAACGCCGCCTACCTGTCGAGCGATTTCGTGAACGCGAATTTCGACTTCTACGGCAAGACCCTCACCGGCACCCCCGAGCTGCGCGCCCGCTGGAAGCGCGGCGTGAGCCTCGTCGAGGGCTCGCTGGGCGAGGCGGTCGGGCGCACCTACGTGGCCCGGCACTTCCCGGAGGCGGCGAAGGCCGCCATGGACGTGCTCGTCGCCAACCTGGTCGAGGCCTACCGCCAGAGCATCACGACGCTCGCCTGGATGGGTGAGGAGACGCGCGGGCGGGCGATCGAGAAGCTCGACAAGTTCACGCCCAAGATCGGCTACCCGGTCAGGTGGCGCGACTACTCCACCCTCGAGGTGAGCGCCGACGACCTGCTGGGCAACGTGCGTGCCGTCAACGAGTTCGAGTTCCAGCGTGAGCTCGGCAAGATCGGCAAGCCGCTCGACCGCGACGAGTGGTTCATGACCCCGCAGACGATCAACGCGTACTACAACCCGGGGTTCAACGAGATCGTCTTCCCGGCCGCCATCCTGCAGTTCCCGTTCTTCGACGAGAACCGTGACGCGGCCGCGAACTACGGCGCGATCGGCGCGGTCATCGGTCACGAGATCGGACACGGCTTCGACGACCAGGGCGCCAAGTACGACGGCGACGGCCGCCTCTTCGACTGGTGGACGGCCGACGACAAGGCGGCCTTCGAGAAGCTGACCGCATCCCTCGTCGAACAGTACAACGCCCTTGCGCCCGCCCAGGTTCCGGACCATCACGTGAACGGCGCCCTCACGATCGGTGAGAACATCGGGGACCTCGGAGGGCTGGCCATCGCCTGGAAGGCGTACCTCATCTCCCTCGACGGTGCGGAGCCGCCCGTGATCGAGGGGCTGACCGGAGCGCAGCGCTTCTTCCTGTCGTGGGCCCAGGCCTGGCAGCAGAAGGGGAGGGACGAGGAGGTTATCCGACTTCTCTCCATCGATCCACATTCGCCGAATGAGTTCCGCTGCAACCAGATCGTGCGTAACATTGACGACTTCTACACCACGTTCGGAGTCACGGCCTCTGATGCCCTCTGGCTGGACCCGAGCGAGCGAGTCACCATCTGGTAGCTCGTCGTCTGTACCCCACCCCAGAGGTCCCGAGTGGTTGAGTTAGAGAAAGCCCGAGAGCGCTCGACACGAGTGCGCGCGCCGCGCGCCGGGCGCCACCTCAACGACATCCGCACGCCGCAGTTCTCGGGCAGTTTCGCCGCACTGGGCCGGCTCGCCTACGAGGGCGCCCAGGTATCGGCGAACGTGCTCGACCTGCAGTCCGGGCAGACGCTCGTCTCGATCGACGACCGCATCGTGCTGCCGACGGCCAGCATCGGCAAGGTGCTGCTGCTCATCGAGGTGTCGGCCCGGCTGACCGGGCGGGACTTCTCGGGCTACGGCATCCTCGACAAGACGCCGCGCGACCTCGTGGGCGACAGCGGCGTCTGGCAGCACATGCAGGCGCCGGCTCTTCCGGTTGCCGACCTCGCCACTCTCGTGGGTGCGACGAGCGACAACCTCGCCACCAACCTGCTGCTCGGACGCATCGGGCTCGACGCCGTGCGCGCCCGCACCGAGTCCCTGGGGCTCACGCGCACCGCGCTGCTCGACGTGGTGCGCGATACGCGGGGTCCGGATGACGCCCCGCAGCTCTCCGTCGGATCCACCGCCGAGCTCTCCTGGCTGTTCGGCGCGCTCGCGCGCGGCGAGGTCGTCGACCCGATCACGAGCCAGCGAGTGATGAGCTGGCTGTCGCTCAACTGCGACCTGTCGATGGTCGCGAGTGCCTTCGGACTCGATCCGCTCTCCCACCGACTGCCCGACCACGCGACCCTGCTCGTCAACAAGACCGGCACCGACATCGGGGTGCGCGCCGAGGCGGGTGCCCTGCGCGGACAGCGCGCGGCGGTCTCCTACGCGGTGTCGATCCAGTTCGCGGATGACAACCTCGAGACCCGGCTGCGGGCCATGAACGCGATGCGGGCCGTGGGCGAAGAGCTGTTGGAGTACGTGCACTGAGAGAGCCCGACCGACCGGCCGTCTCACGACGGCCGGCCCGGACTCTGGCCGAGTACTCAGGAAACATCACTCGCCCCACCGCGTCATCCCTTCGGGTGTGGGATAAATCGGCTGGTTCATTGTGGCGGCAAATGGTGAAGGCCGCTCATACCCAGTACGGGGGGCTGGACATTCGACTATCGTGACGAGCAACCGCTGAGTCTGGGCGTTTGCTCGGAGACTACTCACAGTGGCCGGGGATACGCTCAAACCATTCCATGCTGGGGGAGAACCCTTTTCCCACGTGAAAACAGACAACATCAAATGAAGGAGAACACCATGAAAGGCAAGATCCTTTTGGTGGTCGGCCTCGCAGTCGGCTACGTGCTCGGAACCCGAGCCGGGCGCGAAAAGTACGAAGAGATCAAGCGCAACGCCACCAAGCTGTGGAATGACCCGCGCGTACAGCACCGGGTCGACCAGGCCGAGGACTTCGTGAAGGACAAGGCGCCCGAGGTCGCCGAGTTCCTCGCCGACGGTGCGAAGAAGGTTGTCTCCCAGGTCAGCGGTGCCAACAAGCCCAAGACCGCAGCCCCCAGAAAGACGTCGACGGCCTCGAAGACCTCGACTGCGAAGTAGGTCGTTGTGAGCGGGAACGAAACACCCCGGCGGTCCATCTTCAAACTCATCGCCGATCTGCCCGGCTACGTCGTCGACCTCGTCAAGAGCGAGATCGAGCAGCTCAAGGCAGAGATCATCGGCAAGCTCAAGCTCGCCGGTATCGGGATCGGCGCCTTCGCCGTAGCGGCCACCTTCGCGTTCTTCGCGCTCGGTGTGCTCATCGCGGCGGCCGTACTGGGAATAGCGACGGCGTTGCCCGCGTGGCTTGCCGCACTCATCGTGGGTGTCGCTCTGCTGGTCATCGCGGCGATCTTCGCCCTCGTCGGCGTGCAGTTGCTCAAGAAGGGCACACCCCCGACACCGACCGAGACCATCGAGAGTGTCAAAAAAGACGTGGATGCCCTCAAGGGCACCGGAAAGCGAGACTGACCATGAGCGACGACATCCAGGCACGTATTGCCACCCAGCGCGCCAACCTCGAGAGCACCCTCGACCAGATCGAGGACCGCATCAACGTTCCGCGACAGGTTGAGCGGCTCACCGAGAAGGCGAAGGCGTCTTACGACGAGAACCCCGTACCGTGGATCATCGGCGCTACCGCCGTGGCGATCTCGGTGGTCGGAATCGTCGCCTGGGCACTGCTCAGCGACGACTAGCTCGTCCGGCCGGGTCGGCCAGGCGAGAACGAGGGCTCGATCGACCAGGCTGGGGGCGGCATGCTGCAGGAGCTGCTGATCGCGCTCGTGCGGCCCCTCATGCGCGCGTGGGTGGCCAGCGTCGAGGGTGAACTCGACTCGGTCCCGCGACCGCGGGACAAGACCCAGGTTCACGCGCCTGGACTGGACAGCGACCGGGTCCTGCTCGTGGGCAGCGGTCCGGCCGTCGGCTGGGGCGTGCTCAGCCACGAACTCTCGCTGCCGGGTGCACTCGCGCGCGCCCTCTCCACCTCGACGGGCAGGGGAGCCGTGGTCGACGTCGTGCCCGACCCCGATGCGACGGCGGCGGGCGGCATCCGCCTGCTGGAGGCCAACAAGCTCTGGCGCTATGACGCCGTGGTGCTCATCATCGGCATCAACGACGCCATCAACCTCACCTCACCGCGGGGCTGGCGCCGTTCCATGGCAGCTCTGCTGCGCTACGCGGAGAGCGCGTCGTCGAAGAGCACACGCATCTTCGTGGTGGAGATCCCCCCAGTGCGGGCCCTGCGCATCTTCGACGCACTGCCGGGCCGCCTCGCCGAGCGGCAGGCGCGTCGACTCAACCGCATCACGCAGGCACTCGTCACCGATCTCGAGCGCACCACGATCGTGCCGTTCGAGCCGATCTCCATCCCGACCCCGAATAGGTACCGCAGCCCCGAGGAGTACCGCTCCTGGGCCGAGCTGCTCGTGCCCACCATCGCCGACTCGCTCGGCGACCCGCGCGTGCACCTCGTAGAGCCCGCGGACGCCCAACAGGACGTCGAGCTCGAACGGCAGGCCGCGGTCGATGCGCTCGGCATCGTCGACACCGAGCCGGAGGAGCGCTTCGACCGCATCGTCGCCCTCGCGCGGCGGGCGTTCCACACCCAGTCGGCGGCCTTCACCGTCACCGACCACCACCGGCACTGGATCAAGGCCGGCGTCGGCGCTGAGGTCTCGGAGTTCCTTCGGGCGGAGTCGGTCTGCGATACGACCATCAAGGCGGACGGCGCGGTGGTCGTGGGCGACCTCAGCCTCGACCCGAGGTTCGACAGGTTCCCCATGGTGGTGGACGCGAGCATCCGTTTCTACGCGGGATTCCCGGTCGAGTCCCCCACCGGGGAGCGGATCGGTGCCCTGTGCGTCTTCGATCCCGAGCCCCGCACCTCGGGCATCGACGAGGTGCTGCTGCGCGAGCTCGCCATGCTCGTGCAGGCCGAGCTCTGGCACCCGGCGGCGGACTAGGCGGACTCTTCGTCCCGTTCGATACGGGCCAATGGTGTGACGGCGGGCACGCTCACGCCGTAGAGCGCGTCCAGGGCGTCGACGAAACGCGCGGCCTCGCCGCTCGAGGCGAGTTCCCGTGCGCGAACGGATGGACCGTGCAGGATGACGCCGGCGAGGTGACGCAGCGCCGATTCGGTGTCACTGCTGTCGCCGGGCCTCGCGCGCGCGCGCTCGATCTCGGCGTCGAGCAGGTCGAAGATGTGCGAGCGCAGGGCGACGATCGCGGGCTCCACCGACGGCGCGGTGGCGAAGGCCGCGGCCGAGGTCGCGATGAGGGCACGGGCATCCGCGGTCGCGGTGAGCGCCTCGACCGGGGCGTGGCGGGAGATGAGTTCGAGATCGAGCATCTCGACCCCCGGCATCGTGGCCACGGCGGGGTCGACATTGCGGGGCAGGCCGAGGTCGATGACGAGCCTGCGCTCGGCATTCGCGATGTCGGCGGGAAGGATCGCGAGCGTCGAGGTGCAGGTGATGACGACGTCACTCACGGCGATCGCGGCCGGCAGCGACGTCTCGGCCGTGATTGCGTACTTGAGAGCGAACTTCTGTGCGCGACCCGAGGGAGAGAACACGCGCACGTTCGTGGCCCCGCGGTCACGCAGGGCGGCGAGAGTCGTTGCGGCGTACTGCCCGGTGCCGACGAGCAGCACTCGCGCGGCCGACCAGTCGGTGACCCGGCTGGAGGCCAGCTCGAGTGCGAGGCGTACCAGCGAACGACCGGCGCCGCCCAGTTCGGTGTGGCGCTTCACGTCGCGCGAGGTCTGCGCGGCGCGCTGGAAGAGCTGTTCGAGAGTGGATGACGTTGTGCCGTCCGCCCGCGCCGCGTCGAGGGCGCGCCGCACCTGGCCGGAGATCTCGTCCTCGCCGACGACCACGGACTCGAGACCGCTGGTGACGGCGAACAGGTGTGCTGCAACGTCATCCCCCGTCAGGATCGTCACGCTGGCGCGGAGGTCGTTGTGGTCGACGCCACTGCCCGCGCTCATCGCCTCGATCGTGGAGCGGACCGCGACGGCGGTGGCTCCGGTGAGGGGTTCGTCGATGTCGAGGTAGGCCTCGAAGCGGTTGCAGGTGGCGAGCACCACCGCGCCGCTGACGAAGTCACTTCCCTCGACGAGCGCGCGGGTCGCTGCGGGTGCGGCGATGGAGAGCTTCTCGAGAACGTCGAAGCTCGCGTTCCGATGGTTCGCAGTCAGGCACAGCAGCACAATCTAATGTTAAGCGCATGCCCCTGACTCCGAATCATCCCCTCGTCGACGGGCGTACCTCCGACTCGTCCCTCGTCTCCGCCTACCGCGGCGAGAAGCAGTCGACCCCACCCGTCTGGTTCATGCGCCAGGCCGGCCGGTCCCTGCCGGAATACCGGGAACTACGGGTCGGGAACAGCATGCTCGACGCCTGCCTGACTCCCGAGCTCGCGAGCGAGATCACGCTGCAGCCCGTTCGCCGGCACGGAGTGGACGCGGCGATCTTCTTCTCGGACATCGTTATCCCCATCAAACTCGCAGGTATCGACGTGGAGATCGTGCCCGGACGCGGCCCGGTCATCGCCAATCCGATCCGTTCGGCTTCGGATGTCGCGGCTCTCCGACCGCTCGAACCCGGGGCCCTGCAGCCCGTGATCGACGGCGTCGCCGCCACGGTCGCGCAGCTCGGGAACACTCCCCTGATCGGATTCGCGGGTGCTCCCTTCACCCTCGCCTCCTACCTCGTCGAGGGCGGCCCGTCGAAGGACCAGCTACGCGCCCGCACCATGATGTACTCCGACCCGCAGAGCTGGGCCAACCTGCTCAACTGGTGCGCGGACGTGACGGGCGAGTTCCTGCGCGCCCAGCTCGAGGCCGGGGCGTCCGCCGCGCAGCTCTTCGACTCCTGGGTCGGATCGCTCAGCGAGGTCGAGTACGTCAAGCGCGTCGCGCCGCACTCGAAGCGCGCGCTCTCCCACCTGCGTGGTCTCGACGTGCCCAAGGTGCACTTCGGCGTCGGCAGCAACGAGATGCTGCAGGCGATGCACGGCATCGGTGCCGATGTCATGGGCATCGACTGGCGCATCCCGCTCGACGAGGCGAATCGCCGACTCGGCGGAGCGGTGCCGCTGCAGGGCAACCTGAACCCGGCCCTGCTCGCCGCTCCGTGGAAGACGCTGGAGGCCCACGTGCGCGACGTCGTCGACCGCGGCGGCAAGGCCCCCGCCCACGTGCTCAACCTCGGCCACGGCGTTCCGCCCGAGACGGACCCCGACGTGCTGACCCGCATCGTGGAACTGGTGCACTCCTTGTGACCTCCTTCGTTGTCGTCGGGGGCGGCGTCGCGGGCCTCGTGACGGCCCGCCGACTCGCGCTCGCGGGGGCGAAGGTCACCCTGTACGAGGCATCCGACCACCTCGGCGGCACCGTGACCCACCACGTGGTCGGCGGGCTCGTGCTCGACGCGGGCGCGGAGAGCTTCGCCGTGCGGGGGGACACCGTCGCGGAGCTCGCGACGGAGCTGGGCCTCGGCGACGAGATCGTCATCCCGAACCCGGCGGGAGCCTGGCTGCAGCGGGCGCGCGGTGCGGTCGCCCTTCCTGCCACAAGCCTCCTCGGGATTCCCGGGGTGCCGCTCGCCGCCGACGTGATCAACGTAGTCGGCCTCGGCACGGCCTTCCGCGCCTACCTCGAGACCCTGCTGCCCGGCACGGTGGCGGCCGGCTCCGCAACGCTCGGCGAGCTGGTGCGGCGCCGGATGGGGCAGCGCATGCTCGACGAGCTCGTCGCCCCCGTCACCCACGGCGTGCACTCGCAACACCCCGACGATCTTCCCCTCGACCGCGTCGCTCCGGGACTGCGCGCCGCGCTGCGCCGCAGCGGTTCCCTCGCGCTCGCCGTGCGCGAGCTGCGCGCCTCGGCCCCCGCGGGCGCGGCCGTCGCGGGGATACGCGGCGGAGTGCACCGCCTCGTCGACGAGCTGGTGGCCGACATCGAGCGCCTCGGCGTCGACGTGCGGCTCGGCACCCGCGTCGGCGCGAGCGGGCACGGGGACGCGCGGGTCGTGCTGGCCTGTCCGCCCGAGCAGGGCAGCAGCACCCCGGTCGAACTCGCGACCCTCGTGGTCGACGCGCCGGGGCTCGACGCCGCGCCGCGCGGCTCGGGAGTCCTCGTCGCGAGCGGGGTGCCGGGCATCCGGGCTCGCGCCCTGACCCACGCCACGGCCAAGTGGCAGTGGCTTGCCGACCGGGCCGAGGGCAAGCACGTGCTGCGCCTGTCGTACGCCGAGCCCGCCGCGAACCTGGTCGACATCGCGAGAGAGGATGCCGCAGCGCTGCTCGGCATCGACCTGCCCGCGTCCGCCGTGCTCGACGCGGCGATGGTGCACTGGGACCGCCCGAAGGTCGCCCCGGCGCGCGTGGATGCCGTGGCACAGGTCGGCGAGGCCGCCTCCGGCACGGGTCTCGCGAACGTCGTGGCCCACGCGGAGCGCACGGCGCGGGAGCTGCTCGAACCTCCCGTGGCCACGGAGGCGCCGCCCGAGGAGCTGCCCGAGGTCTAGCCCGAACGCGGCCGCCACCGGTCGTGCTCCCAGCCAGCGCGCAATCGATTCGCGTCGCGTCCACAACGGGGGGAGGATAGAGGCATGACTTCCAGCCTCGACGGCGACGAAACCCCCGAACTCGGTTACACCCTCTGGTCCGTGCTGCGGCGCGGTGACAACCACAACCACGCGATCGGCAAACTGAGTCTCGCGATCGAGGCGGTCGAGGCTGCCGGGGTCACCATCCGGGGGTTCTACGACGTCTCGTCGATGCGTGCCGACGCCGACCTCATGATCTGGCTGCACGGTCCCGATCCGCAGAAGCTGCAGTGGGCCCTGCGCGAGCTGCGCCGCAACGAGCTGCTGCGCGGGCTCATCCCGCAGTGGAACGCCATGGGTGTGCACCGCGACGCCGAGTTCACGAGCAATCACCTGCCCGCCTTCATGCGCGGCAAGGAACCCGAGCAGTGGCTGACCGTCTACCCGTTCGTGCGCAGCTACGAGTGGTACCTGCTGCCCGACGAGGAGCGTCGCGCCATGCTGGGCGACCACGGTCGCAAGGGCAGCGAGTACCGCCAGGTACTCGCCAACACCGTCGCGAGCTTCGCGCTCGGCGACTACGAGTGGATCCTCGCCCTCGAGGCTCCCGAACTGGTCGACCTCGTCGACCTCATGCGCCACCTTCGCCAGACGGAGGCCCGCCTCCACGTGCGCGAAGAGATCCCCTTCTATACCGGTCGCCGCATCACGGTCGACGAGATCGCCGAGGTACTGTCATGACCGTTGTCGGAGCTGCATCGGCCGAGGCCGCCTCGGGCGCCGAGCACGTCGAGGAGGCGGTCGCCTACGACGCGATCCTGCTCGCGAGCTTCGGGGGACCCGAGGGACAGGATGACGTCATCCCGTTCCTGCGGAATGTGACACGGGGCCGCGGAATTCCCGAAGAGCGCCTCGAAGAGGTGGCCCACCACTACCGCGCGTTCGGCGGCGTTTCGCCGATCAACGACCAGAACCGCGAACTCAAGGCCGCGCTCGAGGCCGAGCTCGCCCGCCGCGGCATCGACCTGCCGGTGCTGTGGGGCAACCGCAACTGGGACCCGTACCTGCGCGACGCGCTCGCCGAGGCGGACGAGCGCGGTTACACCAAGCTCATCGCGATCGGCACCTCGGCGTACTCCTCGTACTCGAGCTGCCGCCAGTACCGCGAGGACTACGCGATAGCGCTCGCCGAGACCGGCCTCGAGGGGAAGATCTCGATCGACAAGGTGCGCCAGTTCTTCGATCACCCCGGCTTCGTGCAGCCCTTCATCGACGGCGTGAGCGAGGGGCTCCGGGATGTCGCGGCGCAGGGCATCGCTCCGGAGGACACCCACGTGCTGTTCGCCACCCACTCGATCCCCACCGCCGACGCCGAGAAGAGCGGCCCGCAGGGCAACGCCTACCAGGCTCAGCACCTCGCGGTGGCGGAGGTCGTGATGCTTTCCGCCGCGACTCCCGACGTGCCGCACTCGCTCGTCTACCAGTCGCGCTCGGGGCCGCCCAGCATGCCGTGGCTCGAGCCCGATATCAACGATGCGATGCGCGAGCTCGCGGCATCCGGAACCAAGGCATTCGTCATCGTGCCGCTCGGCTTCGTCTCCGACCACATGGAGGTGAAGTGGGACCTCGACACCGAGGCCCTCGAGACCGCGGAGGAGCTCGGAGCGTTCGCCGTGCGGGTGCCCACCCCGGGAGTGCACAAGGACTACGTCTCGGGACTGATCGACCTGGTGCTCGAGCGCGTCAACGGAACACCGACCGCCGAGCGCCCCGCCCTCACCGAGCTGGGACCCTGGTTCGACGTCTGCCGTCCGGGCTGCTGCGAGAACGTGCGCCTCGGCTTCAAGCCGGCGCTCGCCGGAGTGCTGCCGTGAGCGTAGTGAGAATAGGCACGCGCGGCTCCGCCCTCGCGCTCGCCCAGACCCAGAAGATCGCCGACCAGCTCACCGCTCGCGGCGCCGAGGTCGAGATCATCACCGTGACGACCCACGGCGACCGGTCTACCGAGTCTCTCGCGACCCTCGGCGGCACCGGCGTCTTCGCGAGCGCCCTGCGCGACGCGCTGCTCGCGAACGAGTGCGACGTGGTGGTGCACTCCCTCAAGGACCTGCCGACCGCCCCGACGCCCGGACTCACCATCGGCGCGATCCCCAAGCGGGCGGATGCCCGGGATGCGCTCTGCGCGCGTGACGGACTGACCCTCGACACCCTGCCCGAGAACGCTCGCGTGGGAACAGGATCACCCCGTCGTGCGGCGCAGCTGCTCTCCCGTCGTGGTCACCTCGAGATCGTCGACATCCGCGGCAACGTGGACACCCGCCTCGGCCGCATCGTGGGTGGCGACCTCGACGCCGTGGTGCTCGCCGCCGCCGGGCTCGAACGCCTCGGCCGCGCGGAGGCCGTCACCGAGTACCTCTCCCTGAACGGGTGGCCGACCGCCCCGGGCCAGGGCGCCCTCGCGCTCGAGGTGCGCACGGGCGAGGAGAAGCTCGTCTCGGCCCTCGACCACAAGCCGAGCCGCATCCTCGTGGAGGCGGAACGCGCCGTGCTCGCCCAGCTCGAGGCGGGCTGCGCCGCCCCGATCGCCGCACACGCCTTTATGGAGGACGGCCTGCTCTTCCTCGACGCCCGGGTCTACGCGCCCGACGGATCGGCGAAGATCACGTCATCCCACGCCCTGTATCTCTCGGACTCGCCGAACCCCTCGGCCGACGTCGCGGGCCGGGTCTCCGCAGAACTGATCGCGCTCGGCGCGGCAGACATCGCGCCGCTGGGCTCCTGATGGACTACCGCCCGCGCCGCCTGCGCACCACGCCCGCGATGCGCCGCCTCGTCGCCGAGACGCGGCTGCACCCGGCCGACCTCGTGCTGCCCATGTTCGTCGCGGAGGGCGCGTCCGAGCCGCGCCCCATCGCCTCGATGCCGGGCGTTGTGCAGCACTCTCCCGACAGCTTCCGGCGCGCGATCGCCGAGGCCGCCGAGGCGGGCATCGGGGGCATCATGCTGTTCGGTGTGCCGCTCGAGAAGGACGCCATCGGCTCCGGTGCGACCGATCCCGAGGGCATCCTCAACGTCGCGACCCGCATTGCGGTCGCCGAGGCCGGCGACGCCCTCGTGGTGCAGACCGACCTGTGCCTGGACGAGTTCACCGACCACGGGCACTGCGGAGTGGTCTCGCCGGACGGAAGCGTCGACAACGACGCGACCCTCGAGCGCTACCGGGACATGGCGCTCGCCCAGGCCGAGGCCGGGTCGCAGCTGCTCGGCCTCAGCGGCATGATGGACGGCCAGGTCGCCGCCGTGCGCGAGGTGCTCGAGGATGCCGGACACGTCGATACCGCGATCCTCGCCTACTCGGCCAAGTACGCCTCGGCCTTCTACGGGCCGTTCCGCGAGGCGGTGCAGTCGACCCTCACCGGTGACCGCCGCAGCTACCAGCTCGACGCGGCGAACGGTCGCGAAGGCGTGCGCGAGGTGCTGCTCGACATCGAGGAGGGCGCCGACATCGTCATGGTGAAGCCCGCGGGCAGCTACCTCGACGTGCTCGCCGAGACGGCAGCCGTGAGCACCGTTCCGGTCTGGGCCTACCAGGTCTCGGGGGAGTACGCGATGATCGAGGCGGCGGCGGCGAACGGCTGGATCGACCGGGAGCGCGCCATCCACGAATCGGTCCTGGCCATCAAGCGCGCCGGCGCCGATGTCGTGCTCAGCTACTGGGCCACCGAGCTGGCGAGGAGCCTGCGATGAACGCCGGATTCGAGAACAACGCGTTCCTCAACAACGCCGAACAGTTCGACCGCGCGCGGCTGTCGATTCCGGGCGGGGTCAATTCTCCCGTGCGGGCCTTCGGCTCCGTCGGCGGTACCCCGCGGTTCTTCGTCGAGGCGAAGGGTGCGTACGTGCGCGACGTCGAGGGACGCGAGTACGTCGACCTCGTCAACTCCTGGGGTCCCGCGATCCTCGGACACGCACACCCCCAGGTCATCGCCGCCGTGCAGGCGGCCGCGGCGAAGGGTCTCGGCTTCGGCGCGTCGACACCGGGCGAGACCCAGCTCGCCGAACTCGTACGCGAGCGCGTGAGCGTCGACGGCCGCAGCCCGATCGAGCGCGTGCGGCTGGTGTCGACCGGCACCGAGGCGACCATGACCGCCATCCGGCTGGCCCGCGGCGCAACCGGTCGCCGCCTGCTGGTGAAGTTCGCGGGCCACTACCACGGGCACTCCGACGGGCTGCTCGCCGAGGCGGGATCGGGTCTTGCCACGCTCGGCCTGCCCGGATCGGCCGGAGTCACCGCCGAGACAGCCGGGCAGACGCTCGTCATCCCGTACAACGACCTCGACGCGGTGCGTACCGTCTTCGCCGAGCGGGGTGACGACATCGCCGGCATCATCTTCGAGGCCGCCGCCGCCAACATGGGCGTGGTGCCCCCGCTGCCCGGCTTCAACGCCGCCGTCACCGAGATCGCCCAGGCCAATGGCTCGATCGTCATCTCCGACGAGGTGCTCACCGGATTCCGCGTGGGCCCGGCCGGCTGGTGGGGGCTCGACACCGACACCGCGTGGATGCCCGACCTCGTCACCTTCGGCAAGGTCGTCGGCGGCGGACTGCCGCTCGCCGCGCTCGGGGGATCCGCCGCCGTGATGGAGCTGCTCGCCCCGCTCGGCCCCGTCTACCAGGCCGGCACGCTGAGCGGGAACCCCGTGGCCGTCGCGGCCGGACTCGCGACCCTCGGCGCCGTTACCCCCGAGGTCTACGCGAAGCTCGACGCGACCGCGGACACCCTCGCTTTGGCGGTGTCGTCCGCGTTCGCCGCCGAGGGCGTCGAACACGTGGTGCAGCGCGCCGGCAACCTCTTCTCCTTCGTCTTCAGCGCGGACGTGCCGCAGGGCTATGCCGACGTCAAGGCGCAGCAGGCGTGGCGCTACCCGCCGTTCTTCCACGCGATGCTCGACGCGGGCGTCAGCCTCCCGCCCTCCGTCTTCGAGGCGTGGTTCGTTTCCGCCGCCCTCGACGACGCCCCGCTGGGCCGCATCCTCGAAGCACTTCCGGCGGCGGCGAAGGCCGCCGCGGCCGCCACCGACCGCTGAGCGGCATGCCCCCCGTATTGTCCGCATTTGTGAGGACAGCCGCTTCCCGGTCCCGGTTCGGTGCGCATTTGGCCAGCACACGCCAAGGTTCAGCGGGTTCGATTCGCGCGGCACGCTGTCGCGGGGCAGGATAGGGGTCATGAGCCCGACCGCTAAGCCCCTCTCGGGATGGCGCGTCCTCGTTCCCCGCGGGGGGAAGTGGGGGGACGCCGTCTCGGCGACCCTGCGCGGCTACGGCGCGATCCCGGTCATCGCGCCGCTCATCAACTTCGCGAGTTCCTCCGATCCCGAGGCGCTCGCCGACTCGCTCCGCCGTCTCGAAAGCGGCAGTTTCGACTGGTTGGTCATCACGAGCGCGACCACCGTCGACGTGCTGGTGAGCTCGGGCACGAGCATCCCGAACGACACGAAGATCGCCGCGGTCGGCGAGACCACGGCGGCCGCGCTGCAGCTCGCCGGGTACCACGTCGACTTCGTGCCGGAGCGCGACAACTCCGCGCGCGGCCTCGTCAAGGAGTGGCCGGAGGCGAACGTCACCGGCTCGGTGCTCATCCCGCACTCCGACATCGCGGAGCCCACCATCGTCGCCGGCCTCGCCGAGCGCGGTTTCGAGGTCGAGTACGTCGCGGCCTATCGCACCGTGAGTGTGCCGGTCGCCGAGCACGTTGCGGCGGATGTCACGTCCGGCCGCATCAACGCGGTGCTCGTGACCTCCGGCAGCGTCGCGCGCTCACTCGCCGCGCAGCTCGCCCCGCTTCCCGAGTCGACGGTCGTCGCCTGCATCGGTCCGCGCACGGCCTTCGACGCGCGGGACGCCGGGCTGACCGTGCACGTCATCGCGGAGACCCGCTCCTCCGAGGCCCTGGTCGAGGCCCTCGTGGAGCACGCGCAGCACTCCGCCGAATAGCTAGGCCGCGAGCGACACCAGCAGGATCGCCGAGCCGACGAGCGGCAGCGCGCCCTGCAGGGCGGCGGCGCGGGCCAGCTTCGGGTTCGAGATCACGAGCACGAGCGCCGCGGCGACCATGCTGAGTGCACCGAACAGGGCGAGGGCTCGTCCGACGTCGGCAAAGCCGCTGGCGAAGAGGATGATCCCGACCGCGATGCCGATCGCGAGGAACAGGTTGTAGAAGCCCTGGTTGAGCGCCATCGGCTTCACCACGTCCGCGTCGGCCTGCGACTTCAGACCGAAGCGCTTCCAGGTTGCCGGCTGCGACCAGGCGATCGACTCGAGGTAGAAGATGAAGACGTGCACGAGGGCCGCGAGGCCCACGAGCACCAGACCGATAACCACCATGTTCATGCCAACAGTGTGGCACGGCCCGTCGGTCAGCGCCGCACGTCGATGACCGTCCGTCCGCGGACTGCGCCGTTCAGGATGCGCTCCGCGACCGCGGGCGCCTCGGCGAGGACCGCGGTCTCGGTGAGCGAGTCGAGCAGGTCGAGGTCGAGGTCGGTGGCGAGCCGCGCCCAGGCCTGCTCTCGCACCGCGAGCGGCGCCTGCACCGAGTTGATGCCGGCGAGGGTCACCGAGCGCAGGATGAACGGCATCACCGTCGTGGGCAGGTCCGGTCCCTGCGCGAGTCCGCAGGCGGCGACGACCCCGCCGTAGTGCACCTGCGCGAGAACGTTCGCGAGGGTGGTGCTGCCGACCGAGTCGATCACCGCGCCCCAGCGCTGGGACTGCAGCGGCCTGCCGGCGGCGCCCCCGAGCTCGGCGCGGTCGATGATGTCCGTCGCGCCGAGACCGCGCAGGTAGTCGTGCTCCTCGGCGCGTCCGGTCGAGGCGGTGACCGTGTGGCCGAGAGCGGCGAGCAGGGCGATCGCGATCGATCCGACCCCGCCGCTCGCACCGGTGACGAGCACGGGCCCGTCGGCGTCGGGGGTCACGCCGTGCCGCTCCAGGGCGAGCACACTGAGCATCGCGGTGAAGCCGGCCGTGCCGATCGCGGCGGCCCGCGCCGGGCTGATCGCGTCCGGTCGCCGTACGAGCCACTCCGACTTCACCCGGGCGCGCTCGCCGAGCCCGCCGTGGTGGGTCTCGCCGATGCCGAACCCGTTGAGGATGACGCTGTCGCCGACGGCCCACTTCGCCGAACCCGAGGTCACCGTGCCGACCAGGTCGATGCCCGGGATGAGGTTCGGCGCCTTGATCACGCCCGGCCTGCCGGTGAGGGCCAGCCCGTCCTTGAAGTTGACGCTGGAGTACTCGACATCGACGAGAACGTCGCCGGCGTCCTCGCCGCCCAGGACGTCATCCTCGAGATCGTCGACGAGATCGACGCGGACCTTCGGCTCGGCGGAATCGGCGGCCTGGGACACTCGCAGTGCGCGGAACATGCCCCCAAGGCTAGCCACCGTGTCGGGGCACATGGTGGGAATTCGGGACCCGATAGTCGCCAATTGACCCGACTCGCGGTGCTGCGTGCAGAATTGGGGCAGGCGAATACGGGAGCTCTGTCGAAAATCGGAATCGCCGATCGACGTAGGGGTATGGGGCGAGAGGCGCTCCGAGAAGGCAAGGAGACAATGATGAAGTTCATGATCATGCTCAAGGCGGATCCCACCAACCAGCAGGACCGCATGCCCAGCGACGACGAGCTCAACGCCATGGGCCGCTACAACGAGAAGCTCATCGAGGCGGGGGTACTGCTCGC
>Ga0247736_10000325_pt1 | contig 16856 bp, 15 predicted proteins | sample UWRJL193509B2_FD_180935 | JGI IMG/M metagenome (GOLD analysis project Ga0247736, IMG submission 180935) | Plant litter microbial communities from Arlington Agricultural Research Station in Wisconsin, United States - UWRJ-L193-509B-2 | ecosystem: Environmental > Terrestrial > Plant litter >...
TAGCCTTTAGAGCCGGTGCGATCTCGCGATCTCGCCCTGTGCCAGTATTAACGCCTCGACCGCCGTACCCACCGATAGGGGTGAACCCGTGAAGTTCCAGGTCAACAGAGACGTCTTTAGCGAGGCTGTCTCGTTCGCCGTCAAGCTGCTCCCGCAACGCACAACTCTCCCTATCCTCAGTGGAATCCTCATTGAGACAACGGATACCGGGCTCAAGCTCTCCTCGTTCGACTACGAAGTCTCTGCACAAACCGAAATCGTCGCTGAAGTCGAAGAAACGGGCAAAATACTCGTTTCTGGTCGCCTCCTGGCCGACATTGCGAGCCGTCTTCCGAATGCTCCCGTGCGATTCAGCACTGATGACGGCAAAATCGTTGTCTCGTGTGGCTCAGCCAACTTCACCCTTCTGAGCATGCCGGTAGAGGAATATCCAACGCTTCCTCAGGTCGCGGCAAGTTCCGGAGTGCTCCCCGCCGAAGCATTTGCCAATGCCGTAGCGCAGGTAGCTGTCGCCGCGTCCCGGGATGATGTCACCCCGGTGATCACCGGAGTCCAGCTCGAGGTGTCAAGCTCGAGCCTCTCTCTCGTCGCTACCGACCGGTATCGCGTTGCCGTTCGTGAGATCGAATGGAACTCGGACGACTCGATCACCGACACCATCACTGCTCTCGTTCCCGCCCGGACGCTCACCGAGATTGGTAAAACGTTCGGTCACAGCGGTTCCATTTCCGTCGCAATCACCAGCACGGACGAGCGCGAGCTCATTGCGTTCCAGGCTGATCGCAAAACAGTCACGTCGCTGCTGATCAAGGGAAACTTCCCTCCCGTCAAGCGTCTGTTCCCCGACACGGTTGACAACTACGCGGTGCTCAACACGGCCGAACTCATCGAGGCGACTCGACGAGTCTCACTGGTGCTCGAGCGCGAAGCAGCGCTGCGTTTCAGCTTCACCGTTGATGGCGTGACTCTCGAAGCAATCGGTTCGGAACAGGCGCAGGCCTCGGAGACTATCGATGCGTTCCTCACCGGAACCGACACCGTTGTTTCGCTCAAGCCGCAGTTCCTGCTTGATGGCCTGGGTGCCGTGCACTCCGAATTTGTGCGCATCTCGTTCACCAAAACGGACAACCCGAACAAGCCCGGACCGGTACTCATCACGAGCCAGTCGTCGAAAGACCAGGCCGGCGCCGACAACTACAAGTACCTGCTGCAGCCCAACCTCCTGCTTCGCTAGTTTTTCCACACCCGTCGCTCCACTCGCGCAAAGGACTTCACATGCACATCGGTCTCATCGGACTCGGCAAAATGGGAAACAACATGCGCGCGCGCCTGCGCCAGGCTGGCGTTGAGGTGACCGGTTTCGACCGCAACCCCGACGTCACCGATGTTGCGACCCTTGCCGATCTCGCGGCTGCGCTTCCCGCTCCGCGAGTCGTGTGGGTGATGGTGCCGTCTGGTGCGATTACGACCGGCGTTATCAACGACCTTGCCGAAGTTCTCGAGGCGGGCGACATGGTGATTGAAGGCGGAAACTCGCGGTTCAGCGACGATTTCGTCCACGCCGCGATCCTCGCCAAGACCGGCGTGAACTACGTCGACTGCGGTGTGTCCGGTGGAATCTACGGGCTGGAAAACGGATACGGGCTGATGGTCGGCGGCAGCGCCGAGCATGTTGAGTACGCCATGCCCGTGTTCGACGCCCTGCGACCCGAAGGTCCGCGCGAAGAAGGATTTGTTCACGCCGGAGAAATCGGCGCGGGCCACTACGCCAAAATGGTGCACAACGGCATCGAATACGCGGTGATGCAGGCCTGGGCCGAGGGCTACGAACTGCTCAGCGCCCGCACCGACATCGTAAAAGACGTGCCCGGTACCTTCAAAGCTTGGCAGCGCGGAACCGTTGTTCGGTCCTGGTTGCTCGAACTCCTGGTCAAGGCGCTCGACGAGGATCCAAAACTCGAAAAAATCGAGGGATACGTCGAAGATTCCGGCGAGGGCCGCTGGACCGTGGAAGAAGCACTTGCGAACGCGGTGCCCGTGCCGACCATCAGTGCCTCGATTTTCGCCCGCTTTGTGTCGCGTCAAGACGATTCCCCCGCAATGAAGGCAGTCGCCGCGCTCCGTCAGCAGTTCGGTGGACACGCGGTTCGCAAGAGTTGATGTGAGGGTTACCCACCTCAGCCTGACCGACTTCCGCAACTACGAGACGGCGGAGGTGGCATTACAGCCCGGTGCGAATCTCTTTGTGGGTCGTAACGGACAGGGCAAAACCAATCTCGTCGAGGCGCTCGGGTTTCTCAGCACCCTCGGTTCACACCGGGTGTCGACCGACCACGCGATGATCAAAGCCGGTCAGAACGCCGCGATCATTCGTGCGCGCCTGCAGAATGGCGAGCGAGCGGTGCTCGCCGAAGTGCAGATCAACCGGGTGGGCGCCAATCGCGCGCAAATCAACCGGTCCGCGATCAAAACCCGAGAGCTGACGCGGTATTTCTCGAGTGTTCTCTTCGCTCCGGAGGACCTGTCGCTTGTACGGGGAGATCCGTCAGGTCGCCGTCGATTTCTCGATGAGCTCCTGATTCTGCGTTCACCTCGGATGACAGGGGTGCTCGCCGATTATGACCGCGTGGTCAAACAGCGCAACACGCTCCTCAAATCTGCCCGGGCATCCGGACTTCGCGGAACCCAGCTCAGTACCCTCGATATCTGGGATGACCGACTGGTCGAGCTGGGATCGGAGATCATTCAGGCACGCGGCGCTCTTGTCGCCGAATTGCTTCCCGAAGTTCGTGCGGCATATACGGCAATTGCGGGGGAGGATCACGCCGCTTGCCTGACTGTTGCGCTGAGCATCCATTCCGCCACCGCGTCCGATACCGACGACGGTTCATCGGCCGACGGACCCGTCGAGGAACAGGACAGCCGAATTTCTGCCGCCGATGCCGCGATCGCTTTTCGTAAAGCACTTGCGGTGCGCCGTCGCTCGGAGCTAGACCGGGGGATTACGTTGGTCGGGCCCCATCGCGACGACCTTATTTTGACGCTCAACTCGTTGCCGGCCAAGGGATACGCGAGCCACGGCGAATCCTGGTCATTTGCTCTGTCGCTGAAACTCGCCTCCGCTGCGGTACTGCGCCGTGAAACAAATTCGGGCGATCCCGTGCTGATTCTTGATGATGTCTTCGCGGAACTCGACGAATCGCGTCGCGGGCGATTGGCGGATGCTGTGGAGGGCTTCGAGCAGGTTTTGATCACCGCGGCGGTGCAGGACGATGTGCCTGATCGACTTGCCGCCCACGTTGTGCGTATCCTCGCCGGGAGAGTTCTCGACGAGGAAACGGAGTGACCGGTATGGGCGACACCGACGGCACCACCCCGGATTCGGCGGAGACGGAACCCGAAGAGACTGGGTCGGATGCTGCGCCCGCGGAGCATGTGGCGGTGTATCTGCGGTTCCGCCAGGTCTTTGGCGAGGCCGGTTCGCGAAGCAATGACGCACGAAAACGCTTAAAAAGTAAAAAAGAAGGTGGCAAGAGTGTGCCGTTCGGGGAAGGCCGGGATCCATTTGGGATCGACGCCGTACTCGACACCCTGACCAACCGTCTTGGTTGGAATTCGTCGCTGGCGCGCGCTGACCTGCTGGCCTCCTGGTCGGAGGTCGCCGGCGAAGAAACGGCCGAACACTCCACTCCGGTGGGAATTGAAGACGGAGTTTTGACCGTCAGTTGTGACTCCACGGCCTGGGCGACGCAGCTGCGTTTGATGCGTGGCCACATCACCACACAGATCGCCCTGCGGTACCCCGATGCGGGTATCCAGTCGGTCAAGTTCGATGGGCCGAACGCCCCCTCCTGGAAACGCGGTCTCAGATCAATTCCAGGCCGTGGTCCGCGCGATACTTACGGCTAGGGATAGAAAACAGTCCATTCGACCCCCCGATGTCGTCAGTGGGCCGTGTATGGCCGCAGAGAGCCGGGCGATTTGGTAGAATGAAGTGGCCTTCGGGAACGTCCAATCGTGGATTCTCACCCCGGATGGCATGATCCAACAACGCGGCAGGAGCCTAACTTCAGATGTCACCGGAATCACCAGAGGACCTGCCCGTCGACCATCAGGAGATTCCGGAACCCGCGGCATCCGCCGTTCCGGATGCAGAATCCGTAACTGACGCCCTTGTTGTGGCGCCTATGGCCCGCCGCTTGCCTGACGACAGCTACGGCGCGGACCAGATCCAGATCCTTGAGGGTCTCGAAGCGGTGCGTAAGCGCCCCGGTATGTACATCGGGTCCACCGGACCCCGTGGTTTGCACCACCTTGTTTACGAAGTTGTGGACAACTCAGTCGATGAGGCCCTCGCCGGCTACTGCGACCTCATCAAGGTCACCATTCGTCGCGACGGTTCGATCCGCGTCATCGATAACGGCCGTGGTATCCCGGTCGACATCAACCAGCAGGAACAGAAGTCGACCGTTGAGGTCGTTATGACGATCCTCCACGCCGGTGGCAAGTTCGGCGGCGGCGGGTACTCCGTCTCGGGCGGATTGCACGGCGTGGGTATCTCCGTTGTCAACGCGCTCTCGAGCCGCGTCGACACCGAGGTTCGCCGTCAGGGACACGTCTGGCGTATGAGCTTTGAGAACGGCGTTCCCGTCTCTCCTCTGGAAATGGGCGAGGCGACCGACGAAACCGGTACGCAGCAGACGTTCTGGCCGAGCAAAGAAACGTTTGAGACGGTCGAATTCGACTATGAGACGTTGCGTGCGCGCTTCCAGCAGATGGCATTCCTCAATAAGGGCCTGCGTATCGAGGTCACCGACGAGCGCGGTGAAGAGGAAATCGGCGAAAGCTACATGTACGAGAAGGGACTCGTCGACTACGTTGCGTACCTGAACAACGCCAAAAAGGTCGACGTCGTTCACGAAGACATCATCGCTTTTGAGTCGGAAGACACCGAGCGCAAAATCTCACTCGAAGTCGCTATGCAATGGACTACCGCGTACACCGAGAGTGTCCACACCTACGCCAACACCATCAACACGCATGAGGGTGGAACCCACGAAGAGGGTTTCCGCGCCGCACTGACGTCCTTGGTCAACCGTTACGCGCGTGACAAGGGCATCATCAAGGAAAAGGACGAGAACCTGTCGGGTGATGACGTGCGTGAGGGACTGACCGCGGTCATCTCCGTCAAGCTCGCCGAACCGCAGTTCGAGGGCCAGACCAAAACGAAGCTTGGTAACACCGAGGCGAAAACCTTTGTGCAGCGCGTTGCTGGCCAGCAGCTCGGCGACTGGTTCGACCGCAACCCCACGCAGGCTCGCGACGTTATCCGCAAGGCGATCCAGGCGTCGCAGGCGCGACTGGCCGCCCGCAAGGCACGTGAGCAGACCCGACGTAAGGGCCTCCTCGAGAACAACAGCATGCCGGGCAAGCTCCGCGACTGCTCGAGCAAAGACCCCGCGCTTTCCGAGATTTTCATCGTGGAGGGTGACTCCGCAGGCGGATCCGCCGTTCAGGGCCGCAACCCGGAGACCCAAGCGATCCTTCCTCTGCGAGGCAAAATCCTCAACGTCGAGAAGGCCCGTCTTGACCGTGCGCTCGGCAACGCCGAAGTTCAGGCCATGATTACGGCGTTCGGCGCTGGCATCGGCGAAGACTTCGATCCAGCCAAGGCTCGGTACCACAAGATCGTATTGATGGCCGACGCTGACGTGGACGGCCAGCACATCACCACCCTGCTGCTCACCCTGCTGTTCCGCTACATGCGACCACTGATCGACCACGGCTACGTGTACCTCGCGCAGCCGCCGCTGTACCGCCTCAAGTGGACCAACGCTGAGCACCAGTTTGTATACAGCGACCGTGAGCGCGACGCGATGCTGGAAGACGGCCTGGCCAAGGGCAAGCGGATCCCGAAGGAAAACGGCATCCAGCGCTACAAGGGTCTTGGTGAGATGGACTACACCGAGCTGTGGGAGACCACCATGGATCCCGCGACCCGCACTTTGCTGCAGGTCACCCTGGATGACGCGGCCGCCGCCGACGAGATTTTCTCGACCCTGATGGGGGAGGACGTCGAATCACGACGTAACTTCATCCAGCGCAACGCCAAGGATGTGCGATTCCTCGACATTTGATCGGGCCCACCACGGCTCGACGGATCGAGCGGGCTGAGAACCGGCCCCATCACGATCTTCCACTCGGCGAATAGCCGGACGACGCATCACTTCAGACCGGAATAGAGAAAATGGCTGACGACACTACCCCCGAGGGCACCGACGCCACGGAGCCCACCTTCGAGAAGGCCGTTATTGACGACCGGCATGACAAGGTCGACCAGGTTGACCTTCAGCTGGAGATGCAGCGGTCGTACCTCGACTACGCGATGAGCGTCATCGTCGGGCGTGCGCTGCCCGACGTGCGCGATGGGCTCAAGCCCGTGCACCGCCGCGTGATCTACGCCATGTACGACGGTGGATACCGTCCGGACAAGGGCTTCAACAAGTGCACCCGAGTTGTTGGCGAGGTGATGGGCCAGTTCCACCCGCACGGTGACTCGTCGATTTACGACGCACTCGTCCGTCTGGTGCAGCCGTGGAGCCTGCGGTACCCGCTCGCACTCGGACAGGGCAACTTCGGCTCTGCCGGAAACGACGGCGCTGCGGCCCCTCGATACACCGAGACCAAGATGTCTCCGTTGTCGATGGAAATGGTTCGCGACATTGACGAAGAAACCGTCGATTTCCAGCCCAACTACGACGGCAAAACACAGGAACCCATTGTGTTGCCGGCACGGTTCCCCAACCTGCTGGTCAACGGTTCCGTGGGTATCGCCGTGGGTATGGCGACCAACATTCCCCCGCACAACCTCCGCGAGGTGGCCGATGGCGCTCTCTGGGCCCTCGAAAACCCCGAGGCGACCCGCGAAGAGCTGCTCGACGCGCTGATTCAGCGCATCAAGGGACCGGACTTCCCGACCGGCGCTCAGATTCTCGGAATCAAGGGCATCCAGGATGCCTACCGCACCGGTCGTGGCTCGATCACGATGCGCGCTGTGGTCTCAGTGGAAGAACTCCAGGGGCGCACCTGCCTCGTTGTCACCGAACTGCCGTACCAGGTCAACCCCGACAACCTCGCGCTGAAGATCGCCGAGCTGGTCAAGGATGGCAAAGTCGGCGGTATCGCCGACATCCGTGATGAGACCTCGGGCCGTACCGGCCAGCGCCTCGTTATTGTGCTCAAGCGCGACGCGATCGCGAAGGTTGTGCTCAACAACCTCTACAAGCACACGCAGCTGCAGGACAACTTCGGCGCCAACATGCTCGCCATCGTTGACGGCATCCCGCGCACACTGGCGATCGACGGATTCATCAGCAACTGGATCGACCACCAGATCGACGTCATCGTTCGACGTACCCAGTACCGTCTGCGTAAGGCCGAAGAGCGCGCTCACATTCTGCGTGGGTACCTCAAGGCGCTCGACGCGCTCGACGAGGTCATCGCCCTCATCCGTGCGTCGGCAACCGTCGAGAACGCACGCGACGGGCTGATGGAACTCCTCGATGTCGACGAGATCCAGGCGCGCTCCATCCTCGAGATGCAGCTGCGCCGCCTCGCCGCCCTCGAGCGACAGAAGATTGTCGATGAGAACGACGAACTCGAGCGTCTCATCGCCGAGTACAACCACATCCTCGCGACGCCGACCCAGCAGCGGGAAATCGTCAAGGAAGAGCTCGCGGAAATTGTGTCGCGCTTCGGCGATGACCGTCGCACCGAGATCATGTTCGGGTTCGACGGCGACATGAGCGTCGAAGACCTCATCCCCGAGGAAGAGATGGTTGTCACCATCACCCGCGGCGGTTACGTCAAGCGCACGCGCAGCGACAACTACCGCAGCCAGCACCGCGGCGGCAAGGGTGTGCGCGGCGCTCAGCTGCGCGCTGACGACGTGGTGGAGCACTTCTTTGTCACCACAACCCACCACTGGTTGCTCTTCTTCACCAACTCGGGACGAGTGCTTCGCGCCAAGACCTACGAGATCCAGGAAGCCGGCCGCGACGCGAAGGGGCAGCACCTCGCCAACCTTCTCGCCCTGCAGCCCGGCGAAGAGGTCGCCCAGGTGCTCGACATCCGCGACTACGCGGCCGCCAAGTACCTGGTGCTCGCCACTCGCGACGGCCTGATCAAAAAGACCGCACTCACCGAGTACGACACCAACCGCACGGGTGGCATCATCGCCATCAACCTGCGCGAGGGTGACGAACTGGTCTCGGCAATGCTGGTGGAAGAAGACCAGGACCTCCTGCTCGTCTCCCGCAAGGGTATGTCGATCCGATTCACTGCCTCCGACGCGGCGCTGCGCCCCATGGGACGCTCCACGTCCGGTGTGATCGGTATGCACTTCCGTGAAGAGGACACCCTCCTTGACGCCAGCGTCGTCTCCGACAGTGGCTACGTGTTTGTCGTCACCGAGGGTGGTTATGCCAAGCGCACCGCCGCCGACCAGTACCGCGTGCAGAACCGCGGCGGTCTGGGCATCAAGGTCGCGAAGCTTGCCGACTCCCGTGGTGATCTCGCCGGCGCATTGATTGTTGATGACGACGACGAGGTGCTCGTGGTTCTCGCCGGGGGCAAGGTGGTACGCTCTGCGGTGGCCGAGGTTCCGGCCAAGGGCCGCGACACCATGGGCGTAGTTTTCGCTCGCTTCGCCGAAGACGACAGAATTATTGCGGTTGCTAAAAACAGCGAACGTAACCTAGAGAGTCAGGAAATCGACGCTGTCGAGGAGATCATCCCCGCCGCGATCGAGGAACCTGGAAAGGACGAATCAGTAGATGAGTAGCGTCGCTGAAAAGCTGCAACGTAAGTCGCAGAAACCCACCTCCACCAAGCAGGTTCGCCTCAAGCTCGTGTACGTCGACTTCTGGTCGGCCGTCAAGCTGTCGTTCCTGGTCGGAGTGGCGCTCGGAATCGTACTGATCGTTGCGACGATCCTTGTGTGGTTCATCCTCCAGAGCACCGGAGTCTTCGGTCAGCTCGACGGACTCCTGCAGGACGTCCTCGGTGATGACACCTTCACAATCGAGGCAACCCTGTCGCTGGCTTCCGTCGCGTTGTTCGCCGTAGTTGTCGCAGTTCTCAACATTGTGATCGGTACCGCACTCGGTGCGATCACCTCGATGTTGTACAACTTCAGCGTGCGACTCACCGGTGGATTGCTGGTTGGATTCACAAACCAGTAGCTCGATTTTTTATATTGGGGCAGGTGCGATACTCTCGAATCTGCCCTACGGGGGTATAGCTCAGTTGGTTAGAGCGCTTCACTGATAATGAAGAGGTCCCAGGTTCAAATCCCGGTACCCCCACTAGAACTTCACAGAAAGATTTCTTCCTCCGGGAAGAGAAGAAGTTCTTCTCGAAAAACAAAAACAGCACAATAAAAAACAGCGTTACCTGGCCGAGAAATTTTCGGCCTATGGGTCCTTAGCTCAGTTGGTAGAGCGCTGCCTTTGCAAGGCAGATGTCGGGAGTTCGAATCTCCCAGGATCCACCACACATTTTCAGACACCTCACAGGTGTCCATCCGCCTCCCCGTGTCCATCGCCGGTTACCGCCGGGTTGTTGATTGCTGCGGGATGCTCGTGCTTCACCATCTCCTTGCGGCGGCGCTGTGTGACCCACTGAGCGGTCCACAGGCCAGAACCCCTGCCGGAGTGTGGATCGTGGGCTCCTGACGCCTCTGTGCGCCAGTGGTGGCCTCACGGTCGGGTCCGTGTTGTGTGTGGCGGCGCTGAGTGCCCCTTAACGACGAAAGCGGCAAGCCCGAAGGCCTGCCGCTTGCATCGCGAGCGAGTTACGAAATTCAGACGGTGTCGTCGACCGAGGTGCTGCGCTCCTGGTCGGGAGTCTCATCTTCATCGATCCAGAGATCGTCGTCCGCACGGAGCGTCTGCCAGGCGGCATACGCGATTCCGGCGATGGCCACAACGATTACACCGATGAGGATGTAACGGCCGGGGCCGGGCGACTTCTTGACGATGCCGGCCTTCTGGGCAAGCTTTGTGGCCTTGGTGCTGACCTTCGCGGCCTTACCCGTTACCTTCGCGCCAGCTTTGGAGACATTTTTGCCTACCGTGTCGCTGGCGTGAGAAACCTGCTTGCTGACGGTATCGCCAGCTGCATGAATGGTCTTCAGTGCTTCACGCAGTCGTTCGTCCTTGGCGGCTTCGATGCTGGCCAATGCTGTTCCCAGCGCGGTGGTGACCGCGGGGACAACCTCGTCAGTGATCTTGCCGCGTGTGGACGACACAGCGCTCTTAGCGGTGGCAATTCCGGTAGCCACGGCTGGTTTTACATTGTGGTCGAGGGTGTCGCGCACTCGGGGCGTGACCTCCTCGCGCGCGTAGTTGCCAGCTTGACGGCTTGCCTCGCGGACGACCTGGGTTGCGTGCTCCAGAACTTCCTTCTGGTCACCCCACAGGTCTTCTGCGTGCTCCTTCAAGCGAATCAACTCTCGCTTGCGCTTCCGTGTTAGTCCCATGAAACCCTCCATCGGTGGTATGCAGCGAACATTTACAATCCTGCCACGCTACCCATTCAACACAAACCCGTAGACCTGATTGTCAGCTGAACGCGCGCAGCGTGGTCACAGGGAGCACTATGCAAGAATTGCGCTATGTCTGTTCACACTGCTGTAGCCACAATCAAGACGAACAAGGGCGACATTGTCGTTAACCTTTTCGGCAACCACGCGCCGAAGACCGTCGCCAACTTTGTTGGCCTCGCGTCGGGCACCATCGAGTGGACCCACCCCGAGACCGGCAAGGTATCGACCGACAAGCTTTACGACGGCGTTATCTTCCACCGCATCATCAAGCAGTTCATGCTTCAGGGCGGCGACCCCCTCGGCCAGGGCTTCGGAGGACCGGGATTCCAGTTCGACGATGAAATCCACCCCGAGCTGAACTTCAACGAGCCTTACATCTTCGCGATGGCCAACGCTGGAACCCAGGGTGGCCGCGGAACCAACGGTTCGCAGTTCTTTATCACCACGGTTCCCACTCCGTGGCTGCAGGGCAAGCACACCATCTTCGGTGCTGTCGCCGACGACGCCTCGCGCGCCGTTGTTGACGCGATCGAGGCCGTCGACACCGACGCCCGCGATAAGCCGCTGACGCCCGTGGTCATCGAGAGCGTCACCATCACCGAGCTCTAAATGACGGATTCGTCGGGCACATCCGGTAACACCTGTTACCGCCACCCGGACCGCCAGAGCTTTGTGCTCTGCCAACGGTGCGGGCGAACGATTTGCCCGGCGTGCCAGACTCAGGCCGCGGTCGGGGTGCACTGCCCGGAATGTGTGAACGAGGCGCGTGCAAGCGCACCCCGTACCAAGTCCCGGGCGCGCACCGCGTTCCGCAGCTCGAGCGACCAGCCGGTCATCACGTATTCGATCATCGCGGTCACCGTGCTGGTCTACCTGCTCCAGTGGGTCAGCGGAAATGCGCTGACGCGCGAGATAATCTACGCGCCCTATCTCACCGTGGTTGAGCCGTGGCGGATGTTCACGTCGATCTTCGCGCACGCCTCCCCGGTGCACCTGCTCTTCAACATGTTCTCGCTGTACATCTTCGGTCCCGTGCTTGAGCGCGCTCTCGGCCGCGCGAGATTTGTTGTGCTCTACCTGCTCGCGGGCTTTGGCGGCTCGGTGGCGGTGCTGCTGCTTGCCCCGATGACAAACGTGCTCGGAGCATCCGGTGCCATCTTCGGTTTGATGGGCGCGTTTTTTATCATTCAGCGCAGCTTCGGCGGAACCAACCGGTCGCTGTTGATCATCATCGGGCTCAACCTGGTGTTCCCCTTTCTTGTGGGGGGAAACATCTCGTGGCAAGCGCACGTCGGCGGATTGATCGCCGGTGGGCTCGCCGCCCTGATTTACACCAAAACGCGGAACCGTCGACAGAAGAACCAGCAGATCCTGCTGCTTGTTGGCCTCGCGGCCGCGCTGGTCGCGATCGTGCTTGTACGCGTTTTCGTCATCGGCTAGCGCGCGCGGCGACGATTTTTATCCCCACTGTGGATAACGGTGGGGATAGCGTCAGCGGTTGAAACCGCCGGAAATTAGCGCCAGCGGGTTGCCATCAGGAAGCCGATGAACATGATGCCGAAGCCGACAAGGATGTTCAGGTTCCCGAGCTGCGGCACCGGTAGGGCCGTTCCGCTCACGTAGAACACAATGATCCAGACGAGCCCGATGAGCATAAATGCGAACATCACGGGCTTGAACCAGACGGCGTTCGGCGCCTGCTCTCCCGAGCGTGCGTCAGCGGAACGTTCGGTCTTGGATGAAGGTGTGCGCGCCATGGGGTGAATTCTATCCGAACGAACAACGGGGAACCGAGCAGACGCTGAGGAACGGCGCTGGCACAGGGACCACCACCTAGAATCGTGCGTATGACTTTCGAGGACACCCCAGCGGAAGCGGCCCCGCGGTCACGACCTCGCAAACCGAAGCGCCGTATCAGCGTTATTGGCGTGATCGGCGAGCTGCTGATCACCGCAGGTGTTCTTGTACTGCTTTTCCTCGGATGGCAGCTGTGGCTCAACGACATCATCGTGGGTGGCCAGCAGCAGGCGGAAGCCGGCGAACTCAGCCAGAGCTGGGCGCTCGACGAGCAGGATCCCACTCCCCAGCCGACCGAGTCTGACGCCCCGGCTGAGCCGGCCGGTCCGGGCGATCCCGCCGTGATGGCGGCGGTCGGTAACGCGGAGAAGTTCGCCGTACTGATCGTGCCGCGCTGGGGTGCCGACTACGAGCGCTCCATCGCCGAGGGAACGGGCGCGAAGGACGTGCTCAACAAGATCGGCCTCGGCCACTACACGGGCACACAGATGCCCGGCGAGGTGGGCAACTTCGCTGTCGCTTCGCACCGGATGGCCTACGGCGGCGGCTTCAAGGATCTCCACCAGCTGCAGATCGGCGACCACATCTATGTGGAGACGCAGGACGGCTGGTACGACTACGTGTACCGCAGCACCGAGTACGTGCTGCCCTCGGGTGTTGGTGTCATCGACCCGGTTCCCCAGGCGCCTGATGCGACCGCCGTCGACCGCGTCATCACTCTCACCACCTGTAACCCGTTCTTCTCCACGGCCGAGCGTCTGGTCGCCTATGGCGTTCTGGACACCTGGTACCCGCGGGCGGGTGGCCCGCCGGCCGAGATTGCCGGAACCGTCAACGCAAGGACTCAATAATGTACGGTGCCCTGTGGCGCGTTCTCCCCGGCCCGGTCTGGGTGCGCCTTTTTATTGTGCTTGTGCTGGTTGCCGCCGTGCTCTACGCGCTGATCACCTGGGCTTTCCCGTGGTTTGACCAGTTCGTCGCCCCGACCGATGTGACGGTGGAAGAATGACCCGCGTCCTTGTCATCGACAACTACGACAGCTTCGTTTACACGCTGAACGGCTATCTGCAGCAGCTGGGTGCCGAGACAACCGTTGTCCGCAATGATGATTTTGCGGTGGATGATGCAGCGGCCTACATCGCGGACTATGACGCAGTGCTCCTGTCCCCAGGTCCCGGTACTCCCGGTGCCGCCGGTGTCTCGATTCCGGTAGTGTCTGCTGTTCTCCAGTCGGGACAACCCCTGCTCGGAGTGTGCCTTGGGCACCAGGCCATCGCCGAGGCGATGGGCGCGACGGTGACCCACGCCGACGAGCTGATGCACGGTAAAACGTCGCAGATCAGCCACGACGACAGTGACTTCTACTTCGGTGTTCCTCAGCCGTTCCGCGCGACGCGGTACCACTCGCTCGCCGTGGTCGACTCGACCGTGCCGGATTCGCTGGTGGTGACCTCTCGCACCGAGGGCGGCGTCATTATGGGTCTGCGCCACGAGGAACTGCCCATCTTTGGTGTGCAGTTCCACCCGGAGTCCGTACTCACGCAGGGCGGTTACCGGATGATCGGCAACTGGCTTGCTGTCGCCGGTCTGCCGGAGGCAAAGACTCGAGCCGAGGGCCTGACGCCGCTCGTCACGCTCGCCTAACAGCGCGCGAGTTTGACCAGCAGCATCTAGCCGGTGCAGCATCTAGCCAGTGCAGCATCTAGCCGGTGCAGACCTCGATGGTGATCTCGGAGTGCTGCGGGTAGCTCCCCGGAGCGAGTGACTGACTGGTGACGGTGCGGCCGGAGCATCCCGTGTTGGATCGCACGGTCACATCGAGTTCGAGCTCAACGATCTTGGTACCGGCTTCGCTGGCCGAGGTGCCCACAAGATCGGGCACACCCACCATGCCGGTAGACACCGCGATGTCGATGCGGTCGCCTTCGGACGCTTCGAAGTTCTCTGAGGGTGTGGTGCCCACCACAACGTCTGTGGGGATGTTGGGCGAGTCTTCCTTCGCGATGGTGCCCACCTGCAGTTTGCGGCCCGTGATGGCCGCCTGGGCGGCGTCTAGGGAGAGTCCTGACACGGTGGGGACAACAACCGACGACTTGCCTAGCGAGACGTAGACCTTCACGATCTGCTGCCGCGAGACTTCCGACCCGGAGGCGGGAACCGTGCGGACGATCTGCCCCTCGGGCACATCGGTACTGGAGGCGCTGTACTGCTGCGGTACCAACTGTTTGTCTTCGAGTACCTCGGCGGCCTGCTCGTAAGTCTGGCCCGAGACATCCGGAACCGACACCGACAGCGAGCTCACAATCTGGCCCTGCGGAAGATTCACGGTCCAGTAGAGAACCGAGACGATGACCACAACCATCACCAGGATGCCGGCCCAGATCCAGGCGACCGGCGGCCGGCTCTGGGTTCGGGATGCACGGGAGTCTTCGTCGAGCGTCAGCTGGCGCAGGGTGGCTTCTGACCCGGCGTTGGCTTCGGGGTTGACTCCGAACAACGACGCGGAGGAATCCTTCTGCGGCGGAGTCTTTTTGACGGTGACGTCGCCGTTGGCCGCGGCCTCGACCTCGTCACGGAACTCGGCGGCACTCTGGAAGCGGGTGAACCGGTCTTTCGACAGCGCACGCAGCACCACAACATCCAGCGCAGGCGAGACCTTGGGGTTCAGGGTGCTCGGCGGCGCGGGGTTCTGGTTGACGTGCTGGTACGCGACGGCAACGGGGTTGGTACCGCGGAACGGAGCCATCCCCGTGAGGAGCTCAAAAAGCACAACACCGGTGGAGTAGAGGTCGGTGCGGGCGTCGACGGCTTCGCCGCGGGCCTGCTCCGGAGAGAAGTACTGGGCGGTGCCCACAATCGCGCTGGTCTCGGCGATGGTGGCGGATGAATCGGAGATCGCTCGGGCGATACCGAAGTCCATCACCTTCACTTGGCCGGTGGCGGTGACCATGATGTTGCCGGGCTTGATGTCGCGGTGCACCACTCCGGCGCGGTGCGAGTATTCGAGCGCCGTCAGCACCTGACCGATGATGCGGGTGGCTTCGTCGGCGGGCAGAGGTCCGTCTTCGAGGATGTCTTTGAGCAGTCGTCCGTCGACGAACTCCATGATGATAAACGGAACCTGGCGTTCGGCACCTTCAGAGTCGGTGACCGTCTCTTCGCCGGCATCGAAGATACGCACGATGGTGGGATGTGCCATCTTCGCGGCATCCTGCGCCTCACGACGGAAGCGAGTGCGGAACGCCGGATCGTTCGCCAGGCTGGGCTTCAGAAGTTTGATGGCGACGCGGCGGCCGAGTCGGGAGTCGGTGCCCGCGTGCACATCGGCCATACCGCCGCGCCCGATGAGCTCGCCAACCTGGTACCGACCGGCCAAGAGGCGTATGTCTGAAGCCACGCCCTCTGTCACGAATCCGTCTCCCGTTTGCTGCTCTCGATTGCCTTCTAATGGTACCTGTTACTGCTTTTTCGCCCGGACTAGCCTTCGGGGATCAGCGCGATAACCGGAAGAACCGTTGCGGCCGACACTGCCGACTGCAGGTCACCACAGATTGCGTAGTACGTGACCCGGGTCTCGCCAGCTGAGCCTAGTTTGATGTCGAGTGCGGTGACTCCCGTACCAACGGGATTCCCAGTGGTTGTGGATCCATTTGTTATGGAGAAGTTGTATCCACTGAAGTTGTAGCCGGCCGGGCAGCTGTTGTACGCAGGCCAGCTCACGGTCACGGATGAGTTCTCGAGGTAGCCGGCTTCGGTTTCCGACTCCGACGCGACGACCGGTGTCGGCTGCGGCGGTGTGGGGATCTCGATGTAGAACGACACCTCGACGAGGGTGCCCTTTTGGATGTTTCCGGTGGGGGTCAGCTCGTACGAGAGTCCAACGTCGCCCTCAGTGGGTGCGACGGCGCCGTCCTTCGGGGCAAACCCGAGTTCGAGGGCGGAGAGCTTCTGCTCAACAGCCTCGCGGGTGAGTCCCTGGAATTCGCCTTCGCTGATTGTCACGCTGGTGGCTGTGGGGGTCGCGGACGGCGTGGTGGGCGGTGGTGTCACGCTCGGCGTCACCGACGGAGCCGGAGTCTGGCTGGTGGTCGGCTCAACGGCGTTGTCGTCGGCGGGCTCGGCGACGAGCGCGAAGATGATTCCACCGAGAACAAGCACAAGCACCACAATGAGCGCGATGAGGGGCCAGGTCCAGGGATTGCGCTTGGGCTTGGTTTCCACCGCGCTGGTGTTCACCGCGGCGGTGGCGGGAAGCATCCGTGTCGAGGACGTCGGGTTGCCGTAGTTCGGGCCGGCGAGAGCCGCGAGCGAGCTGTCTCCGACAACGGCGGGGACGGATGCCACGGCGCCAGCCACGTCGCCGCGGCGCAGAGCCTGGGCTGCACGCGCGAGGTGTGCAGCACTTGCGGGACGGTCGGCCGGGTTCTTCGCAATGCACGAGTAGACCAGGTTG
>Ga0247736_10000327_pt1 | contig 16799 bp, 11 predicted proteins | sample UWRJL193509B2_FD_180935 | JGI IMG/M metagenome (GOLD analysis project Ga0247736, IMG submission 180935) | Plant litter microbial communities from Arlington Agricultural Research Station in Wisconsin, United States - UWRJ-L193-509B-2 | ecosystem: Environmental > Terrestrial > Plant litter >...
AGCAAGGATATCCTCAACAAAATAGAGAATTTAGAAGACCAGTATAAGATTCCGTTTACACGTTACTATACAGGCTTTAAATACGAGGAGATTGCAGATGAAATGAAATTGCCTCTTGGAACCATTAAAAGCAGGATCTTTATTGCCCGTAAACAATTAATGGCAGCCATTAATAAACAACAAATGAATTAGTTCATGGTTTATATATAACAAAAGGCTGCATCATTTTATGGTGCAGCCTTTTGATTTTACTGGGATATTTACATGCATTGTTAGCACTGTTCAACAACTTTCAAAAACATTTTTGCTTGTTTATTTCTTCTAGCAGACTTACAGGTCCAAGCTGTGAACGTGTTTCAGGATGTATGAGGATTTAAGGAAAATTAGCGTTCCTGTTTGCATAATATACATTAAAACGGTTATTTTTGAGAATGAAACATTTTTTTGAAACGACCTTTATTTTTTCTTTGTTGCTTTGCTCCCTTTTTTCTTCCGGTAATCTTATGGCTCAGGATGAAGATGATGACGGTGAAAAAAAACCATATACCGATACCATCAATAAGAAATTTAATTTAGGCGTTTATGTAGGCGCTTTTTTCCCTAATAAATTTACAGCCAGTCTTTATGATGGTTATGGTTATGATGTAAACGGCTACAGGAATAATTTCTCAAACAGTGTGTTAAGAAATGAGATCGTGAATAACTACGGAGGTGGCAATAATGGCACAGATCAGATTGCCCAGCTGCTAAACGTAAATTCCACCGACTGGTCGTTTAATGAAAGTGGCATGCCTTTTAACCTGCGTTATACACCTTCCACCTTGGTTGGTTTAAATATGCGCTACAGGCTGAGTAAAAAACAATCTATTGCTTTAAATGTTAATGCAACTAAAATAGTAGTAAACGGTAAATTTAATATTAATACAACGGCCACGGGCACTTCTACTACGGGCATTTCCGGACAATCGGGTTCACAGCACCAGTTTACCATTACCGGGGCAGAGCAGCGCTTAATGTTCCAGCTTGGGTATCAGCGATACCTTGGTAAAAACGAACGTATCAATTTCCTGGTAGAAGGTGGATTAAATATCATCATGGCCAAACTGCAGAAGAACCAGGCTTTTTTAATTAATGGTTCAAACAGTATTGCTATCGACCTGATGAATATTTACAACCAGCCGCAGTATAATTACTATAGTGCCAAATATTTTGTAGGGGTTGGTATTGGTGCTTACGCCGGCCTTGGGCTTAACATTAATATTAATCCAAAATATACGATCCAGCTCTTGTATAATCCTTCATATGACAGGATTCCTTTAGGTGATAACCCTAGGTTTAAATTACAGAATGGAGTAGGGTTGAGGTTTTACTATAATTTCTCTTAAACGTTAGTACTTATTACAACCACCTTTTACGTTTAAAATAAATAACAAGGCCTATGATCATAGAGAGCATAACGCCACAGGTGATGAAATAGCCATTTTTTGTATGGAGTTCAGGCATGTTATCGAAATTCATCCCGTATACACCAGCCACAAAGGTTACAGGAATAAAAATGGAAGACATGATCGTTAGCACCTTCATAACTTCGTTCATGCGATTGGAAGTAGTACTCAGGTAAATGTCCATAATGCCCGATAGAATGTCGCGATAGGTTTCCACGGTATCAATGATACGTGTAACATGGTCGCTTAAGTCACGTAAATAAATATCGCTGCTTGGATTTATCAAGGTTGTTTCGGAACGGATCATATTATTGATCATATCGCGGAGGGGCCATACCTGCTTACGCAAATAAATCATTTCCCGCTTAAGATGGTAGAGCTGCATCAAGGATCTTTTATTTGATTCAGCAATGATCTCTTCTTCTATCTCTTCTATTTTGTCACCGATTTTTTCAATGGCTGTAAAATAATAATCTACCACGGCATCCATCAGGGCATATGCTAAATAATCAGCTCCCAGTTTCCGAACCCGCCCTTTGCAGGCGCGTAGGCGGTTACGAATGATGTCAAACGCATCACCTCCATGTGGTTCCTGGAAGGAGATAACGGTATTTTCACACAGGATAATGGCGAGTTGCTCAGCCGTAACTTCTGTAGTATAGTTGATCATTTTCATCATAGCCACCACATAGTGCTCATAATCTTCAAACTTGGGGCGTTGATCAATATGTACCACATCCTCCAAAGTAAGAGGATGTATATTATAAAGTTTTCCTATTTGCTCAACCAGTTCTGGTTTGTGAATGCCATCTACATTGATCCATTTCACCATGTTAGGTTTCACATAGGAGGTGCATTCATCGAGGTCGTAAAATTCCTGTTCGAAATAATCGGTCTCGTTATATTCTATTAACGTAATTTTAATTCTATCGGTTCTTTCGGCACCATTATAAAACAGTGTGCCCGGAGGAGCGCCTACATTTTGAGTTACAGCCATGGTACATAAAAATAGGAAGAATTTTAGAACTTTTATGAAAGAAGGACCCTTATTCGACTAAAAATTAAATTTAGTATACCTACAGTCAATAAAGCTTCCAGGTTCTCGTCTATTATAAATGTACTATTTTAAAATGTAAGCCATGTCTTAAAAAATGGTTAACGTTTTTTCAGAATAATCATTAAAAGAGCTTAACTCCTGTTAATTGGTTTTTAGTAATCGTATTTGGTTTTTTATACTATTAGTTTGCACTTGTATAAAGTAAATACCATTTGGTTGTTCAAATAAATCAATGGTATGATCTCCTTTATCTAACTTATTAGTATAAACCAGTTCTCCCAACACGTTTACAATGGTAATGCTTGCTTCAGAAGAACTATAAACAGTAAATACGCCATTAGAAGGATTTGGGTAAACATTAAAGAGGGTAGTATTAAATTGTTCAATACTTGTACACAGATTAACTGTTTGTGTAAATGAACCGGTAGCTGAACAACCGGCGGCTGTTGTTCCTGTTACTGTATAAGTAGTTGTATTGGTTGGATTAATAACAATAACTGAGGCGTTGGAGCCTGAAGACCAGGAATAAGTTGCTGCTCCATTGGCTGTTAAGGAAGCCGTTTCCCCAACACATATGAGCGTATTTGAACTTGAAATGGTTACCGTTGGTGTTGGATTTACCGTAATCGTCATGCTATTGCTGTTAACTGCAGTAGGGCTTGCGCATGATAAATTACTCGTTAACCGGCAACTAATCACATCACCGTTTTGTAAACCGGTTGGTGAATAGGTGCTGATATTAGAACCTACATTGCTTCCGTTTTTCTTCCATTGGTAAGTTGGGGCAGAGCCCCCATTTGTAATGGTAGAGGAGAAAGTTGCGCTACTTCCGCAAATAGTATTATTGGTAGTAGATATTAAAATTGCCGGCATTACAAAAGAACTCACAGTCATAGTAATGGAATTACTGCTTACAGCCGTTGGACTTGCGCAACTCAGGTTACTAGTTAGTTCACAATAAACGACATCGCCATTTAGTAACCCGGTTGGTGAATAGGTGCTGATATTAGAACCTACATTGCTTCCGTTTTTCTTCCATTGATAAGTTGGTGCACTGCCTCCATTTGTAATGGTAGAGGAAAAAACCGCACTACTTCCGCAAATGGTATTACTCGCTGTAGATATTAAAATAGCAGGAATAACCGTAGAATTAACGGAGACAGTTGCTACAGCTGTATTTATACATCCATCAGTACTTTGACCGGTTACCGTATAGCTTGAATTGGTAGCAGGGTTTACAACGAATGCTCCTCCGTTTATAGTATACGTACTGGCTCCGCCAGGGCTAATGGTGAAAGAGTTTCCGGAACAAATTGTACCACTATTTACTGTAATAGTTGGTGTAGGATTAATTGTTATAGTGATAGCTGTTCTCGTAGCGCTTATGGTGCAAGTAGAGGCTTCTGCGTAGTAGGTGTATGTTCCGGCAGTTAAGCTGGCAGAAGTAACGATCGTTGTTCCTGTACTAATAGCAATGCCTCCAGTTGGGTTATTATACCAACTAACAGTTCCGGTACTGATGGCTGTTAAGCTTGTGGTATTACCTGCACAAAATAGAAGGGGAGCTGTGGTTGTATTCGTTGGTGCGTTGGGTGTTGAACATAAAGTTATCTTTCTTATTTTATTGTTACCATAATCATTAACATATAAAATCCCTGAAGCTGATATACAAATGCCTTTAGGTAGACTAAAACTTGCAAGCACTCCTATGCCATCGGTTGACCCCGCTGTGCCGGATCCCGCAATAGTTGTTACAACACCGGATGCGGTAATTTTTCTTATTTTATTGTTATCTCTATCGGCAACATAAATATTACCTGATGCATCCGCACAGATACCCCAAGGGAAATTGAAACTTGCCAGCACACCTATATTATCGGTAGAACCTGCTGTGCCACTACCAGCTAATGTTGACATGTTTCCTGTTGGGTCATACTTAAATATGGTATTAGATCCAGCGGAAGCAACGTATATATTTCCTGATATATCACTGCAAATACCTAAAGGATTTAATAATCCACCAGTAGCAAATGTACTTACTACACCTGTTGGAGTTATTTTTCTGATCCCATTCTTATTAAATTCTAATACATAAATATTACCAGAGGGATCTGAACAGATACTAATCGGGGATGTAAAACGTGCAGATGTAGAGTTGCCATCTGTAGAGCCCGCTATACCTGATCCGGCAAATGTTGAAACATATCCGGTTGAGGTTATTTTTCTGATTTTATTATTATTCCGATCTGCTACATAAATGTTTCCGGAAGGATCAGTACAAATGCCTTCTGGGTTATTAAAGCTTGCTGCTGTACCTTGGCCATCCACTGATCCTGAGGAAGTATAGCCCGCAAAGACCGAAAGAGTACTGTTTATTTTTTGTACACGATCACTTTCGGTACAATAAATGTTATCAAGAGCATCAATACAAATGCCATCAATTGAACCTGGAGTTATTGTAAGAGTTGTTACAACTTGGGCTTGAGAGACCATGCCAACGAGTAGGCTAGCGATAAGTAATTTTAAATATTTAATCATAGTTTATTTTTTACAGTTTTTATTCATTAATTTATTTTCAGTAGTCGTATTTGGTTTTTTATACTATTAGTCTGAATTTGCATAAAGTAAATACCATTTGGTTGTTCAAATAAATCAATGGTATGATCTCCTTTATCTAACTTATTAGTATAGACCAGTTCTCCCAACACGTTTACAATGGTAATGCTTGCTTCAGAAGAACTATAAACAGTAAATACGCCATTAGAAGGATTTGGGTAAACATTAAAGAGGGTAGTATTAAATTGTTCAATACTTGTGCACAGATTAACTGTTTGTGTAAATGAACCGGTAGCTGAACAACCGGCGGCTGTTGTTCCTGTTACTGTATAGGTAGTTGTATTGGTTGGATTAATAACAATAGCTGAGTTAGTTGAACCCGACGACCAGGAATAAGTTGCTGCTCCATTGGCTGTTAAGGAAGCCGTTTCCCCAACACATATGAGTGTATTAGAACTTGAAATGGTTACCGTTGGTGTTGGATTTACCGTAATCGTCATGCTATTGCTGTTAACTACAGTAGGGCTTGCGCATGATAAATTACTCGTTACCCGGCAACTAATCACATCACCGTTTTGTAAACTGGTTGGAGAGTAGGTGCTGATATTAGAGCCTACAGTAACCCCATTTTTTTTCCATTGGTAAGTTGGGGCGCTGCCACCATTTGTAATGGTAGAGGAAAAAGCAGCATTGCTTCCGCAAATGGAAGAACTGGGCGTAGAGATAGAAATAGTAGGAATGACAGAAGAGCTCACAGTCATAGTAATGGAATTACTCGTTACGGCCGTTGGACTTGCACAGCCCAGGTTACTAGTTAGTTCACAATAAATGACATCGTTATTTAGTAAACCGGTTGGTGAATAGGTGCTGATATTAGAGCCTACATTGCTTCCGTTTTTCTTCCATTGATAAGTTGGGGTACTGCCACCATTTGTAATGGTAGAGGAGAAAGTTGCGCTACTTCCACAAATGGTATTATTGGTAGTAGATATTAAAATTGCCGGCATTACAAAAGAACTCACGGTCATAGCGAGGGAATTACTGCTTACAGCCGTTGGACTTGCACAGCCCAGGTTACTAGTTAGTTCACAATAAATGACATCGTTATTTAGTAAACCGGTTGGTGAATAGGTGCTGATATTAGAACCTACATTGCTTCCGTTTTTCTTCCATTGATAAGTTGGGGCACTGCCTCCATTTGTAATGGTAGAGGAGAAGATTGCGCTACTTCCGCAAATGGTATTACTCGCTGTAGATATTAAAATAGCAGGAATAACCGTAGAATTAACGGAGACAGTTGCTACAGCTGTATTTATACATCCATCAGTACTTTGACCGGTTACCGTATAGCTTGAATTGGTAGCAGGGTTTACAACAAATGCTCCTCCGTTTATAGTATACGTACTGGCTCCGCCAGGGCTAATGGTGAAAGAGTTTCCTGAACAAATTGTGCCACTATTTACAGTGATTGTTGGTGTAGGATTAACGGTTATGGTTATGGCAGTTCTTGTGGCGCTAATATTACATGTACTAGCTTCTGCATAATAAGTATATGTACCAGCAATTAAAGTGTTAGATGTAATTAACTCATTACCTGTAGTAATAAGTGTTCCTCCAACAGCTGCTGTGTGCCAACTAACAGTGCCGGTACTGGTGGCTGATAACGTTGTTGTATTACCTGCGCAAAATTGAATTGGAGCAGTTGTTGTATTTGTTGGTGCGTTGGGTGCTGGTGTTGTACAGGAGGCAATTTTTCTGATTTTGTGAGTAATATTATCTACTACATAAAAAATCCCGGAAGCATCGGTGCAAATACTTTGTGGCGCACCAAATTTGGCGTAAATGCCTATTCCATCTATAGAAGCTCGAACACCTGAGCCTGCAAAACTAGTAACTACGCCGGCAGAGGTCATTTTTCTGATTTTATTATTTTGATAATCAGAAATATAAAAATCACCATTCATGTCCATACAAATCCCTTCCGGATTATCAAACCTGGCTGATGTGCCTGTTCCATCAGTTGAGCCGGCTGTACCGGCTAAACCGGCAACCGTGCTTGTTAAACCGGTGGGTTTAATTTTCCTTACATTGTGTTTGGCGGGATCAACAACATAAATATCTCCGGAAGCATCGATGCAAATTCCGGTTGGACTTCCAAATGAAACCTGATTTCCCGTGCCGTCTGACGAGCCGAAGAATCCATTTCCGGCCAAAGTACTTACAGTGCCACCAGGAGTAATCTTCCTAATTCTCATATTTCCGCTATCTGTTACGTAAATATTTCCTGAAGCATCAGAACATAATCCCCAAGGAACATTAAAAGAAGCAGCTGTTCCGTATCCATTAGCAAAGCCTGCAGTTCCTGAACCTGCAAACGTAGTGACTACTCCGGCGGGAGTAATTTTCCTAATCGTATTATTATCGGAATCGGCTACATAGATGTTTCCGGAAGGATCAGCGCAAATACCCTGAGGTCCCGAAAAAGAGGCTGCAATTCCTGTCCCATTTGTTGAACCAGGAATGCCAGATCCTGCAAACGTTGTTACGGTGCCCCCTGGAGTAATTTTTCTAATCGTGCTATTTGAATAGTCTGTTACATAAATGTTACCTAACGAGCCTATACATACACCGGCAGGATATTTAAAAGATGCAGCACTTCCAACTCCGTCTGCAGAGCCGATTGAACCAGAACCAGCAAGTGTAGTAACAACCTGGGCTTGAGATAATGAGCTCAGTAAAAGAGAAGCTGTAAGTAATTTTAGCTTTTTAATCATGTCTGGTATTATTAAAATAGAATTAGGAATTATAAGTATTACATTGTTTTTTATTTATTTGCGTTTTCGCAACTCATTTCTTCTGAGTTACTGTATATCAAATGTTTTTCCCCATATTTTCCGCCACCTTCATACTGCATAGATACTTTTCCCCAATGTTTATGGCAGGTTCCATCTGCTTGTTTTACAGAAGCATTAAACGTCACAAATTTGCGGATTGGAATGCCTCCTCCGTTTTTTTCTACAATCCAGTTTTTATCAACGATGACAGTTTTTATCGCCTTACCATATTTTGCGTCAAATGTTATTTTAATAAAAGAGGAAAGTGCCGGATCAGTCATGCCAGGCTGACCCAGTAAAATTGTTTTTAAATATTCCTTTTTGTACGCCTCTTTATATGCCGGGTAGTCTGATTTCATATACGCATCTAATCGTTTTTTCTCAGTTTCGCATTTGTTTATGAGGCCATCAACTTTGGCGTTATCCTTAAATAAGTATGCTTTTTCTTCGTTTAGGATCACCAGTAATTTGTTTAAATCTTCCGTAACGTAGTCAGGATGTACTTTCCATAGCTCTTGTTTAACGCTGTTTAAAACCAGGTCGATGCCATTATAGTTGGTATTTAAACTATTCGTAAACACTTTATCCACTTTTTTTTCTAGTTCCGGCGTTCTTTCCGTGTTCATTTTAGTATAAAAATCGTCCACCCTTTTAATTTGACGTAAGGTATAATCGCTCTTTCCTCCTATATTATTATATTTTGTGCATAATTCAGTAAAGCGAATGGTTGTTCTGTTATTTTGTTTTAAATTAAAAGTAATCTCATCTATTCTTCCTGTTTGAACGGTAAAACTATACTTTTCCAGTTCTTTTTCGATTTCCTGCTGTCCTTCGGTTTGTGCATTTGATACTTGCATTGACATAAGGGCAGCTGCGATAAGCAGTAGATTTTTTTTCATAATTTTTTAATTTGGATGATTAAATTGCTGTATTGAGGCACGAAAGTACCAATAAATAGATGTAACAACAGAGGCAAGAATGACAAGTTGATATACGTGTCAATCCACTATATAAGTGTATAGATTGGTTGAGTATCCGTGATTTACATTTGCTCCAAATAAGCAATTAAATCATCTTTTTTACGGCTCGAAACCGGGAGAGATGTCCCGTCTTTTAAAATTAAAAAACCACCATTTCGTTTTTCGAACCTTGAGGCATACATCATATTTACCAGGTGGCTTTGATGAATACGGACAAAATGCTTTTTATCTAAAATCTCTTCGTACTCCTTAATTGTTTTGCTAACCAGGATCTTTGTTTTATTGACAAGAAAAAACTTCGCGTAACTTCCATCCGCTTCCACATGCATAATTTCATTTGGTGCTAAAATGTGGATCTGTTCATTGGTCTTTAATACAATTTTCTGACTCTGACTAGAAGACACCTGGTCAAAGTTAGTTAGTAAGATATTAAGTTGTGCTTCAATGGTAGCTTTTTGTTTTTGCTCTCCGGCTTTTTTCAAAGCGGTCTGCAATTCGCTAATATCTACAGGTTTTAACAAATAATCTATAGCGGCAGTTTTAAAAGCTTTAATGGCATATTCTTCGTAAGCAGTAATAAATATTACAATTGACCGGATAGGCTCTATCATTCTTAATAATTCAAACCCGCTACCATCTTCCAATTGAATATCCAGTAAAATAACATCGGGGTTTAATTCCTTTATGGCTTTTAGTCCGTCTTTAATGCCAACAGCTTCGCCAATAACAACGGCATTTTCGCAGTATTGCTGCACAATTTCAGAAATAGTTTCTCTTGAAAGTTGTTCATCGTCAATAATTAAAACAGTTAGTGCAGCCATTATTTCAGTTTATTAATATTTGGAATACATAAAGATATTTTAGTACCACATTCCTGTCCCGAATCCGAAGAGAGGTCTGTAATAGTTAGCCTGATGGTTGTTTTTAAATTCTGGTTAAGTATCTCAATTCTTTTGTTGATTATTTCCAGTGCATAAGAAATATGTTTGCTTTCCCCCGAGCGTTTGCTTTCCCTTGTTTTTTCAATGCCTGCACCGTTATCAATGACTTCAAGTATCAACTGGTTGTTTTGTTTCAAGACGTTAAATTTCAGTATTCCTTTTTCCTTCATTCCTTTAAAGCCATGTTCAATAGCATTTTCAATAAAAGGTTGTAGAAGCATTGGGGGCATGAATGTAAATTCCTTGTCAATTGCAGGGTCAATGCTAATGCTGTACACAAACAGATTTTTAAAACGTAACTGCTGAAGTTCCAGGTAATAGGTGAGAGTGTCTATTTCTTTGTCCAGACTTATAAATTCATGTTTTGAATTTTCAAGAATGAGTCGCATTAATCTGGAAAAAGAACTGAGGTATCCTGCAGATTCTTTTTGTTTATTGGTTAAAATAAAACTTTGTATAGCCTGCAAAGAATTAAAAATAAAATGAGGATTCATTTGTATCTGTAATAATTTTTGTTCAATATCGAGCTTTTGTTTTTGAGTTTTATATTTGTTTTGGCGGATGTATAAAAATAAGATAATGACCAGTGAAATTAAAACAATAATAACGGCTATAAAGGTTACTTTATTTCTATCGGCTATTAAATCTTTTTTTGTTTGCGCCACTTTAAGGTCCATTTCTTTTTTTTCAAATTCATAAGTTAGCTGAGCTTTTAATATTTCTTTTTTTGTGGCTTCATTGTTAAGACTGTCTCTATAGGAAATATACAGCTTATAGTCTTTTAACTGAGCGGTTTCATCACCAAGGGCACTATCGAGCACCGAACGCGCTCTGTATGTTTCCTTTATTATTTGTTTACTTCCCGAATAGTTTCCGAATAGTAAAGCTTTTTCAAAGTAACCGGATGCAATTTTATTTTTTTTAAGTCTTATGTTTAACAGCCCCAGCTGGATAAATATTTTTGCTTCGCTTTGTTTATCATCCATTTCTTCCCTAATAGCCAAAGATGCAAGGTAATTTTTTAAAGCTTCCGCGTAATTTCCCTGCGTTCTATACACAAAACCTATATTAAAATATGCTTCAGCAATACCGTCCTTATTTCCTATTTCCTTTCCTGTTTTTAAGCCTTCCTGATAACTTTCCAATGCTTTCTGCGGATTGCCCATGTAATCGTAAATATTAGCGATGTTGATATGAGCATTACCCGTTCCTCGCTTATCTTTTATTTCCTTACTGATGGTTAATGCGGACATATAATTTTTAAGAGCCTCCGGATAATCATTTTGGGCTTCATAAACTGCACCAATATTATTGTATGAAGTAGCAATTCCTTTTTTATCTTTTAGTTCTTCCTTTACTTTTAATGAAGAAAAATGATTTTCAAGTGCCTGAGGGTAATTACCACTATAGTAGTGAACAATGGCTATACTATTGTAACAACCGGCAATAGCCGTGTTTGAACGTAATTTTTTTGCAAGTTCCAAGGCATTTGCTCCGGTTTGCTCTGCCAGGTGAAAAAGACCCTGATGAACATACTCCCGAACCAAAGCATTTAAATGGTTTACTTTAGTTGTATCTGCTTTATCCTTAAGAATCAAGGCCTGAATAGAATCAATGTTTCTGTTTTGAGCAAAGCATTTGCTTCCTGTTATTAAGCAGAAACAAATAAGGATCCTAAATACGTTCATAGGTAAGTTGCATAAGTATTGAAAATTTGAATCGCACTTTGTTGTTTTTTTGAAATACAATTATGTTGCTAAACTAGTTAAATACTTTTTAATTTTTACCGCAATAAATACCTTATCACATAAACCTCAGTGTGCCAGTGCCATTGTCATTGTATAAACGGCTGCTAGAGTTAGTATCATGCGGAAATTTTAAAATAATTTCAGGTTCTTATTACTCATCATTTTTCATTACCATTTGAACTGTAAACCGGCTGCGCTGTTCAAGTAAAATGACTTTGTTTTTTGTTAAAAGGTCAATGGTGTCCTGTGTATAGTAACGCACGGTCATTAGCTCAAGGCCAGAATTATAGAGCACTTTAAACAACTTTTGAAGTTCGCTCACCAAAGATTTTATTTTCTCAGTGTGATCATCACAACAAACAGAAAAGCTAATGGCAGAGAGTTGCATCAGGTTTATTTTTACACCATGCTTTGAAAACATCTCAAAAATATCGCTCAGGTTGTCTTCTGCGATAAAAGAAAAATCTTTAGGTTGGATAGACAATAGCACCTGGTCTATTTTGAAAATATAAGAGGGAATATTCAGCCGTTTTTCCCCATCTTTGATAAGGGTTCCTTCCTCTTTCGGATTTAGAAACGATTTCACGTATAGGGGAATGTTTTTATTCTGTAAAGGCTTAATGGTTTTGGGATGAATAACGGTTGCGCCATAATAGGTTAACTCAATAGCATCATGATAAGAGAGTTCATCAATTTTCTTGGTATGATTAAACCATTTTGGATCGGCATTTAACACACCGGGAACATCTTTCCAGATGGTAACATTTTTAGCGTTAAGGCAATAAGCCAGGATAGAAGCCGTGTAATCGGAGCCTTCGCGGCCAAGCGTAGTGGTAAAGTTTTCGGAAGTACCGCCAATAAAACCCTGGGTAATAAAAATAGTTTCAGGTTTAAGCTGTGGGAGTAAGAGTTTATTTACCAAAGATTCGGTAAGGGTAAAATCTACCTTGCCTTCCCGGTACGTATTATCTGTTTGTATAATGCCACGAATATCAATCCATGTGTTGTTTATGCCAATATCATTAAGATAAGCCGATACAATTTTGGTGGAAAGAATTTCACCCATACTCACAATCTGATCGTATTCAAAGTCGAAGCCATGAGTTGGCTCATCTTCAATAGCCCAGTGCAACTCAACAAAGGTATTCTCAAGGTCTGTGAATATAGGATGTGTTTCTGATACAAATAAGGCTTTGCAGATAGTAAAATGAAACTGTTTAATTTCTTCCAGTAAAAGCTCAGCATTATCTTCTTTATAAAAAAAAGCGTGGGCAAGCTTTTCCAAAGCATTGGTCATTTTACCCATGGCCGAAATAACTACCCCTAACGGCTGATTGGGAAATTGTTTTAAAACTTTTGCTACATTTTTTACAGCTTCGGCATCTTTAACAGACGCGCCTCCAAACTTAAATACCTGCATGATTTGATTATTTTGGCTCAAAGATAAGGATGCCTGTAAGTAATTATAAAGTTCAAGACTTTTTTTTTAAAAGGGATATAAACAAAAGAAATTAAAATCCATTCTTTGTAAAGAACTATAGCTCAATAAGCTTAATTTTGCAGAATGATTTTTGAAAGCTTAAAGCAAAAAAAATACCCTTCCGATCTTCAGTTTGACAGTATCTACCCGAAATTATACCGTGATCATTCGGCGCGCCATTTTACGCCTGTAAATATTGCCGTTAAAGCCGCAAAGTTATTAGCAGATAGCGCTTCAGATAACATACTGGACATTGGTTCGGGCGTTGGAAAATTTTGTTGTATAGGTTCTGCTATTAGTGAGGCGCATTTTTATGGTGTTGAAAAACGGAAGACCCTGATCAACGTGGCAAATAGGATCAAGCGAACCTATCAATTAAAAAACGCTCATTTTATAAATAGCGATTTTACCGAACTTGACTTCAAAACATTTAACGGGATTTATTTTTTTAATTCCTTTCACGAACATTTTGACGAAACCTGTGTGCTGGATGATACATCAAAGGTCTCTTTGGAAGCGTATAAAAAGTATCATGAAGATCTGCGTGAAAAACTCAATGAATGTGATAAGGGAACGCGCCTGGTAACGTATTACACATTTAAAAATAAAATTCCTTCCGCCTTTCGGTTTATTGATGCTAATGAAACCGGCCTTCTTAAATTTTACATTAAAAAGTAGAGTTCAGATTTTCATTTTTTATCGGCTTCATTTTTTATTGTTACTTTTTATAAGAGTGATGTTATACGTTATAATTAACCAATTTAATAATAATCTATTCAAACATTACTACTATGAGTTCAGGTAAAGAAAGTCCCCGGCAAAAAATGATCGGCATGATGTATCTTGTATTGACGGCATTACTTGCCCTCAACGTGTCGAAAGAAATTTTAAAAGGTTTTGTAACTGTTGATGAAAGCATAGGCAAATCAAAATTGATTTTAAATGAGAACAACCTACGTGTTCAAAAGGCTTTTGAAGACTATGTGAACCAGGGAAACTACGAGGCAAAGCCTTATTTACTAAAGTCTATAGAAGCACAGAAAAATATTCGGATAGTGGACGCTTACATTGATAGCATGAAACTAATGGTGATTCAAAAAACAGAAGGCCCGGATAAAACAGATACATCGCAGATGCGTTTCATGAAAAAGCTGGATGACTTTGATACGCCTACTTACTTGTTAATCGGCTCTGATGAAGCTTCTCCCATTACTACAAAATATTCTGCAAAAGACCTGCGTAAGAATATGGAAACACTTCATGCAGAGTTAACAGGGATGCTTGATAACATGCAAAAGGAGGAGTCAACAGCTCTGGACCCTGCAGACCTTAGTGCATTGAAGCAGAAACTGAGCGCTATTAAACCTATAGATAGAAATATTCAGGAAGATGATTTGAAATTGAACTGGGAACTGGAAAATTTTTATCACATGCCTTTGGCAGCTGTTGTAACTAATTTAAATAAGATACAGGCAGATATGAAAAATGTGGAGTCTGAATTTTTACATGTGTTTTCCTCTGCTTCCAGTAAATTTACATTTAAGATCAATAAGCTGGAAGCAAAGGTTATTGCCCAAACGGCCTATGTTTTGGCAGGACAACCATTTAAAGCCGATATTGTGTTAGGTGCTTCCAGTACAGATTTAAGTAAGGAACGAATGAAAGTATTGGTGGGAGCAGAGTATGACACTCTGAGTAAAAAACTCACCTTGCCTGGCGCAGAACTGTCTGTTACAGGAGGTATGGGGAAATATGAGTCCGCAACAAGTGTCACCGGACAAAAAAAATTAAAAGGCGTAGTGGTATATAGAAATCCTAAAGGTAAAGATGAATATTATCCATTCGATTATACGTATATGGTAGCACCTGCATTTAGTACGGTATCTGCCGATAATATGAATATTTTGTATGAAGGGGTTTCTAATTCTGTAAGTGTTTCAGCAGCCGGCTTTGCGCCAGGGGAATTGAAGCTAACGGCTACCGGGTGTAGTGCTGAAATTAAAACAGGCTCCGGAGGAATGTATGCGCTGACAGTGAAAGGCACCGGGACATGTGTGGTAACGGTAGCCGCAAAGGTAAATGGCGTATACCAGCAGCAAGGGCCTCCGAAATCATTCAGGGTAAAACCTATTCCGCCGGCCGTTTTAAAAATTTCGGGAAAACTGGCGATAGCTAATCTTGAGTTTACAAAAAGTGAAGTAAAACAAATTAGTGGGTTAGGGGCAGAGTCTCCCGGTTTTATGTTTCCTGTAAGTATGGTTGTAAAAAGTTTTGATCTTTATATAGTGAAAAGAGGCAAAGGCGAATCCTATTCTTGTACGGGGAATAGTTTATCTGCGGATGCAAAATTAGCTGTATCAAACATGAGTGTCGGCGACAGGATCTATGTGGAGAATGCCAAAGTGCAAAAGCCAACAGGAATAAGCACCCTGCCTTCCGTACAGATCAAAATTAAATCCTAATGATTTGAAAACTAAAAAAGCGCCTTCATACATTGAAGGCGCTTTTGAGGTAAGCTATATTGAATTAAGCGTTTTCCATTTGTTTGGTAGCTTTTCCGGCATTTAAAATAGCAACCTGTTGAGCTACATTCTGTGCCATTTCTCTGAATGCTAAAGCCTGCGGTGTCGTTTCCTGGAGGATGGCCGGCCTGCCAATATCTCCGGCTTCGCGAATACTTTGTACCAAAGGAATTTCTCCGAGTAAAGGTAGTTTTAATTCGGCTGCCAGGTTTTTGGCGCCGTCTTTTCCAAAGATGTAATACTTGTTATCCGGTAATTCTTCAGGAGTAAACCAGGCCATGTTTTCAATGACTCCAATTACAGGTACATTGATAGCAGGAAGGTTAAACAGGGCAATTCCTTTTCTGGCATCAGCCAATGCTACTGCTTGTGGAGTACATACCACAACGGCACCTGTTAATGGAATCTGGCTGCATAATGAAATTTGTATATCACCTGTCCCCGGAGGAAGATCAACAATTAAATAATCAAGCTCGCCCCAGTTGGTATCCATAAATAATTGAGACAATGCTTTGGATGCCATAGGCCCCCTTAAAGCAATTACCTGATCAGGGCCTGCTAAAAAACCAACGGAATTTAATTTTACACCATAGCTTTCTACAGGGGCCATCTTCGGTTTCCCTTCATATTCTGCTTTTCCGGGCATTTCGTTTTGTACATCAAACATAATGGTTTGTGATGGCCCATAGATATCAGCATCTACAAGCCCCACTTTAGCACCTTGTTTTACCAAGGCAATGGCCAGGTTCGAGGCTATTGTTGATTTACCAACACCACCTTTACCGGAAGCGACTGCAATAATGTTTTTAATTTTTGAAAGAGTAGTATTATCCTTGGTGCGTGTTGTAGTCACGTTCGCCGTCATCTTTACATTTACCACGGCATCTTTGTCTACATAATGTTTTATCGCATTTACGCAGGCATTATGGATCATGTCTTTCATAGGACATGCAGGCGTGGTGAGTACAACGGTAAAGGATACATCTTTGTTGTCGACTACTACATCCTTTATCATTCCTAAGGTAACCAGGTCTTTTTTAAGATCCGGATCATCTACATATTTTAAAGCGTCTATAACGCTGTCTATTGTAATTGCCATGTTGTTTATTTATTTAGACGTAAAGAGCGCTAAGTTTTTGCAAAGTACGCAGAGAATACTATCTCTTCTTCCCTTCAATCCCTTCAGTCTTTTCCGTCTGTATTATATTTGTTTTGCTAAGTTTAATAAATGTCCTT
>Ga0247736_10000328_pt1 | contig 16731 bp, 14 predicted proteins | sample UWRJL193509B2_FD_180935 | JGI IMG/M metagenome (GOLD analysis project Ga0247736, IMG submission 180935) | Plant litter microbial communities from Arlington Agricultural Research Station in Wisconsin, United States - UWRJ-L193-509B-2 | ecosystem: Environmental > Terrestrial > Plant litter >...
TTAACACTAAAAAACCAACAAAAAAGTTTGACGGAGGATGCATCATGTTATTAGAACTTGCACGTTGGTTATCGCACGATATTCGCGGTTTTAATGTGTTTAACTACATTACATTGCGCTCAGTTTTGGCGACATTAACGGCGTTAATCATCTCATTTTTGGTCGGTCCAACCATGATTCGCAAGCTGACCCAATATAAAGTCGGACAAGCCGTGCGCGATGATGGTCCACAAACGCATTTGGTTAAAGCTGGCACGCCAACCATGGGCGGCGCGTTGATTTTAGTGGCGATTGGCATTGCAACTGTTCTATGGGGCGATTTGCACAATAAATATATTTGGGTGGTACTAGTGACAACGTTAGGTTTTGGCGCGATTGGCTGGGTAGACGATTATCGCAAAGTGGTGTACAAAAATCCGAAAGGCCTGTCGGCAAAAGCCAAATATTTTTGGCAAAGCGTGATTGGCCTTGGCGTGGCGATATTCTTATTTCAAACATCGACACATCCAGCTGAAACGACTTTAATCGTGCCATTTTTCAAAACGCTGGTGCTGCCGTTGGGCGCGGTTGGTTTTATTGTGCTGACTTATTTAGTCATCGTTGGCTCCAGTAACGCGGTGAATCTGACAGACGGCTTAGATGGTTTAGCGATTATGCCAACTGTGATGGTCGGCAGCGCATTGGCGATATTCGCTTACTTGGCGGGGCATTTGTATTTCTCAAAATATTTGGGCATTCCATACGTGGCCGGCGCGGGTGAGTTAATGGTATTTTGCGCGGCGATGGCGGGTGCAGGCTTAGGCTTTTTATGGTTTAACGCATATCCGGCAGAAGTATTTATGGGCGACGTTGGCGCGCTGGCATTGGGCGCAGCACTGGGAGTTGTAGCAGTTATCGTACGCCAGGAAATCGTACTATTTATCATGGGTGGCGTATTTGTGATTGAAACGTTTTCAGTCGCGCTGCAAGTCATGTACTTTAAATACACCAAGTTCCGCACTGGCATTGGTAGGCGCATCTTCTTGATGGCGCCGCTGCATCATCATTACGAACAAAAAGGCTGGAAAGAAACGCAAGTGGTGGTGCGATTCTGGATTATTACCATTGTTCTGGTTTTAATCGGCTTATCTACTTTAAAGCTCAGATAAATTTAAATTTAGATAAAAATAAAACTTAAATGAAAATTACCTTAAAAGACAAAAAAGTGTTGGTGTTAGGCCTCGGTGATACAGGTCTATCTGCCTTGCATTGGCTGGAAAGTCAAGGCGCGATTTTGTCTGCGGCCGATTCGCGCGTTAATCCACCAAGTGTGCAAGATGTGATGAAACGTATGCCGCAAGTGACTATTTACACAGGTCCGTTTGAATCAGCTCTATTTAAACAAGTGGATTTGATCGTGATTAGCCCTGGTGTAGCGCTAAATGAATCAGCGGTTCAAGCGGCGATTGCGCACGGCGTGCCAGTGATTGGCGATGTGGAATTGTTTGCGCAATATCGTCCAAAAGATGCAAAAGTCATTGCCATTACAGGCTCAAATGGCAAAACCACCGTGACGACTTTAGTTGGCGAAATCTGCAAAGAAGCGGGTTTAAAAACTATCGTTGCCGGCAATATCGGTTTGCCCGTTTTAGAAGCATTAATGATGCAAACACCAGATGTGTATGTGCTAGAACTCTCTAGTTTTCAACTGGAAACGACACACCATTTAAATTGCGATAGCGCGACTGTGCTGAATATCAGTGAAGATCACATGGATAGATATGCGGATATCGACGCTTATATCGATGCCAAAGCACGGATTTTAGCGCATGCAAAAACTGCGGTGCTGAACCGTGATGATGCAGTTAGTTTGGGCCTTCAAACCAAAGTTACTCCAATGACCAATACAGTCACATTTGGCTTGAATACTGCGCCAACTTATGAAGATTTTGGTTTGGTTAATTGTGATGGCGACCAGTGCTTAACCAGCGGCCAGCGAAAATTAATGTCTGCAAATCAATTGAAAATCAGTGGCTTGCATAATGTGGCAAATGCGCTAGCCGCCGCAGCTTTATGCAACGCAATTGGCATTGAAAAAGCGGCAATCGCCAGTGCGTTACGCAACTTTAAAGGTTTGCCACACCGTGTGGAATGGGTGGCGACTGTTAACGAAGTCGATTTTTATGATGATTCAAAAGGCACGAATGTTGGCGCAACCTGCGCGGCCATTGCCGGCATGGTTAAACAAGGCAGGCCACAAAAAGTGGTGTTGATTGCTGGCGGGGATGGTAAAGGTCAAGACTTTGCGCCGCTATTGCCCGCCGTCAAAGCAAACGCACGCGCAGTGGTTCTAATCGGCCGCGATGCTGCACTGATTGAAGCGGTTCTATTGCCATCGGAAATAGCGCTTTACCATGCTGCGGATTTGCCAGAAGCGGTGAATATTGCACAAAAAATAGCGTTAAGTGGCGATGCTGTTTTGCTGTCGCCAGCTTGCGCCAGCTTTGATATGTTTAAGAATTATGTGCATCGTGCAGAAGTGTTTGTCGATGCGGTTAAGCGCTTGCAACAAACGACAGCGAAGGTGGCAGCATGTTAGCGCCTGTTATGCACAGTCGCGAGCGTATCAACGCATCCAGTTACGACCAAATGTTGTTATGGGTAACCTTGATATTGCTCGGCTTAGGGCTGGTGATGGTGTATTCGGCCTCCATTGCGATTGCCGAAGCCGATAAAGCAGTCGGCCACCAAAGCACTTATTACTTGATCCGTCAGGCGATATTTATCGTCATTGGATTAACTGCCGCTTTAGTCACGTTTCAAGTGCCTATCGCGGGTTGGCAAAAAATGGCGCCTTATTTATTTTTACTCGGATTGTTTTTATTGGTGTTGGTGCTTATTCCAGGCGTTGGCCGCAACGTCAATGGTAGCCAGCGCTGGTTGTCTTTATTTGTCATCAATCTGCAGCCATCAGAGCTAATGAAATTATTCGCCGCCATGTATGTGGCCGATTACGCCGTGCGCAAAGCGCCACAAATGGACAGCATCGTCAAAGGATTCTTGCCGATGGTCGCGGTGATGGTGCTAGTTGGATTCTTGCTATTGCGCGAACCAGATTTCGGCGCATTCGCGGTGATTGCCGCGGTTTCAATTTCTATACTTTGGCTGGGCGGCATTAACGTCAAAATATTCATCGCATTGTTGGCATTGTTGCCAGTTGCGATTTATGTGCTGATCGTCAGTTCACCTTACCGTATGCAGCGAGTGATCGGCTTTATGGATCCGTGGGCAGATCCGTATGGTAAAGGCTACCAACTTTCACACGCCCTAATCGCATTTGGTCGCGGTGAATGGTTTGGCGTAGGTTTAGGGGCCAGTGTAGAGAAATTATTGTACTTGCCAGAAGCGCATACCGACTTTTTATTAGCGGTGATTGCAGAAGAATTGGGCTTTGTGGGTGTATTAACTGTGTTGGGACTTTTTTGCTGGATCATCATTCGCGCCTTTGGTATTGGCAAGGAAGCGGTAGCGAACGAACGCTATTTCGCTGCTTTACTGGCACAAGGTTTAGGGGTTTGGATAGGCGTGCAAGGCATTATTAATATTGGCGTGAATATGGGCGTGTTACCGACTAAAGGCTTAACGTTGCCATTGCTGTCATTCGGCGGTAGCGGAATTTTGGCGAATTGTATCGCCATGGCAGTGCTGTTAAGAATCGATTTTGAAAACCGCCGGCTACAGAAGGGGCTGCCAGCATGAGCGTAATCACACAATTGCTGATTGCTGTGACGTGCCACGAGGCGGTTTCGGTGCAGGCTAACTTGCGTAGCAAGTTATGCCGTAGCCAAAACCGAAGATTGCAAAAGGGACTGCCAGCATGATGCTCGCTTCTCCAGTCACTGAGTTCGGCAAATTCACCATCATGATCATGGCAGGTGGTACAGGCGGTCACGTCTATCCTGCCATGGCGGTGGCAGATCACTTAAAAGAACATGGCTGGAATGTAGTGTGGTTGTGCACTGAGGGCGGTATGGAAAATCGCTTGATTGCAGGTAAAGATTACAGCAAAGCAATGATCACCATGCGTGGTGTGCGCGGCAAAGGCATTTTGGGCTGGTTATTACTACCGCTTAAATTAGCCACAGCGTTTAAACAAAGCTTTACTGCAATCCGCAAATATCAGCCAGATGTGGTGTTAGGTATGGGCGGATTCGCTGCATTTCCGGGGGGCGTGATGGCGAAATTGCTCGGTAAACCATTGGTGATTCATGAACAAAATTCCATCGCTGGCTTAACCAATAAAGTGTTGAGCTTAATTGCAGATAAAACGCTGGCGGCTTTTCCTTCGGCGTTTGGCGACAAAGCGGAGTTGGTTGGTAATCCTGTGCGACAAGACATCACGCAATTGCCATTTCCTGCAGAACGTTATGCAACGCACAAAGGCAGGCTGAAGTTGCTGGTAGTTGGCGGCAGTTTGGGTGCGACAGCATTAAATGAAGTGTTACCAAAAGCCATTGCGACATTAGCGGAAAGTGATCGTCCAGAAGTCATTCATCAAGCGGGTGAAAAGCATATCGCAGCCTTACAAGCCAACTATAAGGCTGCGGGCGTAAACGCAGAGTCAAAAGCTTTTATACATAATATGGCCGAATTATATGCTTGGGCAGATGTAGTTGTTTGCCGTTCAGGTGCGCTGACAGTGGCTGAATTGGCTTGTGTGGGCGTTGCCAGCATCTTGGTGCCATTTCCACATGCAGTGGATGATCATCAAACCTATAACGCTAAGTATCTAAGCGACGCAGGTGCTGCGCAATTGATTCAGCAAACGGAATTTAATACGCAAAAAGCCAGCGAAATACTGAGCGACTTAACACGTGAAATGTGCCAAAAAATGGCGATTAATGCAAAAAAATTAGCTAAACCAGAAGCAACCGCGACTGTTGCGCGTATTTGTATGGAGTTGGCGATATGAAACATAAAGTTAAAAACATTCATTTCATCGGCATAGGCGGCGCAGGTATGAGCGGCATTGCGGAAGTGCTGATTAATCTAGGCTTTAGTGTGTCTGGTTCTGATTTGGCGAACAACGCTACTACACAGCGTTTACATGGTTTTGGCGCAACGATTTATCAAGGTCATGCGACAGAAAACTTAAAAAATGCAGATGTGGTTGTGGTGTCATCTGCGGTGAATGAAGCGAATCCTGAAGTGATCGCGGCGCGCACTAAAAATATTCCTGTCGTGCCACGTGCATTGATGCTGGCAGAGTTGATGCGTTTTAGACAAGGCATCGCCGTTGCAGGCACGCACGGTAAAACTACAACTACTAGCTTGATTGCCAGCATTTTGAACGAAGCAGGCATGGATCCCACTTTTGTGATCGGTGGCAAATTAGAAGCAGCCAGTGCCAATGCACGTTTGGGTACAGGTGAATATATTGTCGCCGAAGCAGATGAGTCAGATGCTTCATTCCTGCATTTGACACCCGTGATGGCGGTTGTGACCAATATCGACCAGGATCACATGGATACTTATGAACACAGCTTTGAAAAGTTAAAAAGCGCGTTTGTGGAATTCTTACAGCAACTACCGTTCTGGGGCATGGCGGTGGTGTGTATCGATGACGCGAATATCCGCGAAATTTTGCCTCGCGTGACTAAGCCAGTGATGACTTATGGTTTTTCTGATGACGCACGCATTCGCGCGAAAAACGTACGCGCAGATAACGGCCAAATGCATTTCACCGTTGAGCGTATCAACGGCGTAACCACTACGTTTGACGTGACGCTTAACTTGCCAGGTAATCACTATGTATTGAACGCGTTGGCAGCGATTGCGATTGCCAGTGAGTTAAATGTCAGTGATGCGGCGATGATTAAAGCATTGGCAGAATTTAAAGGCGTTGGCAGACGTTTTGAGCGTTATGGGGAAGTGGCTGTGAAGGCACTTGAGGGAAAAGCAGCGGGCAAAACCGCTGGCACATTTACGCTAATTGATGATTACGGACATCATCCAGTGGAAATGCAAGCGGTGATTGCAGCAGCGCGCGGTGCTTTCCCTGATCGTCGTTTAGTGATGGCTTTCCAGCCACATCGTTACACACGTACACGCGATTGTTTTGAAGATTTTGTACGCGTACTTTCTACTGCCGATGCTGTATTGCTGACAGAAGTCTATTCTGCAGGCGAAGCGCCGATTGTGGCGGCGGATACACGCAGTTTGATTCGTTCTATTCGTGTCGCAGGCAAAGTAGAACCGCAGTTTGTTGAAACAACAGAAGAGTTGCCAGAAGCTATTTTAAATATCGTGCAAGCAGGCGATGTGGTGATTGTGATGGGTGCAGGCTCCATTGGTCAAGTAGCATGTAAGACTAAAGATTTAGCGACAACGGCTGTTTTAATCAATTCGATTGCTGTTAATCCTGCAGAAAGATTGGTTAGTTAATGCAACAAACTGACTTAAAAATGCAATCGCAATTGCTCAAAGATGAGCCGCTGGCGCGCTATACCAGCTGGCGTGTTGGTGGATGCGCTGATAGCGTATTTATCGCCGAAAGTTTAAGTGAGTTGCAAGCGTTTTTACAAAGTTTAGATAAGACAGAACCGATTGTATTTATGGGGCTTGGCAGTAATTTGCTGGTGCGCGATGGTGGCGTGCGCGGCACGGTTATTGTCATGCATCAAGCCTTAAGCGATTTGAGAATGGATGGGCAATATATCTATGCCGAAGCGGGTGTGACCTGCGGAAAGTTGGCGCGATTCAGTGCGAATCATGCAAAAGACGGTGCGGAATTTATGGCGGGAATTCCCGGAACAGTGGGCGGCGCATTGGCGATGAATGCAGGTTGCTACGGCAGCGAGACTTGGAATATCGTGCATCAAGTTTTAACCATTGATCGAGCAGGCATCACACATGTGCGCAACGGTTCGGAATTCACAGCCAGCTATCGGCACATTGAAATGCCAGTACTGGATGAATGGTTTTTAGGCGCATGGTTTAAGTTGGAATTGGGCCAAACAGAACAATCTTTGAAAAAGATTAAAAATTTACTGGCGGCACGTTTGGCTAGCCAGCCACTTAATTTGCCAAGTGCAGGTTCTACTTTCAGGAACCCAAAAGGTGATTTTGCGGCAAGATTAATTGAGGCCAGCGGCTTAAAAGGTTTTCAGATTGGCGGTGCTCAAATATCGCCCAAGCATGCCAACTTTATTGTAAATGTGGGTGGATGTACTGCGCTGGATATTGAGCTATTGATTAGACATATCAAAGACGTGGTTTTAGAAAAGCAAGGCGTGGCTTTGCAACAGGAAGTAAGAGTGATTGGCGAATATGCGTGATGAGATAAAAAAATTTGGAAAAGTAGCCGTGTTGCTGGGCGGTAAATCGGGTGAGCGCGAAGTGTCGCTTAAAAGTGGCAATGCTGTGTTGGCGGCATTAATACGCCAAGGCGTGGATGCAGTTGCGTTTGATCCTGCTACGGAAGCATTAAGTGAATTAAGTCAATTTGACCGTGTATTTATTTCATTACATGGCCGTTTTGGTGAAGATGGCACGATTCAGGGCGCGCTGGAATTAATGGATATTCCGTTCACAGGCAGCGGTGTAATGGCGTCCAGCTTAGGTATGGATAAATGGCGTACTAAATTGATGTGGCGCGCTGTTGGCGTTACTACACCGGATTTTGAGTTAGTGAATGCTGACAGTGATTTTGCGCAAATTGAGCAGAAACTAGGTTTGCCACTTTTTGTAAAACCTGCCAATGAAGGTTCTAGCATTGGCATTAGTAAAGTCAAGCAAGCTGGTGGTTTGAAAGCGGCTTATGAATTAGCGGCTAAGGCTGATCCGCTAGTAATTGCCGAGCAGTTTGTAGGGGGCGGCGAATATACGGTGGGTATTTTAGGCGATGATAAAAATGGTTATCAAGTTTTACCCATCATCAAAATAGTTCCAAAAACTGAGTTTTACGATTTTGATGCGAAATATCTACGCGATGACACGGAATATCTATGCCCATGCGGATTAAGTGCAGAAAAAGAAGCATTGATACAGCAAGAGGCTTTGCAAGCGTTTCGTGCGATTGGTTGTAGCGGTTGGGGACGCGTAGATTTTCTGATGGATGAAGTTGGAAGCCACTACTTTTTAGAGGTTAACACTAGCCCAGGCATGACAGATCATAGCTTGGTGCCAATGGCAGCAAAAGCAGCAGGACTTTCTTTTGATGAATTAGTGGTGAAGATTTTAACGATGACGTTGAGTGTGAAAAATGTGGGATAAACCCCGTCTATTAAATTGGCTTGCCAATTTACTATACGCCCTGTCCGTGGTGTTGATGCTGTACGCCTTGGTGTTTGTGGTGGTGCATTTGCCGATTTTCCCTTTGCGTGAAGTGAAAATTAACGGCGAATTAGCGCATGTGAATCGTGAGCAGATTAAGTTGATCGTGGCTAAACATTTAAAAGGTAATTTTTTCACATTGGATTTAGTGAAGACGCGCGATGCGTTTCAAAAACTGCCTTGGGCACGCGATGTGAGTGTGCGCCGTCGCTGGCCAGATCAATTGGAAGTTGCAATTGAAGAACATCAGGCATTGGCACGTTGGGGCAATATTGCGCTGGTGAACACGCATGGCGAATTATTCCAAGCGGCGACAGATGCAGAGTTGCCAGTGTTTTATGGCCCAGGAGATGGCGTGATGGAAGTGACTAAAAGTTACGGAAACTATAGCCAGATTTTAAATAAAGCTGATGTGAAAATCGCACAAGTGACCTTATCGCCACGCCGTTCTTGGGAAATTAAGACCAATAAAGGGTTAACTATTGCATTGGGTCGTACAGAAATGGATGAGCGTTTGAATAAATTCACAGGCGCTTATCAATCGACATTAAGTCGCTTAGGCTTGCAAGTGGTTTATGCGGATTTACGCTACCCGAATGGTTTCGCGGTGCGTAAACCAGAGGGATTAAGCGCTTTATTGAGTAAAGAGTTAGCTGCTAAAAAAGCGCAGCTAGCTGCTGAAAAGAGATTGCTGATGATGCAAGATGCGACTGTTAAGCCAGTGCCTAAATCTATACCCAAGCCTGTCTCTAAAACGGTGCCAAAACCTGAGGTTAAAGTCGCGCCTAAAGTTGAATCTGAGCCTGCAGCTGCAGCAAAGATGACACAAGAGACGACTTAAAAAGATACGGCTTTAAAAGATACGGCTTTAAAAGATAGTTAAAAGTGATAAGCAAACAACTTGACCTAGCAATATGTTTGGCAAACGAAATGAAAAAGGGAGTAAATAATGAGTAAGGTTCGTGAAGATAAAAACCTCATCGTCGGGTTAGATATCGGCACATCAAAGATTGTGACTATCGTCGCCGAACTGCTGCCAGAAGGCACTTTAAAGGTGATCGGTCTTGGTCAGCATGTGTCGCGCGGCCTTAAAAAAGGCGTGGTGATCAATATCGATTCCACTATGCAGGCGATTCAACGCTCGATTGAAGAAGCGGAATTGATGGCGGATTGCAAAATCAATGCGGTGTTTACCGGCATTGCGGGCAGCCATATCAAAAGCCTGAATTCGCATGGCATGGTAAAAATTAAAGATGCGGAAGTGTCGCAGATGGATATTGACCGCGTGGTGGAAACTGCACGTGCGATTGCATTACCAGCCGATCAGCAAATTCTGCATATTCTCACGCAAGAATTCATTATCGATGGCCAAGATGATGTGCGTGATCCACTCGGCATGAGCGGCATGAAGCTGGAAGCAAAAGTACATATCGTTACAGGCGCTGTGGCTGCTGCGCAAAATATTGTTAAGTGCATCAAACGTTGCGGTTTGGAAGTCAGCGATTTGATTCTGCAACCGCTTGCATCAAGCGTCGCAGTGTTAACTGATGATGAAAAGGACCTAGGTGTTTGCCTGGTGGATATTGGCGGCGGTACGACGGATATTGCGGTATTTAAAAACGGTTCCATCCGTCATACAGCGGTAGTGCCGATTGCTGGCGATCAGATTACTAATGATGTTGCCGTGGCTTTCCGCACGCCAACGCAGTCTGCAGAAGATATTAAGGTGAAATATGGCTGTGCGCTTCGCCAGTTGGCCGATGTACGCGAAATAGTCGAAGTGCCTGGTGTAGATGGCCGCGAAGCACGGCAGTTATCAGTGCAAACGTTGGCAGAAGTGATAGAGCCGCGTGTGGTTGAGTTATATGAATTTGTATTGCAAGAGTTACGCCGCAGCGGCATGGAAGAAATGATCGCTTCTGGCATCGTCATTACAGGCGGCTCTGCCATGATGCGAGGCATGATCGAATTGGGCGAAGAGGTTTTCCATATGCCAGTACGTTTAGGCATGCCGCGTTATGTGGGTGGATTATCCGAAGTAATTAGTAACCCGCGTTATGCAACAGGTGTTGGTTTGATTTTGATGGGCAAGCAGCAATTAGAGCGTCAAATTAGCGGGCAGATGGAATCGAATTCGATCGCACGTTTGTTTGAAAAAATGAAAAGTTGGTTTCAAGGTAATTTTTAGTAAAGCAGTTTAGTCACTATTTTTAGTGGGTTTTAAGTGTTAAGTATTAGTAATAGGGCAGCGTTTAATGCGAGTTAAACGCAAATATTAAAGGCAAAAGGAGATTTAAAATGTTTGAAATTATGGAAAAAGATTCACAAGAAGCAGTTATTAAAGTGATTGGTGTGGGCGGTTGCGGCGGCAACGCGATCAATCATATGATTAGCAAGAATGTATTGGGCGTGGAATTTATCAGCGCGAATACCGACGCGCAGGCTTTAAAGAAAAGCTCTGCGGCTAAAACTTTACAAATTGGTAGTGATATTACTAAAGGTCTTGGCGCAGGCGCTAAACCAGAAGTGGGTCGCGAAGCCGCTTTGGAAGACCGTGATCGTATCGCGGAAATGATCGATGGCGCAGATATGTTGTTCATCACTGCTGGTATGGGCGGCGGTACAGGGACAGGTGCCGCGCCAATCATTGCAGAAGTAGCCAAAGAAATGGGTATTTTGACAGTGGCTGTGGTGACGAAACCGTTTGCTTTTGAAGGTAAACGCACCAAAGTGGCAACTGAAGGCTTGGAAGAGTTGTCACAGCATGTGGATTCATTGATCGTGATTCCAAACGAAAAACTGATGGAAGTGTTGGGCGAAGATGTGCCTTTCACAGAAGCATTCAATGCTGCGAACGACGTGCTGCATAATGCTGTCTCAGGTATTGCAGAAATCATCAATTGCCCAGGTTTGTGAACGTTGACTTTGCCGATGTACGCACAGTGATGTCTGAAATGGGCATGGCGATGATGGGTTCTGCAGAAGCGAGTGGCGTAAACCGTGCGATGATTGCAGCAGAACAAGCGGTTGCAAGCCCATTGTTAGAAGACGTCAACTTAGCTAACGCACGCGGCGTTTTAGTGAATATTACCGCAAGTGCCAGCTTTAAAATGAAAGAGTATTATGATGTGATGAACACGATTAAAGCGTTCACAGCGGATGATGCGACTGTAATCGTAGGTAATGTAGTAGATGAAACAATGGGCGATAAATTGCGCGTGACAATGGTGGCGACTGGCCTAAATGGTTCAGTTCAACGTCGCCAGCAAAAACCGGAATTGCGTGTAATGACGACTTTAATGACGGGTACGAATAGTCAGCCAGTATTTGTGGGCGAAGTTGAAGAAGAAGCGCCAGCGGTGTTTAGTCAAAATAATCGTCGCGCACAAGTAGAAGCGATGAAAATGTCAGGTGTGGAAGAATATGACATCCCTGCATTTTTGCGTAAACAAGCAGATTAAGTTTGTGCAGAATAAGTCTTTTAAGTCGTTCAGAATAGGTAACATTTGTTAAAATATACCGCAAATGTTACTAATGTCGGTTGAGTGATAAGGCTAAGCTGATTGATTCTGATTGGCGATGCAAAATTTGGAAACATAAGTTTGCAAAGACAAGTTTGGAAAGATATATTTGGAAAGATCCATTGGAAATATTAAGTGCTTAAACAAAGAACATTAAAAAAACAGATTAGTGCTACTGGCGTTGGTTTGCATAATGGCGAAAAAGTCACGCTGACTTTGAAACCAGCTGCAATCAATACTGGCATTGTATTTGTGCGCACCGATTTGCCCGGAGCGCCGACGATACAAGTACAACCTGATGCAGTGCGTGATACGCGCATGTGTTCTGCCCTAGAACATAATGGTTCGCGTGTCGCCACTGTTGAGCACTTAATGTCTGCGCTGGCGGGTTTAGGCGTGGATAACATTATTGTCGAAGTCACTGCCTCCGAAATTCCGATTATGGATGGCAGTGCCGGACCTTTTATTTATTTACTGCAATCGGCTGGCATTATCGAGCAGCCAGCAGCAAAGAAATTTATTAAGATCAAAAAGTTAGTCGAAGTAAAAGATGGTGACAAATGGGTGACATTTGAACCTTATCACGGTTTTAAAATGGATTTCACCATTGAGTTTGCACACCCTGTTTTTGAAAACTCGGGCAGCAACGTCAAAATAGATTTTAAAGATAATACCTATATTAAAGAAATCAGCCGAGCCAGAACATTTGGCTTTATGCACGAAGTGGAATACCTGCGCGCAAATGGATTAGCGCGTGGGGGCAGTTTGGATAACGCAATCGTCTTAGACGAATATCGTGTGTTAAATACCGATGGTTTGCGTTATGAAGATGAGTTTGCCAAACATAAAGTGCTCGATGCAATCGGCGATTTATACATGCTTGGCCATCCATTATTAGGTGCATTTACTGCATTTAAATCAGGGCACGGCTTAAATAACGCCTTATTGATCGCCTTGCTGGCAGATGACGATGCTTGGGAATACGCAACTTTTGAGCATATCGAAGAAGCGCCCAAAGGTTTTCAAGATCAAACTGCTTTTTTTACGCCTAATTTAATGCCGCACTTTATTTAATGCCGCCTTTATTTAGATAGCATTTAGCACATAGTATTTAAGTATAAATTTAATCAGATAACGATCAATTTTTAAACGACGGCGTTTAGATTCCAATCATTTTAAGTCATGGCAATTATCCGCTTAACCATTGTTTTAGTTTTCCTTACCAGCTTGGTATTGCTGGCGCTGTATCTAGTCACACGCAATAAAAGATATTTAACCATCTTAAAACAAGTCCTCACCTACACAGGCTGGATGTTGGTTGTCGTTGCACTGCTTTACTTAATAGCTAGGGTTATCCGACTTTAGAAGATGTTTTAATAGAGGTTCGGTTAATAATGCGCATTGTAAACAGCTTTAAATCTAATTATTTCCAATTTAATTGCGTCAAATACATCGCCGTACTATCAATGCTGCTTGCTAACACTAGCTATGCAGCCAGTGGCGATGATGAGTTTTTATTGGCGCGTGATGCTTACAGCAAAAAAAATGCCATTGCGTTATCTGAGTACACTCAGCAATTACAAGATGAGCACTATATTCTGGCGCCATACGCTGAATATTGGCTAATGTTATTGAGCTTGAATGAAGCTGATAACAAAACCATCGTCGATTTTATCAATACTTACAGCGACTATCCTTTTTCTGCAAAATTACGCGGCGAATATTTAAAAAAACTGGGTAGAGAGCAAGATTGGTCAAGTTTTGCCACTGAATATGCGCGCTATAAACAAGAAGATGCGGCAGTTGCTTGTTACGCGGCAGAGGCGAATGCTGTTTTAGATGATGTGAAATCGCTGCAAAATGCAAAATCTTTATGGTTGCAAGCGAAAGAGCAGCCGAGCAATTGCAATAATCTGTTCGATCGCATGCAAGCGGCCAATATATTGACTGAGGAAGACATTTGGGCGCGCTTTCGCTTAGCGTTAACCGATAACCGCATTCCGCTTGCCAAAGGTATTTTGCAGCGCAGTAAAACTTTTGATGCTGGTCAAAATGGGTCAACACAAAACAAGTTAATTGATAAAATCATCGCAAATCCTAGCGCAGCCTTGACCAAAAGAACGGTTGGTTTTAACACGCGATTAGGCCGCGAGCTTAATTTGAACGCGCTAAACCGTGTTGCAAAAACTAACTCGTTACAAGCGTTAAGTCTGTTTAATCAATTAGAAGATGCGATCCAAGCGGACGATAAAAGATTCTTTTACGCACGATTAGCTTTATACGCCGCGCAAAGACATGAACCGCAAGCGCAAGATTGGTTTAAATTAGCCAGCGGCGATGGCAAAATGAACGGCTTAACTAATGATCAACTCGCTTGGTATGCACGTGCGGCGCTGCGCGATAAAAACTGGAAAAATCTGCTCGCCGTTATCGCGAAAATGGACGCGCCACAATCTGAAGAAGCGCCTTGGCGTTATTGGAAAGCGCGTGCATTAAAAACCCAAAATCAAACTTTAGAAGCTAATACCCTATTTGCCAAGCTGTCAGTCGAGCGCCATTTTTATGGCTGGTTGGCGCAAGATGAACTGGAAGGTTTTGTGACCGCGCCATTGAGTCTTTATAAAACTTCAGACGCCGATGTGAAAGCGATTGCCGCAGTACCAGCGATTCAGCGTGCGCAGGCTTTAGAAGGTTTGGACTTTTTGTGGGAAGCAAAAGCCGAATGGGCGATGGCGATTCAAGCCTTTGATGATAAGCAATTAATTGCCGCTGCGGAGTTTGCATCGCGTCAAAAATGGCATGATTTAGCGATTATTACGGCTGATAAAACCACAGAATTACATGATTTCGCGCTGCGATATCCCACACCTTATCGCAACTTGATGAAACCAGCAGCAAGCGATCAAGCGATTGATGAAGCTTGGGTTTATGGCATTACGCGCCAAGAAAGCCGTTTTATGGTGAGTGCAAAATCAGGCGTGGGCGCTGCAGGTTTAATGCAATTGATGCCAGCAACGGCCAAATGGATCGCCAGCAAAGCGGGTGTTGAAAATTATCACCAAGGCATGATTCATGAAATGGATACGAATATTGCGTTAGGTACTTATTACCTGCGTTACACGTTGGATTTAATGAACGGCCAACCTGTGATGGCGACTGCGGCATACAATGCTGGCCCAAGTCGTGCAAGAAGATGGCAGGCCGATGTGCCACTTGAAGGTGCGATTTATGCCGAAACGATTCCGTTTAGCGAAACGCGTACGTATGTGCAAAGAGTGATGGCAAATGCGCATCTATACGCGCATCAGCTCGGTTTAAAGCCGATAACGTTGAAGCAAAGACTAGGCGTTATTCCCAGCAATACCGGCTTAATCAGCGATAATGCTGGTGTTAATAATGGTGTAAACAGTGCAACAATAACGAATGTTGGCGCTGAAAATGTGAATCAAAATAATGCAACTCAGCGTAATATTGAGGTTACGCCAGAGCCAAGTGAATGATTGAATCATTTTTTGAGTTGAAAAGAGTAGGTTTTGAGTTGAATACTTAACACTCAAAATCATTCATTTTTCATTCTGCAAGTAACGATTTTAAAAGCCAGTAATTTAAGTAATTTACGAATGAGCTAAGCAATTTAAGGTTAAAGCATGACAATCAAATCAGTATGTGTATTAGGCGGAGCAGGTTTTGTTGGCAGCAGTATAGTCGGAAAACTAGATGCCGCAGGTTATCAGGTAAAAGTATTAACACGTCGGCGTGAGGCTAGTAAGCATTTGATTTTGCTGCCAAATGTACAAGTTGTGGAATGCGACGTGATGAATAACCAAGCGCTGAAACAAGCGCTCACTGGCGCAGATGCGGTCATTAACTTAATCGGTATTTTGCATGAAAATCCGAAAAATACTTTTGAAGCAAATCACCACCAATTGCCACGGCGCATTGCGCAAATATGTGAAAACTTAGGTATTGAACGCCTTATCCACATGAGCGCGCTGCAAGCCAGCACCCACGCGCCTAGCCAGTATTTAATCAGCAAAGCCAAAGGTGAAGCTGCGTTGAAAGATTTTAGCAAAAAACTAGATGTGACGATTTTTAGGCCATCGGTTATTTTTGGGCGCAATGATCAATTTTTAAATCTATTCGCCACTTTGGTTAAATATTTGCCAGTAATCGCTTTAGCTAAACCTAACGCAAAATTTCAACCGATTTGGGTGGAGGATGTGGCCAGTTGTTTTGTAAACGCTTTAGAAAATACCGATACTTACGATAAAGCCTATGAACTGGGTGGGCCGAATGTTTACATAATGCGTGAATTAATACAAAAAGTGATGGATATCCTAGGCAAACAACGCCCGATTATTGGGTTGAATGATCGCTTATCCATGGCGCAGGCATTTGTGCTGGAACTGCTACCGATTAAATTAATGACGCGTGACAACGTGAAATCGATGGCGCTAGACAATGTAACGCAACAGCCAATCGCGTCAGAACTAGGCGTGATTCCCACGCCGATTGACGCGGTTTTACCAGAGTATTTAACCAACGATACGCCACGCGGCGCTTATGATGGATTCCGCAGTGCGGCAGGGCGGGCGATTAATGCGCGTAGATAATTAACTGTTATATCGACAATTTTTTGCAAGAATTTTATTTAAAATCAGATTGTTCCGAAACTACTATCCCTATGCAAAGTGGGAGAGGGTGAAATGTCTCAAGGCGCAAATACATTTCAAGTCTATATCGTAGGTGGCGCAGTACGCGATGAGCTATTGGGCTTGCCCGTAAAAGATAAAGATTATGTCGTCGTTGGCAGTACGGCTGAGCAAATGATGGCCGCAGGTTACAGGCCAGTTGGTAAAGATTTCCCCGTTTTTTTACATCCCACTACGCATAAAGA
>Ga0247736_10000331_pt1 | contig 16575 bp, 15 predicted proteins | sample UWRJL193509B2_FD_180935 | JGI IMG/M metagenome (GOLD analysis project Ga0247736, IMG submission 180935) | Plant litter microbial communities from Arlington Agricultural Research Station in Wisconsin, United States - UWRJ-L193-509B-2 | ecosystem: Environmental > Terrestrial > Plant litter >...
CACCTGGGTCGCACGCTGACGACGCACGAGATCGCGGTCGACGACGATCAGGGTCGACGCTGCTCGACCATCCGTATCACGAACATGATTATCGATAAGCCCTGAATCGACAGCACCGAGGCCTCGTCAGGCCGAGGCCATCACCCGGTAGAACTGCACGATGCTGTCGGCGTCGCCGTTGCGGAACGCCTTGAACACCTTGCCGATCGGGTTGCTGAGGTTGTCGGGCGGCAGGGAGACCAGCAGCGGGAAGCTGGCGTATGCCTCCAGGGCGGTTCCCGCGCTGCCCGTCCACGATCCGTGCGCCTGGCGCACCATGACCTCGCCGACGTAGCAGCCGAACCCGAAGAGGGTCTCGGCGAATCGATCCTCTGTCACGCCCTGCGCACGGAAGCCGGCGATCAGCGCGTCGACCTGCTCGAGGCTCGCGACCGAGTAGTCGAGTTCGACGCCGCTGACCCTGCGCGCGACATCGACGATGTCATCGCTGAAGAGGGCTGCGTTCTCGGGAAGAGCCTCATGCTTGAGCTTGAGCGTCGCACGCCGAACCGGTCGCTCGGACTCGGCGGGCTTCGCGGGGCCCCGACGGAACGCGGAACCGGTGGACGACAGGGTCGGCTCTACTTCTTGGCGCTGAGCTGCTCGATGATCGCCAGGGCGACATCGTGCATCGTCAGTCGGCGATCCATCGACGCCTTCTGGATCCAGCGGAAGGCCTCGGGCTCGGTGAGGCCCATCTTCTCGTTGAGCAGGCCCTTGGCCCGGTCGACAAGCTTGCGGGTCTCGAAGCGCTCGACCAAGTCGGCGACCTCGGCCTCGAGGGTGATGATCTGGGCGTAGCGCGACAGGGCGATCTCGATCGCGGGAAGAAGGTCGTTCGGGGTGAACGGCTTGACGACGTAGGCCAGGGCTCCGGCCTCGGTCGCGCGCTCGACCAGTTCTTTCTGGCTGAATGCGGTGAGCAGCACGACGGGGGCGATGTGGCCCTTGCTCAGGCGCTCTGCCGCGGAGATGCCGTCGAGCTGGGGCATCTTGACGTCCATGATCACCAGGTCGGGACGGAGCTCCGTGGCCAGGGCGACGGCGGTCTCGCCGTCTCCGGCCTCGCCGACGACCTCGAAACCGTTGTCACGGAGGATCTCGACGATATCGAGACGGATCAGCGATTCGTCTTCTGCAACGACAACGCGACGGGGCGCGACGGGGGTGGTTTCTTGGTCTGACACCCTGCAAGCCTACGGTATTCTGATGCCAGCACGTGAACGAGCCGGTGTGGCGGAATGGCAGACGCGGCGCACTCAAAATGCGCTGTCCGTGAGGGCTTGTGGGTTCGAGTCCCACCACCGGTACCAGGAATATATTCGCGGCGATCTCGTTGTACTCCCCAAAGGGAAGGAGTTCAGTATGAAGGTACGCAATTCACTGGGTTCGATGAAGAAGATGCAGGGTTCGCAGATTGTTCGACGCAACGGGCGCACGCTCGTGATCAACAAGCTCAACCCCAGGTTCAAGTCGCGGCAGGGCTAAGAAACCCACGCACATGAGCTGAGCATTTCCAGCCCATCAGAGAATGACCCAGGCGAATCGCCTGGGTCATTCCTCGTTAACCGTCTCGTCGCGAGAACCGTTCGGCTCGGTCACGGAATTCGGTCTCGAGCTCGGCGGGAAGTACACCGGACGACTGCAACGTCAGTTCGAACTCGCTGTAGCCGAGCCGGAGCGTGAGCACCGATTCGGGCAAATCGGCATGGCGCGCGGACAGGACCCATTCGTCATCGAGTCTCTGAAGGCTCTGGTCCTCAAAGCCCTCATGAGTGAGGGCGACGCCCACGATTCTCGCCGCCATGTCTCTGTCTTCGACACTCGTGAGACCCGACGTCGTGCGCCACGTGGCCGAGTGCGCGGTCTGCAGCATGCTCGCCCCGCCCCACGCGTTGTCCTGCACCTCCAGCGACTCCGTGTCGACATTGGCCCACCAATGCACACGGAACTCGGCCTCGAGCGCCCGTCGCACCCGTGCCAGCACCCTGTCGTTGCGATCGAGGACATCGTCGAGACGGAGGCCGTCGAGGACCGATCGGTCATCCCCCGCGTGGATGCCGGGGTAGTCGCTCCAGTCGAGTTCGTCTCCGCCGGTGCGGTCGAGGAACGCGCGGACGAACCATCGCACCGCTCCGGTCAGACGTGTCGGAATCGATCGACGCCGGATGACCGGGGGCCGGTCCGGCACGTCGGCGGAGGGAGTGGGCTCGCGCGTGCCGTAGACGGGAGAACCGCCTCCGACGGGCAGCCCATCGGGCGTGCCGTAGACGGGAATCGACTCGTCGTCCACGCGCACCGCCCGTCTGCTACTGCTCCATTCCCCCACGACGGGGTGCGCCCGGCCGGGGCGGCTGCGGCTTCTGCCGCGAGAGCTCCCCGCCCATCCTGCCACCGAAGGGGCGACCGTGATCGGCGAACTCGGCTCGGAAGTAGCCGAGCCGCCAGTCCCCGAGTTCCAGTCGTGCACCCGTGCGGAGCACCCGTTCGGCCGGTCGTCTGGGCGAATCGCGGTCGAGGAGGGGCACCGCCCCGCCGTCGTCCGTCTGCGAGACAAGGCGGAACGCGTACTCGTCGGCATCCGTGTGTGTAATGGTCGCGTGCACAGGATCGAGCCCGTCGAGTCGGAGGTCGGCGTCGGGACCCGACCCGATCACCGTCACGCCGTCGAGGAGGTCGAATTCGCGCGGGGGCGAGCCATCCCAATTCTCGGAGCCGATCACGAAGATCAGCCGGGGACGACCCGATCCCGGTGCGGCGTGCGTGGTGGTCGGTCGGAACCTGGCGTGGCGGTCGAACGTGGGCAGCAGCGGCAGCAGTGTGGGCGGCGGGAAGCCGACCCGCGTCGGCGAATCGGACGACGACCGTCTCTTCAGCACCGATGAGACGGCGCCCACCCTGCCCAGGCGGATGTGCGGCGACCCCGAGGCGACGCGCTGCGCGACGGACGTCTTCACGGCGCCCAACTCCCCCACCATGCCGGTGGGACCGGAGAGACGCACGATGATGCCGCGGCTCGCCAGGCCACGGGCGAGTTCGCGCACGCGCCCCAGCGACGCCCGCGTGCGATCGATGAAGGCCTCCGGATGGGAGAGCACGACCTCGATCGTGGACCCGGACGCATGAACCGACCCGTCGATGTTCTCGTCGACGCCCTCGAGAACGAAGGTCATGTCGATGTCGAAGCGGATGGCGGCCGTCATGGCCGTCAGGACCGCAGGGTGTCTGAGCCGGCGGCCGTGTCGTCGCTGGTGGTGACGCGGAGCGTGCCGTTTAGCTTCCACGTCGCGCGCGGCGCATCCGGGCCGATGTCCCTGGGCACCTCGACGACCATGTCGACGAAGCTGTAGTTGACTGCCGCGCCGCGGCCGGTCAGATACGACCACATCTCCCGCCCGAGGTCCGTCCAGTCGCCGATGGTTCGCGCATCCGGGCCGGTCGAGGCCGGTGACTGCGCTGTCGTTCCGTTGATCTCGCCGTTCGTCGTGTCTGTCATGTGCTGACACTATTCCGCGGAATGAGCGGCCGACAGAGCGGACGCCGCCCATTGTCAACACCTCTGCCGAGGTGTAGGACGTTCGCCCGGTCAACGAGGAACGCCCCCTCACGAGTGTCGTGAGGGGGCGTCTCGAACTCTCGAGAGCGGTGCTAGTTCTCGATGACCTCGGGTGTCGACGGGTTGTGGGCCGAGCCGACGACATGGATGCGCATGTCGTTGGTGGTGCCCGACTTTCCGGGAGGGGATCCGCAGATCACCACGACCTTGTCGCCTGCCTCCGCCAGCTGCTTGCTGAGGAGCACCTCGTCGACCTGCACCATGAGCTGGTCGGTGTGCTTGACGCGCTCCGTGAGGTACGACTCGACGCCCCAGGTGAGGGCCATGCGGTTGCGGATGCCCTCTTCGGGCGTCAGTCCGATCATGGGGATCTTCGACCGCAGTCGCGACATGCGGCGCACGGAGTCGCCCGACTCGGTGAAGACGACCACGAACTTCGCCTCGACGAAGTTCGCCACCTCTTCGGCCGCGAGGGTCACGGCGCCGCCCTGTGTGCGCGGCTTCGTGCCGAGCGCGGGGATGCGGTCGAGCCCGTGCACCTCGGTGGACTCGACGATGCGCGCCATGGTCTGCACCGTGATCACCGGGTACTCGCCGACGCTCGTCTCGCCGCTCAGCATCACGGCGTCGGCGCCGTCGAGGACGGCGTTGGCGACGTCGGAGGTCTCGGCGCGGGTCGGGATCGGGCTGGAGATCATGGACTCGAGCATCTGCGTCGCGACGATGACCGGCTTGGCCATGCGGCGGGAGAGTTCGATCGCGCGCTTCTGCACGATCGGCACGGCCTCGAGGGGAAGCTCGACGCCCAGGTCGCCGCGGGCCACCATGATGCTGTCGAACGCGTCGATGATCTCTTCGAGGTTGTCGACGGCCTGGGGCTTCTCGATCTTCGCGACGACGGGAACGCGACGGTTCTCCTCCGCCATGATCTCATGGACCCGCTCGACGTCTTTGGCGTCGCGCACGAACGACAGGGCGATGAGGTCGGCCCCCAGTTTCAGGCCCCAGCGCAGGTCGGCCTCGTCCTTCTCGGAGAGCGCCGGCACGTTGACGGCGACACCCGGGAGGTTGATGCCCTTGTTGTTCGAGACGTTGCCGGCGACGATCACCTTCGTGGTCACGGTACGGTCGTCGGACTCGATGACCTCGACCTTGACCTTGCCGTCGTCGATCAGCAGGAAGTCGCCGGGCTTCACGTCCTGGGGCAGGCCCTTGAACGTCGTTCCCGACAGCTCCTTCGTTCCGAGCACATCGTCGATGGTGATGGTGAAGATGTCACCCTCGTTGAGGTAGTACGGGCCGCCTTCGAACTTGCCGAGGCGGATCTTCGGCCCCTGCAGGTCGACCAGCACCGCGACGGCGCGACCCGAATCTGCGGCTGCCTTGCGCACGGTGGCGTAGATGCCCTCGTGCACGTCGTACGTTCCGTGGCTCAGGTTCATGCGGCAGACGTCGACACCGGCGTCGATGATCGCCCGGATGTCGTCATAGGTGGAGGTTGCCGGACCGAGTGTGGCGACGATTTTTGCGCGTCTCATCGTGTTGTGGTACTCCGTGTTCTCTGCGCCCCAGGAGGGCGCAATAGGGATCAGTGGCTGAATCGGATGAAGGATGGAACGGGAAGAGATGCTCTAGATGGAGATCGAGCGGTCGGTGGGCTTGACGGGGAACGGAAGTTCCGTGGCACCTTCAAGGTACTCGTCTACGGCCGATGCCGCAGCACGTCCTTCGGCGATGGCCCAGACGATGAGCGACTGGCCGCGGCCCGCGTCGCCGGCTGCGAAGACGCCGGGAACGCTGGTCTGGTAATCGCCTGCCCGGCCGACGGTGCCGCGATCGTCGAAACGCGCGCCCAGCTGGTTCGTGAGGTCGGCGTGCTCGGCGCCCGTGAATCCCAGCGCCAGCAGCACGAGGTCGGCGGGGATCTCGCGCTCCGTGCCGGCCTTGGGCACACGACGGCCGTCGATGAACTCGGTCTCGGCCACGCGGATGGCCCGGACCTCGCCGGACTCGTTCGACAGGAACTCGACCGTGGAGGCGAGGTACTGCCGCTCGCCGCCCTCCTCGTGGGCGCTCGACACCTCGAAGAGCGTCGGGAACGTCGGCCACGGCTGGTCGTCGCGTCGCTCGCTGGGCGGCTGGGCGCCGATGGCCAGGTTCGTGACGGAGCGCGCTCCCTGGCGGTGCGCCGTGCCGATGCAGTCGGCGCCCGTGTCGCCGCCGCCGAGGACCACGACGTGCTTGTCCTCGGCCGTGATCTGGTCGGCGATCGTGTCGCCCGCGCCGATCTTGTTCTGCTGGACGAGGTAGTCCATGGCGAAGTGCACGCCGGAGAGGTCGCGGCCCGGGATGGGGAGGTCGCGGGGAACGGTGGCACCGGTGCAGACGATCACGGCGTCGTAGCGAGCCCGCAGGTCGTCCCAGGAGATGTCGACGCCGATGGTGATGCCGGCGCGGAATCGCGTGCCCTCCGCCATCATCTGGTTCAGACGCAGCTCGAGCTGCTTCTTCTCCATCTTGAAGTCGGGGATGCCGTAGCGGAGAAGCCCTCCGATGCGGTCGTCACGCTCGTAGACGGCGACGGTGTGGCCGGCGCGTGTCAGCTGCTGCGCCGCGGCCAGTCCGGCGGGGCCTGAGCCGACCACGGCGACCGTCTTGCCGCTGAGACGCTCGGGCGGGTGCGGTTGCACCCAGCCGTTCGCGAACGCCTGGTCGATGATCGACACCTCGACCTGCTTGATGGTGACTGCGGGCTGGTTGATTCCCAGCACGCAGGAGCTCTCGCAGGGTGCCGGGCAGAGCCGACCCGTGAACTCGGGGAAGTTGTTGGTCGCGTGCAGCCGCTCGATGGCCTGCCGACCCTCGCCCCGGAACATCAGGTCGTTCCACTCGGGAATGAGATTTCCGAGTGGGCAGCCCTGGTGACAGAACGGGATGCCGCAGTCCATGCAGCGGCCGGCCTGGCGGCGGAGCTCCGACGGGTCTCCTTGCTCGTAGACCTCTTTCCAGTCCATGAGCCGAACCGAGACCGGTCGTCTCTTGGGCAGCTCGCGCTCCTGTACCTTCAGGAACCCCTTGGGATCAGCCACCGGTTACCTCCAAAATGCGTCCCCAGACGATGTCGCCATCGGGATCGAGTCCTTCATCGACGGCCGTCTGCCTGGTCTGCAGAACCGCGGCGTAGTCGCGGGGCAGAACCTTGACGAACTCCGTCACGGTCGTGTCGAAATCGGCGAGCATCGCCGCGGCGAGCGTCGATCCCGTCTCGAGTTCGTGGCGCGTGAGCAGATCGCGCACGATCTCCGCGTCCGCGCTTCCCAGGGGAAGCAGGCTGAGCTCGCCGCTCGCCAGCGAATCGCGGTTCACGCTCTCGGTGCGCAGGCGGTGCACATAGGCGGTTCCGCCCGACATGCCGGCGCCGAGGTTGCGCCCGGTCGAGCCCAGGATGAGCGCGAGGCCTCCGGTCATGTACTCGAGCGCGTGGTCGCCCACGCCCTCGACGACCGCGGTCGCGCCGGAGTTGCGCACGAGGAAGCGCTCCCCCACGATTCCGCGGATGAACATGCTGCCGCGCGTCGCGCCGTACCCGATGACGTTTCCGGCGATCACGTTGTCCTCCGCCGCGAACTGGCTCTTGCGGTCGGGCCGCACGATGATCTGCCCGCCCGAGAGACCCTTGCCGACGTAGTCGTTTGAGTCGCCCTCGAGTCGGAGCGTGATGCCCGACGGCAGGAACGCGCCGAACGACTGTCCGGCGGAGCCGAGCAGCGTGACCTGGATCGTTCCCTCGGGAAGCCCCGCCTCGCCGTGCTGCAGCGTGACCTGGTTGCCGAGCATCGTTCCGACAGCGCGCTCCGTGTTGCGGATCGGCAGCGTGATGGCGACGGGCTCGCCGAACTCGAGGGCGGACTGCGCCTCCCGGATGAGCCGGTTGTCGAAATGCTTCTCGAGCTCGTGGTCCTGCTTCCTGCGGTTCGAGCGCGGCTCGTCGTCGGCGAACTCCGGTCCGACGAGGATCGGGCTCAGGTCGAGGCCGTCGGCCTTCCAGTGCTCGATCGCGCCGTTCATGTCGATGAGCTCGTGGTGACCGATCGCCTCTTCGAGCGAGCGGAATCCGAGCTCGGCGAGGTACTCGCGCACCTCCTGCGCCAGGAACTCGAAGAAGTTCACGACGAATTCGGGCTTGCCGGTGAACCGTGCTCTCAGCTCGGGGTTCTGCGTCGCGACGCCGACGGGGCAGGTGTCGAGGTGGCAGACGCGCATGAGGATGCAGCCCTCCACGACGAGGGGCGCCGTGGCGAAGCCGTACTCCTCCGCCCCGAGCAGGGCGCCGATGATCACGTCGCGTCCGGTCTTCATCTGGCCGTCGACCTGCACCACGACGCGGTCGCGCATGCCGTTCAGCATGAGCGTCTGCTGCGTCTCGGCGAGTCCGATCTCCCAGGGGGTTCCGGCGTGCTTGAGGGAGTTCAGCGGGCTCGCGCCTGTTCCGCCGTCGTGTCCGGAGACGAGGACGACGTCGGCGAGGGCCTTCGTCACGCCGGCCGCGACCGCGCCGATGCCCGACTGGCTCACCAGCTTGACGTGCACGCGGGCAAGCGGGTTGGCGCGCTTGACGTCGAAGATGAGCTGCTTGAGGTCTTCGATCGAGTAGATGTCGTGGTGCGGCGGCGGAGAGATCAGCCCGACACCCGCGGTGGCGTGGCGGGTGCGCGCGACCCAGGGGTAGACCTTCGTGGGCGGCAGCTGGCCACCCTCGCCGGGCTTGGCCCCCTGCGCCATCTTCAGCTGGATGTCGGTGGCGTGGGTCAGATACATGCTGGTGACGCCGAAACGACCGGATGCGACCTGCTTGATCGCGCTGCGACGGCGCGGGTCGAGCAGACGGTCGGTGTCTTCTCCGCCTTCTCCGGTGTTCGACTTCGCGCCGATCGAGTTCATGGCGATGGCCAGCGTCTCGTGGGCCTCCTGCGAGATGGAGCCGTAGCTCATCGCGCCGGTCGAGAACCGCTTGACGATCGACTCGATCGGCTCGACCTCGTCGAGCGGTACCGGCGGGCGGGCGCCGTTGCGCAGCTTGAACAGGCCCCGCAGGGTCATGAGGTTCTCGGCCTGCTCGTCGATCAGCCGCGTGTAGTCGCGGAAGATGTCGTAGCGGCGGTTGCGGGTCGAGTGCTGCAGCCGGAAGACGGTCTCGGGGTTGAAGAGGTGCGGCGGGCCCTCGCGGCGCCACTGGTACTCGCCTCCCGTTGCGAGGGGCTCGTGCGCCGACGCGGCCTCGTCTTCGGGGTAGGCGGCGCGGTGCCGGCTGGCGCTCTCGGATGCGACGACGTCGATACCGATTCCGCCCAGCTTGGTGGTGGTGCCGGTGAAGTACTCCTTGACGAAGTCCGTTCCGAGACCGACGGCCTCGAATGCCTGGGCGCCCGCGTAGCTCGACACGGTCGAGATGCCCATCTTCGACATGATCTTGAGCACGCCCTTGCCGAGCGCCTTGATGACGTTCTTGACGGCCTTCTCGGGGGTGAGCCCGGTGAGTCTGCCGCTGCGCACGAGGTTCTCGCAGGTCTCCATGGCGAGATACGGGTTGACCGCAGACGCGCCGTAGCCGATCAGGAGGGCGACGTGGTGCACCTCGCGCACGTCGCCGGCCTCGACGATCAGGCCGACCTTCATGCGGGTCTCCTGGCGGATGAGGTGGTGGTGCACGGCCGACAGCATGAGCAGCGACGGAACGGGAGCCAGATCTTTGTTGGAGTCCCTGTCTGAGAGCACCAGGAAGGCGGCGCCGTTGTCGATGGCCTCATCGGCCTCGCGGCACATCTCGGCGATCCGCTCCTGCATGGCGAGCGGACCGTCCTCGACGCGGTACAGGCCGCGGATCGTGGTCGTGATGCGGCTGCCGGAGTGCGGATCGATGTGCTGGATCTTCGCTAGTTCGTCGTTGTCGATGACAGGGAAGTCGAGGATGACCTGGCGCGTGTGCTCGGCCGTGGCCGCGAGCAGGTTGCGCTCCGGCCCGAGGCCGAGGCGCATGGAGGTGACGACCTCCTCGCGGATCGAGTCGAGCGGCGGGTTGGTCACCTGGGCGAACTGCTGGGTGAAGTAGTCGAAGAGCAGCCGCGGCCGCTCGGAGAGCACGGCGATCGGCGTGTCCGATCCCATGGCCCCGAGAGGCTCCGCGCCGTTCTTGGCCATCGGCATCAGAAGGATGCGGATCTCCTCCTCGGTGTAGCCGAAGGTGCGCTGGCGCCGGGTGACCGAGGCGGGCGTGTGCACGATGTGCTCGCGCTCGGGAAGGTCGCGCAGGTTGATGCGGCCGGCGTCGAGCCACTCGGCGTACGGGCCGGTCTCGGCGAGAGTGTCCTTGATCTCCTCGTCTTCGACGATGCGGCCTTCTGCAGTGTCGACGAGGAACATGTTGCCGGGACGGAGGCGTCCCTTGCGCACGACCCGGGCGGGGTCGACGTCGATCACGCCGATCTCGCTGGCGAGCACCACGAGGTCGTCGTCTGTCACGAGGTAGCGTCCGGGGCGGAGGCCGTTGCGGTCGAGGGTGGCCCCGACCAGGTCGCCGTCGGTGAAGACGAGCGCGGCGGGTCCGTCCCACGGCTCCATCAGCATCGAGTGGTACTCGTAGAACGCGCGGTGCTTCTCATCGAAGTCCGCCTGGTTCTCCCAGGCCTCCGGCACCATCATCATGATCGCGTGCGGCAGCGAACGTCCGGCCAGGGTCAGCAACTCCACGACCTCGTCGAACGAGGCGGAGTCGCTGGCGCCGGGGGTGACGATCGGCAGCAGCGGGGTCAGGTCTCCCATGACCTCGGATTCGAGCTGCGACTGGCGCGCGCGCATCCAGTTGCGGTTGCCCTGCACGGTGTTGATCTCGCCGTTGTGCGCCATCATGCGCAGCGGCTGGGCAAGCGGCCACGACGGGAACGTGTTGGTGGAGTAGCGCGAGTGCACGAGGGCGAGCTTCGAGGCGAACCGCTCGTCGGAGAGGTCGGGGTAGAACGGCTCGAGCTGGAGCGTCGTGACCATGCCCTTGTAGGTGAGAGTGCGCGACGAGAGCGACATGAAGTACACCTCGAGCTCGCGCTCGGCCCGCTTGCGCAGGCGGTAGGTGAGCCTGTCGAGCGCCAGGCCGGCCAGCGGGGCGCCCTCGGCATCGTGCGTCGTGCTGGTGACGAAGAGCTGCCAGATCGCGGGCATGGCCGCGCGCGCGAGTCGTCCGAGTTCATCAGGACGGATGGGGACCTCGCGCCAGCCCAGGATGCGCAGGCCTTCGACCTCGGCGATCTCGGCGATGCGGGCCACGATCGATTCGCGGTCTGAAGGGTCGGTCGGCAGGAAGGCGTTGCCGACGGCGTAGTGGCCTACCGGGGGCAGGTCGGCAGGGCCGACGGCGCGGAGGAACTCGTCGGGGATCTGCGTGAGGATGCCGGCGCCGTCACCCGTTCCCGCGTCGGAGCCGATGGCACCGCGGTGCTCGAGGTTGCGAAGAGCGCCCAGGGCCGTGTCGATGATGTCGTGGCCCGCGGTTCCACGCAGGGTGGCGACCATGGCGAGGCCGCAGGCGTCCTTCTCCGCGGCAGGGTCGTACAACCCCTGGGCGGCGGGGAGGGTGCTGAAGCGGGTGTGCGATGGGTGCTCGGACCGTGGCTGCTGGGACAAGGAAGTGCCGTCCTCTACGTGATTACTGAAGGATCTGGGACGCCGCTGGCCCATGGAGGGAGGATGCCGGGATGCCCTGTCGGGTCGTGACGGCGATCGTGATGGTCGAGAAGCTGAGTAGGCGAGTTACGCGACTGTGGTTTTCAGTTCTAGGACTTCGCACCGGCAGCGCTTGTGGCGCCTGGTTCGATGGATTCGTTCTCGGGAGTTCCGGTGGCCCCATCGCCCCTGAGCTCGTCGTCCGAGTAAGTATCGCTCGATTCTACCCCAGCCCCCGCCGGCACCCACTCTGCGCCGGGCCGGTACGGGCCGGGCTCGGCACCGGGGTGCTCGCGATTCTGGATGAGGATGATGATCAGGCCGATGAGGATGGCGGCCCACGCGCCCCAGACGTTGGTGCGCACGCCGAAGAAGATCTCGCTCGGGTCGACGCGCATCGTCTCGAAGACGGAGCGGCCGACGCCGTACCAGATGAGGTAGACGCCGAACACCTTGCCCCACTGCAGGTGGAGCTTGCGCTCGAGCAGCAGGATCACGGCGACGCCGACCAGGTTCCAGATGACCTCGTAGAGGAAGGTGGGGTGGAAGAGCGTTCCGTCGGCCAGTCCCACGGGGAAGGCCGGGTTTGATGACTCGATCTCGAGACCCCACGGCAGGTCGGTGGGCGTTCCGAAGAGCTCGTGGTTGAAGTAGTTGCCGAAGCGGCCCGCCGCCTGAGCGAGCAGCATGCCGGGCGCGAGGGCGTCGGCGAAGGTCCAGAAGCGGATGCCGCTCAGACGGCAGCCGATGTACGCGCCGACCGCGCCGCCGATGAGCGAGCCGAAGATGGCGATGCCGCCCTCCCAGACGGCGAAGACCTTCCACCACTCGATTCCCTCGCCGAAGTAGTCGCCAGGGTGCGTGAGCACGTGGTACGCGCGCGCCCCGATGATGCCGAACGGGATGGCCCACAGGATGATGTCGAGCACGACTCCCGGCTCGGCGCCCCGCGCGGTCAGTCGGCGCGAGGTGAGGATGGTGGCGAGCACGATGCCGGTGAGGATGCAGAGCGCGTATGCCCGGATCTCGATGTGGTTGGGCGTGACGAGGAACGTCAGGCCGATGTCATTGAACCACTGCGTGAGGTCGAATGACTGCCACGTCGGGCTCGGGATGCTGGTGGGGGCGAAGACCAACGGTTTCGACCTTTCATCGTGTGGTGCTCATACGGGCGCCCGTCCGCTCGACGAAGCGAGCGGAACGAACAGGAGGGGCTGCTGCTTATTGTAGGACGGCGGGCAGCGCGCTCAGCGCGCGGTGCCGGATGCGAGGTGAGCGGCCAGCCGCGCAACTCCCGCTACGCCGTCTTCCGCGAGGGCGCGCACGAGAGCCGATCCGACGATGGCTCCGTCGGCGTAGGCGAGGATCTCGGCGATCTGCTCCGGGGTCGACACGCCGATTCCCACGCAGGCGCTGACCGATCCGACGGAGCGCAGGCGACCGACGAGCGTCTCCGCAGCCGCGCCGAGTTCGGCGCGCGCCCCGGTCGTGCCCATCGTCGAGACGGTGTAGACGAAGCCCCGGCTGTTCTCCACGGCGAGCCGCAGCCGCTCGTCTGTCGAGGTCGGCGCGGCGAGGAAGACCCTGTCGAGGCCGGTTCGATCGCTCTCGGCGAGCCAGTCCGCCCCGGAGTCCACGGTGAGGTCGGGCGTGATCAGGCCTGCTCCCCCGGCCGAGACGAGGTCGTCGGCGAATCGGCCGACTCCATACTGCACCACGGGGTTCCAGTAGGTCATGAGGAGCACGGGCGCATCGACTCTGGCTCTGATCCTCTCGACGGCCGTGAACGCGTCACGCAGCCGGAAGCCGCCGTCGAGGGAGGCCTGGGTCGCCTTCTGGATGACCGGACCGTCCATCACGGGGTCGGAATACGGAATGCCGAGCTCGAGAACATCGACGCCGTTCTCGACCAGAGCGACGGCCGCGTCGACACTGTCGCCCTGCGTCGGGAATCCGACGGGCAGGTAGCCGATGAGGGCGCCGGCGCGGTTCTGCCGGCTGGCCTCGATGGCGGATGCGACGGGAGACTCGACGACGCGCGGGCCGGTCATGCGCCGGCCCCGGCATCCAGAACGCCGAAGTAGGCGCCCGCGGTCTCGACGTCCTTGTCTCCTCGACCCGACAGGTTCACGAGGATGGTCGCCTTCTCGCCCAGCGTGCGGCCGAGCTCGATGGCGCCGGCGAGGGCATGCGCCGACTCGATGGCCGGAATGATGCCCTCGGTCTGGCAGAGCAGCCTGAACGCCTGCATGGCGGCTGCGTCGGTGACCGGCGTGTAGGTGGCGCGGCCGATGGAGGCGAGCCAGGCGTGCTCCGGTCCGACGCCCGGGTAGTCGAGGCCGGCCGAGATGGAGTGCGAGTCGATGGTCTGGCCGTCTTCGTCCTGCAGCATGATGCTGCGCGATCCGTGCAGCACGCCGGGACGGCCCATGGTGATACTGGCCGCGTGGCGCAGCGTGTCGACGCCGTCGCCGCCGGCCTCGAATCCGTGAAGGGCCACATCGGGGTCGTCGAGGAAGGCGTGGAAGATGCCGATCGCGTTCGATCCCCCGCCCACGCAGGCGACCACGGCATTCGGCAGCGACCCGGTCAGGTCGAGGACCTGCTGGCGCGCCTCTTCTCCGATGACCTTCACGAAGTCCCGCACCATCACGGGGAAGGGGTGGGGGCCGGCGACCGTGCCCAGTAGGTAGTGGGTGTTCTCGACGTTCGCGACCCAGTCCCTGAACGCCTCGTTGAGGGCGTCCTTGAGGGTGCGCGTTCCCGTGGTCACGGGAATGACCGTGGCGCCGAGAAGCCGCATGCGGGCGACGTTGAGGGCTTGGCGCTCGGTATCGACCTCGCCCATGTAGACGACGCACTCCATGCCGAACAGGGCCGCGGCGGTGGCGGTGGCGACGCCGTGCTGGCCTGCTCCGGTCTCGGCGATGAGCCGGGTCTTTCCGATGCGCTTGGCGATGAGCGCCTGGCCGAGCACGTTGCAGATCTTGTGCGATCCGGTGTGGTTCAGGTCTTCGCGCTTGAGCAGGATGCGTGCGCCGCCCGCGTGCGCGGCGAAGCGGGGCACCTCGGTGATGATCGAGGGGCGCCCCGTGTAGGTGCGATGCAGCTCCGCGAGTTCACGGTGGAACTCGGGGTCGGCCTTCGCGACGTCGTAGGCGGCGGAGAGTTCGTCGAGTGCGGCGATCAGGGACTCCGGCATGAACCGGCCCCCGAACTCGCCGAAGAACGGACCCTGCTCGTCGCGCAGGTGGGTGGGGGTCGCTTCGATGGTCATGGTGTCACGCTCAGGAATTCTGTGAGGGTCTCGCGCGGGCTTCCGTGGGTGACCAGGGCTTCGCCGACGAGCACGACGTCTGCTCCGGCTCGGCGGTAGTGGGCCACATCGGAGGCGGTCTTGACGGCGGATTCCGCGATGCGGACCGTGCCGTCGGGGATGCTGCCCGCGAGTCGCCCGAAGAGGTCGGGGTCGAGCTCGAAGGTGCTGAGGTTGCGGGCGTTGACGCCGATCACGCGGGAGCCGAGATCGATCGCCCTGCTGACCTCGTCGGCGGAGTGCGTCTCGACCAGCGCGGTCATGCCGAGCTCGGTGATGAGTGCGTGCAGCCGCACGAGCGTCGCCTGGTCGAGCGCGGCGACGATGAGCAGCGCGAGGTCGGCGCCCGCCGCTCGGGCCTCGAACACCTGGTATTCGAGCCCGATGAAGTCTTTGCGCAGCACGGGGATCGAGATCGCCGCGCGCACGGCACGCAGGTCGTCGAGCGATCCGCCGAAGCGGCGTCCCTCGGTGAGCACGCTGACGGCACTGGCACCGCCGGCCTCGTACTCGCGGGCGAGTGCCTGCGGGTCGACGATGTCGGCGAGAGCCCCCTTGGACGGGCTCGATCGCTTGATCTCGGCGATCACCTTGACGCGATCGGCGGGAGCGAGGAACGAGAGCGCGTCGAGCGGCGCGGGTGCGGCCAGAGCGGCGGCCTCGACCGACGCCAGACTCGCGGTCTGCTGTCTGGTCGCGGCGTCCTCGACTGCCCCGGCGAGGAGCTGGTCGAGCACCCTCTAGTGTCCTTTGCCGGCGTACCGCGGGCTGTATGCGCCGAATCCGGCGGCGGAGAGGACCTTGCCGAGGATCGCGCCCACGACGAGGAGCCCTGCGGAGGCCCAGACGAGCCACTGCACGTCGAAGAAGAACGCTACGGTGCCGATGCTGAAGGCGATCAGCATGACGATCACGGCCGTCCAGGCCGCAGGCGAGTGGCCGTGACCTGGTTCTTCAGAAACGTTGCTCATGGAACTCCTCTTGTTCGAAGGTCAATAGTAGTCGAAAAGGACTGCGCGCTCTTCAGCGCTGGGTCTACGCCGTGGGGTCCGTGCCCCGACTCAGGCTGTCCCAGTTGTCGACCGAGGTCGCCTTGCGGCGCACGGCCGCGTCGTCGGGGCTCTCCGTCGCCTCGGGCTCGGACGACTCGTCGGAATCGGCCGTGTCATCGCGGCCGCCGAGCTCGAGCAGGTCGTCGGTGCCGAGAACGCGGCCGTCCTCCGACGCGAATCGCACGGCCTGGTAGCGGCGGCCGGATGCGGGCCAGCGGGTCGTCGTGGCGGCCACCGCAATGCCGAGAACGGCCAGCACCACGCCGAGCAGGATGGCGACGACAGGCCAGGCGGTGACGGCCTCGCTGCGCGCGATCGCCCGGATCGACTCGGTTCCGGCGACGCCGGTGGCCGCCGTGACGACCGGGGCTCCCGCCGACACCGGGTCGACGAGCGGACCGGTGCCCGAGAGCACGATGCTCGCGCCGAGCAGAACCTGCAGCACCCCGAGCACGATGCGGATCACCGGACCCGCGATCGCCAGTGCGGCGGCGCTGGCGAGTCCCGCGAGGCCGAGCGCGGCCAGGGCCGGCGCCGCCGTGGCACCGGGCACGTCGAGGGCGCGACCGGATGCCCCGTCGCCCGCCACGGTCAGGGTTCCCCACGACTGCGACCACGCCAGGAACACGAGGGCGCTCACGACGAGGACCCCGAGGATCATCAGGCCCTTCAGACGGGCCGAACCCGGTCTCGAGACCGGACCCGCGGCATCCGTGTCTGTCGTCATACGATGCGCCTCATGGCGTTCGCGATCGCGACGGCCCGGAGCGGAGCTGCCGCCTTGTTCTGCGACTCGAGGAACTCCGAGTCGGGATCGGAGTCGGCGACGAGTCCGCCGCCGGCCTGCACGTGTGCGACGCCCGACTCGATCGTGGCGGTACGGATCGCGATGGCCAGGT
>Ga0247736_10000332_pt1 | contig 16560 bp, 13 predicted proteins | sample UWRJL193509B2_FD_180935 | JGI IMG/M metagenome (GOLD analysis project Ga0247736, IMG submission 180935) | Plant litter microbial communities from Arlington Agricultural Research Station in Wisconsin, United States - UWRJ-L193-509B-2 | ecosystem: Environmental > Terrestrial > Plant litter >...
TTGAATTGCATATTCCTAGTGCCAATTTACCTGCTGAAGCCATTCAAGATATTTGGTTTTACCCTTATCAATGGGGAAAAATCGCCCAAAGTATTGAGCAGATTAAAATCGTTAATACAGATGGCATCAAACTGACATTTAAAAATGGTGATGATCCCTTAAAAGCGAATGATGCACTTGACGGCGTATTAGTCGTGAAAGAAAAACGTGGTGATCATTTAATCGCGCGCGGTTATGTCATTCATCCAACATTAACAGTTGCTGCTGCGCAATTAAATAGCGCGACAGTTAATGCAGCGATTGGTGAACCAACAGCAGATTTAGGGATTGTCAGCGCATTATTACTGGCACTGATAGGCGGCGTTATTCTTAATTTAATGCCGTGCGTGTTTCCAGTTCTATCTATCAAAGCACTGTCATTGGTGACGCATAGCCAGTATTCACAACGCCAAATTCTATGGCAGGGAATCGTCTACACATTAGGCGTGCTAGCCAGTTTTGCCTTTTTGGCAGGTTTGCTCATCGCGCTTAAAGCAGGCGGCGCGCAAATAGGCTGGGGCTTTCAATTTCAATCGCCGTTGTTTGTGATAGCCGTCGCCTATTTGATGTTTGCAGTGGGTTTAAGCTTATCAGGTGTATTTACAATTGGTAGCTCAATTACTGGATTAGGCGGCACATTAGCGGACAAACCAGGTTACGCAGGCAGTTTCTTTACAGGCGTATTAGCCACGATTGTTGCTACACCATGCACAGCACCTTTTATGGCAGCGGCACTTGGTTACGCGTTAACGCAGCCAGCTTTGCAACTTATATTGATTTTTCTTAGTTTAGGTTTGGGTCTAGCGCTGCCGTATTTGTTACTAACTGCATGGCCTGCATTGCATCGCAAGTTACCACGGCCTGGCGTTTGGATGGAACGCACCAAACAGGTATTTGCTTTTCCGATGTATCTAGCGGCAGTGTGGCTGGTGTGGGTGCTTGCGCAACAAAGCGGAGCAAATGGTGTGGCAATCGCACTAATTGGCATGGTGTTGATTGCGTTTGCCGCATGGCTATATGACATCACGCGTTGTGTGGGCATTAAAGCACGAATCATTGCAAATATCGGTGTAACAGCGTTGCTGATTAGCACGCTGTTTATCAGTTATACCTATTTAGATAAAGACTCAACTGGCACGACAAAAAATACAGCCAAATCTAGTATTAACAAGCCTAGCGTTAACAAAAATTGGGAAGCTTATTCTGCAGAACGTTTAGAACAGTTATTGGCTGAAGGAAAGCCTGTTTTCCTTAACTTTACTGCAGCTTGGTGCATCAGTTGTTTGGTGAATGAGCGTGTGGCATTAAGCCAGCCAGAGGTAATTGCAGCATTTGAGAAAAACAATGTCACTTACTTAAAAGGTGATTGGACCAATAAAGATGCTCAGATTACTAATGTGCTGACCAAATTTGGGCGGAGTGGTGTGCCGCTGTATGTGTTTTATCCGGCGGGCAATAACGCTAAAGCCGTTGAGTTACCGCAAATTCTGACGTCTTCGATTGTGTTAAGTCAGATTCAATCGTTGCGTTAATTTTATTCTTTAATCTTTAACACTGTATTTTTAATCAAAAGGAGTTTCACATGCAATTTAAACAATTAATCGCGACAAGTTTAATCACCGCTACATTTGCATTCACCAGCGTTAGCGTGTTTGCAGACCCAGTTATAGATAAACCAGCGCCAGCTTTTACAGGTACGACAGCGGATGGCGGCAAATTAAGCCCGGATTCATTACGTGGCAAAACAGTGGTATTGGAATGGACGAATAACGAGTGTCCATTTGTGGTCAAGCATTATGAAAGCGGCAATATTCCACAGTTACAGAAAGATGCTGCCAGTAAAGACGTTAGCTGGGTTCAAATTATTTCATCAGCACCAGGCAAACAAGGCCATGTAGATGGCGCAACTGCTTTGAAACTAAATGAATCACGCGGCGCTAAACCAGCTTATGTTGTGTTGGATGAAGATGGCAAGATCGGCAAATTATATGGCGCGCAAACCACGCCGCATATTTACGTGATCGATACAAAAGGTGTATTGGTTTACAAAGGCGGAATCGACAGTATTCCTACAGCTAAAAAGGAGGATTTAGCAAAAGCGACAAACTATGTAAAAGAGACATTGGTTGCTTTGGCTGATGGTAAAAAAGTACCGCATCCAAGCACAAAGCCTTATGGTTGCTCAATCAAATATCCTAGTTAATCAATATTGATGCATCAATATCGTTAGTATTCCGCATGTGAAACTCCTAAATCGCATGCGGACTGAACAAACAATAGGCTTTACATATGTCACACATTACTGAAAATAAGAAAAAATTGTCCGCACGTATCAGCCGCATAAAAGGACAAGTAGAAGCCATTGAAAAATCATTAAATGTGGGTGTGGAATGCACCCATTTTTTACACCAAATTGCATCAGTGCGTGGCGCGATTGATGGCTTGATGTCGGAAGCATTAGAAGGCCATATTCGTGAACATTTAGGCAACCGCCAATTATCACATCATGGGCACGAACATGATGAATCAAACCATCACGACTCAAAACAGGATGACTTAGAAGAAGTCATCAACGTTTTAAAAACTTATCTCAAATAATGATTGCTTTAATAGCACTTAGCATTGTGCTGTTGAATAGGCCAATGACTAAACAGGCTTAAATTGGTTTTCTACAAACAGAGATGTTTTGAATTTGCTGGATATCCAGCAATTTAAAATGCCTCTTTTTTTAAACTAATTTCTTCCTTAAATTATTTAATAATATTTAATATTAAAATCAATAGCTTATAAATTTTTTATAGTTAATTTAGACATTATTCTTATTGCCAATTGTTGGCATGCGCTTTGCGATGCTTTTAATAAGTATTAATCGTTCTGGGTTAATTCGAACTATTAATAAAAACAACTTTAAACGCATCCTGAGGACAATTAAATGAAAAAAATTAACGTATTAGTCGCTTTGTTATTTATTGCTGCATCACCTTTATCAATGGCGGGCGGTGCTGTGACAACGCCAGCTGGCGATACAAAAGTGGCAACACAAGAAGCTAAAAAACCGCCTGTGTCTAAAAAATTAAATCGTGCAGAAGTAGATGCCTTATTGGCGAAACCAAATGAAGTGGTATTCATTGATTTACGCCGTCCGGATGAGTTAATCAAGATTGGCGGCTTTCCAGTCTTTTTGAATATTCAATTAAGTGAACTTGAAAAATATACTGCTTATATTCCTAAAGATAAAACGGTTGCGACTATTTCTAACCATGCAGGTCGCGCTCATACAGGTGCCGATTTGTTAATCAACAAAGGCTTTAAAGTAGCTGGCGCGATTGGCGTACAAGATTATGAAGCGGAAGGTGGTGTGCTGACTAAAATTGCGCCGCCAACACCTAAATATGAAGTCAATAAAGAGATCCCAGGTGTGATTGCCAAAGGTACGAAATATGAGTTTTTATACGAAGGCTTTGAAGGTACGGAAGGCCCGATCGCCTTACCAGACGGCACAGCGATTTTCACTGAAACACGCGCGAATCGGATCACGCAGTTAAAAGATGATCGCGGTATTTCAATCTTTTTGCAAAACAGCAATGGTTCCAATGGCCTGGCATTTAACCCTAAAGGTGAGTTGATTTCGGTACAAAACCTGAAGCCACAAGTCGGCATTATTTATCCAGAAGGTAAAGAAAGAGTGCTGTCTAAAGAATTTGAAGGCAAACCTTTCCAACGTCCTAATGATTTAGTGTTGGACAAAAAAGGCGGTATTTACTTTACTGATATTGGTGTTGTTCCAAAACTAGAAGATAAAGTGGCAGAAGCAGCAAGACCAGCCGTGTATTACATTACGCCAGATGGAAAAACCACACGCGTAGTGAACGATTTGAAACGTCCTAATGGCGTGCAATTGAGCACAGATGAAAAAACCTTATACGTGGCCGATACCGCAAATGAATTCATTATTGCTTACGATGTTAAAGGCGATGGCTCATTAGGCACAAAACGTAACTTCGCAAAATTAGCGGGTTATGCAAAGAATGCAACAGGCGAATTTTCTAGCGGTGCAGATGGCTTAGCTGTAGATTCAGAGAATAGGTTATATGTCGCTTCAAATGCTGGTGTAGAAGTGTTTAGTGCAAAAGGTGAAACCTTAGGCGTGATTACATTGCCCAACAAACCACAGAATTTAGCGTTCTCAGGCAAAGACAAGAAAACACTTTTTGTCGTTGGCAGAGGCGCAGCTTATCGCATTCCTTTATTGGCGCAAGGTTATTTAGGTCGCGTTAAGTAAGCACAAAAATCAATCGTTGGAGATAACATGACACGCAAAACAGCAGAAGATTTTTCACCAGAAGTATTAGGCTTATTTGATCAGTTTGTGCATGGTCAAATTTCCAGAAGAGACTTTTTGAATCGCACAGGAAAGCTTGCTGTTGCTGGCGCTTCTGCGGCAGTATTGCTGCAATCACTTAGCCCCAACTTTGCAGAAGCTAAACAGATTGATGAAAACGATGTGCGTATTCAAGCAAAATATGTGGAGTATCCATCGCCAAATGGCAATAGTAAGTTACGCGGATATCTGGTTTATCCCGCTAAAGTAACCACAAAACTGGCCACTGTATTAGTGGTGCATGAAAACCGTGGACTTAACCCGCACATTGAGGATGTTGCTAGGCGTTTGGCGATTGATGGTTTTATTGCCTTTGCGCCAGATGCGTTATTTCCATTGGGCGGTTATCCCGGTGATGAGGACAAAGCACGTGAATTGTTCCAAAAGCTAGATCAAACCAAAACGCGTGAAGACTTTATCGCAGCAGTACATGTGCTAAAAAATTTACCAGATGGCAATGGCAAAGTCGGCGCTGTGGGTTTTTGTTATGGCGGTGGCGTTGCAAACTTTTTAGCAACACGCTTGCCCGATTTGGCTGCGGCGGTGCCTTTTTATGGCGGACAGCCTAGCGAAGAAGATGCTGCAAAAATCAAAGCGCCTTTGCAACTTCATTACGCAGGCAAAGATGAGCGTATTAATGCTGGTTGGCCAAAATACGAAGCGGCTTTAAAAGCCGCTAAAGTAGATTACCAAGCGTATATTTACCCAGAAGTGCAACACGGATTTAATAATGACACGACACCGCGCTATGACGCAGCAGCCGTTAAGTTAGCGTGGAATCGCACAGTGAGTTTTTTCCGTCAACATGTAGTTTGATTTATTATTGATTTAAATACTTATCGTTTTAATTTTTCTAGATGTCCCAACCTGCATGAGCCGACAGCGGCAATGCTTTAGCGCGCATATCATCGAGCTGTTAGTAAATCTTTCATCTCAATGATATGCGCCACTTTTTTCAGGTTTATAGTTTTTGAAGTTTTAGTTTGTAGGTTTGATCTGCAACGGAATATCAGATTTAAATAACGTTTTGTATTAATTGTTTAAACAACAACACTCATCCCAAACATTGCTTCTACAGCAACATCTTCCAGCGTCATTTTAAATCCAATCTCAATAAACATAGAGAATGTTTCTATCATTTTTTGTTAATAATCAATTGCTTAATATTTAAATCTAACTGTTTCTATTCGAGCATAAAGATTGGCACAGCCGATGCTATAGCAATAGGGGTAGGGCCTATATAGAGGCCAATGATCATTAAAAAAAGTTATAAAAATTAAATTAAAAATTTAAATTAAATTTATTGGGGAGGAGTTGGATGTCAGTCGTATCAATTTTACAAGTGATGCATGATTCAGAGTTTGGAACAGCGCTTAGAGAATCGCTTTATATGTTCCCTTTGATCGAAGGCATACATCTCATTGGTTTAGCACTTTCAGTTGGGCTGATTATTGTCACCGATTTACGCCTTATCGGCGGGTTTCTAAAAGAGGTTCCAGTGGCCGAAGTGCTCAAGCAATTAAGGCCGTGGCTATTGATTGGATTCGCAATCACTTTTGTGACCGGCATTTTACTGCTTTGGGCAGAAGGCCCCAGAATGTGGGCGATTCCGGTCTTTCCCATTAAATTAATCTTGATCTTTTTGGCTGGTTTAAATGCCATTTGGTTTGAATTTAAATACGGCAAAACCGTGCACGAGTGGGGCAACCATGTGCATTTCCCTAAAGGCGCAAAATTGGCTGGTTGGGTTTCATTGGTCTCTTGGTCGGCTGTGGTTATTTGCGGACGCTTAATCCCTTATTTAGAAGCCACACAACATTAATTTTTACTAAATTTTACTGAAAATTTTTACAGGAAATTTTACTGAATGAGAGCATTAATATGAGTACAGAATCCCTATTTAAAGAGTTACAAAATAGCAGCTTAAGCCAAACCATTAGCCAGCTAGATTCCATTCTAGGCGCATTCGCGCAATTATTTCACATCGCTGGTTTTTTGCTGATTTTAACCGCTGTTTTACTGGTTAACTTAAGGCTGATTGGCCTAGGCTTAAATCGACAAAGCATCCCACATTTGGCAAAAGCAACCAAGCCATTGGTAATTTATGGGCTAGTGCTATTGCTATTTTCTGGGTTATTTACTTTTCTACCCAGCGCCACGCTTTACTACCCAAATCCTGCTTTTTGGCTGAAGTTTATATTGCTGGGCTTTGCGCTGCTTATTCAATTTACCTTGTACAGAAAAGTCACTAGCGTTGAATCGCCCAATCAAATTTTGGCTGTATCAACAGCAATATTGTCTCTTGCATTATGGTTTGGCGTAGCGTTTGCTGGGCGCGCCATTGGATTTTTAAACTAATAATTAAAAAGGTTTGGCGTGATGAATAGCAACAAAATAATGTTCGTTTTTATATGGTTAAGTCTTGGTTTGCAGACCGCTTGCAGCAATCCAGACAGTCAAGACGCAAACACTATAAAACCCGTTGCGACATTGCAAGAAATTATGCTGTCAGTCATTGATCCAAATGTAGACCCGATTTGGAACTCGGTATCCACAGTCGCAACCAAAGATGGCGTGGTGGAAAAAGTACCTGCTACAGATGAAGAATGGAATATTTTAAAGAATCACGCCATTGTGTTGATTGAAGCTGGAAATCTTTTGCAAATTCCTAATCGCCAGGTCGCCCATGCTGGATCCAGCACTTCAATTCATCCTGTAGAGTTGCAGCCCGCAGAAATTGAAAAGTTGATTCAAGCAAACCGAAAAGACTTCAACGAAAAAGCCATTAACTTGCAGAATGCAGCGAAGCTGGCTTTAGTGGCGATTCGAGAGAAAAATCCAGATGCGCTATTGCAGGTTGGAGCACAAATTGAACACGCGTGTGAACAATGCCATTCCGCTTATTGGTATCCAAACGACAAACGACCAGTTGCAGAAAATGCTTTAGGATTTAAATCAGCAAATCCCACTTATGCATTACTGCGAAATTCACCTAAAAAAATAGCACTTGCGAATGCGTTAACTTTGACTAACTAAAGTTGATTCATTTCAACCTTTAATTCATTAAATTTAGTCTTTAAATTAAACAAAATTTTCAACTATTTTATGGTTGTGGTGGTGGTTATATACAACCAACTACAACCAAATTTAACTAATTACAACCAATTTAAATCGCCATAAAACCGATAAAATCAATTAAAACAATAGCTTAACAATTCCCCATTTTCAGGCATGCATTTTGCACTTTAATCTTGCGAACCATTAGCATTATTTAAGGATAACAAAAGCATGATGCAGAATACTTTGGTAGGGAATTTTTATGTGGAGCACAATTGCTGGCTCCACACTTGGCTGTCAAAAAAAGTTGGCTCTACTTTTGATGCGGCTGATTTGATGCAAGACACGTTTATGCGCATGCTTTCTAAGGTGGAAACTGAGCAAATTGTTGAGCCGCGCGCTTACTTAACTAAAATTGCGCATGGTTTAATGGTTAACTTTTTGCGCCGCCGCGATATGGAAGCCGCTTATCTGGCGGCCATGATCAATATTGGCGAATCGCAAGAAAAACTATTCCCTTGTACTGAATCGTATTTGATCAATTTAGAAAAATTAGTGACTATCGATCAAATGTTAGATGGCTTGCCCGCTAAAGTGCGCACGGCGTTTTTGATGCATAAATTAGACGGGCTGACTTACCCAGAAATAGCCGAAGAGATGGGCATGAGTGTGATCTCGATTAAAAAATACATTGCCAGAGCGTTAATCCACTGTGCGGCTGAAAAATAATCGCTACCAAAAAATAAGCGCTGCCGAAAAGTAAATTTTTGAAGATAAATGCCGTTTAAAATAAACTATTCACACAACCTGATTATTTAAATATTAATGTCCAACCCAATCTCCATTGCCTCAGACTGGTATATCAAGCTAAACGAAGCGGATTGCAGCGATGAAGATCGCGCTGCTTTCGAAGCTTGGAAAGATGCCTCAAGCCTTAACTTAAATGCGTGGAATCGCATTTTGCAGGTGAGTAAACCTTTTGATGGTTTAGAGCCTGTTGTCAGCAAAGAGGTATTGCTTCAGCGTAAGACATTTTCTATATCAAGAAGACACCTGTTAAAAAACCTCGGCATTGTTGCAGTGGCTACTGGAACGGGCTTAATTGCTTATCAGCAAAAGCCATGGCAAATCATATTGGCGGATTACACCACGCACAAAGGCGAGATTAAAACCGTCAACCTGCCAGATGAAACCGTGCTTGTGTTAAATAGCGATACAGCCATTGATCAACAGTTCGATGATAAAAGCCGCACGATTCAGTTAATCAAAGGTGAAGTTTTAGTTGAAACTGGTCATGGAAAGGGCGCTTCAACGCCTTTTCGCGTACAGACAAAATACGGAATCATCACCGCACTTGGCACAAGGTTCAGCGTTAGGCAGCACAGCGATTATGTGTCAGTTAACGTGTATAAAGATGCGGTGTCCATCAACACTTTTGCGAATGGCGATTTTAAACAAAAGCTTTACGAGAACCAAACCACCATTTTTAACGACCAAATTTTGCCTGAAATTAAACCGCTCAATTCTGGAACGGATTTATGGACAAAAGGCATTTTAAGTGTTGTTGATATGCCGCTAAACGCATTTTTAATCGATTTAGATCGTTATTACACCGGCTATTTACGTTGCGATCCAGCCATTGCAGATGTACTTATTTCAGGCTCGTTCCCGCTAAACGATATAAATGCTATTTTCACAAGCCTTCAAAATACCCACCCAATCCGCGCACATGCGATAACTAAATATTGGGTTACTTTTAAACCTGTTTAAGCTTTCCTAAAAGTACATTCCAAACGTATTGACCATTGATTTTTAGCGGAATATTTAGTCATTAAATGGATTGTAAAGGGGCACGTTAAAGCGCTCAAAGTCTCTTACATTTCTGGTTACCACTGTGAGTTTATGCTTTATTGCAGTGGCGGCAATCATGGCATCTTCGTAAACAGTGTTTGACTGACGGTGCATTAATGTTGCCCATAACCTAAATACAACTGCATCCATATCCAGAATATTGTAAGTACTCGCTACTTGATCTAGCCACACTTCTATATCCGCGGCTTTCTGACTATCTTGTTCGCGCGTTATCTCAATACCTGCCTGTATTTCACCCAATGTAACCACACTTAAATGCAAATCTTCATCCGCAATTGATTTTAGCCAGTTAACAACCGCACCGTGTGGACGCACTTTACGTAGTTCTGAAACAATATTGGTATCAAGTAAATACATATTAATTTCGCTTTAAATTACAGGTGCAACTTCACGTCGTTGTGCTTTACCACGAATTGGCAATTGCAAATCAACACGTCTATCGTCAGCTAGTAATAAGGTTTTTAGCGAGACGCGAGCATTATTATTTAAGCGTTTCCACTCTGCAATGGGGATTAGCACCGCAGCTTCAGTTCCTCTGCGCGTAACAACTTGAGGGCCCTCGCTAATGCAAGTGTCCAACAATTCACTAAATCGCGATTTTGCATCCTGTACAGGCCAAATGTTCATCATACACTCCATAAATGACTAGTTATATGACTAGTTTAAATGCGAATTATTTGATATGCAAGTAAATCTTAGGTTGTAACGTACAGCTTAAACAGTAATTAATCCCAGCTGATCCTAGCAATAACTGTTTGAAATATTTCCTTTTACAAATATTTCAAAATAATCGCAAAAATCTTTATACCTTTTTGATTCTCGATTGGCGTAACAAGTATAAAAAGAAATTTATTTATATTTGTTAGTGGGAGAAGTACGTGGCTAAATTGATCAACCAAACATTTAGATTTGGGCAAAAATCAGGTAAGCGTGAATTAGGTAAATACCAATCAGATAAACGTGATTTCGCTAAATCACACAATATTATCCGCCTGTCCATCATGCTCATGATGGCGCAAGCGTCTACTGGCTTTGCGGCTGAGCTTGTAAAAACCATTCCAGCGCAATCTTTCAATATCCCCGCGGGTGATCTTACCAAAGCACTTTCAGCATACTCCGCCAACGCAGGCGTATTGCTGTCGTTCGATTCTGAATTAACACACGGCAAAAACACACAAGGTTTAAAAGGCCAATATTCAGTGAATGAAGGCTTTGCCAACCTACTAAAGGGCACTGGGCTAGAAGTCATCAATAATCAAAAAGGCGAACTGGAACTCAGAAAAGCGCCAGCAGTAAAAGTGAGCGAAGCTGACAATCTACCGCTAAATAAAGAACTCAGCACAGTAGAAGTCCGCGCCAAACGCTTCTACGAAATAGGCCCGCTACCTGGCTTAGGTTTAACCAAAGACCAAATCCCCGGCAACGTACAAAGCATCACGGCTAAAGAAATTAAAGAGTCTCACTCGTTAAGTATTACGGATTTAATGAACAAAAAACTGCAATCTGTAACGGTTAACGACTACCAAGGCAATCCTTTTCAAATGGACGTGCAGTACAGAGGCTTTACTGCAGGCCCACAAATTGGCACACCACAAGGTCTTTCTGTTTTCTTTGATGGTATTCGTGTCAATGAACCCTTTGGTGATGTGGTGAACTGGGACATGATTCCCATGAACGCCTTAGCCAGTGTCGATGTATTTCCAGGCTCTAACCCAATATTTGGTTTAAATACATTAGGTGGTGCTTTTACGGTTAAGACCAAAGATGGTTTTAATAACGAAGGATTCGATGCAGAAGTTCTCTATGGATCGTTTAATCGTAAACAACTGCAAGTAGAGGGCGGTTGGAACAACGGCACTGTTGCTTTGTTTGGTGCAGGTAACTTCTTTTTAGAAGATGGCTGGAGAGAGAACTCACCTAGTAAGGTGAATCAGTTTTTTGGGAAGGCGAGTTATAGAGGAGACAAGTTAGATCTTAACTTGAGTACGTTGATTGTTGGTACGGATTTAACCGGGAATGGTTTATTGCCCAGTGAAGAATATGCAAGAGATCGTAATAGTGTTTTCACTAGCCCTGACACAACCGAAAACCGTTTGCAACAATTCCAATTATCTGGCGCATTTCAGGCAACAGATAGCTTTAGTATTACTAGCCAAGTTTATCGCAGAAATAGCAAACGTAAGCAAACAGGGGCGGATGTGTTTACCGATTACAGCGACGAATTGTTAACACAGCGAATAAGAAATGCTGGAGAGGAAGCTACGTGCTTGTTAGCAGAGTCTGAAGCAACAAATGATGTGCCGCTTTATTACGTAATTCCAGTTCAAGCTGATGCTTTTGGCAATGCAGACATTTCAGGTACACAGTTTGTTTCCGATATAAACGATAACTTTTTCAGTGATCCAGCTTTTCCTGATGGACGCTTCTATGTAAATCCAGCAGATTATCAAACAAATGCAAATGTACCTTTGCCAGATGATATGGCAGCCTTAATGAGGCAAGTAATAGCATATAACAAAAATTTTAGAGAGTCGCTTACTTTTAATCGAGATCCCAATATAGCCAATCCTAATCTAATCACACCTCCTCCTGTCACTGATGCTTCGGGAAATCCAAGACTGGATGGGTCTGGCAACCCACTGGCATCTTATCGTGTTGGGGTTTCATCATCATTAAGTCTCAGAAGTTTTCTTGGTGACAATCCAGGAAGTAATATTTCAAGTCTGTCGTTATACAGTGAAGATATTTATTTTTATACACCTGATCCCGATCAAACCAATAATCCTGGTGGCTTAATTAAAAATTTTGTTGTTTTAGCGGGCCCAACCAATAATGATGCTTGTTTCGCCGACCGTATTGCAAATACAGCTTTCAGAGATGCTGGCTTAGAAGTTCCTATAGATGGTGCAGGTGATACTGGCAACCCTGCTGGGGTTGTAATCGGCACACCTACAGCAATAATTAATAATAATCAAATCGACCAAATCACCGATGGTGCATCTATCCAATTTAACTGGAATCTAGAAAAACATAAATTTATGGTGGGTGCTTCTATCGATGCGGCTAGCGCTGAGTATAAAAATAGTAGTCAACTAGGGTTTCTCACCGCAAATCGTGCTGCTTATTTAGACCCGACACAAGCGCACCCAATGTTTATTGGTGCTTATGTCCCGCTTAGTAATAACAATTTTGAAGGTACTAATACCACTAAAAGTATCTATTTTAGTGAGACTTGGAGCCCTGTTGAGACATGGAATTTCAGTGCTTCTGGCCGATATAATGAAACGCAAACCAAAAATAAAATCGCTGCACGCCGTGGTAATAATAATTTTTCAATTGGTAACTTAATTAGTGTTCCCGATGATTTTAATGTGTGTGAAGGCGATTGCACTGTTAATAGACCTCCAACCAATTTTAAGCCTTATCTTGGCTTTGAAACGCTTGATAAAGCGGAAACCGAGAAGTTTAGTTTTTACTCATTTAATCCCTCATTAGGCGCAACGTGGCAAGCCAAAGAAAACTTGAATTTATTTGCCAATTGGGCACAAGGCACACGCACACCCAGTGTGATCGAATTAGGTTGTGCATTTGATAGCACGCCTATTTATATTGGTCCAGCTGATCGCACACCTGAAGATTTAAATAACCCCAGTAATTATGAGCCAAAAAGCATTAATGAGAATCGTCAATGTACATTGCCAACCACACTTTCTGGGGATCCATTTTTACCTCAAATTAAAGCGACCACTTACGACATTGGAATGCGAGGCAATTTAAATAATTTTTTAGGCGCGACTAACCTTCAATGGAATTTTGGCGCTTATCAGACCGATTTAAAAGACGATATCTATTTTGTGGCAGTGGGAAACGGAGCTGGTTTTTTTGACAGTATCGGCAAAACCCGCCGCCGTGGCTTGGAAGCTGGACTATCAGGAAGAAAAGACAAATGGGGTTTTAGTGTCAATTACGCTCTCACCGATGCCACGTTCGAAGACAACTTCAGATTGATTAGTGATGACAATAGTAGTGCCACAGATAAAAACGATGGATTTGGAAATGCTATAGATGTTAAGCCTGGCAACCGTATACCTGGCGTGGCATTGCATAACCTAAATGCTAATGTCAGTTATCAAGTCACCTCCAAATGGCAAGTAGGCTTAAGTGCAGTGATGCATAGTGAAAGTTTTGTGCGAGGTAATGAAAATAACGGGCATAGGAAAGGTGTCGCAGTTATCGACAGGGAAAATCCTGACGGTACAATTATTTATAAACAGCCCACTTCCAATCCTGGCAAGGTCTCAGGGTTTGCAACATTTAACTTTCAAACCAGCTATAAATTCAACCCGGAATGGACAGCTAGCATGTTAGTTAACAACTTGTTTGATAGAGAATATTTTACTGCTGGCAGGTTAGGACGTAATCCGTTTTCACCTTCAATCAATGGTGCAATTGGTCCCGATGGATACAACCATAACTCTAATGATTGGGCTAGTACCAACTTTATTGCGCCAAGCGCACCAAGAGGGATTTGGTTTAGTTTGAACTGGCAGTTTGTGCCGGACAAAAAGTAGAAATTATTAGGCAGGGCATTTGTGAACTGCCTAAGAAATTCAACCGCAATCTGATTTAGTACTTACAAGGCGCTAACCAAGATTAAGGTGAATTGGTGTTGCAGGCAGCCACAAATGCCTGCTTATTGTAGCGTAAAGGAATCAAAAAATGAAAAACGTTAAAATGAGGTTTGCAATATTAGGAGCTTTGAGTTTCACATCTTTACAGGTATTCGCTGCGGGTTCTCTTCAACCTTTGGTCGCCGCGCCAACTGGTTCCGCTTATATCAATTGTTACAATTCTGGTAGAGTTATTCCGCCTCTCGCTGGTCCAGCAGAAACTACTTTTAATGCAAGAAGCAATTTTGGCATCACTGGGCTTGGCGGCTCTAGCGGCGTGTGCGAAATCACTGGTTTAGCTAATGATGCTATACCGCCGCTGCCAGGGTATGGCCCGCAGTTGGCCACAACAGCTCAAAGTTTTACAAACGTGGCTGGTACTCAAATTATTGGAAACGTAACAGAGCGTGTATGGCGTAAGCCAGCGGGTACTGCCCCCGTTACGCCTACTAATATGTGCATTATCGGTACAAAAGTTAATATGAATGGCAATTTTGCTTATGACACTACTAACTTTGAGTTAAATGATATTACACGTGGTGGTTACAATGGACTTGGTACTGTCAATGTTGGATATTTCGCGCTTTCATCTACTCCAGCATTGTCTCCTGTTTATCGTGCAGGCAGAACATTTACTGCGGTGCAACACCGTGCTTATAAGTATGCAGGTACTACGGCAGAAAGACAGAACAATGGTACAAATTATCTAGATTTACCATCAATTGGCACCACTGCTCCATCCACACCTATTAATGGAGTTAATGCTCCTATTCTAGGTGGCGCAATTGCTAGTGCTACAGCAGCACAACAAGAAGCTGCAGTAGCAGATGGCTGGGTAGACTTTACGGTTGATGCAGCGGTAGCAGATGATGATGGTGGTAATAATCCAATTTCCGCTATGACATATATTGAGTTTCCCTGCGGCACGAATACTGATAATCAAGCAACAATCAACTCAACTTGGAGAAAAGCTGGAGCACTCCGTTTACGTAGAACAGCACAAGAAAACACTACATTTGGGGAAATTGTATTAACTGGCTATGCACCTCCAGGCGCTACTGTAACTGTACCAACGCCATAGATGATGTTTCATAAGTAAAGTATGCGGAGCATAAAACTGCTCCGTATACTTTTAATTTATATTTAGATAGAAAGTTTTTTAAGGAGTTTTTAACATGGCTTATAAACAATTTAACGCGACAGAAACAGAGTACACAGGTACTTCAAGTAGCGATCTTATTATCGGTAACAACTTAGGTAATTATATTGACGGAGCAGGGGGCAATGATGCTATTTTTGGTGGTGCTGGTGATGATTATCTATTAGGCGGTGACGGTAACGATGTAATTTCTGGAGGTGCCGGTAATGACACCATTGACGTTGGTAGTGGTAATAATATTGCCGATGGAGGATCAGGCATCGATAATCTCTTTGGTGGTTCAGGTAATGATATTTTGAGTGGTGGTGATGGTGATGACGAAATTTACGGTGGTGATGGTGATGACATCCTAACGGGTGGGGCTGGAACCGATATTGTTCGTGGAGAGGGATCTAGTTCAGGAGACGAAACGGTAGATGGAAATGTCATTTTCGTAACCTCTAGCGACATTACATTTGGCGCAGAAGGTAATGATACCTTTGTGATTGGCAGTGAAGAAGATTCCACAGGCGTTTTTATTACTGCTGGTAAATCAGAGCTAGATAATGAAGGCGAAGAAGCGCGTTATGTTGATGTCGAAGAAGATGAAGGAACGGGTGAATTAGTTGCAGTAGACACTTTTACCGATACAGTTGTCGAAATTGAAGATCAAGAAATGTCTGAACAGGCTGAAACGGATGTTCGCTTAAATATAGTTACACGCCCAGGTTCATCAGCTATTAGTACATTTGCTACTAGTATTGCCGGCTATAACGCAGTAGATACACTTGTTTTTACTGAATCAGGCGAATTTGAAGACATCACATTTTCTGGCATTGAGCGCATTGAGCTAGCTAGCGGAGTCAACATTACTCTTGAAGCAGAGCAACTTGAGGAAAACGGTGAGTCTTTAAGTACAGGTTTTCTGAATCCAGGTCTACATATCTACGGCGTTGCTGGCGGCCCAGCAGAAACAGTTACTGTTGAACTTGAGTTCGAAGAGTCTGAATTTGTACCAGCAGATACTATCGTTGGTGCAACTGCCGTTACTTACGATGCCGCAGTTTTAGAATTCGATGATTTCTCAGTCGCTAATCTTTTCCATAACGTAGACATGATTTACGATGCCAGCGAAGGTGTTGCTGGTAGCTATACCCGTATCGATGGTGCTAACGAATCTGCTGGTGCTAGCGAAACTGTGTATGGCAGTGCGGGTGTGGATAACGCGACGATGCGTTTAGGGGATGATACTTATTATGCCAATGATGGTAACGATTTACTGATCGGCCATGGTGGTGCAGATAAGTTATACGGCGAAGATGGCAATGACATTTTTGTAATCGGCGGTTTTGGTAGTGGTGTGCAAGGCACAACTTCTAAAGCGGATGACGGTAACAAAGAAT
>Ga0247736_10000333_pt1 | contig 16531 bp, 9 predicted proteins | sample UWRJL193509B2_FD_180935 | JGI IMG/M metagenome (GOLD analysis project Ga0247736, IMG submission 180935) | Plant litter microbial communities from Arlington Agricultural Research Station in Wisconsin, United States - UWRJ-L193-509B-2 | ecosystem: Environmental > Terrestrial > Plant litter >...
CGTCGCCCAGCAGGTGCGTGAGCAATACCGTTTTTTTGTGGTGGACGAGTACCAGGACGTCTCGCCCCTCCAACACGAACTCCTCGGCCTGTGGCTGGGGGAGCGCGACGACGTTTGTGTGGTCGGCGACGCTAGCCAGACCATTTACTCCTTTGCCGGGGCAACACCCGACTACCTGCTCGGCTTCCCCGGTGTGCACGAAGACGCCGTTGTGGTGCGCCTTGAGCAGAACTACCGATCAACGCCCGCCATCATCGAGTCCGCCAACCGTCTGATGCGCGGACGACCCGGCGCCCTGAACCTGCACGCCGCCCCCGATGCCCCCAAGGGCCCGGTGCCGGCGACATCCACTCACACCAACGATTCGCAAGAGGCGCGCGCCGTCGCCCAGGCCATCAAGGCCGAGATCGAGGACGGCACCAAGCCCGAAAACATCGCGGTGTTGTATCGCATCAACGTGCAGGCGGCCGCGCTCGAAGCGGCTCTGGGCGACGCCGGTGTGCCCTGTCTGCTCCGCGGATCAACCCGCTTCTTCGACCTGCGCGAGGTGAAGGAGGCGATCATGATGATCAAGGGTGCCTCCATCTCGATCACGGGGGAGCCGCTCTTCAAAACCGTCAGCGACGTGCTGCGCTCACTCGGCTGGACGCAGGATGCCCCCGAGACCCGCGGCGCAGTCCGCGACCGCTGGGAATCCCTCAACGCCCTCATGGGCCTCGCCGAAGAAGCACCCGCGGGCACGACGCTGAAACAATTTGTGTCCGACCTGCTCGAGCGGCAGGCGGGGCAACACGAACCGACCATGTCGGCCGTCACCCTGGCCACCCTGCACAGCGCCAAGGGTCTCGAATGGGACAGCGTGCACATCGTTGGTCTGTCCGAGGGCCTGCTTCCCATCACGTACGCCAAGGGCCTCGAAGCCATTGACGAAGAGCGTCGCCTTTTCTACGTTGGTGTCACGCGGGCGCGGAGAAGGTTGTCACTGTCGTGGGCTGCCGAGGGTGCACATCGGAATCAGGTCCGTCAGGCGAGCCGCTTCCTCGCCGAGCTGCGCTAGCGCCGTCCCGACCAGCTGCGCTGTCTCGATCGGCGCCGTCCCGACCAGCGCCGTCCCGAGCAGCACCGTTGAGGGTCGCGCCATCGAGACAGTCGCACAGCGGGTGCGGCATCTCCTCGCGGGTGGTGACAGTGCCGCTGATGGCGTTGATGCGAATGGATGCTGCGGGCCGAGGCATCCCCTCGTTTAACCGTTCCTTCACCAGACGAACAACCCGCGTCGCCGTGTCGTACGCAAGCAACATGGTCTCGGTGGGACTTTTTCTGCCCCACAGCTGGGACGCAATCGCTGGCCACACCGGATCGGCATCGCTGCGATATCGCTCCAGGCAGTAGAGGCAGGGCCCGGTTCCCGGTTCGATGAGCGGACCGATGGTCACTCCCGCGTCGGTGAACACCACGGGCAGGTGGGGGATGTCGACGCGGAGCCAGTGGCCGTAGAGGTAGGGCTCCAGCACGTAATGCCCCACCGCCACTGCCAGATCGCACGTTTCGGCGGGCCCGTTGCCTTTGGGCGCGACCGCGATGCCCTCGTTGACAAGGGTCTGTGCGATGAGATCGGCCGTGATGCCCGACCCCACCACATCGACCAACGGGCGGTGGCCGGTGCGATCACCCACGGGAAGCGGGTTTTCAAGCACCGGTTCAAGGAGGGACAGAATCTCCGACAACCGGGACGCATCAACGCCCAGGCTGCGCGCAATCATGCCGAGACCCGAGCGTGCGACCCCGGCGATCAGGGCGGAGATGACCTGCTCGTCGGCGTCCGTCACATCCGTAAGAACGACCCGTGCGGGCTCGATACCAAATTGCAGGGTGAACGGCGTGCGCCACACCCGCGGGATCTGAGAATCCAGTTTGAGGACCATAAACCCCATGATCACTCAGGTGGCAAATGCCACACCTGAGTTATCCACAGCGCCCGGGGGACGCGCGTCCCCGTGGGGGAACGCGCCCCGCTAGCCCTCTTCGTGCGGTCGGTCGTCCGTGGTGTCGTTGAGGAGGTCTTCGATTGCCTGGTCGATGTCGTCCTGCACCGAAACACCGCTAATTCGGGCGATCAGGGCGCTGGGATCGTCGATATCGGCGCTCGACGGGATGAGGTCGGGCTGCGACCACAGCTCGTCGCGCTTCTCGGCGCCGACGGCATCGGTGACCGTGCGCCACATTTGTGCGGCTTCCCGCAACCGGCGAGGGCGAAGCTCGAGGCCCACCAGTGTCGCGAACGCGGACTCGGCGGGACCACCCGACGCACGGCGGCGCTTGACGGTCTCGGCGATGGCATCCACGCGGGGGAGACGGTTGCTCGCATCCGCGGTGACGACGTCGACCCATCCCTCGATGAGGGCAAGCATGGTTTCGAGGCGCGCGAGGGCAACGAGCTGCTCGTCTGACTTCGGCGGGATCAGTGCACCACTCTGCATCGCTTCGCGCAGTTCTTCGGGGTTGGCCGGGTCGAAGTCTTCGGCGAGGGCCTCGAGGCGGTCGGTGTCGATGCGGATGCCGCGGGCGAACTCCGTGATCGAGGACAAAAGCTGGAGGCGAAGCCACTTCGCGTGACGGAAGAGTCGGGCGTGGGCAAGCTCACGCACTGCTAGGTAGAGCTGAACCTGGTCGATGGGGATGTCGAGGCCGGCACCGAAGGCCGCAACGTTCTGCGGGATCAGGGCGGCCTGCTGGTCGTCGAGGAGGGGGATGCCCACGTCGCCACCGGAGACAACCTCGGTGGAAAGCTGGCCCACAACCTGGCCGAGCTGCATGGCGAAGAGGGTTCCGCCCACGTTGCGCATGAGCTGGCTCGCGCCCTGCATCATTTCGCTCATTTCCTCGGGGGCGTGCTGCTGGAGCACGTCGGCGAGGGAGTTGGCGATGGACGTGGCCACCGGTTCGGCGAGCTGGGTCCACACCGACATGGAGGCGATGACCCATTCAGAGCGGCTCATTAGGCGCGGTGTTGCGGTGAGCTCGGTGAGGTAGGTGACCTCGTCGAGCCAGAGGGCCGCGACGTGGAAGGCCTGCTCGAGCTGAGAGCGCTCCGCCGGCAGCGACACCACAGAGGTTCGCGAGGCGAGACCCTTCGCCTGTTCGAGGGCGAGGCCCCAGTTCACGCCATCTTCACTCGACTGCATGGCGTTCTGCAACTGAGCCATCAGTTGCGACACCACTTCGGGATCGTTGGGGAGTCCTGCGGCGCTCGCAAGCTGCGCAGGATCGATGTTGGAATTGCCCGCGAGGAACTCGCGCAGCATGTCTCGGAACTCGTCGCCCGGGTCTTGCCGCGAATCATCAGCCATACGAACTACGCTAGCCGCTGCACGGTCGTTCGGCCTGTGTATTGACCTAGGCTGAGTGTTTCTGATGTGCGCCCGTGGCGAACAGTGGAACCAGCCTGCTTTTCCTAAGGACCTCGGTGTCACTCTTCTCCGACACAACGCCCGATCTTCCCCCGCGTTCGCGCCGTCGGGGCCGGCTCGGCTGGACGCTTCTGGTGTCCGCCCTGGTGGGCGTCACAGTTGTGGCCTTTATCCCGTCGTCGTACGTCATCGAAAAGCCGGGACCGGTCTTCGACACCCTCAGCGATGTCACCGTTGACGGCGAGCTCGTCCCACTCATCGACATTCCTGACGAGACCACTTACCCCACCGAGGGCACCCTCGACATGCTCACCGTGACGGTGTCGGGCAACCGCGAGTCGCGGGCCGGCTGGCTTGAGATTGCCGCCGCGTGGCTTGACCCGAGCAAGGCCGTTGTTCCCCTCGATTCCGTCTACCCCGAGGGTGTGACCCTCGAGCAGTCGAACACCCGCAGCCAGGTCGACATGGTCAATTCGCAGAAGCAGGCCATCGCCGCAGCGTTGACCGAGCTGGGGTACGACCTGCCCACCACCCTCACGGTTGCTGAGACTCAGCCCGATGCGCCCGCCGACGGTGTGTTGGAGGCCGGTGACATCATCGTGTCCGTCAACGGTGCCACTTTCGCCGACGTCAGTGAGCTGCAGGCCGAGGTCGCTGCCAACGGTATTGACAAGGCCGCGACTGTCTCGGTGACCCGTGATGGTGAGGCCATGGAATTCTCGATCGTTCCGGAACTGAGTGCCGCAGCATCCCCCGTCCCGATTTTGGGCATTTCAGTGGGCAACGATTATGAGTTCCCCTTTGACGTAAACATTCAGCTGCAGAACGTCGGCGGGCCGAGCGCCGGCATGATGTTCGCCCTCGGGATCATCGACAAGTTGACCCCCGGCGCGCTCAATGGTGGCGCCAATGTCGCGGGTACCGGAACCATCGATGCTGCCGGTGACGTTGGCCCGATTGGCGGCATCCGACAGAAGTTGTATGGCGCTCTGGATGCCGGGGCGGACTACTTCCTCGCCCCCGCCACAAACTGCGATGAAGTAGTCGGCCACATCCCCGATGGGCTCACCGTCTACTCGGTCGCAACGCTGGACGAATCGCTCGACGCACTGAAGGCAATTGAGACTGGAGAAGGTCTCGATTTGCTGCCAACCTGCTCCACTTCGTAACGAGCAGACGGATTCGCAGGCATGCCCCTTAAGATGGCCTAACACAGCCCCCTATATTTAGTGCCAGGAGCAGTCTTTTGAGTTCCACCGCAAACCGTCCAGCCAGCCGTACCCGAACGACACTGACGATTACGGCGGCAGTTCTCGCCGTAATCGTCATCCTGTTCTTTGTGTTCTCTGGTCTCTACACCGATATTCTCTGGTTCGACCAGCTCGGCTTCCTCAACGTGCTCACCACGCAGTGGATCGCCGGAGTCGTGATGTTCCTTATCGGATTCGTCGCGATGGCCGTGCCCGTCTGGGTCAGCATCGAGATCGCTTTCCGTTGGCGTCCCGTCTACGCGAAGCTGAACTCCCAGCTCGACCGCTACCAGCAGGTCATTGAGCCGCTGCGTCGTCTCGCCACCTACGGCATCCCGGCCGTCCTCGGAATCTTCGCCGGTGTCTCGGCGTCGACCCGCTGGCCCGTTGTGCTGCAGTGGCTGAACCGCACCACCTTCGGCCAGACCGACCCGCAGTTCGGGTTGGACATCTCGTTCTTCTTCTACGAGCTTCCGTTCTGGCGCGGCGTTGTCGCCTTCGCCTCCGCGGTTGTTCTGCTGTCGGCTCTCGCCGCCCTGGCCACCAGCTACCTCTATGGGGCGCTGCGTTTCAACGGCCGCGAGGTACGCATCTCGCGCACCGCACGCATCCAGCTCGCCTCGACCGGTGCGCTCTACATCGCGCTCCAGGCCGTCAGCCTCTGGCTTGACCAGTACACAACGCTGTCTGACCCCTCCGCGGGCTTCCTGGCAACGGGTGCCGGTTACACCGAGGTCAATGCGACGATCCCCGGCCGGGCAATCCTTGCCGGTATCGCCATGGTCGTCGCCCTGCTCTTTGTGGTGACCGCGATCATCGGTCGCTGGCGTCTCCCGATCATCGGTACGGCACTGCTGCTCGTCAGCGGCCTGCTGATCGGCTCCGTCTACCCGGCCATCGTGCAGCGCTTCCAGGTGCAGCCGAGCGCGCGTACCTACGAAGCGGACTACATCGAGCGGGGGATCGAGGCGACTCGAGACGCCTACGGTGTCGCCGACGTCGAAGAGGTTCCGTACGCGGCAACCACCGACGCCGAACAGGGTGCACTGCGTGAAGACGCGGAGACCACTGCGAACATCCGCATCATCGACCCGTCGATTGTGACCCGTTCGTTCAAGCAGCTTGAGCAGTTCAAGCAGTACTACACGTTCCCTGACACCCTCGACGTCGACCGCTACGTGATCGACGGCAAGAGCCAGGACACCGTAATTTCGGTTCGTGAGCTCAACCAGGAAGGCCTCGGCGACTCGCGCTCGGGCTACAACGACACGTTCGTCTACACCCACGGTTACGGTGTGGTTGCGGCATACGGAAACCAGCGTTCCAGCGACGGCCAGCCCGTCTTCCTGGAATCCGGTATTCCCAGCTCCGGTCTGCTCGGTGACTTCGAACAGCGCATCTACTTCGGTGAGAACTCTGCTGACTACTCGGTTGTAGGCGCTCCCGAGGGCGGCGACAAGGTCGAGCTCGACTACCCCGCTGCGGATGAAGAAGAATCGAACGCCAACGCGTACACCACGTTCGACGGTAATGGTGGCCCCTCGTTGAGCAACGTGTTCAACCGCCTTGTCTACGCGATCAAGTTCCAGTCGGAGCAGATTGTGCTTTCTGACGCCGTGAACGACAAGTCGCAGATCCTCTACGACCGCGACCCCCGCGAGCGTGTCTCGAAGGTTGCGCCGTACCTGACGCTCGACAGCGATGCGTACCCCGCCGTCGTCGACAACGAGGTTGTCTGGATCGTTGATGGATACACCACGAGCGCGGACTACCCGTACTCGCGAGTGGAGCAGCTCAGCAGCGCGATCGCTGACACCAACACCCAGGCTCCGGCCCTCGCCTCCGATGACGTGAACTACATCCGTAACTCGGTGAAGGCCACGGTCAACGCCTACGACGGCAGCGTCAAGCTGTATGCGTGGGATGAAGAAGACCCGGTACTCGAGACGTGGCAGAAGATCTTCCCGTCCACCGTGCTATCGCAGGATGACATGAGCGCAGATCTGCTGTCGCACGTGCGCTACCCCGCCGACCTGTTCAAGATGCAGCGCACGATCCTCGGTTCGTACCACGTGACCGACCCGGGCTCGTTCTACTCGAGCGATGACCAGTGGGTAACCCCGGACGACCCCACGTCGACTGCCGGTGCGGAAACGCTCCAGCCGCCGTACTACCTGACCATGCAGATCCCCGGCCAGGATGAGCCGTCGTTCAGCCTGTACTCCACGTTTATCCCGCGCTCCACGGCGGAAACCACACGAAACGTGTTGACCGGGTACCTCGCGGTGAACTCCGATGCGGGCGACGACTACGGCAAGTTGACGCTTCTGACCCTGCCCTCCGGTGACACGATCCCCGGCCCGGGACAGGTGCAGAACAGCTTCGACACTGACACCGAGGTGGCTAACCAGCTCGCACTGCTCCAGCGTGGTGACACCAGTGTTCTGCGCGGTAACTTGCTGACCCTCCCGGTCGGTGGCGGTCTGCTCTACGTGCAGCCGGTCTACGTGCAGTCCACCAGCAGCACGAGTTACCCGCTGCTGCGTAAGGTGCTCGTTGCCTTCGGTGATGACATCGCCTTTGAGGACACCCTCGACGAGGCGCTCGATGAGCTGTTCGGTGGAGACTCCGGAGCGGAAGCCGGTGACGGTGTCACCCCTGACCCCGACACCCCGGTCGAAGAGGTTCCCTCGGACACCCCGACCGACGAGACCCCGACGGATACCCCGACGGACACTCCGACCGAGGAGCCGACCACGGATCCGAACGCCGACCTGTCGGAGCTTGACGCCGCACTTGCCGACGCTCAGGCCGCGCTGACCGCGCGCCAGGAAGCCTACGCAGCGAACGACCTGGTCGCCGCAGCTCAGGCCGACGAAGACCTCCAGGCAGCTATCGAGAGGGCACTCGCCGCCAGCGAGTAGCTCTCAACGGGCATCCATCTCCACCCGAACGGGCGGTACCGCAATTGCGGTGCCGCCCGTTCGGCATTGCGGCCAAAGTTTCGCCGTGACTCATCTGGCGCTGATCCGCCTCGTCGCCGTCGAATATGACCTAATTGTGGCGCGACACGCCTACCAGCGGGGTGCCAGCACCGCCAGTGGTCAAGTGCTCCGATGAGCTGTGTTACGCTTGTATTACGCCGCGGGGTGGAGCAGTTCGGTAGCTCGCTGGGCTCATAACCCAGAGGTCGCAGGTTCAAATCCTGTCCCCGCAACGCATGTCCCACTGAAATGTGAGACCAGAGAAAAGCCCCTCCTTGTGAGGGGCTTTTCTTGTTTTAGCACTTGTTGGGCTCAGAGCGTCCGGGACTAGCGCGCGAAAGTATGACAGCTCCACGGTGAGCAATCTGAACTTCGCGACGCCAGCCCCGGCTCTCCCCGGGCTCGACGCGACGGGTTCTACTCTGTCGCTGTCTCCGCGAAAACGCGCACGTCCCACGCGCCGAGGGGCACGCGGTCGCCCATCGCTAACTCCTCGCCGGTGATGACGTCCGTCACAGCAGCAGGCAGCTCGAATGCGCTGTCCTCCCATGCCCAGTTGTGAACAAAGTGGACCAGTTCGCCCCGGCGGTTCGTCGCGCTCGTCACTGACTGAGACGAGGTTGCAGGCCGCCATGCGGTTCGCTGCTCCGCCGAACCCGCCGAACCCACCGTCACTGCCCACTCCACAATCGCGGAGGCGAGGGCCAGATCGGGCACGGTCCCGACATAGGTCACACGGCCTGCCCCATGCTGGCGGGTTGTTACCGCGGCAAAGCGGGAGAAGTGTGGATGCTCGTAGCCAACAAGCACGTCCGCATCGTCGACCAGAACCCCGTCGGCCCACAGCGTGGCCGTCGATCCGGTAGGTACCTCGAAACCATGGGTGGCAGCCCCGGGCCCTGCACTCACCGGGAGAGGTCGCTCCAGGTTGCTGAACTCGTCGTAGTGGATTCCGCTCGCCTCCGTGAGGAACGCGGGTTTGCGCTCGAGTCGGGCGCGCGCCTCCTGGTCTTCGTACCCGGTGCGGATGCCCACAACCAGGTGCCCGCCGGCGGCGGCGTACGCATCGAGCCAGCGCAGGTCGTCATCGGTCGCGATGGTGAAGGCCGCGGCGACGAGTACCGGGGTGGTGCGGGCGTAGTCCGCAGGGTCGAGTGCAGCGAGCTGTGCGGGATGCACGGTGTTGGACTGCAGGCCGGCGTCGAACGCCCCGCGAGCGAACGCGTCGAAGACCGTCTGGAAGGAGCGTCGTTCGGCGCTCCCGCCCGACGCGAGGTTGGGGTATTCCTCCAACGCCCACTTGCTGCGGTTGGAGAACAGGATGGCGATATCGTGGTGCGGTGTGAGCTCGGTCACCCGGTCTCCGGCCGCCGCAAATTCGGCGCCCAGCGCGGCGATCTGGTTGTAGACCCTGCCGGGCTCGAGGCTGTGCGGCAGCACACCGCCCCAGTAGGTTTCCGCGCCGGCGTGCAGGGTGTGCCAGTGCCAGTACTCGATCATGGTCGCACCGCGGGAGACGAGGGCCCACGCAACCTGCCGCCACTGCCCGTCGTACCCGGGTTCGTTCGACCAGGAGAACCCGATCGCCTGGGCATCCGTTTCGGTCACCAAAAACGGCGCCTGTTTCGAGCCATACATACGGTCAGCCGTGGCGTAGAGCGCCCACGTTCCGGTGGTTGTCCAGTGCTGGTCGTACGGTTCGGCGGAGGGCAGCGCCAGTTTGTCCTGCATCCGGTAATAGGGATTGCCCGCCGTGATGTCGAGGTCGGCGGTCAGCAACTCGTCGCTCACACCGCGGCGCTCGTATGAGATGCAGGTGGTGACAAATTGGTCGTCCCGCGAGTATTCGCGCACGATGTCCGCCTGCCAGGTGATAAACGCGGTGGTGAGCTCCGCCTGGAACGTGCGCCAGGCCAATCCATACTGCGGCTGCGCGTTGCCGTCGGGTTGCCACAGGTCGGCCCAGGTGGACAGGCGGTGCGACCAGTAGGTCAGGCCCCATTCCTGGTTGAGGGCCTCCACGGTGCCGTATTGAACACGAAGGTGATCAACGAACCGCTGGAAGACCTGCGGGTTGGCGAAGATCTCGTTGCCTGGCTCGTTGTCGACCTGGAAGCCGATCACCGCCGGGTGCTCGGCGTATCGCGCGATAATTTTGCGAATAACGCGTTCCGCATGGAAGAGAAAGGCGGGATGTGAGTAGTCAATCTCCTGCCGGGCGCCCCATCCCATCGGCTGCCCGGTGCGTTTCTGCGCGTTGATCTCGGGATACAGGCGCGCGAGCCACATCGGAACCGCATAGGTCGGTGTGCCCAAAATCACAGCAATGCCGTTCTCGGTGGCCGCGTCGAGCACGGGCTGGAGCCAGTCAAGATCAAAGACCCCGTTCTCCGGTTCCCAGGTCGACCAGACGGACTCGCCCACCCGAATGACCGAAAACCCGGCCTCCTTCATCAGCCGCATGTCTTCGGCGAGACGCGGCGTCGGCTGGTACTCGTGATAGTAGGCCGCGCCAAAAAGAATGCGGTCGTTGAGGTGGTGCATGGTGTCCTCACTCACCCGGCGTGCGGGTGTGAATATCGTGTGATCTGAATGGATGCTTGGGGTCACGGTTGTTGGGCGATAATAGCGACGCCCTGCGACGACAACCGCAGGCCCATCGCGTTCGCACCGGTCAGCAGGTCGGTGCCGTCAATCACCACCTCCGCGTCGTCTGCGCCGTGGTTGATAACAAACACCACACCGCCCCGGCGCACAACTTCGACCTGCGTTCCCGTTGCGACAGGTGCAGGAACGTCGATGCCGGCGTCAGCGACGATCCGCTCGACAAGGCTTCGCAGGCTGGAGGGGTCGAGCAGTGTGGCGATGTACCAGCCAGAGCCAGAGCCAGAGCCGGCGCCGGAACCGGAGCCGGAGCCTGCGTCGCCCTCGCGGGCTCGACGGGTCACCGCCGGCCAGCCACTCAGGGGGCCGTCCGCGAAGGTCGCAACGGTCTCCGCATCGGTGACTCGCACGTACTCGCTCCAGATCCCGCCGAGGGGGTCGTCGCCGAGTATCTCGCCGAGGAGACGGATCGGCGGAGCATCCCGAACCCCCTGCGCTGTCAGGTCGGGTGCCGCCGGGGGAGCAAACTCTTCGATCCAGACGCCCAGCGCACGGCGCAGCGGCTCACCGAGGTAGCCGCCCAGCCGCACGTGCAGATTTTCGTCGGTGATTGCGGTACCGAAGCCCACAACGAGGCTGCCGGTCTGGGCGAACGACGCCAAATTCTCCACCTGAGCGTCGGAGGCGGCGAAATGGGCCGGAGCGACAACAACGCGGTAGGCCGAGAGGTCATCGTCTGATCGCACAAAGTCGACGGTGAGCCCGAGCGAGGTGATCGCGCGGTGCCAGGCGAACAGTGTCTGGAGGTACGAGACATCCGTCGGTGACGCGGGTTGTTCGAGTGCCCACCAGCTGTCCCAGTCGAGAGTGATGGCGATGTCGGCAGGCACCCGGCTACCCGCGATGGCCTCACTACCCGTGCCGAGGGAGAGGGCGGCGAGCTCCGTGCCCAATTGCTCGACTTCTCTCCATACGCGGGTATCGGTACCGGCGTGCGGGACGAGGCCGGAGTGGAACTTCTCCGATCCCGCCGCGGACTGCCGCCACTGAAAAAACAGCACTCCGTCGGCGCCGCGCGCCACCGCCTGATACGACCACGCACGCATCTGACCGGGGGCCTTTGCCGCGTTCTGTCGCCGCCAGTTCACCGCGCTCGGCGACTGCTCCATCAAAATCCACGGCGCACCTCCGCCGAGTGACCGCATCAGGTCGCGCACCATCGCGGCATACGCGGGGGAGTTGGGGTCTGCGGGGTCCGGGTAGGTGTCATCGCTGACGATGTCGACTTCGGCCGCCCACTTCCAGTAATCCACCGGTTTGAAAAACCCCATGAAGTTGGTGGTCACGGGCACAGCGGAGCGCTCGCGGATGATGCGGAGTTCACCCCGGTAACACTCGAGAAGTTCGTCGCTGGAGAATCGGTCGAAGTCGAGCAGCTGGGTCGGGTTGCGGAACGTGGGAGCTGCCCGCGGAGGCATCACCTCATCGAACGAGTCGTACCTCTGGGACCAGAACGCCGTGCCCCAGACACGATTGAGTTCGTCCACGGTGCCGTACCGCGCCCGCAGCCAACGGCGGAATGCTTCGGCCGAGACGTCGCAGTAGCAATGGCTCACATGGCAGCCATATTCGTTGTTGACATGCCAGAGTTCGAGCGCCGGATGGTCCGCGTAGCGCTCGACGATACGCCGCACCAGCTCCTGCGACTTCTCACGGTAGATGGGCGAACTCGGGCAATACTGCTGCCGACTGCCGAATGACAACCGAATGCCGTCTTCGGTGACCGGGAGGGTGTCGGGATGCTTCACCGCCAGCCACGGCGGAGGGGAGGCAGTAGCCGTCGCAAGATCCACACGCACCCCGCCCGCATGCAACAGGTCGAGCACCGTGTCCAACCAGTCGAAGTCATACTCGCCGGGCCGTGGTTCCAGTCGCGCCCACGAAAATACGCCGACCGTCGCCAGTGAGACACCGGCCCGATTCATCAGGCGTACGTCCTCGTCCCAGATCTCCTCCGGCCACTGTTCCGGGTTGTAGTCCCCGCCATACCAAATCGTCATCAGCCTTTTACTCCCCCGCTTGCGAGACCGGACTGCCAATACCTCTGCAGGAACAAAAACGCCACCACCAGCGGCAGGATCGAGACAAACGATCCGGTGATCACCGTGGAGAACAGCGCCTGTGATCCTCCACCGGCGCTCGCCGCGGATTGCAGCTGAGCAAGACCCACGGTGATGGGATAAAGGTCCGAACTGTTGAGCATGATGAGCGGCAGGAAGTAGTTGTTCCAGGTGGCCACGAGGGAAAACAAAAACACCGTGACCAGCCCCGGCCCGAGGAGCCGCAAACCGACCTGGGCGAAGATACGGAACTCTCCCGCGCCGTCGACTCGCGCAGCCTCGACGAGACTGTCGTCAATGGCATCCGCCGCATATACCCGCATGAGATAGACGCCGAACGGGCTGACCAGCGAGGGGATGATCACGGCCCACGGGGTATCGGTCAGGCCCGCCTGCGAGAAGATCAGATACGTCGGCAGGGCCAGCGCTGTTAGCGGAATCATGACCGCACCCAGCGTCGCACTGAACAGGAGCTTTTTGCCCGGGAAGTTGTACTTGGCGAACGCGTATCCCGCCATTGTTGCGAGGAGTGTGGCGCCCACCGCGGCGGAGACGGAATACACCAGGGTGTTCACCATCCAGCGCAAGAAAATACCGTCACGCACGGTAAAGAGTGTCTCTAGGTTGTCCCACAGTGAGAAGCCACCGCCAAACCACAGGCCGAACGTGGCGAACAGCGACGAGTTGTCCTTCGTTGACGAGACGAACAGCCACCAGATCGGCAACACAAAATACAGCACACAGATCCAGAGCAGGATGGTGAGCGGGATGCTGCGCTGTCGTTCCCGCGAAAAACTCCGGCGTCGGCGAGGCGCTTCCGTTGTGACGTCGCTGGTCGTCGACGCGGTGTCGAGGGCAGTCATGACATCCTCATCTCGCGTCGCTCCCGACGTTCCTCGCCGAGTTGCACAACGTACGAAACGACGGCAATGACGATTCCGAGGAGGAACGCGATGGCCGCCGCGTAGTTGAGCTCCTGGTTGATAAACGCCAGGTTGTACGCGTAGTAGTTCGGAGTGAACGAGTTCGAAATAGCGTCCGGGGCGATGGTGTTGAGCAGGCTGGGCTCCGCGAACAACTGGAACGAACCGATGATCGAAAAGATCACGGTCAGCAGAATCGCCGGGCGGATGGCGGGGATCTTAACGCTCCAGGCCAGCCGGAACTGGCCAGCACCGTCGATCTCGGCCGCTTCGTACATCTCGGCGGGTATCGACCTCAGCGCGGCGTACATGATGATCATGTTGTAGCCGACGAACTCCCAGGTGACGATGTTCATCATCGACCCGAGAATGCTCCCCGGCGACAAAAAGTCAGGAGTTCCGAATCCGACGGCGCGGGCGATCTGTGCGATGGGGCCAAAGTCGGGGCCGTAGAGGTACCCCCACATCAGGGTGGCGACCACTGCGGGAACGGCGTAGGGCATGTAGATAAGCATTCGGATGGCTTTTGATCCGTGTGCGCGTGCGGTGTCGAGGGCGAGCGCGAAAAAGAGGGCGAGGCCGAGCATGATCGGCACTTGCACAATAAAGAAGAGAGCAACTCGACCGAGACCGCCCAAAAAGGCCGGGTCGGTGAGCGCCCGCCCGTAGTTGGCAAAACCGGCAAATACCTCACCGCCGATGAGTTTGCTCTCAAACAAACTGAGGTATCCCGCATAGGCGAGGGGCACCACAAGCATCGCGACAAAAACGACGAAGAACGGTAAAAGAAACAAGTAGGCGGCGAGACGCTGCTTACGGATCGCCGAATTGACGTGTCGCTCGCCCGAGGGTTGTGGCGCGCGCTCATCGCTGAGCGCCGGAGAGTGCGTCATTGCAACTCCTTCCAGTTCGATGGCGGCCCGGCACGGTCGGCCGACCCGAGGGCTGGGCGCCCGCCGCTTCGCGACGGGCGCCCAGTGGGCCTTACTCGACGGTGAATCCCTGAGCTTCGGCGTAGGTCACGAGCTGGTCTTGCCAGTCGTCGAGTGCCGCAGCGAGGTCACCCTTGTCGGCGATCACCGTTCCCATGGTCTCTTCGTAGGTGGAGTACACGTAGTCCATAAAGGGCAGCCACTGGAAGTCAGTGTCGACCGTGTCGGAGATCTCGGCGAACAACTGGTTCACTTTTTGGCCACCGTAGAACTCCGACTCCTGGTCGGCGAAGGCCGGGTCTTCGAGCACGGAGACCTGCGGAGGAAAGAGGAACTGCTCCGTCGCGAGTCTCATTGCCGATTCCTCGTCGTGGTTGATGAACTTCGCGAGCTCGTAGGCAGCGATGGGGTTCTCGCTGGAGGCGAGTACGGCGTCAGACGATCCGCCCCAGTTGCCTGAGATGTTGTCACCGGCTTCCCACTGCGGCAACGGCGCCGCGCGCCAGAGGCCGGACGTGGACTCCGCGGTGCCCTGAAGAAACACCGGGCCCCACGCCGCGGTGAGCCAGCCGGCATATTTTCCACTTGCGAGTCCTTGGTACCACTGGTCCTGGAAGTCCACGTCGGTGGAGACGAGGTCCTTCTGGATGAGGTCGGTCCAGTAGGTGGCGACCTCTTTCGCCTCATCGCTGTTCACGTCGATGGTGACCGTCTCTTTCCCGTCGTATCCGAACGGTTTTGCGCCAGCCTGCCAGAAGAAGCCGATCATCTGTCCCGCCTGCGTCGCACCCAGGTTCGAGATGTAGGAGCCCGTCGAATCTTTGACGGTCTGCGCGGCGGTTGCGTATTCTTCCCACGTCGCGGGAGGTTCGGTGATCCCGGCCTGGGTCAGCAAGTCCTCGCGATAGAGATTTCCCATCGGGCCGACGTCCTGGGGGATGCCCCACACCTCGTCACCGGGGGAGACCTGGTCCCATGCCCAGCCCACATAGTCGTCCGCCAGGTCATCAGCGCCGTGCGCGGTGAGGTCAAGAAGCGACTCATTGAGCACAAACGACGGGATGTACTGGTATTCGAGTTGCGCGACGTCGGGGGCACCCTCGCCCGCTTCGATCGCACTCCGCAGTTTTTGATAGTGCGGCAGCCCCTGGCCCACGTTCTCGACGGTGACATCGATGGCCGGATATTTGTCTTCGAAAAGAGCGACTTCGTTTTCGATGTCCGGAACCCACGTCCAGAACGTTAGTTCGGTCGGGGTAGTCATCGCGGCGTCGACGTCGTCCTGAGTGACGGCCTCCTGGGAGCCACCGCCCCCAGTGCTCGGTGAGCAGCCGGTCAGGATTAATGCGATCGACGCGGCGCCGCCAAACAGCGCCAGTGCTGATCTCCGTGTCTTGGTGTTCATTGTGACTCTTCCTGTGAGCGTGAAGGATTGCAGAATCCCGTGGTCCTCACGAGCGGATGCAGGATCGATTTCGATCGTGCTGCTCGCAAGGGTCCGCGCCCGTTCGGAGTGCTGCGCGCACGACGGCGCACACGGCGTTGAGCCGGGCGCGGTGTCAAATGGCAGCGAAAATACATCTGATGCGTACTCCGTTGTAGGGCGTCAGGGGGGTGTATCAATTTGCGAATGTTGTCGACAACATTCGTTGGAAGCCATAATGTTGTCGAAAACATCGTCTTGTCAAGCAGTTTCTTGAACGCGGGTTGTCTGCATCCGGGTCCCCGAGCCGGGGCACTCGCGTCGGACTGGAGAAGATCATCATGAGCACAACGACCGGTGCCGAGTCTCTTGACTCCGCGCGCGCTCTGAACCCGCCTCGCGCCGCCACAATCTACGACGTTGCGCGAGTCGCCGGAGTGTCGCACCAGACCGTGAGCAGGTATCTCCGAGGCTACGAGGGCATCCGGCCACACACCCGGGAGCGTGTCGAACAGGCTCTTGGAGAGCTCGGTTACCGCCCGAACCTCACTGCGCGCAGTCTCAAGTCGGGAGAATCGCACCGCATCGGTGCCCTCACGCATGAGATCTCCAACGTGGGCCCTGCTCGTATTGTGGAGGGCGCAAGTGCCGCCGCGCGGGAAGCCGGATACGTGCTGGACATCGTCTCCCTCGACACCCGGAATCCACACGCGATCGAAGAGTCGCTCGCGCTTATCACCCAACACAATCTGGCCGGAGTTCTCGCTCTCGGTGTGACGGATGAGATGACGCGGGAATTCGAGGCAACTGCCTTCCGTGTGCCGGCGTATGTCGCGACGGAATCCGACGGCCTCACCGACGATCCTCGCGCCGCGCTGTCTCGGG
>Ga0247736_10000334_pt1 | contig 16510 bp, 11 predicted proteins | sample UWRJL193509B2_FD_180935 | JGI IMG/M metagenome (GOLD analysis project Ga0247736, IMG submission 180935) | Plant litter microbial communities from Arlington Agricultural Research Station in Wisconsin, United States - UWRJ-L193-509B-2 | ecosystem: Environmental > Terrestrial > Plant litter >...
CCGTTATCCTGTTTGCTTTTATCTTTATGATCTTTACAAACAAACAGCTCGCAACCAATGATGCATTTTAATTCGTTCTTTTTCTCTCCCTGCTTTTCTCCTTTATCAATTGCTTCGTTATGTGATTTTACGCCTTTGTTATGTTTATCGATCGACTGCCAGAACAGGAAAGCACCATACATATTTCCATGATCTGTTAAGGCAACAGCCGGCATATTATATTCAATGGCTTTCTTAACCAGGTCGGCTACATCACTGGTAGACTGCAGTACAGAGAATTGAGTGTGATTGTGAAGATGAGAGAAGCTAAGGTTCTCGACTACGCCCGAACTGACAGGGGTTTCGATCTTCTGCCCGCTTGTTGCTGCTTTCTGATTTTTACGTTCTTTCCAGGCTTGTTCGTGTTTATATAATTCAGTTAAATCAGGCGCCTGGTAATTGATTAAAGGTAAGTCGGCAACCGTTAGTTCAGCTACTTTGGTAATACCACGCTTAATAATTTCGAAGAATACCTTCCCGGTAGCTAATACGTCAAACGCCGCATTATGTGCTTCGGCAAAGGTATCGTTAAAGAGTTTACTGTATAATTCGGTTAAGGTAGGCCATTTGAATTTTCCGCCCCTTCCGCCTGGAATGGCACAAAACTCGGTGGTCTGGTCGTTCTTCGTATCAATGAATGGTTTGTTGGCCAATACATTTTCGAAACCGCAACGTAATAATTCAGCGCCAACAATGTTATTATCAAACTCGATGTTATGTCCGCATAAGTAATTGGATTGCGTTACGGCGTTTACAAATTCCTGTAAAACCGCTTTCAGGTCCTGACCTTCTTCCATGGCGCGCTCATTGGTGATCCCGTGGATCTGAACAGCGTTAAAAGGGATGGTATATCCTTCGGGCTTTACAATAATGGAGTTACTGCTGATCAGGTTCCCATGCACATCATGCAGCTGCCATGCCACCTGCACCATACGAGGCCAGTTGTCAAAATCGGTTAAAGGTGCGTTGTAATTACGCGGTAAGCCTGTGGTTTCGGTATCAAATATTAAGAACATGTTATGAATTGAAAATTAAGAATTAAGAATAATAAGTTATTGTCACAATCTCCAATCGAAGCAGCAGTACTTTGGCGAGACATTATTTTGTATTTTTTAAAATAGTTTTGATTTCCATCAGCTCATTTTTTATATCGGTTAACAGTTGTGCATGACTTAAGCTTTCGGGTGAAACGATTGTATTTGCGCTTGTGTGTGAAGTATAGCCGTGCTTTTCACGGATCACCGCTTCACGCTGTGTGAGTATTTGTGTTTTAAAATTCTCTGCGTCATTGATCCCAAGCATGCTCATCATGTTTTGGTTATGATGTCCGCCACCGCCGCCGGCTGTTTCAATTTTGATAAGCGTTAAGCCAAAGTAACGGAGTATTGGTCCACCAACAAATGAAAGGTCCTGAATGTTTTCGAGGGGAATTGTTTTTTCAATGTGAATGATCAGACCCTTTGAGAATTTTAAATTTTTATTGGTAATTGTACAAGACAGGGTTTTAAAAAATTTAGCGCTTAACCATTGCCCCAAACCAAAGATCCAGAACGGAACAAGCACAATCCCAATAATACTGCTGATGAGAAAGGCCAGTACCACGAAAAATATATAGGTTTTTACTCTCGGGCTAAAGCTGGCTTCATTTAAATTGATTTCTTCCGTCATAGCCCTAAAGTTAAAAAAAATGTTAGCGCAAATGCCGCGTCGTTAATATCAAATCATAACCTTTTATAGCGGTGGATTTAAAAAGTCTATTTCCTGCCTAAAATATAAACTATTAAAAATCAACTATTTAAAAAATAAATAACACCCAACAGTCAAATACATTGGATTCTTATGTATCTTTGTCTTATGTAATTAATTATAGTATCATGATTTACTCTTCAGAATTGATAAAAGGAACGCTTAAAACCATTGTTTTAAAGCTACTGGCGGATAATAAAAAAATGTATGGTTATGAAATAACACAACGTGTGAAAGAGTTAACACTCGATAAAATTCAGATTACAGAAGGTGCTTTATATCCTACGCTTCATGCTTTGGAAAGCGATGGACTGGTAACTACCGAAACCGAATTTATTGGCAAGCGTGTGAGAAAATATTATAGTCTTAGTCCAAGCGGAAAAAACAAGACCAAAGAAAAAGTAAACGAACTCGCCGATTTTATGGAAACGATGAAATTTTTACTGGACATTAAACCAAAAAGCATTTAATTTTTAAATCAGCATTATAGCTTAATTTATTTAAATTACTATGGAACGCATTGAGACATGCTTTCGATATGAAAATTCAATACTACAAAATTTTGTACCCGAACTGATAAAACAAGATTAAAATAATGTACCAAATTAGTGATAAACAGATAGACTACATTTTCAACGACATTAGTGCACGTGGTGTTGAAATGGAAAGCCTGCAGCAAAACCTCGTAGATCATATCTGTTGTATCATTGAGCAAAACCTCGAAACAAATGGGGACTTCGAGGACTTCTATCAAAAAACCATTAAAACATTTTATAAAGATGCCTTATGGGAAATAGAAGAAGAAACACTCCTGTTATTAACCTTTAAAAATTATTATACTATGAAAAAGATAATGATCAGAAGCGGCGCTGTGTCCGCTATAGCAATGACTGTAGGCATATTTTTTAAATTTATGCACTGGCCGGGAGCATCCTTGCTAATAATTCTGGGGATTTTTATCTCGAGTTTTATTTTCCTACCACTTTTATTTATATTAAAGTCTAAAGAAAAACAAAATGCAAAAGACAAACTGATCCTTGGTCTGGCAACCTTTTCAGGCATCCTCATCAGCCTGGCAGTATTGTTTAAAGTGATGCATTGGCCGGGAGCCTCACTCCTTGGTTTCACGTTTGTTTTTCTAATGGTATTTATATATGTACCGCTTAATTTTTTTAATGGCATTAAAAATCCCGATACAAAAATCAACACGATCGTCACCACAATTGTAATGATCATGGGTTGCGGGCTCTTTTTAACCTTAATCAATACAAGGCTTTACATACAGGAGATGGCAACCGTTCAATCTGAACAGACACAGCAAAATAGCTACCTATATATTACAGAAAAAACCAATGAGGTATACCTCGCTATAAAAGACAGCTCTTCCTCAAAAACAGATCTTTTGAAAGAAAACTGTGACAGAATTTGTAATAACATTGAATCCATTAAGCTAAAATTGATCAGTAATACAGAAGGTACTGATACAAAAACCATAAATTACTCGGAATACAAAAGACTCGATAATTATGATGTATCTACCAATCTGCTATTCATACAGGGTGATCAGCCAAAAGCATCGGCAGAGCTGACTGAACTCAAAGAAGATCTTCATCAATTAAAAGGTATGTTGAATACTGATTTTAAAATAAATGCCAATGCGCTGATTGATCTTTCTGACAAAAAAAATAGCAGAACAGGAAATATGGACAGCTGGGAAATGACCAACTTTTACCAAACGCCCTTACAAAACGCGCTGAGAAATTTTGTTCAGCTACAATTAAATATCCGGTTCATGGAACTGGCCTGTATGAAGTAATTTCATGAGTCTGCTGTGTAGTGTAACCTGACAGCAGACTCCATAAGTCCCTCTAAAACTTATATTTATGAATCTATTCAATAAGGCTTTGATGTCAAAATCAAAAGCAGTGCTGTTGCTGCCCGTTATTATGATCACAGCAGCTTACATCAGGCTCCGGATAAATTCCTCCTGCAACTATTTACTCATAGGCGGTGACGGGCCTTATTATCCTTTACAGGTAAGAAGTATGCTGGAGCATTTTAAGCTGGCTCTACCGGATATGCCTTTGCTGTTTATGATAGAAGCAGGGCTGGCTAAAATTCTTATCCTGTGGGATTACGCCTCACCGGCTGAATGTGTGATCACAGCCTGTAAATTCATTGACGCTATTCTGCCGCCATTGGCTGCTATTCCTGTTTTTCTGATAGCAAAAGAGTTCACAACAGACAGTATAAAGTCAAAAGCATTGAACTACCTTGTTGTGGCATTTTCGGTGATCAATATCACCACCACGCTGTTCTTTTCCAACGGGCTCCAAAAAAATGCAGTAACTGTGGTAGGCATATTTTTTTACCTGTATTTTGTGATACGCTATTTAAAATATACACAACGCAAAGATCTTTACTATGGCCTTCTTGTGCTACTGCTGTGTGCATTAACTCATTTCGGGAGCTTTGCCCTGTTGTTGTTTTTTACATTTTTAACAGGTCTTTTCCGGATAATATACAACCGGCAACAGATAAAATTCCTGTCACTTAAAAGGCTGCTGATCGCATGCTCAGCTCTTGCCCTGCTTGTTTCTGTCATTGCCTGGTTTGACTATGGGCGCTTTATGAGGCTGGTAAGTATTCCGTTTAGGGTATTTGAAAGCCCGGTGCTTTTGCTCCTACTCGATGGTTTTGATATCAGAAACTACTTAAATCCTATACAGCTGATTAGCATTAATCTTTTGTCAGTGATTGCATTGATCATCGTGATTGCTAACCGGAAGCTGCTTGACAAAACCACCAGGATCATTTTGTACCCACTCATCACTGCTTCCTTCTTCCTGATTTCTCCGCTGATTGGCATTGAATGGGCAAACAGGCTATACGTGATGAGTTACATTCCTGTGGTGGTGGTTTACCTGATCATCTTTAGCAGGGTCCCGTCAAAATGGGTAAAAGCCTTTCCTGCCTTGATCTTTGCCGGGATTGTTTCTCTATGCCTCCTAAACAGCATGCCAAATACCGGCTGTATAACAGATGCGTCCTATACAGAATTTACACAGATCAAACAACAGGTGGCATTTAGCAACAGGGATGTGATGATTGGGCGGCAGGACCTGAGGATACTAGGCAGCTGGGAATTCAGGATCAAATCGGTAGTGGATTATTTATTGACCAAAGAGGATTTTAAAACGTACAACCATGTGTATGTGATCAGGCAAATCAGTGGCAGTAATTTTTCCAAAGGCCGTTTTCGCGGTGACGCGGAAGTGCCTGAAAATTCAGTTAAAGTATATTCAGGACCTTGCTTTGAGCTGTATCAATTAAACAATAACACGGCCTGGAAAGGCGGTAGCGGTAAACCTTCCAAATCACGGGGAAGAATTATCCGCATGGATAAAGACAAGCTGCTTCTAAAAAATGACAAAACAGGACTGGTCAGAACGATTGAGTTAAGGCATCCTGTAATCCATTTCCTAAACGATCATACTGAATTGAAAAACGGGTCGTACATTGAAGTATGGGGTAACTGGAAACCATTCAGCCTGAATGTGATCGCAGAATCGATTGATGAGATCGAAACCGTCCGATAACGTTTTACGAACTGCTTAAAGGCTTGTCCAGGTAGTTAAGCCCTGTTGTGTGAATTTAAAAGCCTGTACCCTTCCGCCCAGGTGCTCTATAGCTCTTGCTACTTTAATTTTGGTAACTGCAGGGCAATAGAAAAACATGAACCCGCCGCCACCGGCCCCTGAGATCTTTCCTCCGGTTGCACCTGTTGTAATAGCAGTGGTATAAACGTTATCAATTAATTCATTGGAAATAGATTTTGCCATTTGCTTTTTATTTGTCCAGCCAAAATGAAGGATTTCACCTATTTTACTCAGGTCTCCACGCAAAAGGCAATCTTTCATTTGCTGGGCCTGTTCTTTCAGGTGGTGCATGGCATCAACTGATTTTTCATTGTTTTCATTTACATTTTTTACCTGCTCATTAATAATGGTAGCAGATAAACGTTGCGTTGCCGTGAAGTAAAGCAACAGATTAAACTCCAACTCATACAACACCTCATCTTTTAGTTGTAAGGGATTCACAATCACTTTATCGTTTGCGGAAAATTCCATGAAGTTGATTCCCCCAAAGGTAGCAGCATACTGATCCTGTTTTCCCCCACTCATGTTCAGGTCTACACGTTCAATCTCATAAGCCAGGTGTGCTATGTCATATTTACCCAAAGGCAATTTAAGCCATTCCACAAATGCTCCAATTAAAGAAACCACGATGGTGGAGGACGTTCCAAGGCCTGAGCCCTGAGGTGCTTCAATATAAGAGGTCAGTCGAAATGATAAAGGCTGGAGATCAAACTGGCGAATGATGCGGTTATAAACACCTGTAAACAACTCGAAGCCTTCTACAAGCTCCAGCTCTTTGGTAGAATTAAGGGTAACGCATTTATCAGAACCGTCAATACAAAATTCTATCCGGCCATTATCAAGAGGCTCTAAGCTTGCATACGCATATAAATCAATGGTAGCATTTAAAATTGCCCCGCCAAATAAATCACTATAGGGCGATACATCTGTGCCACCGCCTGCCAAACCAATCCTTAAAGGTGCTTTACTTCTGATTATCATTTTATACTTTTAAATAAACCAACAACTTCGTTTACAAAAATGTTCCAATCGTATTTTTGTTTTTCTTTTTTCATGCCTTCACTAAATGCCTGTTTCCTGTTATTGTCAAAATAATCTTTAATGGCTACAGCAATGGCTTTTCCTGAGGACTCCACCACATAACCGGCTACTTTATCCGGAATAATTTCTGCCAGCCCACCAACATTTGTTACCAGTGTGGGAACTTCAAAATGAAATGACACCTGCGTTACGCCACTCTGTGTAGCGGTTCGGTAAGGCAGTGCTACCAGGTCTGCTGCCGAAAAGTAAAGCTTCACATCTTCGTTTGCAATAAATTTACTATGCAGGATTACCTGTTTGCCGATCCCGTATTTCTCAATCAAATCCAGATAAGGCTTCTCGTCTTCATAAAACTCTCCGGCAATAACCAGCTTAAGAGAAGGATCAGCCTTTAACTCATGAAAAGCATCCAGCAACATATCCAAGCCTTTGTACTTCCTGATCAATCCAAAAAACAATACTATTTTTTTATCCTCTTCCAAACCTAAGGCCTTACGGGCATCGGTTCTACTCAGCTTTTCACCAAAGGACGTATATAAAGGATGTAATAAATATTTTTTATAAGAAGTAGAAGTAAACTTTTCGAGATCCGCCATAACTGCTTTGCTCATGGTTATAAAACCATCACAGCTATTAATAAAATACTTTGAAAAGGATGCATCTCCTATGCGCTTTTCATGCGGGATCACATTATCTGTAATTGCCAGCACTTTAATGCCGCTTTTACGCACCATACGGGCGATACTTCCCAATGCCGGTCCCATAAAGGGAATCCAGAAACGAAACACAATAAAATCGGGTTTCTGTTGTTTGATAAAGCGCGCGGTTTTAATCCACGACAAAGGATTAACTGAATTGATCAGCGTATGAATAACCAGGTTTTTTGGAGCAATCCCACTTGTGTCGAACTGCGTACTTCCAGGAAATAAAAAGCCGGGATATTGTAAACTATAAGAAATGATTTCGCATTGATGTCCCTGCTCATTAAACGCATTACAGAACAGTTCATCAAACGTTGCCAGACCGCCCCGTAAGGGATAAGCAGGTCCTATGATAAAAATTTTCGCCACTCTTTTTCCGGATTATTTTTTTCCTACCACTAATTCGATGAGATCTTTTTCCTGCAGATATGTATTAGCCAATGTTTTTATTTCTTCGGGCGTAATGGTTTTAACGGCTTCGAAATATTTTTCAAAATAGTCATAGTCTAATCCAAATTCCCAGATGGCTTTAAATTTATCAGCTAAGGCATAAGGCCCATCCACACTTCTTAAGAACTGGCCTAATACATAATTCCGAACAGTTTCCAATTCTTCTTTATCTACCAACTCCTCGCGAATCAGTTTTATTTCTTTGTAAATCTCCGTTAAGGTATTTGTAGTTACGTCTGCCCCTACTTCTGTAGAAATGAAGAAATAACCTGCATGTACCAATGAGGCCAATCCGCTGCCAATGCCATAAGTATAGCCTTTGTCTTCGCGGATATTAGCCATTAAGCGTGATCCAAAATAACCTCCCAGGATAGTATTAAGAACCTGAAATTTAAAATAATCGGGGTGTGTTTTATTAAACAACAAACGACCAACACGCACTGCGGATTGAATGGCATCAGGCCTTTCAATAAAATGTTTTTGCTGAGTGTTTGTTTCTATTTTCGTTGCAGGTGATTCAACAGGCTGAATCTTACCCCAGATCTCTTTACCGAAAAAATTGTTTAAAATCTCTATGAGGTTAGATGGCAGTTTACCAGATGCTACTATGGTACAATTAGAAGAGTGGTAATGGGATTCATAAAATTCTTTTACCCCTTCAATTGTTAGTTTATCAAAATCTTCGGTTTTGACATCACGCCCGTAAGGATGCTGCTCTCCAAAAACCAATTCGGTAAAACGGCGACGTGCCAGTACATTTACTTTTTGAGAATTAACAAGATGTTTTTGTTTTTTATTAGATAAATAAATATCAAATTCATCTTTAGGGAATGTGGGATTTTTAATAATGTCCTCCACGTAATGTAAACTTTTATCCAGGTATTTATTGAGACTGAATAAGGCTAAGGAAGCGAAATCCTGTTCTACGGAACATTCAAAAAAAGATCCGAAAAAGTCTATTTCATCGGATAATTGGTTCGCAGTATAATTTTTGGTGCCGGTTTCCAATAAGTTATTAGTGGCAGATGCTAAAAGTGGTTGTTTCTGATAATACATCCCTGCTTTAAACAAAAACTCAATTTTGGTGAGTTCCTGGGATCCGCTATCAATGGTATATACTTTAATGCCGTTATCGAGGGTTGATAGTTGGGCATGCTGTATGTCAATTTTATCAATGGTTTTAAAATCCGGAGCTAATTTTCTGTTTAATGTCATGGTTTAAATTTACTGAATTAACCGGAATATAAATTCAGAAATAAACAAAAAAAGCGATTTAAAAAGCCTGTTAATTCTAAAACAGGCTGATGTGATTACAGGAAAGTTCTTTGGTAGTTTAAAGTGTATCTTTCATTTTTAAAAGCTGGTCTTTGATGTTTTTTAATTTATCAATGACTTCTACTTTAACCTGGTCAGATTCTTTAAGGCCACCTTTAAGCTTATCCTTAGCGCCTTGCAGCGTGTAGCCTTTTTCTTTTACAAAATGGAAGATCAATTTAAAATTTTCGATATCCTTTTTTGTAAAAAGACGATTGCCTTTTTTATTTTTTGAAGGCGTAATGACATCAAATTCCTTTTCCCAAAAGCGAATCAGAGAAGTGTTTACATCAAACATGTCAGCCACTTCGCCAATTGAATAGAATAATTTTTCTGTTTCTTTTTCTTCCAGTAATGCCATTAATCAAATATAAATAACTAATTGCATTACCTGTTTCAGAGTTTTTCAACAAAACGGCAGATTGAATTAACATTTACTTAGATATGAGACCTGGAGAGGGGAGACTTAGAGAAGTGAGATGTCTGCTATCCAAGCTCTCTCTACTGAAAGCTAGTATCTCACTTCTAGCACCTATTTATTTTTTTTCGCTTACCACCTCAAACGGAATGGTTAATGTTTCTCCTGAATTATCGGATAAGGAGAGCATGTGCTTGCCTTTGGAAGGCGCCAGGGCCAGTTGATGGATATTCTTCGTGGTGCCAACCAATGCCCCGTCAAGGTGCCAGAACACCGTATTGGAAGCATGACGGTGCGCAATTTCCAGTACAACCTTTCCTTGTTCTCCGCTGAGTTCATAAGGAATATAAATAACGGTTCCCAGTTTGGGATAGATCATTTCCATGGATTTTCCAATTTCCGGAGAACAGCCCTCTTTGTAAGGCGGCAGGGTTTTATAGGTCGGATTCTTTACTTTATAATAATACTCCTGTGTAGGCGGTAAAACAAACCATGATACGGTTTTCATATCCATGGGCGACACACAGGCATCTGTGACACGGTATTGTCCTGTAGCATCTGTATGAATCGGCTGATGGTACGTACAGGCTATAGAAACATGGGCATGTTTTGGGATCCATTCTTTTTTTGTTTCAACGCAATAAGCCGATGGCAAACAACCACTCTGCCTGCAAACAGGTACCTGCTTCATATCGTTGCGTGGCATTTTAAACCATTCTGATTTTGGCAGGGCACCAAAGATCTCAAACAATACAGGTGCCGCTGCCGATATTCCCGTTAGTCCCGGCCGGCCCTCTCCATCAGCATTTCCAACCCATATTCCCACCACGTACTTACCTGAAACACCAATTGCCCACCCATCCCTGAACCCGAAACTTGTTCCCGTTTTCCAGGCTATTTTCTGAGAGTTGCCCAGGCGTTGCCAGCTGGCATCCACATCTGGCCGCCCTACTTCTGCCATGGCTTCAAAGGTGAGCCATACAGCTGCTGCACTTATTTTAGGAGCATTATTTTCTTTTACGACTTCCTGTTGGGGGTTTAAAAGATAAGCGGGTTTTTGCCAGTCCTTTGCAGCATACACTCCCGAAACGTTATACCGGTTCAGTGATTTTGCCATACTGGCGTAAGCCGAGCACATGTCCCACAATTTAGATTCTCCTCCACCTAATATCAAAGACAAGCCATAATTATCAGCGGAGCGGTTCATGGAAGTTAAGCCTATTTGCTTAAGCCTGTCTAGAAATTTATCGACGGTGTATTGCTGCAATAATTTTACAGCAGGGATATTGAGACTTCGTGCAAGGGCCTGTTTTGCAGGAACAGCGCCATCAAACGTGAAATCAAAATTCTGCGGCACGTAGCCGGCAATCTGTGTAGGAATATCAGGAACCAGTACACCGGGCATCAATTTACCATCGTTGATCATGAAACCATATAAGTAAGGTTTTAGCAAGCTTCCTGTACTCCTGTTGGCAGTAATCACATCCACATCTTCACCATGAGGCTCTTTATCTTTTATAGGCGTATTGCCCACGTAAGCCGCCACTTCATTTGTGGTAATGTCTATCACCAATGCGGAAATATTATGAATTTCATTTTGCTTTAAACGCCTGCCGTGTTTGGTAAGGATATCCAATACCCGGTTCTGAAGTTCCGCATGAAGCGTGGTATTCAGGAGATTTTCTCCTTTGGTTTCCGAGACGATCCTGTTTAGTAAATGCCTGGCATGATTAGGTAAGGGATAAGGTTTTTCAGGTAAAGGCTCCTGCATTGCTAACTCATACGTTTCTTCATTGATGTACCTGAGGTGATGAAGCTTAAGCAATAAGGCATCTCTTTTCTTCTTTAATTTTTCCTGATTTTTACCAGGGTAAATGATAGAGGGGGAATTTGGCAGTACTGCTAAGGTAGCGCATTCTGCCCATGACAACTGGGAAAGTCCTCTTCCAAAATAACGCCAGGCAGCAGCATCCACTCCCACAACGTTAGTTCCAAATGGTGCATGAGAAGCGTAGATCTTAAGGATTTCGAGCTTGGAATATCCCATTTCCAGACGAAGCGCCATGATAATCTCTATCAGCTTAGCCATGTAAGTCCGCTTTTGATTTTTACGGATGATTCTTGCGAGCTGCATAGTGATGGTACTTCCGCCGCTTTTAATTTTGCCGGCCTTCGAATTCTGTCTCACAGCACGCCACACAGAAACAGGATTAACACCAAAGTGGTTTAAAAAATACTGATCTTCAAAGGCAATGATACTGGCGCAGAATTTAGGGTTTAATGTTTCTGATTCCGGGAAGCGCCACTGCCCGTCTGCTGCAATTTTGGCTGAGAGCAGATTCTTTTGCCGGTCGTTGAGTACCACAGAATAGGAATCGGAAAATAATGGATCGGGAAGGCAACATAAAAACCAAAGGATCAATGGCAATGCGATTCCGCCTAAAAGGAGTTTTTTTTTATGTTGTTGAGTGAACTTCAAAAGGATTTTAATTAGAAGACCACTAAATTAATTATAATATGATGTCCTGTATCAGGATCATAGAGGTTTTTGTGTTACTCATTTATAATTTTTTGCAGGCATCCCTTCAGCCATCGGGCAGTGGGGCACACACTTTTTTAGTGGTTATACGGAGTCAATAAACAACCTTCAAACCAGAAAATCTTATCGGGAAGTGTTCTGGATACTTTTTTGCACGAGACAGGCATTCAAAACGTTTTCGGGATGAACTGACCCGTCTATATCTATTATGATACATTAACATCAATGATAGTATTACCTGTTATATCATAATTATGCCGATTCTCTTTGGGCATTCCCTCTCGTCGCCAGAAGGCAGACGAGAGGGCGGGCTGTCGCTTGAATCTTTTTTCGTTCCTCAAAAAGGATTTTCGCTTGCATCCCTAATGCTGGCATATCTGCTTAAAACGTAGCCATGCGTAAAGGATAGAACGGAAATCGTTTGCCTGCCTTCTGCAAACATTGCAGTGAAAGCCTGGCCCGACTGTCTCTTAGGAGGGATACGCCCAAATAAATTTACTAAACGTAATTAAATGATTCACCTTACAGATGCCTGCAAAGGAGCATGCAAGCATCACTCGAAGCGACAGGCTATATGAGAATAGAACTCATACATTGTCACTTAGTTTAACCCATGTTCTCTTTTGCGTTTAAACAGAGCATCGTCAAGGGTCATGAATTTCAGGTAGATCTCAAAACCACCAGCACCTTTACTGACCTGTTTGTATTTTGACACGTTTAAATCATACGAAAGGCCAATGGCGTATTTACCCATATCCAGGTTCACTTGCGGAATAATGGCATCATTAACGCGGTAATAGGCGCCTATATTTAACCCGGCCTCTGTTCTGGCACCTGTTAATTTTGTACCATTCCTGAGACGGAAGCGAAGGTGTGTGCCAACATTTATCTGGGAAGCTGAGCCCTGAAGGATGTAGATCGCACTTGGCAACAGCGATAATTTAGTATCCTGGAAATCGATCCTGGCCTGCACATTTCCTACAAAGCGCATGGGTAATTTATAAACAGAACCGGAGCTGTAGCGCTGAACAGGCTGATTGATATGATGCACTGCCGCTCCCAATTTAATGCTAAAGATGTCGTCTCTGGTCATATCTACATTGGATGAAGCGTACTCGTAGTTAATTCCCGCTCCTACATCGGACGTAACAAAAGAAGTATAGTTTACGATTTCTCCGGTAGCAATTGTTTTATCTATTTCTTTACCATTATATTGGTTGGCATAGGTTAAAGATGCATACGTGGCACTGTTTTGATTGACACCTAAATAAATGCCTCCGGCGATCCTGCTTTTTCTACTGGCCTTTACAATCGCGTTAATGTGAACCTGTGCCTGGGTTGTGCCAATCTTAGCCACTCCTGCCCTATCATTAAAAACGAACAATCCAAGACCTAAATATGCTTTTTTCTTTGCTGCTTTTAAGACATTACCATCCAGGGAAACGCCCATCGTTTGAAATGCATTTCCCATGGAAGCCCACTGATTTCTGTAATTAGCAACGGCTCGCATGTAGCCGTTAAAAAAACCGGCATTTGCAGGATTGAGCCATAAGGGTGATTCCTGAATCTGTGAAAAATGAATATCCTGTGCATTCAAGCCAAAGCTTAAGGAAAGAAGTATATAGCATATAAGATTTTTCATCATGAAACTAATATTAGAAATGGATATGCAATACTATCTGATTAACGTAATATTTCCTTTGGACGTTTTTTTTCCTCCTTCGTAATCCGTATATTTTATAAGGTAGGCATATACTCCCGGCTGTGCTGCTGTGCCTTTGTAATTTCCATCCCAGCCTTTCGATGGATCATTGGAGCTATATACCTGTTGCCCCCAACGGTTCCATATTTCTATACTGACTTCTGCATTAAGGTTTGCTCCCAAAGGAAATAATACATCATTATGTCCGTCACCGTTAGGCGTAAAGGCGGTAGGAAAAATGATATCGCCTTCATTTCCTTTTATTTCAGATTTATCAATGAGCTTGTAATAGGCTACTACTGTATCAGAAGTCGTATAATTGATCGTTACCGTATCTTGTGTTGTAGAAGGCGAAGGCACATGGTGTTTAAATTCCCAACGGTCAAATTCATAAGCTGTATTCAACAAACGTTGCTCAAAACTCATTGACACACCTCCAAAATAATTTCCATGCCACATGTAGTTTGGCAGCCAAATGGTATTTAATTTTACTTCTCCTGCTCCGGCGGGCGATACATCCACTGCTATAGGATAAGGGCCGGTAACATTATAACAGTTTTTTATTTTACTTTCTATATAAGTACAGCGTTGCTGGATCTTGCTTTGCAGCGTGTCCATATTTTTGTTCCAGTCTGCCAGTGTTGATCCGCTACCCCATTTTGCGATATGACGGGGCATTTCCGGAGTTAAAATAGATTTGAAATAATTAAAGTGCTCCATAATGCTATCACATTTAAATGCCGTGTTTAAAAGATCTGCATAACGGTTAATGTACATGGATTTAAATGCAGGGTTTGTGAGTAGTTTTTCCAGAATGTCGGGATGACCTTTATTAGGGCCTGCATTATTAAAGGTGTTTTCATAGGAGCAGGGGTCAGCATCCATACCGGTTGTCGGAATACCGGAAAAATTCTCACCCAGATCATACACATTATCCATATCCCAGTTCCAGTAGCGCCATTTTTTCTTATCTCCCATTTTGGCTCTGCCCCTCCACCAGGCACTATTCCAGTTAATGAAATCAGAGTTTACCACATAGGAATTATAAACCATGTAATCGATCAGGCTTTTAAAATTCAGTTTACTTTCTACGTAATTGTAGCTGGTGGCATTTGTCATAGGATTAGCCATCACATAATTGTACAGGTTTACCCAACCGGTATCACTGCCATCCCTGATCTGGAGGCTTCCCCAATAGGCCAGGTTATCAATGCTATCCTTAGGCTGGTCATAATAATAATCCGTGTAATCCGTTTCAAAGGCTTCACGTAATTCATAAATGCCCCAGTATTTTCCGTTAATGAACGTAATCACGTGTCGGCTCCTTCTTCCGTCTATTTCCAGTTCTTTTCTGAATGCATAGGTTTGTACAAACGCATCCCGCATGTGGCAGGATACCTGGGGTTTATCACCCGGGAAATTATCTGAAGCAGCAGCTTTTAAAATCACATGCTGAAATTCTTTTCGCTTGCTTTTTCCCTGTTTCCAATCGGTAAAAAATTTCTGCAGTAAAGCATAATTATATCCGTAATCATCTTTGGTTTCGAAATCAATGCCGCGTTGGTCATACGCCCAGGAATCATTTCCGTGCTTATTGGATAACCCGTAAGTTTCCGTTACAAAGGTGTTATTCTCAAAATATTCGAAATGACTTTTAGGATTGTTTTGGGTGCCATTCATTAACGAGTTTAAAGGAGTTCCTCCGCTCAAGGACACTACACCATATTGCGGGTTTATAGCTTCATTGATGAAATACGTATTGGTCTCCATAAAACCGGGTAGCACATTTACATTACTGCTTACGGCATAGGCCCTTATAACGGTTGTAACACCAGCATTTACAGGGGTGGAAGCATATACCGGAGATGCAGTGGTTGGTTCAGAGCCATCAATCGTATAATAAACTGTAAGACCTGTAGAAGGTGGAACTGATAAGGATACATTTTGTGCAGAACTGTAAAACCCAGGCCCAGGGCTCATAACGGGAGTTGGTGCATAACCATCGTAGGCAGTTCCTGTATTGGAAGCATTGGGTGTAGGTATTTTATATACTTTCCAAGTAGAGGCGCCATTTGGTGTACGTCCCTGGGAATGGGTGACCTGGGTTTTCCTTAATTGAAGCGTATCTACAATAGAGGAACCATTCATTAATATGATCCAATCGCCTTTGCACTGGGTTAATTTGAAGTTAGTATGAATATGACCGGACGCATTTGAAGGGTCTCCTTTACCGCTACACCATATCCTTAAAAATCCTGCGGCAGGAATACTTGTACCTGAAGGGAAGGTATATTTAGTGACCTCGCTTGGGTCATCACTCATATTCCATCCACCTATATTAACGGCACCTGAACCGGCATTATACAGCTCTACCCAATCAGGGGTATTACCTGTATTATCGGTAAACAAAGTACCTGCAGTAAGTGTTGAGTTGGATACAGAATATTCATTAATCTTTACCTGCGATCTTAAAACCTGTGTAAATATGAATAGTAATGTTAATGTAAATAAATGTTTAAGCATACTTAACAATTTGATTATAATAAAGATACATTTATTTACTGTTAAAAAAAGCTAGATTTTAAGATAATTTGTGGAACAATAAGATCCCTAAAAAACCACATTAAAATAAGGCAATGACCATAACTAATAGTAAATTTGCAATTTGAAACTATGAGCGATAAAATTGAACATGAATGTGGGGTAGCCTTAATCAGACTGCTAAAACCATTAAGCTTTTATAAAGAAAAATACGGAAGCAGTCGTTATGGTTTACATAAGATGTACCAGTTAATGGACAAGATGATTAATCGTGGACAGGATGGTGCAGGAGTAGCTACTGTAAAACTGGATGTAGAGGCAGGATCAACTTATATTGATCGCCTGCGTTCTATTGAGCCA
>Ga0247736_10000335_pt1 | contig 16500 bp, 9 predicted proteins | sample UWRJL193509B2_FD_180935 | JGI IMG/M metagenome (GOLD analysis project Ga0247736, IMG submission 180935) | Plant litter microbial communities from Arlington Agricultural Research Station in Wisconsin, United States - UWRJ-L193-509B-2 | ecosystem: Environmental > Terrestrial > Plant litter >...
TACCTGTTGTTTGTGTGCCCAATATTAATTTAATTAAACATATTTGTTTAATATAAGTCAGTTTTAAACTACTTAGTAGTTTAAACAGGGCAGGGATATTACTTTCACTTAAGTAAGTTCATAGCATTGGCACGGCAGGAACGCTAAGTTAGTTAAAGATAAGTGCTGAAGGCATCTAGGTACGAAATATACTTTAATATATTCTTAAATATACGTAGTAGAACACTACGATTTTGCAAACAATCCTTATAAAGATTGTTTGCAATCAATAGGCTTTAGTTGAAATAATTTTAATATTTTTAGGCATAAAGTACTAATTTTGTAAATAACTAAATACAACAGATATCGACTCATTTTAACTTTTATATTTAACAGCCAACACTACTTAAATCTATCCGTCTGGTTAGCATAAAAGTAATGTAGCTGTTTTGTAACCAGCTGAAGCAAGTGCGATACTTGCACTGGACTAGTATTTTTATACCTTTTTCAAAAAAAAGGGAAGATTATGTAAAGGCCTTATAGTCAAGTGGTTAAGACATGACATTTTCACTGTCACATGCGGGGGTTCGAAACCCCCTGGGGCTAAACATAATCTTTGACTATAATTAAAGCGGGTTGATGTAATAGTAACATAGCTGGCTCATGTCCAGCCTATATTGGTGCAAGTCCTTTATCCGCATACTTTTTTAACTATTTTTAAGGCTATAGCTTAATTGGTAAAGCAAGCTGCTCATGACAGCTGAGATAAGTGTTCAAATCACTTTGGCCTTAGTTAATTGTATTAAGCCCGAGTGCTGGAATTGGTAGACAGGACGAGCTTAAGTTTCGTTGATATTACATCATAGAGGTTCAAGCCCTCTTTCGGGTACAATTTATAATTAAGTATATTTAGTGACATTTATTTGATGTAGTATGACTATTGTTTACTCTTTAGGGTTAACAAGGGGAAATGGTGTAATTTGGTAACACAACAATTTTGCATATTGTTTTTCTAGGATCGAGTCCTGGTTTCTCCAAGCCTATTTATTAGTCTTCTAGGTTTTAAGATATTAGAGTATCTGGCTCTTTTTTCTTTCCACCTCTAAGGAAAATAAACCTAAAAAGAACATGGTTAGTAGTATAGATCATATAAATATTCATAAAAAGGATAAGAATAATTGTAGTATAATACCAAACATAAAAGTTAAATGAAAAAAGTTATAAATTTTATATAATAAGGGTTATGCCCTTTAAATACCTTAAACATAGGTAAGGTTTAATAAGACTATTATTTTTATAATACTCCTTAGACTTAAGCTCGAAAAGCTCAATTGGTTGAGCGGGATCTTGAAGCGATCTAGGTTGTAAGTTCAAATCTTATTTCGAGCATATCGTAAAGGTAGTGATGGAATGGTAGACATGAATAGCTTAGGACTATTTGATTTTTAATTTTATCCGTTCAAGTCGGATTTACCTTATTTTCCTTAAAAAGAAGACTTATCCGGGAAGAAATTTGTTCTTAATATGTTGTAGACTAATCGGCAAGTCATAAATTTTTGGTATTTAGCCTTGAGTGTTCGAATCACTCCAACATAAAAACAATCTATATCGTTTTTGTCTTAATTAGTCACTAGACAAATACTTTATATAAATTATGTGGTATTTTTGCAGGTGAATGTAGTTCAATCGGTAGAACGTCTGTATGTGGCACAGTAGGTTCTCTGTTCAAGTCAGGGTATTCACCCTCTAATATATTTATAGATAAATAGCCACGGACTATATATAACCATTATATTCGTATATAAGCAGTATAGTTTATTAAGGCCAGGATAGTTTAATTGGTTAGAACATTAATTTCATGCATTAAGAATGGGAATTCAATTTTCCCTCCCGGCTAATTCTATTTAAATATTTTGGTATCTTTCAACTAGGCCGCTGCCATATATACCAATATAAATTATTATTAGACAAAAAAGTTACAACTCTATATTTAATGTGTAGCTAAGACTAATTTTATTGCATGTTTATTTATATTTTTATACAGAGATTTAGCTTAACTAAGGTAAAGCAACTTTTATTTTAATTATGGTCTAATTAAGATAAAAGCGTTAAAAGTTCAAACCTTTTAATCTTTAAGTGGTTATACATTCAATTATATTAGTACTTTTTTCCAATTCCGTTACTTTAAGACGAGATAAATCTATATTATACAGTCGAAATGCCTTAATGGGCTTATTATTTTCGTCCCTCCTAGTCTTAGGTTCTTTATATATAACTAATTTGGATACAGGTATAGGGTTGTTTGGTGGGTTATTCCATAGTACCAGTACAACACACACTTTTCACTTATTTATAGCTTTAATAAGTGCCGTTATATTGCAAGCTACGGGGTTTTACCCTCGAAGAGTTTGAAAGGCGAATTATTCTAGCATAAGTAAATTATTTTTATATAATTTTAGATACTACAAAAATCAAATTCTTAACAAAATGGGAGAACAATTCAAAATAATAGAGTATCCTTTAATACTATTATTTATAGTAAGCGGAGCAGTTTTTTTAGCATCTACCGGTGATTTGGTATCCATTTTTATTTCGATAGAACTTCAGAGCTATGGGTTATATTTACTTAGTACCTTGTATAGAAATTCCGAGCAGGCAACTTCCGGGGGTCTTACTTATTTCTTATTAGGAGGATTAAGCTCTTGTTTCATATTATTAGGTACAAGTTTATTATATGCTAATTCGGGTACAACTAACTTAGATGGAATATATGTTATCACTAGTATAAGTGATTTGGAAAATGATAACAGTAACAAGGTATTATACTGATATAAATCTTACTATATAAACTTTTCTTTACTTATATTTAGTATCGGATTTTTGTTTAAAGTAAGTGCTGCACCATTTCACTTTTGATCTCCTGATGTGTATGATGCGATACCCACTATAGTTACAACTTTCGTAGCTATTGTGGCTAAGATTTCTATCTTTATATTATTATTGGAATTAGTGCATTATACCAGCAATTCCTTATTTAATTTCCAATTTAGTTGAACTACTAGTTTACTGGTTAGTTCATTACTTTCCATGATTGTAGGAACCGTAGTAGGTTTAGCCCAATTTAGAATAAAAAGACTACTTGCTTATAGTACAATTTCTCACGTAGGGTTTATCTTATTAGCTTTGAGTATTAACAGTATTGAATCTATCCAAGCTTTTATTTTTTACTTAATACAATACTCCATAAGTAATTTAAACGCTTTTATTATTCTTATAAGCATTGGATTTTCTTACTTCTGATATATTAATGATAGTAAAGAATTTAAAGAATTAGTCGATAAAAACAATTCTCCTATACAATTAATAAACCAATTAAAAGGTTATTTTTACATAAACCCAGTCTTATCTTTAAGTTTAGTAATTACAATCTTTTCTTTTGTAGGTATACCACCCTTAATGGGATTTTTTGCAAAACAGATGGTATTAAGTGCAGCATTGGATAGCGGATTTATTTTCCTTACATTAGTTGCCATATTAACTAGTGTAATAAGTGCAGTTTATTACTTAAATGTTATAAAACAAGTTTTTTTCCAAGTACCGGATTACAAACTTAACCCCGCACTAGAAAAAAAAAATATGCAGGTTATTTTCTTAAAAGAAAATGTCTTAATAGATAATTTTAGAATCACGAAAAATAATGTTATTTTATCTTCTACTTTGAGTATTACTATATCTATAATAACTTTCATTCTAATTTTATTTATTCTAATCCCCGAAGAGGTATTAAATGTAACGAATATTTTAACACTAATCTTACTTAACCCTTAAATGACAAGTACTACTTTCTTTTTTGTTTTTGTTCCAATAGTAGCTATACTTCTTTTAGCTATTAATTTCTTATTTGCTCCACATAATCCCTATGAAGAAAAAGATAGTGTATTCGAATGTGGTTACCATTCTTTTTTAGGTCAAAATAGAACGCAATTTACCATATCTTTCTTTATTTTTGCACTTCTTTTCTTATTATTTGATTTAGAAATACTTTTAGTTTATCCTTATGTTGTTAGTGCGTACACTAACGATATATATGGTTTAATTATAATGTTAGTTTTCTTTTTAGCTTTAACTTTAGGATTTGTTTTTGAGTTTGGTAAAAAAGCTTTAAAAATAGATAGTAGACAAACATTTGCTATAGCTAATAATAAAACCAAAGGAGATACTTTTAGATACCAAAGCGTAATTAAGCCCTTTTTAAATAAATTTATCGGATAAGATTTTTATAAATATTATAAAAATTTTAGGGTCATAATAGAGGTAATATTATTAATAAGGGTAATATATAATGATTAATGCTCTTAAGAGCATTAATTATAAGCTATTTAAAGGTTTATACTAGTAAACTGCTATAAAATAAGGTAATAAAAATTAAAAAGATAATTTTTACCATTATAGAAAGTGAATATAAAAAAAAAGTATATATATAAATGTTTAATTTTTTTAATCCGTTTAATCTTTGCGACAGTCCTAGACCCTGAGGTTTATACTTCCAGGATAGTGCTACACCTCAAATGGAAGGGTTAGTTGAACTACATGATAATATTATGTTCTATTTAGTCATAATTTTATTTGGAGTAGGTTGAATAATGATTTCTATCGTTAGAAATTATACTAAAGTTAAAGCTGCGATATCTCATAAGTATTTAAATCATGGTACATTAATAGAATTGATTTGAACAATTACACCTGCTTTAATTTTAATATTAATAGCCTTTCCATCTTTCAAGTTATTATATTTAATGGATGAAGTTAGTGATCCTGCAATGTCCGTATTAGCAGAAGGGCATCAATGATATTGAAGTTACCAATACCCTGATTTTTTAAATGCGGAAGATGAATTCATAGAATTTGATTCATATTTAGTACCCGAATCTGACTTAGAGGATGGGGCTTTAAGAATGCTAGAAGTGGATAATAGAGTTGTACTGCCTGAATTAACACACGTTAGATTTATTATTACCGCCGCAGATGTTATTCATTCTTTTGCTTGTCCTGCTTTAGGTATTAAATGTGATGCCTATCCAGGTAGATTAAATCAAGTATCTGTTCTTATTAACAGAGAAGGAACATTCTATGGTCAATGTTCAGAAATATGTGGTATTTTACACAGTAGTATGCCTATAGTTATAGAATCCGTTAGCATAGAAAAATTTTTATCATGATTAGAAGAGCAATAATACTCGTTTTTTTTCTGTCTGCTTATATAAAGGCTTATGTAATTTAAGGGTATCTATTTTTAAATAGTCTACTTTTTGCTATATATTGAGTGCTATAAGTACTCAAGACGTGTTAGTTTAATGGTAAAACTTTGTGCTACGGACACAACTATACAAGTTCAAGTCTTGTATGCGTTTATGCCTGCCCTAATTTAGGAGGCAGGCTGCTTAATAGCGAGTAAAATTAAGTTTATTATTTAGAGGTCCTTTATAGTAAATAATACTCCTTAGATTTTAATCTTTATTTATATGAAATCTCGGGAGGAAAACCGAGATTTATATGTACAGCCTTTTTTATTTGTCGGCTACTATACTGTTTTGTATAGTGTTAGTAAAGATCTTACGAGATCCTGTGGTAAATTCGTATTTTATATTATAATATCAATAAATGTTACTTACACTTCTTTTATTAACACCTCTATTAGGTATTTTTACTATATCCGCGGGTATGACTTACGACCTGTCCGTTAGAAACATAAGACATATAAAAATAATAGCTTTATTTACGTCTATTGTTAATCTTTTTATATCCTTGATAATTTTTATAATGTTTGATTTTAGTAGCAATCAATTTCAATTTGTTCAGGAATATCACCAAATAAGTTATTTTGATTTATATTTAGGATTAGATGGATTATCCATATACTTTGTATTATTAACTACAATAATAACTCCGGTTGCGTTACTAAGTAATTGAAATTCCATTAATAATAACGTTAGATCTTATGTGATTATTATTTTACTATTAGAATCTTTATTATTAGCCGTGTTTTTAGTTTTAGATATCTTGTTGTTTTATATCTTCTTTGAGAGTATATTACCTCCATTATTTATACTAATAGGTTTATTCGGATCAAGTAATAAAGTAAGAGCCAGTTTTTATTTATTCTTATATACTTTATTTGGTTCATTATTTTTATTATTGTCTATCTTAACTATGTCCTCTATAATGGGAACAACGGATTTTGATGCCTTATATAAAACTAATTTTAATTATTCTACACAATTATTTTTATTCTATGGTATATTTATAGCCTTCGCGGTAAAAACACCTACTATATTTTTAAACACTTGATTATTAAAAGCTCACGTTGAATCCCCTTTAGGTGGTAGTATTATACTAGCAGCTATTGTCTTAAAATTAAGTTTATATGGTATATTTAGACTGATATTACCTTTACTACCTAAAGCTTCTTTAGATTATACATATATAATATATCTTATAGGTGTTATAACCATATTTTATGCGAGTTTTAGTACTTTAAGAACAATAGATGTTAAAGAACTTATAGCATATAGTTCTGTATCACATGCAGCAGTATACCTTATAGGTGTTTTTAGTAATACAATACAAGGAATAGAAGGTGGGATAGCTTTAGGTTTAGCTCATGGTTTTGTTTCAAGTGGTTTATTTATTTGCGTGGGAGGTGTATTATACGACAGATCTGGAACTAGATCTATAAGTTTATACAGAGGTGTTGCACAAGTAATGCCTTTATTCTCTATCTTGTTCTTTATATTATGTTTAGGTAATGCGGGTACACCACTTACTTTAAATTTTGTGGGGGAATTCTTATCTTTATATGGTACTTTCGAAAGATTACCTTTATTAGGTGCTTTAGCTAGTTCTTCTATAGTGTTATCTGCGGCATATACTATATATATGTTTAATAGAATAGCTTTTGGAGGATCCTTTAGTAAATTTTTTGAGGCTAACATAAATGATGTAAACAAACGTGAATTCTTTATATTGCTTACATTAGTAGCCTTTACTGTTATACTAGGTGTATACCCTGCTCCCGTATTAGATGGTTTACATTATTCAGTTTCTTCGTTAATATATTCTTCGGCTAAACTTTTTTAGTTGTTACGCACAAAAATTAAACGGATAAGGTTTAATAAGATTATTATTTTTATAATATTCCTTAGACTTAAGCTCGAAAAGCTCAATTGGTTGAGCGGGATCTTGAAGCGATCTAGGTTGTAAGTTCAAATCTTATTTCGAGCATAGGACTATTTGATTTTTAATTTTATCCGTTCAAGTCGGATTTACCTTATTCTTAATAAAATAAGACTTAGCTCCTATAAATTCCTTTATAGAGGGGGATAAAGGTTATATAAATGTATCTAAGTAAATAGTGGTCTTTAGTAAAAAATTATGTAAAATAAAGCCCTCCATCCTTTCCCTCGAGGTTTTAATAAAAAAATTATTAAAAAAAAATATATATACAATGAATTTATCCTTAATACTTTTTTTAATCGGGATTTTAGGTTTCGTTTTAAATAGAAAAAATATAATATTAATGCTTATTTCAATTGAAATAATGCTATTAGCTATTACTTTCTTAATACTGGTAAGTTCACTTAGCTTTGATGATATATTAGGCCAAACATTTGCTATATATATAATAGCAATTGCGGGTGCAGAATCTGCAATAGGTCTAGCTATTCTAGTTGCATTTTATAGATTAAGAGGTAGCATTGCAATAGAATATAAATAATGTATTTAGCTATAATTACTTTACCTTTATTAGGTTCAATAGTTTCCGGCTTTTTTGGTAGAAAAGTTGGGGTTAGCGGAGCGCAAATAATTACCTGTACAAGTGTAGTTCTAACTACCTTATTAGCAATCGTTGCCTTTTTTGAAGTGGGTTTAAATAACATATCGGTGTCAATAAATCTTTTTAGATGAATAGATAGTGAATCACTTAATGTATTATGAGGTTTCCATTTTGATAGTTTAACAGTATCTATGTTAATACCTGTTTTAATAGTTAGTTCTTTAGTACATATATATTCTATTGGGTATATGAGTCATGATCCACACAATCAAAGATTCTTTAGTTATTTAAGCTTATTCACCTTTATGATGATTATCCTTGTTACAGCAAACAATTTTTTATTAATGTTTGTTGGGTGAGAAGGTGTAGGTGTTTGTTCATATCTTCTAGTTAGTTTCTGATTTACTAGAATAGCAGCAAATCAAAGCTCTATGTCGGCTTTTTTAACTAACAGAGTGGGGGATTGTTTTTTAACTATTGGTATGTTTGCTATACTATGATCATTTGGTAACATCGATTACAGTACAGTATTCTCCTTGGCACCTTTTATTAATGAAGATTTAGTTACAATTATAGGTATATGTTTATTAATAGGAGCCATGGCTAAAAGTTCTCAAGTTGGATTACATGTTTGATTACCTATGGCCATGGAAGGTCCTACACCTGTTTCTGCTTTAATACACGCAGCTACTATGGTTACCGCGGGGGTTTATTTATTAATGCGTACTAGTCCTTTAATAGAATATAGCTCAACGGTACTAATACTATGTCTATGATTAGGTGCCATAACCACGGTATTCAGTTCTCTTATTGGTTTATTCCAACAAGATATTAAAAAAGTTATCGCTTATTCTACTATGAGTCAGTTAGGTATGATGGTGATAGCCGTAGGATTATCTTCATATAATGTGGCTTTATTTCACTTAGTTAATCATGCCTTTTATAAAGGGTTATTATTCTTAGGTGCAGGAGCTGTAATTCATTCCGTGGCGGACAACCAAGATTTTAGAAAATATGGAGGATTAATCGTATTTTTACCTTTGACATACTCTGTAATGTTAATTGCCAGTCTTAGTTTAGTGGCATTCCCTTTTATGACAGGTTTTTATAGTAAAGATTTTATATTAGAATCCGCTTATGGACAATTTTACTTCAGTGGTACAGTTGTGTATTTTATTGCTACTATTGGTGCAATGTTTACTACTTTGTATTCTGTTAAGGTATTATATCTAACTTTCTTAACTAATCCTAATGGACCGCTTATTAATTATAAACATGCCCATGAAGGTGATATTTTTATGAGTCTTCCTCTGATTATTTTAGCGGTTTTCTCTATATTCTTTGGATATATCACCAAAGACATATTTATAGGACTAGGTTCAGCTTTCTTTTCGGATAATAGTTTATTTATTCATCCTAGACACGAAATAATGTTAGATACTGAATTTGCTGTGCCTACTTTCTTTAAACTATTGCCTTTAATCTTTACGATTTCTCTTAGTGCTATTGCTATAATTAATTCTGAATTTATACCTAAAGTATTAATTAGGTTTAAATTTAGTCGATTAGGTTATAATATATTCGGATTCTTTAATCAAAGGTTTTTAATCGAACTTTTCTATAATAGATATATAACTGGTTTAGTCCTTAAATTAGGGGGTCAAACATCTAAAGTTCTAGATAAAGGAAGTGTGGAATTATTAGGGCCGTATGGATTAGAAAAAGGTTTAATTATTCTAAGTAGAAGTATTGCCAGTTTAGATACAGGGGTTATAACAAGTTATGCTTTATATATTTTAATAGGTATGATCTTCTATATTTTAATACCTTATTTATATTTAGCAGACAATAGTTTAATTATATTAATCTTATTATCTTTACTAGTCCTCTTGCCTCTTTCCAAGGATTTAAAATAATAAGCATAGCCGTAAATAATTTTACTTAAAGCCAAGGCAGATAGTTAAATAGCAACCGTAAGACAGTTGATTTAAACTCCCGGTATTCTATATAAGTAGCTTATTTTCCTTTATAACTACCGGCCTTGAAAAAAAAAATAAAACAAGTGGATATACTTTATTTCTTTTCATAAGACAATTGAAGACAGATCCGTTACTAAAGTTAGTTAATTCTTATTTAATAGATGCTTCTCAACCCATCAATCTTAGTTATTTATGAAATTTTGGTTCATTACTGGCAGTTTGTTTAATAATACAAATTGTTACAGGGGTAACTTTGGCAATGCATTACAACCCTAGTGTATTAGAAGCTTTTAACTCCGTGGAACATATAATGCGTGATGTTAACAATGGATGATTAATACGTTACTTACATAGTAATACTGCTTCAGCATTCTTCTTTCTAGTTTATCTACACATGGGTAGAGGTTTATATTACGGTTCTTATAGAGCTCCTAGAACAATGGTATGAACTTTAGGTACAATTATCTTTTTATTAATGATCGTTACAGGGTTCCTGGGTTATGTATTACCCTATGGACAAATGTCTTTATGAGGTGCAACTGTTATAACTAATCTTATGAGTGCTATACCTTGAATAGGACAAGATGTAGTTGAGTTTATTTGAGGTGGGTTTAGTGTTAATAATGCTACTTTAAATAGATTCTTCGCATTACACTTTGTCTTACCTTTTGTATTAGCTGCTTTAGTATTAATGCATTTAATTGCGCTTCACGATAGAGCTGGTTCAGGTAATCCTTTAGGTATTGGAGGTAACTACGATAGAGTTACTTTTGCTCCTTATTTCTTATTTAAAGATTTAATAACTATATTTATGTTTATAATAGCCTTAAGTTTATTCGTGTTCTTCATGCCTAACGCGTTAGGGGATAGTGATAACTATATTCAAGCCAACCCTATGCAAACTCCTCCTGCTATAGTTCCAGAATGATACTTATTACCATTCTATGCTATCTTAAGATCTATACCTAATAAATTATTAGGTGTTGTGGCAATGATAAGTGCTATATTAATATTATTGGCTATGCCATTTACTGATTTAAGTAAATACAGAGGTATCCAATTTAGACCTTTAAGTAAAATAGCCTTCTATGTTTTCATAGCTAATTTCTTAATATTAATGCAATTAGGAGCAAAACACGTAGAATCTCCATTTATTGAATTTGGACAAATAAGTACCGTACTTTATTTTGCTCACTATTTAATAATAGTACCTTCTGTGAGTTTATTAGAAAACAGTTTTATTGAGTATTATACTAATATAGCTGCGACAGGTAAACAGGAAGAAGGTGCGTCTACAGTTTTACCTATAAAACCTTTTTCTTTCATAAATATTTCTAAAAGAAACTTTAGTAGTTCAACTGAAAACTTATCTGTGAAAAAATCAAGCGTATCTTTATGAACAGAAAGATGATTCTGATCTTCAAATGCTAAAGATATAGGAACATTATATTTAATATTTGCTTTATTCTCTGGATTATTAGGTACAGCTTTCTCTGTTTTAATTAGATTAGAGTTAAGCGGACCTGGTGTTCAATATATTGCAGATAACCAATTATATAATAGTATAATTACTGCTCATGCTATATTAATGATATTCTTTATGGTTATGCCCGCTTTAATTGGAGGTTTTGGTAATTTCTTATTACCATTACTTGTAGGAGGTCCAGATATGGCTTTCCCTAGACTTAATAATATAAGTTTCTGATTATTACCACCTAGTTTATTATTATTCTTATTTGCTAGTGGTATAGAAAATGGAGCAGGTACTGGTTGAACACTTTATCCTCCATTAAGTGGAGTACAAAGTCACAGTGGACCAAGTGTTGATTTAGCTATCTTTGCCTTACACTTATCTGGTATAAGTAGTTTATTAGGTGCAGTTAATTTCATAACTACTATACTTAACATGAGAAGTCCAGGTATAAGATTACACAAATTAGCTTTATTTGGATGAGCTGTAGTTGTTACAGCTGTATTATTATTATTATCATTACCAGTATTAGCCGGTGCTATTACTATGGTATTAACGGATAGAAATTTCAATACATCATTCTTCGAAGCTGCAGGTGGTGGTGATCCTATTTTATACCAACATCTTTTCTGATTCTTCGGTCACCCTGAAGTTTATATATTAATTATACCCGGATTCGGTATAATAAGTACTGTAGTATCTGCAAGTTCTAACAAGAGCGTGTTTGGATATTTAGGTATGGTATATGCTATGATGTCTATTGGTGTATTAGGATTTGTTGTATGAAGCCATCACATGTATACAGTTGGTCTAGATGTTGATACAAGAGCTTACTTTACAGCTGCTACTTTAATTATCGCAGTTCCAACTGGAATTAAAATATTCAGTTGATTAGCTACTTGTTACGGGGGATCTATTCATTTAACACCTTCAATGTTATTTGCATTAGGTTTCATCTTTATGTTCACAATTGGAGGTTTAAGTGGGGTTGTTTTAGCTAACGCTTCTCTTGATATTGCATTCCATGATACTTACTATGTAGTTGCTCATTTCCACTACGTATTAAGTATGGGTGCAGTATTTGCATTATATAGTGCATGATACTTCTGAATACCTAAAATATTAGGATTAGATTATAACATAATGTTAGGTAAAGTACATTTCTGAATCTTATTTATAGGTGTTAACGTTACATTCTTCCCACAACATTTCTTAGGTCTACAAGGAATGCCTAGAAGAATTAGCGATTACCCTGATGCCTTTGCAGGATGAAACATTATAAGTAGTTTTGGTAGTCTTATAAGTGTTGTTGCTACTGTACTATTCTTATACATTGTCTTTAAACAATTAGTAGAAGGTAAAGCTACTACAAGATATCCATGATTAACTCCACAATTCTATAGTGATAGTTTACAAACCTTATTAAATAGAAGTTATGTGTCATTAGAATGAGCTTTAACTAGCCCACCTAAACCTCATGCCTTTGTAAGTTTACCTTTACAAAGTTCTATGGGAACACCTATTTGTTAACTTAATTTTTTTATAGTTTTCCAACTATATACTAAGAGTAGTTTGGTTGTTTTGTTCTTCAAATGGTATTAGGCTTATACAACAAGTTTATCTATGTTATAGTTTATATATATATACTATATGTTATATATGTATAAAGGAAGGTTCCGTTTGTTGGTATGACGGGTTGAGCTGTAAACTCAATAGTGTATGACTGTCGAAGGTTCAATTCCTTTTCTTCCTAAATTAGTCGTGTTTATTAGGTAAAATAGTACTATTTTTTATTAATACCAAATAGTGATGAGTAAAAAAAGGTTAAATACATGGTTGTAAACTATGAGTATTCAGATGCTATTTCGCTTTAATATAAATACAATATATACGTGGTAGGTGGGGTGGGTATATAGGGTGTAAGATAAAAAAGACTATAAATGGTTAATGGAGGAAAAAAAAAATTATAGTTTGTAATATATTAAAAACAGCAAGTAAAGTAACATTCTTGTCTGTTACTATTACATACAGTTCATAGGCTTGCTGGTTGAAAAACTTGGACGCTCAATACAATGGCGACCCTTCTTGTAGAAAGGATGAGAAAAACGGAGGTAATGGCTCACCGACCCCTACGATGCATCAAGGTGGGCCTTTAAAAAGAACATGCTTGCTGTTGTATAAGCGAAGATTTGACTATATACTAGAGAGTCTCTGTTTATTTAAACCTTTAGAGATATATAGACAGTAATAAATACTTTTAGTAAGACGGCTGATTACTAAGGGGTTAGTATTATCTGGTTAATAACTAACTGGTGGCTAAGAGACGCACCACTCTTTTGGTTCATGACTTAAAATTTATAAAGATATAATCTAAAAAATATACCTTTGTGCCGGCAGGGGGAGTACCTACGTTAAAGTGTTAAACCTTAAATACATAAAAAAAATGAAAAAAAACTTTACTTTTGAATTAAACTTATTTAAACATTTTACTTTAGCCAAGCTATTGGGGGGTTTATTTACTGCTTTATTTATAGCAACATTAAAATATTATATATCCGGAGGTTTTCATATTGAATACCGTGAATTTTGGACTAACTTAGGTTTAGGTATAGGCGGTTGGACTTTTAATATGGGGGTTATAACCTTATTAACAGAGTACTTAGACACAAAAGATATTAATTTCAATTTGAAGCAGTTTATATTTGGCTTTGATACTATGAATAGTAGCCCAGAGCCCGGGTTTGAAAAATTTAAACCTAAGTTGTATAATGCGATGGATTTATCCGACAATTCTAACCTAAATAAAGGGTTAGACAATCATAAAGGTGTAGGGAAAGAGTCACAGGTAAATTACGGTGAATCTTCGGCAATAACCAGCCAAAGAGTAGAGAGATTAAATGATAATTTACCTTTAGATAAAGGTAAAAATAAAGTTAAAGTAACGTTAGATTATGTAGAAGCCCGGGAATCATACCGGGCTGCATGGTCTAGAGCTTTTCCTGGCCTTGATCCTACTTCTGTCTTTTTTCCTTCTTTAACTAACCCAGGTCCAGGGTTTAATGTACCGGGAGGGGAAGTACCTGTACGCGATGAGATATGTAAAAATATTGATTATAACTCACATATTTTGAGTCAGTTTAAAAATATGGATTTAGAAACTGCTTTAGAACAAAGAAATAATAATATAATGTTTATTAAAGTTTTAGAAACTAAAATGGATTTTGCCCAAAAGGCCTTTTCAAAATTGCCTCTCATACCTACCACAGAGTATGAGTTTAAGTTAAAAAACCAAATATTAAGAGATTTAGATATACTAAGTAAAGATAAAGTTAGAGCCGAATCTAGAGCAACTCTGCTTTCTTCTAGAATAGAATATATAGATGGTAAAATAAATAAAAAATAAATAATAAAAAAATTATAAACTATTTAGGTCATGTGTGATATACCAAAGATTTGTATATTATATTTATAAAACAAGTGATATAGGTATAATATATCTATAAGGGATAAGAAGTAGAAGGTGCTACATTTTGATTGCAGATCGAAAATATGGGGTTCGATTCCTCCTTATCCCTTAGTACCTCTGACGATAATAAGGATGGCATAGTTTATGTATATAGATTTATTAATATAAAAGTTTTTACTATTTTTAAAGTAAAAAGACCGTACTATAAATACCTGTTGTAAAGACCCTTTCTTATTAGCTTAATGGTAAAGCATGATACTTCTAATATCTGGATCCAAGTTCGAATCTTGGATAAGAGTTCGTCTATTTTTGGCAAAAAAAAGTACCTTACGACTAAGGTACACTATTGTATCTATGTAATTTAAAATTTAAAGTATGAAAAATTTTTTTTAATACTTTTTAATATAATATTATCTGGGGCTAAATTATTTATTAAAGTAAGTAGTGGTATTCCTCTGAAAATTATATTTAATTAATTTAAAATGTTATATATACCCACTTTGATATCTGTACTAGAAGGTTTAATTGTAGCTGTTCCAGTATTATTAGCGGTTGCCTACGTAACTGTGGCGGAAAGAAAAACAATGGCTAGCATGCAAAGAAGATTAGGTCCAAACATAGTGGGATATTATGGTCTTCTACAAGCTTTTGCCGACGCCTTAAAACTTCTTTTAAAAGAATATGTTTCACCTACACAAGCTAACTTGGGTTTATTTTTCTTAGGTCCAATAATAACATTAATATTCTCATTACTAGGTTATCTTGTTGTACCTTATGGTCCAGGTACCGGTTTAAATGATTTTAATTTAGGTATACTATATATGTTAGCCGTTTCTTCTTTATCCACATATGGTATATTATTAGCAGGGTGAAGTGCGAACAGTAAATATGCTTTTTTAGGTTCACTAAGAAGTACTGCACAATTGATAAGTTACGAATTAATACTAAGTTCTGCTATACTACTTGTAGTAATGTTAACCGGAAGTTTAAATTTAACTGTTAACATAGAAGCTCAAAGAGCCGTATGATTTATAATACCCTTGTTTCCTGTCTTTATTATATTCTTTATAGGGTCTATAGCTGAAACTAATAGAGCTCCTTTTGATTTAGCGGAGGCAGAATCCGAACTAGTTAGTGGATTTATGACAGAACATGCGGCAGTTATTTTTGTTTTTTTCTTCTTGGCAGAGTATGCTAGTATTGTTTTAATTTGTATATTAACTAGTATTTTATTCTTAGGTGGTTATTTATATGATTATATCTCTTTATTCTTTTTAATGCAATATTTTGATTTCGATTATTATATAAATAATTTACATAATGAAAGCTTATTTTCAGATCCTATCTTAGAAGGATTATTTTATGGTTTAGCTTTAGGGGTTAAATCTGGAATTATGATTTTTGTTTTCATATGAGTTAGAGCTTCTTTCCCTAGAATACGTTTTGACCAGTTAATGTCTTTCTGTTGAACTGTATTACTACCAGTGGTTATTGCTTTTGTTATTTTAGTTCCTTGTATTCTTTATAGTTTCGAAATAATACCTAGTAATATATCCTTAATTTAGCTATAGTAATTATAGTTATTATTGGGATGAATAGAAAAGTACTTATTTCTAGTATTTTGGGGTCAATATCCTAATTGGTCGGGAGCTTCCTTGTCACGGAAGAAGGTGTCAGTTCGAATCTGGCTTGACCCGTTTTTTAATAAAAGTAATTTAAAAGTCTAAAGGGTTTAAAAAAACGAAAACCTAAAGGAATTAGCTCAATGGTA